>Ga0315274_10000114_pt1 | contig 114609 bp, 98 predicted proteins | sample YL17G02_20_MG_FD_203700 | JGI IMG/M metagenome (GOLD analysis project Ga0315274, IMG submission 203700) | Sediment microbial communities from Yellowstone Lake, YNP, Wyoming, USA - YL17G02_20 | ecosystem: Environmental > Aquatic > Freshwater > Lake > Sediment | place: USA: Wyoming | collected...
CGGCCATCCGGTCGGGATCTTGCCAAGCTTCGGGGACTTTCTCGCCGAGGATCTCGAGATATTTTTTGCCGAGGACGAGGTCATAGACGGCGACGTCCTTGGCGGCCATGGTCGTATCTGGGCCGACTCCGGGCGGCCGGTAGGTGAACCCGCCCGACGTGTGGAAATTCTGGACCATCAGGATATTGCGGTGATTGACGGCGAATTCGACCAGGGCATGCGCTTCGGGAGCGGATGTCGGATAGCTGCCCGTGCCTCCCGGCATTCCTTCCTCCGTCCACCAGCCTTCGGGGAAATTGCGGTTGACATCGATGCTGGTCGTCGGGCCGGTCTCCTGGTCTCTCGGGCGCATTGTGTCGGCGGCGCTCCGGCCTTCGGTGACAACGGAATAGCGTTGTTTGGCCGTCTGTTCGTTCGGACCGAGCCGGACCATGAGGCGCGGGTCCTTATCGTCGATCACGGAAGCACCCTTCGGGTCTTTATAGCGAAACTGGGTGATGTGCCCGTCCCCGTTGAGGTCGCGCGGGCTGTCCTTGGCCGCCCCCAGGTCCCAATTCCCACGCTGGGAGATCTCTCGCTCGACGCTGTTGAAGACGCCGTCCGGGTTTACGACGGGGCAGACATAGATGACTTTGTTGTCGAGGAGGTTGGTGATCTCCAGGTTCGAACCGTAGCCGCTGAGAAGCTTATCGATGATATAGAGGCAGACCTCGACGCCGGTATATTCATTGCCGTGGAGGCCGCCGTCGATCCACTGGCCGGGCTTGCCGTCATAGGACTTGAGGTGGAACGCCTCTTTGATTTCCGCATTCCGCGGATGTCGGATTTCGACGTGACGGTCGACGGTCGTCCCGGTCTTTGTGTTGGTGATGGTGAGCACATAGATCGGCCGGCCGAGGTTGCTCTTGCCGATTTCCTGGAGCTCGGTGAGGTTCGGATAAGCCGCGGCGATGTCTTTGAGGTATTTCACGGCGCCCGTATAGCCGTGGTAATCATTGAAGCTGATCGGGACTTTTTGCGCCTCGCCTGCGATCACCGTAAAAACAAAACACAGGCTGAGCGCGCATAAAAGAGCACCGCTCTTCCTTAAACTATCTTTCATAACTCCCTCCTTCCAAGGAAACATATTTTTGCTTATATCATAGGAAACCGGCGAAGCGCAATTCGGACTTTATTCGATGACGATCTCGTCGGCGAAGATCCAGGCCTTGCCGCCGGCGCCTTTATGCCAGGTCGGGCATTGAAGCCGACTCTTGGTTTTGATCTTGACCAAGCGGGCCGGTGTCGGGGCGAGGGAGACGGCGAAATTCTCGATGATCGCGCCGGCCGCGCGCTCATCCGTCCGGCGGTTTTGAAGACCGATCCTTTCAAAAGTGCCGCCGTCTCTGGAAACGAAAAATTCGACCTGTTCAGGAACCCATATCCAGGAGTTGGTATCCTGAAAGAAATCGACGGAAACGGAGCGGATTTTTTTCATTTCACCAAGGTCGACGACCGCGTCCATTTCCGTTTCCTCAAAACCCTGCCAGTTGAAGTGATAATCTCGGCCGCCTTTGAGACCGTCGGTGAGTGCAACGGCTCCGCCGACAGGGTATTTTTCGCTGGCGGGCATCGAAAGCTGGACGGGTCGATCCAAGCCGAGATGCGTTTTAAGGCCGACGGCAAAAAATTCTTCTGTCCGAACCCGATACTCATCCGGCGACGTCCCGTTTTCCTCGAGCCGCCGGAAATCCACCCGATTCGCCCATTCGACGAATCTCTGCAGACGGCCGGTCATCTCGGGATTGATTCGAAAGCGGCCGTTTTCCCGGGTAAAAAAGGAGAGCCGGGACGTCATGTTTCTTTTCGAAATTTCGAGAATGGCATATTCGAGCGGCAGTCGGGCAAATTTTACTCTTTTCAAGAGATCGGAGTCGCCTGCCACGGCCGCCTCGGCCTGATCAAACAGGCCTGCGTAACGGTCGAGAAGTCCGGGCGTGAGGTAGGTGCGGATGCCGTCCCACGGATACCCGTAAATTTGGAGATCTCCGTCCGATTGTTCCAGGCTCTCATGCAAGAGTTGAATATACGAGCGGATCATGGGGGCCGCCGCGCCGTAATAGCCGTCCGTAAAATCTTTGATGATCGCCCCGACATCGGCCTCGGGATTCCAGAGGAGCTTGGCGATGATAGTGGCGCGCAACTCGTGGAACTCGCTGGGGGATGTGCCGCTGCCCTGCTCGAACATCATCCGGACATTGTGAGCGGCAAAAAATTGGATGTTAGGCTGAAGGACGCGCAGGTTGGGAAAGGGATCGCAGTAGTTGCGGAATTGGACCACATAATCCCAAAGGATGATGTTGTCCGTGAGCTTGCCCCAGTCGGTGATATCTTTGACGAACGAGGCGCTTGTCTCGTCGGCGGCAAGAGGGCGGCTGCGGTTGCATTCGATGGTGCAGAGCATGATATTGACATTTTTCTCGGGTTGGATGTTGACGGGGGCCGATCGTGAATATTGATAGGCCAGCGTCGAAATGATCTTGTCGGGGAACTCCTTGGCGACCCTGTTGACGAAGTCGAGGAGGGTGCCTGAAGGACCGCCGAATCTCTGATCCTGGGCCAAGCAGTCCCGGCACTGGCAGGGATAGAACGTATCATTCTGGGAAACGGACCAGTATCGAGGGCCCGGGTTTTCTCGGATGCGCTCCCGCAGACCTTCCACGATGATCCTGAAAACATCCGGATGGGTCAGACAGAGCTGCCCGTTGGCCATCCGGGCGCCGCTTGTCTCTGAAAAGTATTCGGGATGGTCCTGAAAATATTTTTCCGCGGGGATGAAATCGTCGAAGGTGTGGACCCATAAGCCCCAGAGCCGCTTCTGGACGGCCCTGTTGTCCAGGCCATGCCAATCCGCATATTCATCGTCAAAAGCGTCGGGCATGTAGACTTCGCGGTATCGAAAAAAAGGAACGTCGATGCGGTCGATCGGCCCGATTTCGACGACGTTCCGTTTTGGAATGCGGCTCACGGAGGCGCTGTATTTGCGGCATCCGAGGGAATCTTCGAGAAAGGCATACACTCCATAGAGCGTGCCTTTTTCTCGTCCTCCGGCGATGACCAGTTTTTGGCCGACGGTCTTGAGGATGAACCCGTCATCCTCCAGTTGATCCCAGGACAGACCGAGACGGGCTCGGTTCAACCGTGCGTTCTTCCCCACCAAGATTTCTTTAGGCCGAGAGGCTGCGACGTCCGTTACGACCGGCAGCCACGCCCCGGAAATGATCTCAAGATATTTTTGCAGTTCGGCGGCCGCCCTTCGGTCGATGGCCGAGGCTTCTTGTCCAACGACGATTTGATAGTCCGATCGGCCGTTTTGAGCCAGAACCACGCCCGGCCTCTGGGTGATGGGACGGACGTGAAGGCAGGCTGCGCCGGCCAAAAGAAAAACCAGGAATTTCAGCCTGTTCCGCAAGCCTCACGTCTTTGACGACTTTTTCTTCCGGGTGGCCCGGAGGGTGGCAAAGATGAACCAGGCGATGGAAGCAAAAAGGAATCCGGATTTGAACCTGTCGGCTTCGATCCTTCCCAGAAAATGGAGGATCGGGAAGACCAGGCAAAGGGCAAGGCTCGCGATGGCTAGGGTTCCAAACAGGATGCGCTGCATACTGATACTCCCTTAATTTTTATTCTTTTTCATGGCCTGAAGAAGGACATAAGCGACAAGGGCGATCAAGTAGCCGGGCAGCCAGCGAAAATAGAGATGAATGGGCAGAAAGAAGCAGAGGACCAGCGTCCCAAACCAGACAGCCAAAGCCCTCCAGTTGATCATCCACTGATATTTTTCGGCTCGGTACTGCTCGATTCCTAACAGCGGCAGGATCCAGTGCTCGGCGAAGACGATGGCGCCGATGGGCATCAAGACAAGCCCGTAGATCGCGACATAGTCCAACAGTTTCATGAAAACGATCGGGAAACAGGAGATGATGGTGGTCAGCGTTCCCGCCGCCAGCGTGATTTTCCATCGCGGCCAATTCGGTGTGATGACCTGCAAAGCCAGCCCCGCCCGGTAGAGTGTGGGGTTGGCCGTCGTCCAGCCCGCGAACAGGACGCCGACGACTCCGGCGAAGCCCGCCGCTTCGAAGGCCATCAGGCCCGGATTCATCTCGCGGCCCACGGCCGCGACCATGATCCCGGAGCAGATCCAGGCCAGCATGTGGCCCGGATACATCCCGAAGGCGGAAAACAGGCCGTATGTCCACTTTTTCGCATAGCGGAATAGGGCCAGGTCCGAGAGCCCGACATGCATGGCCAGGTTGCAGAACCAGGCGAAGAACAAGATATGCCAAAAGCTGAGCTTGTCCTGGCCTGCGGCCGCGATCCCGTTCCAGACCTTGGTGGTGGCGACCTCCCAGAAATTGTCGAAGTTGGCATGGACGCCCAATTTTGGCAGCATCGCCAAGGCGCCGGCCAGGAAAACGACAAAGATCCAGGGCGAACAGACCTGGGCGAATTTGCTCAGCTTTTCAAAGCCCAAAATGGCCAGGGCTGTAAAAGCCGCGCCAAGGGCGAAGGTGATGAAAACCCAGCCCCAACTCGTGGGAAATACGTCGGAAAGTGAAGGAGTCTCGACCTTAAAGGCCAGGCCGATCGCCGTGGCCGACACGGCGATCATGGCGCCGGCCAGTATGCAATACAAGATGGCGTTGGCGATGTTATAGATGACCGTCAAGCCCGGTCCCGCGATTTTTCGAAGGTACCAGTAAAGGGTGAGCCGCGTCCGGACGGCGATCGGCGCGCAGACAAAAGTCCAGGAGAGCACCGCCAGGAGGTTTCCGAAGAGCAGGCCGAAGACGAGGTCTTTGGCCGTCACCCCATGGAGGACGAAGAAGGCGCCGATGACGAATTCCGTGGCCGCCACGTGCTCGCCGGCAAAAAGCCCGGCGAATTTTCCGCCCGATTGGAGTTTATTTAAAGAAACCGGCTCGCGGTCGAACTCATAGAGCTGGTCCAGGCGAGAGGCCAGCGCCGCGATCTTACCAGCCATGAGCGACCATCCCTTGAAGCCTGTTCATGGGGACCTCCTTCCAGCCTATGCGCTTAATATACACAGAGAAATCGTCGATCACAAGCCCTAATTTTTGGCTTAAGCATCACCATTTTTGTACTTGATGCGGGGGCTTCCTTTAGGGGCCTCAGAGGCTACTGGGGTACCCATTTGGAATCAGATATTTGCTAAATTCCAGAACTCTCCTTAATTTTGGCTGAGCCAGGAAGCGAGGTCGAAATTGAGATCTGTCAGGGAGCCCGATCCTAGATGAAATTTTTCGGACGGTCTAATACAAAAGCAATAAATTAAAGTGACAACGTATGGGCGGCGCTTAGGCCGCCCTCAAGCCTCCGTAGCGGAGGGGGGACCCGTCGGCTTTTCCGACGGGGGGAACCGACGGGACTGGTTCCCTGGGGCCCGGGGGCTGGGGGCGGCCTAAGCGCCGCCCGAACGCTGGTGTCATTTTAATTCGTGCGTTTATAGGAGCTTTGTCCCTTTCCGGATCTCCTTTTCATTTGGCAGCTAAATCTGTTATAATCTTCTTTCTCCATGAAAATAAAAGAGATCGACGTCGTCATCGAGGCGGCCCTGAAGGAGGACATGCCGCGGGGGGATATCACGTCTGACAATATCGTCCCGCGACGTTCCGTCTCCAAGGCCGTATTCTTGGCCAAGCAGGATGGCGTCCTGGCCGGGATCAACGTCGCCGGCCGTGTTTTTCGACGGGTCGATCCCCGGATCACTTTCAGAAAATTCTATCAGGACGGCCAATCTTTCAAGGCCGGCCAGGTCTTGGCCGAAGTCTCGGGACCTTCAATCTCGATCTTAAAGGGGGAGAGGACGGCCCTCAATTTTTTACAGAGGATGTCGGGTATTGCGACCACGACCAAAGAATTCGTCGATGCCGTCGCCGGAACCAAGACCAGAATTCTGGATACACGCAAAACCACACCCGGCCTCAGGATTTTGGAAAAATATGCAGTCCGGACGGGGGGTGGTGAGAATCACCGTCTGAATCTTTCGACGATGGTCCTGATCAAGGACAATCATCTCCGTCTCGTCGGTAACATCCCGGACGCCGTTCAAAAAGCCCGAAAAAAGGTGGGGCGAGGAATCAAAATTGAAGTCGAGGTCACCGATTTCGACCAGGCTAGACAGGCCGTCGAGGCCGGGGCGGACATGATCATGCTCGACAACATGCCGCCGAAAACGATGGGGAACATCATCGGCTGGGTGAAGGGACGAATTCCGATCGAAGTGTCGGGCAACGTCAACCTGAAAAATGTCCGCCGCATCGCCGCTCTCGGACCGGACTATATTTCGATCGGCAAACTGACCCATTCCTACGCCTCCCTGGACTTGAGCCTGGAATTCGTGGAGCATGAGCGAGGACAATCGTGAAAAACGAACGATACAAAACGGATGTCCTGGTCATCGGCTGCGGCATCGCCGGCGCCAGCGCCGCCCTGGAAGCGGCCAAGAGCGGGCTCGACGTCATCGTCATCACCAAAAGTCCGACGTTGGAGGATTCCAATACGTTCTATGCCCAGGGCGGCATCGTCTCTCTGGGTGAAGACGACTACCCGGAGCTTTTAAAAGAGGACATTATCAAAACCGGCGATGGCATCAGCAACCCGGAGGCTGTGGATATCCTGGCCGGGGAAAGCAAGCCGCTGGTCGATAAAATTTTGATCGAGGAGCTGGACATCCCGTTCACGCGCAGCTCTCCGGATTCTTTAGATTACGCCCAGGAAGCCGGCCATTCCCGACGCCGCATCTTACATATCAAGGATACGACGGGGAAGACCATCGAAGAACGGTTCATCGCCGCCCTAAAAAAATTCCCCAAGGTGACCCTCTTCACGGACCACACGGCCGTGGACATCTTGACGATTCCCCACCACACAAAAAATCCCATCGCTTACTACCATGAACCGCAATGCATCGGCGCATACGTTCTGGATAATAAGACCCGCCGGGTCAAAACATTTTTCGCCCACCGGACCGTCCTGGCCACCGGCGGCTGCGGCGCCGTCTTTCTCTACACCTCCAACCCCCGGGACGCCATCGGCGCCGGCTATGCCATGGCCCATCGGGCAAACGCCAGGATCGTCAACATGGAATATGTCCAATTCCATCCGACGTCGCTTTTTCACAAGGACGCCGACAGCTTCCTGATTTCCGAGACTGTCAGGGGGGAGGGTGCCCGGTTGAAGACACGGGAAGGCCGGACATTCATGGAGAAATACAGCGACAAGAAAGACCTGGCTCCCCGCGACGAGGTGACTCGGGCTATCTACGAAGAGATGACCAACAGCAATTCAAACTATGTCCTGCTGGACCTGGCCTCTTACGCCAAAGTCGATATAAAAAAAAGATTTCCCAATATCCATAAAACCTGCCTCGAGTACGGGATCGATATCACCGAAGAACCCATTCCTGTCGTGCCTGCCGCCCACTATTGTTGTGGCGGGGTGCTGGTCGACGGCTGGGGAAAAACATCCTTAAAGGGCCTTTACGCCGTCGGAGAAGTCTCCTGTACGGGCGTCCACGGCGCCAACAGGCTTGCTTCGACATCCCTTCTCGAAGGCTTGGTCTGGGGGACAAGGGCGGCCAAGGATATCGCCGGCCATTTTCTCCGGAGCACCCCCTGCAAGGAATCGGATATCCATAAGTGGTATTACCCCGAAAACGAGGAAGCAATTGATCCCGCCCTGATCAACCAGGACTGGCTGACCATCCGCACCACTCTCTGGAATTATGCCGGGATCATCCGGACCAGGAAGAGACTCGAAAGGGCCAAGTCCGACCTGGAATATCTCCTCCACAGGATCGAAAAATTCTACAGGGAAGCGGCTATGGATGCCAAGGTGATCGGCCTGCGCCAGGGAATCCTGGTCGCCCTCATGATCACCCATGCCGCCTTGGCCAACCCGACCAGCCTGGGCGCCCACTTCAGAAAAGATTGATCCTCAGAAACTGATTTTCAAGCCGATCCCGGCGGCGATCCCGCTCAAATCCAAGATCCCTTTTCTGACGGCGGAGTATTCCGTTTCGGAAGGCTTCGTCTCGGCAAAACTGACCTGGGCATAGGCGGCGCCGCCCTCACTGCGTCCATAAAACCAGAAATAGGCATTGCTGGTTTCATTCTCCCAAATCGCGTTGGAGGTGCTGATTTTTTCTTTTAAATCGCCTTTGAGGTCCGAAAATTTGATGAAACGTCCGCTGGCCTGGAAAACAAGAGCGATTTGAGAGAAAACCTCGAATTCTAGGCCCAGTCCTCCTTGAAAGCCTAGGTTGGCCTTGTGCGTGCTAAACGTCTGTTCCGTATGGTAAGAAAAGAAATCCGTAGCGACGGTCCAGCCGTGGTCAAATTTTATCATGTAATACCCGGCTCCGACAAACCAGTCGGCCTTAAGACGGGACCCCGCCGGCACATAATAATGGATATTCACAGTCAGAGGGATCATCCGGATATCGGGCTTCAGGGAATCCCGCGAAGAAAAATAAGGCAATTGATAGCCGAACTCACTTTCCCGGGAGCATCGGAGATAGGCAGCGCCGAACCCGACGGCCAAGTTTCCGCCGAGGGAAACGGCGACCTCGCCGCCGACGCTCAGGCCGAGCCTGAGCGTCTTGATCTTTCCTGTCACACTCCCATAGGAATCAAGATAGTAGTCATAAAGGCCCTGGATGCCCTTGGTGTAATCGTTGTCGAAGAAATAGGTCATCCCCCCCGTCAGTTTCAACGATATCCCTGGAAATACGATGGAGGATGATAAACAGATCAGAACGGAAGCGAGCAGAATTTTCTTCATGGACGATACCTCATGCCTATAGTTTAGAAGGCCCCTGGAAAATGTCAAGGACATCACGCCTTCTGGAAAATGGTTTTGCCCCGCCGAGTTGACGAGCGGCTCCCCGTGGCTTGCCACGGGGAGCCGCTCGAGAGGGTTCCAAGGGGGAGTCGCCCCCTTGGTCGCAGGGCGGGGTTTCATGCCCCGCCCGAGAAGGGGAGGCAGGGCGACCGGGTCTTCCCGGTGCCCGTTGGAAGGGGGAAACGCGAAGCGGGTTCCCCCTCCAATTTGACTTTTTGGAGTGGTGGAATACAATAACTTGTTCTATAATAAGCAAATTAACGGGAGTCTGCGGAGAAAAGAACATGCCCGACCAACGCGATGTCAAGGACACGCTCAACCTGCCCCAAACTTCTTTTTCGATGAAGGCGAAACTTGCCCAAAAAGAACCCGAGATTTTGAGGACGTGGGAGGCGGCCGGGCTCTATCGAAAGATCCTGGCCAAGCGTCAAGGCCGGCCCACTTTCGTCCTCCATGACGGTCCCCCCTATGCCAACGGCAGCATTCACCTGGGCACGGCGATGAACAAGATTCTCAAGGATTTCATCGTCAAATCGAGGACCATGCAGGGCTATCTCTCGGCCTATCTTCCCGGCTGGGACTGCCATGGCCTGCCCATCGAGATCCACGTCGACAAGCTTTTAGGCGAGAAAAAAAAAGACATGTCGATCATCGAAATCCGGGAAGAATGCAGAAAGTACGCCCTGAAATATATCGATATCCAGAGAGAGGAATTCAGGAGGCTCGGCGTTTTTGGCGAATGGGACAGGCCGTACCTGACGATGGACCCGGAATATGAGGCCGAAGTCCTGCGCTATCTGGCCGCCTTCTTCGCCGCCGGGAGTGTTTTTAAGGGCAAACGTCCCGTCCACTGGTGCCCGGTCCATAAGACCGCCCTGGCTGAAGCAGAAATCGTCTACAAGGACCGCACTTCTCCTTCGATCTATGTCAAATTTCCGATGAAGTCCGATTTGTCGGAAAAAGCCCCGGCCTTGAAGAACAAAAAGGTCTCTGTCATCATCTGGACGACGACCCCGTGGACGCTGCCCGCCAACTTGGCCATCGCCTTCCATCCTGATTATGAATACGCGGCTTTTGAAGCCGGAGATGAAGCCTATCTCGTGGCCAAGCGCCTGGTCCCGGTCGTCGCGGAGCTGCTTGGCCTCAAGGACCCCAAGATCCTGGCCACCTTCACGGGCCGCGAGCTGGAGCATCTCAAGGCCGGCCATCCTTTCATCGATCGCGACTCGCTTTTTGTCTTGGCCGATTATGTCAGCCTTGATGAAGGGACCGGCTGTGTCCACACGGCTCCCGGCCACGGCCACGAAGATTATCTGACGGGGATCGCCTACAGTATCGATATCTACACGCCCGTCGATGATGAAGGTCGGTTTACGGCCGACGTCAAAAAATATGCCGGGATGAACGTCTTCAAGGCCAATAAGCTGATCAACGACGATATGCGAAAAGACGGCACTCTGCTCAAGGAAGGGGAGATCGTCCACTCCTATCCCCACTGCTGGCGCTGCAAAAACCCGGTGATTTTCAGGGCGACGTCCCAGTGGTTCATTTCCATGGATAAGAACGGTCTGCGCGAGAAAGCCCTCGAGGAGATCAAGAAGGTTCACTGGGTCCCGCCCTGGGGGGAAGAACGGATCAGCAGCATGATGACCAACCGTCCGGACTGGTGCATTTCCCGCCAACGCAGCTGGGGCGTGCCCATCCCGGCCTTTTACTGCCGCGGCTGCGGAGAGATCCTGGCCGACGAAAAGACCGCCCGGCGCGTCGCCGACATATTCGAGAAGAACGGCTCGAACGCCTGGTTCCTCGAAGAGACCGAGGATCTCCTGCCTTCCGGCGCGGCCTGTCCCAAGTGCGGCTCCCGGCAGTTTGACAAGGAGCATAACATCCTCGACGTTTGGTTTGAGTCGGGGGCCAGTCACAATGTGCTCGGAAAACGGGACGACCTTCCCTGGCCCTCGGATGTCTATATCGAAGGACATGACCAGCACCGCGGCTGGTTCAACAGCTCTTTGCTGGTGGGCCTCGCTGCCAGAGGCCGTTCGCCCTATCGGACGTGCATCACCCACGGTTTCGTCCTGGACGAACAGGGCAAGGCCATGTCCAAATCCGCCGGCAATTTTATCGAGCCGAAGGAGATCATCGCCCAGAGCGGCGCCGAGGTCATTCGACTTTGGGTGGCCATGCTCAACTACAAAGAGGACGCTCCCTTCGGGAACGAAATCCAGCAGCGTCTGGTCGAGGCCTACCGCAAGATCCGGAACACCTGGAGGTTCATTCTGGGCAACCTTTACGATTTCTCGCCCGACACGGATGCCGTCAAGGCGGATGAGATGGAATCGCTCGACCGGTGGGCCCTGGCCAATGCCGCCGACGTCGGGAAGAGGATCCTCAAAGCCTACGATGAATATGAGTATCATATCATCTTCCATGCCGTGTACAATTTCTTCACCGTGGATCTGAGCGCCCTGTATCTCGACATCCTCAAGGACCGGCTGTATTGTTCGGCCAAGAATTCCCGCCTCCGAAGGTCGGCCCAGACCGCGCTCTTTCATATTTTGAAGAACAGCCTGGCCCTCATGGCGCCCATCCTTCCCTTTACGACGGAAGAAGCCTGGGAGGCCATGCCGAAGTTTCAAGGGAAAGAGGAATCCGTCCATCTCGAGCTATTCCCGGAATTCCGAGAGCAATGGCTCGAGCCCGGGATCGTCCAAGAATGGGAGGACCTGATCGGCCTCAGAGAAAAGGTTCTCAAGGAGTTGGAAAAGGCGCGGGAGCAGAAGTTCATCGGAAATTCCCTGGAAGCCCAGGTCATCCTGAAAGTGCCCGCCGCGAAATCAAAGCTCGTCCAGAAATATCGAGATGAACTGTGCTCGCTTTTGATCGTCTCCGATGTCATCCTCCAGGCCGGCCCGGGCGAAGATCCGGGAATCACCGTTGCCAAGGCGCCCGGTCAAAAATGTCAGAGATGCTGGAATTATTCGACCTATGTCGGGACGAGCCCCTCTCATCCCGAATTCTGCAAACGCTGCGAAGACGTCGTCAAAGGGTGGCCGTCATGAAACGTAACATTTCTTTCTACGGGCTTGTCCTTTTGTTGCTCGTGATCGACCAAGCGGCGAAGATGCTCATCGTCCGGACCATCCGGCTGTTCGGTTCGGTCAAGGTCATTCCGGGCTTTTTCGACCTTTCCCATATCCGCAACAAAGGCGCTATTTTCGGAGCTTTCTCCCGGGTGGACGGCCCGCTGGTCACCATCCTCCTGACCGTGGCCTCCTTCTGCGCCCTGGCCATGGTGGCCTATTACTTTATTAAAACTCCTCCTTCCGAAAAATGGATGAAGATCGCCCTGTCCTTGATCCTGGGCGGGGCGCTGGGGAACCTGATCGACCGGGTCTTCCGCGGGTATGTGATCGATTTCCTCGAGCTTTATATCAAGAATTTCCGGTGGCCGACATTCAATGTCGCGGATTTCTGCATCACCGTCGGGGCGTTTCTGTTGATCATCGTCTTTCTTGTCAGGAGACCTTCCCATGTTGCCCATTCTGATTAAGATCGGGCCGCTGACGATCCATTCGTACGGCTTTATGATGGCGCTCGGTGTCGGATTGGGCGTCTGGTTCATCTATGTTCAAGCTAAAAAGCAGGGCTTGAATGCCGTCAAGATCATGGATGCCGCCTTCTACATTCTGATCATATCGCTGGTCGGGGCCAAGCTCGTCCTTCTCGCCGGGAATTTTTCTTATTACTGGGAAAATCCGAAAGAACTTTTCTGGATCGTCAAGACCGGGGGTGTCTTCCAAGGCGGCCTGGCTTTCGGGATTGTCTTCGCCCTCTGGTATCTGCACAAACATCGCATCCCGACGTGGAAGGTGGGGGATATCGCGGGCGCGGCCCTGGCCTTGGGCCATGGCTTCGGCCGGATCGGATGCTTCTTGGCCGGCTGCTGCTGGGGCCGGGAATGCTCCCTGCCCTGGGCTGCGAAATTCCGCAGCGACTACGCCCACAATTTGACGGGAATCCCGCTCAACCAGGCCCTTCATCCGGTCCAGCTGTATGAGGCAGGCCTCAACTTTCTGAATTTTTTTGTCTTGTTCCTGGTGCTCAGGAAGAAAAAATTCGACGGCCAGGTATTTTCCTTTTACATCATCAACTACTCCATCATCCGCTACATCACGGAATTTTTCCGCGGCGATCATCCGGATAAGACGTTTCTCTTCAGGGGGCCTTCTCCGTTCCTCAGCCTGTCCTATCCCCAGCTCTTTTGTATTCTGGGTCTCGCGGCCGGCTTATTGCTTGTCCGAATCTTCAGAAAACGTCAACGTGCCTAAGATAGATTTCCATATCACGCCGGCTTTCGGGAAGGGAGAAAGGCTGGATGTCTTTTTGTCCCGCCAGATCTGGGCCTATACGCGATCGCAATTCCAACGGTTCATCGATAAAGAACGGGTGCGGGTCAACGGCTCTCTGAAAAAGCCGAGCTACAAGCTGAGAGAAAGGGATTGGGTCGAGGCGGATGTGGAAATCCCGCAGCCGGAGGAGATGCAGCCCGAAAATATTCCCCTCCATATCCTTTATGCCGACGGGCATATCGTCGTCATCGATAAAGCCACAGGGATGATCGTCCATCCCGGTGCGGGCGCCAGCCACGGAACCCTGGCCCATGCCCTTCTGTTTCATTTTCCCGAGATCCGGAGCATTGGGCCGGAGGACCGGCCCGGAATCGTCCATAGACTGGATAAGGAAACATCCGGCGTCATGGTTATTGCCAGAAGTCAACAGGCTTATTTTGACCTTAAAGCCCAGTTTAAAAAACGAGAGGTCAAGAAAATCTATCTGGGGCTGGCTTGGGGAAAAATGCCCGCGCCTGAAGGGACCATGGACTGGCCAATCGGCCGCCATGTCAAGTACGGCCAGCGCATGTCCATCAAGACCAGATCGCCGAGAGTCGCGGAAACACGGTACAAGGTCCTCAGGGAATTCAAGGATTCGAGCCTTCTCGAGATCCACCCGATGACGGGCAGGACTCATCAAATCCGGGTTCATCTCTCGGCGTCCGGTCATCCGCTTATCGGGGACGGGCGCTATGGAAGCCGTAAGTCCAGGCGCGCATCCAGCCGGCTGTTTCTCCACGCCCACCGTCTCGGCTTCCGCCATCCAGACACGGCGGCTTGGATCGAATTCTGTTCCCCGCTCCCCGACGACCTAGTTTCCCTCCTGAAATCCATCGAATAATATTTTGCTCCGGCTTAACAACGTCCCTAGGGAGGAATCTCCAAACTGATGATTTCATAGAGGCGTTGGAATCGCCTCTGAGGCCCCGTAGCAGAGGGGGGACCCGTCGGCTTTTCGACGGGGGGAACCGACGGGACTGGTTCCCCATGGGGCCGGGGGGCGATTCCGACGCCGATAGGAAATCAAACACTCGGATGCTTACCGCCCCAGCTTCCTCTTGAGAAAAAAAGCGGCTTTGTTGTATGATATCCCTTACTTTTTTAAAAAAAGAGACGATTCACCGATTCAGGACTTGCGAAATTCTCGGGAGGATGGACTATGAAAGATTATCCTGCGGATAAAATCAGGAACATCGCGCTCATCGGGCACGGCTCATCCGGAAAAACTTCGCTGACCTCGGCCTTTCTGTTCGATGTCGGAGCAACCGGCCGGCTGACCAAAGTCGATAAAGGGAATACCGTCACCGACTACGAACCGGAGGAAATCGACCGGAAAATCTCCATCAACTCGGCCATCTGTTTTGTCGAATGGAAAGACCATAAGATCAATTTCGTCGATACGCCGGGATACAGCAATTTCCTCTGGGACACGAAAGCCAGCCTGCGGGCCGTCGATGCCGCGGCGGTTCTGGTCTGTGGAGTCGCCGGCGTGGAAGTCGGAACGGAGAAAGTCTGGGAAATGCTCGAGGAGTTCCATCTTCCCCGGATGATCATCATCAATAAACTGGACAGGGAGAACGCCAATTTCGCCCGCACTCTCGAAGCCATCCAGCAGTTCTTCGGCCGCCAGGCGGTTCCTGTTCAGCTTCCGATCGGAGAAGAGAAGAATTTCCGCGGGGTGGTGGATTTGATCCGCCAGAAAGCCTATCTTTTTGAAAAGGACGAAAGCGGCAAATTCAAGGAAGAAGCCGTTCCGGCCGACCTCAAGGCCGAGGCCGAGAAAAAATATCGCGAGCTGGTCGAGATGATCGCCGAAAATGATGAAAAGCTGATGGAGAAATATCTGGAAAAGGGCACGCTTACGACCGAAGAAATCGCCGAGGGATTCAAAAAAAGCATCCTCAACCACCAGCTTTATCCCGTCTTCGCGGCTTCGGCCCTCCTCAACATCGGTGTCCAGAATATCCTCGACGGAATCCTGGACGTCATGCCGTCCGCCCTTGACCGGCAGGAGATCAAAGTCAAAATCAACGGCAAGGAGGAGGTTCTTAAGGCGACAGTGGACGCGCCGTTTGCCGCGCTCGTTTTTAAAACGATCTCCGATCCTTACACGGGCCGGATTTCCTTGATGCGTGTCTTTTCGGGAAAAGCCAGCCCCGACTCGACGGTGGCCAACACCGGCAAAAACACCGATGAAAAGCTGAGCGGCTTGTTCTTCCTCCAAGGCAAGGAGCAGACCCCGGCCGGCCAGGCCAAGGCGGGAGATCTCGTCGCGACCGCCAAGCTGAAAGCCACTTCGACCGGCGATACACTGAGCGCCAAGGGCAGCGGAATCGAGATCGCGCCGATCAAATTTCCCGAGCCTTCGATCTCTTTTGCCATTGAGCCCAAGACAAGAGCCGACGAAGACCGGATCTCGCAGGCGTCCCACCGCATCACGGAGGAAGATCCCACCGTTCGGTTCGAACGCGACCCGGATACCAGCCAGCTCCTAATATCCGGCAACGGCGAGCTTCATGTCAGGATCATCACGGAGAAGCTGAAGAAGCGCTACAATGTCGATGTCGAGCTCAAACCGCCCAAGATCTCCTACAAGGAGACGATCAAAGGCCGGGCGGATGTTCAAGGCAAACATAAAAAACAGACCGGCGGCCGCGGGCAGTATGGTGACGTATGGATCAAGATGGAGCCCCTGCCGAGAGGCAAGGATTTCGAGTTCGAGGACAAGATCTTCGGCGGGTCCATCCCCAAGAACTACATCCCTTCCATTGAAAAAGGGCTGATCGAGGCCAAGAAAAAAGGAATCCTGGCCGGATATCCGGTCGTCAATTTTAAGATCATCCTCTATGACGGCTCTTTCCACGAAGTCGATTCTTCGGATATCGCCTTCAAAATCGCGGCTTCCAAGGCCTTTAAGCTGGCCATGAAGGAAGCCAGGCCCACCATCCTGGAGCCGATCATGAGCGTAGAGGTCTACACGCCCGATGCCTACATGGGCGATATCATGGGCAACCTGAATGGGCGGCGGGGGAAAGTCCAGGGCATGGAGCAGAAAGGAAATATGCGGATTCTCAAAGCGGTTGTACCGATGGCTGAGATGCTCGACTTTGAGCCCACCTTAACCTCGATCACGGGAGGAAGAGGCTCGTTCCTGATGGAATTCTCTCACTACGAAGAAGTGCCTTCCCATCTTCAGCAGAAGATCATCAACGAAGCCATCAAGGAAGGCCGGGTCAGGCCGGAAGAAGAATAAGTGATCGAACCGATCCTATTGGCAGCGCTGCCAGTCTGTATCGATGAAAAAATGCTCCATTTCCTTTAAAAGGTCCTGGATATTACTTTTCATGATGATCAGGTCCTGGGTTTGGCCATCCAGGTCGCTGACGTAGTCGGGGATGATCACCTCTTCGTGAAACCCGAGTTTGTGGCAGATGTTGATGGCCGCCTTTTGGGGCCGCAGCATCTTGACTACGACGGTCTCCACGCCTTTTTCGACCGCCAGATGGTAAAACTCTCTCATCATGATCATGCCAAGCCCCCTGTGTTGAAAAGGCCGGGCTACGATGACCCTGATCTCTCCCTGATGTAGGCGCCAGACCTCCCCGGACAACTCTAAGGCGCCATCGGCGATGATGTTGTTGCCGTGAAACGCAACCAAGCGGAATACTCGCTCCTCTATCATACGGTTGATTCTCTTTTCGACGACAGGCCGATCGGTGACGTCAATGCGAAGATATTTTCGGTCCTCGGCCGGGAGCCCAAGATAAAATTTCATCAGGGCATCGAGGTCCTTGGACGTCAACTCCCGGATGACGATCTCAGTCCCATCTTTCAACGTTTCCGTCTTGTCCATAAGGGATTCTCCTATCCTGCCCGGTAAGACTATAGGGAGGCAACGGGGAAAAGTCAAGAATCAAAAAGTCGGTTCTTAAGGCGATGATCGACCTTCCTTGACGAAGAACAGCAGGCAAAAGGCCGCAGCCGTCAAGCCTAATGAGAAAAAAAACGGAGCAAACATGCCCATCCGTTCCCAGAGGAGACCGGCGACCAGGGAAGCGGGGAATGCGCAGAGCCCGATGACCATTTGAAACGCGCCGAGGCAGCTGGCCCGGAAGGAAAAGGGGGAGAGCTCGCAGACCAGGGTCCTCTGGACAGGGTCGAGAGCGGCCTTGTGGATTCCATAGAGAACAAAGAGGCCGACAAAGAGGACGAGGCTGCGGCTGACGATTATCCCCAGGCAGACGCCGGCCCAAAAAAGATAGGCCAACATCAACACCGGCTTCCGGCCGATCTTGTCCGAGAGCTTTCCGAAAGGTAGGGAAAATATAGATGCCGAAGCCGTATAGATCAGATAGAGGACCGGAATAAAGCCGACCTTGAACCCGAAATTTTTGGCATAGACCAGCAAAAAGGAATAGCTGAACGCGCCCAGGGCGTAAAGAGCGTTCAGGAACATGTAGAGCCGCAGATTTTTATTAATATCTTTGAATGAAATGCCTTTGTAGATTTTGACCTCGCCGGACTTCTTCTCCTTGATATTCAGGAAAATGAGCAACGCCCCGATTAGGGAAGGAATGGCGGCCAGGGCAAAAAGAAGCTTGAAACCCAAAAGGTTGATAAAAGCGATGCAGATCAGAATGCCCATGACGGCGCCGGCATTGTCCATCGTCCGCAAAAGGCCGAAATTCCTCCCCCGCGTCTCGTTCGTGGAGATATCGGCGACGAGGGCGTCGCGCGGGGCGCTGCGAATCTTGCCCACCCGGTCCAAGATCCGGAAGGGGATGAGATGTTGCCAAATCGAGGACAGGGCATATCCAAACCTCGAAAGCGAACCGCAAAGATAGCCGGTCCAGATAAATATTTTTCGTTTTTTAAACCGATCCGAGAAATAGCCCGAGGCAGCCTGGGACAAGGAGACGAGGGCATCGCCCAAGCCGTCGAGGAAGCCCAGGGCGGCCATGTTAGCCCTGAGGATGTTCGTGACGAAGAGCGGCCAAATGGGATAGATGATGTCCGAGCCCATGTCGTTCAAGAACGATGCCAGGGCGAATGTCCGGATCGCTTTTTTCTGATCTGTGGCGGCTTCTTCCATCGTCCGTTGCTCGGCCTGCGGAGATTGATTATACCTCAAATCGGCCGCGGACGATTATATTTTAGATCTGTTTTTTTTGACAAATTGATATCTATCATGATATGAAAAATATTGGGGAGCTAAATTTCTAAAAAATGCTGATTAACGTCCAACGGGACGCGAAAATTCCTAAGATAAGGAGATTCCGTTTCCATGATCTTCAAGGATTCGGGTATATTTTGAAGATTCTTCCCCGAATGCTGCTGCTAGCGCTTTTATTATCTTACGCCGCGCTGCTCTATACGAATCTCTGCGATACTGCCGGTGGCTCAGACAGCTCCGGATACCTGAACTATGCAAGAAGATTAAGCCAGGGGAATCTGATCGAGCGGGTCAAAGCGCTGGACGTTTTCGCTTTGAGGGAAGAATTTAGCGACATCTTCCGCCCCCTCGGTTTCACCCGGAATTCTGCCAGAAAAGATATTATCGTTCCCTCTTATCCGGCGGGAATGCCTCTGCATATGGCGGCTTTTGCCAAACTCTTGGGATGGGCAAAGGGGCCTTTTCTGGTCAGCCCTGTGGCTTCTCTGCTGGGCCTCCTCCTGATTTATTTGCTGGCCCGGCAGCTTGGCCTTTCGCCGTTGTTCTCTGTCTTCAGCTCGATCATTTTAGCCGCTTTTCCGGCCTACCTATTCCAATCGATTCAGCCCATGAGCGATGTTTTGGCGACATCCTGGATTATGGCTGCGTTACTAGCCCTCACCCTGTCGCATAGGCGGATCGGATGGGCTTTCTTGGCTGGAGCTTCCTTTGGCATGAGTGTCTTGATACGGCCTGGCGACGTGCTCCTGGCTCTGGCCGTTTTGATCATCCTACCCAAGAAGCCGAAAACGTATCTGCTTTTTCTTGCCGGGGCTGTCCCCATGGGGATGTTTTTTTTGAACATGAATCATATCCTTTATGGCGGATGGTTCACCACAGGGTACCATAGCAGCATCTTTTTTGACCTTGCCGCCAAAAATTTTCCTTCGCACGTCCAACATTACGCCTATTGGCTGGGTGTTACTTTGACGCCGCTCATTCCCGCAGCCTGGCTGATGCTTGCCGGCTGGCGAGCGATCGCTCTGAAAAACCGGGCCTTGCTCTTTTTTTGGTTTGCCCCTTTATTCCTCTTTTTCTGTTTCTATAAACCCTATGAGGCTTGGTGGTATCTTCGTTTCTTCCTTCCCGGAATTCCTGCCTTGATCCTATCGTTTCTGCTGGTGATTCAAAGCATGCACACGGCATTAATTAAAAAAGGGAATCGCCGGAGATCTCTGCCACTCGTCGGATATATTTTATCCGCCCTTCTGATTGGGGTCGTTTTTTTGGGAGAAATTCGGCAGGTGAACAAACTTGGGATATTGGCTTTCGATGAGGGACAGAGGATTTATAAGGAGAGTTGTTTGCGGGCCCGAAGAGAATGGCCGGAAAAGTCTATCGTTCTGTCTTTTCAGATGAGCGGCGCTTTGACGTATTACACGGACTTCATACCGTGTCGATACGACTGGCTGGACCGAAAAAGATTCGATGACCTCAGACAACGGATTAACCGGGAAGAATATCACTGGTATGCCTTATTATTTTCATTCGAAGAAGAGGCCTTTCATCAAAGAGTGACTGGTGAATGGGTGAAAATTGGGTTTCTCAAGGATGTCAGCTATTGGCAGCTCGTTTCGGACGACTTTTTTCCCTAATCACCCATCATTTTTGAATCTCTTCGGCCTTCAAATTGACTTAATATCAACGTAATAATTAAAATGACATCCCCGTTCGGGCGGCCTAAGCGCCGCCCATACATTGTCACTTTATCTATTGCGTTTGTAATAGTCAGACCGCGAATATATGATACAAATGATTTTTTTTACGAATCTAAACGGAGGATCATGAATATGTCGAAAAACACTCCGCGGTTTCTTTGTTTGGCGGCAATCCTAATGGCTTATATAGTATTCCCGGCGGCCGGCCAGGACGCCGGCGATAAATCGCTGCAGCTCAAGATCGGCGATCCCCGGTTCAAAGACAAGGTGTTGGATGTCGCCCCCGAAGCGCTTTATGCCATGGAAACGGGCACCATCATTCCTTTCGCCAAGATGATCCAGGAGATGAAGGGCGGCCAGCTGGTGTATATCGGAGAGACCCATAACTCTTTGCCCATGCATGACATCCAGTTCAAGATCCTCCAGGCCCTCTATGAGCAGGACCGGAACATCTCCATCGGCCTGGAAATGTTCCCGGTGACATTCCAGGATGTCTTGACTAAATGGAGTTTGGGCATCCTTTCCGAAGAGGAATTCATCCGTGAAGGACAGTGGTATGTCAACTGGAATTTCAATTTCGGCTTCTACAAGAAGATTTTTGACCTTGCCAAGGCCAACAAGATTCCGATGGTTGGACTCAACGCACCGCGGGAGCTCGTCACAAAAATCCGAATGGGCGGATGGGAGGCCCTGAAGGACGAAGAAAAGGCCATTGTTCCCAAGCCCGACCTGACCCATCCGGAACACAGGCAGCTCATCCGCACGATTTTTGAAAGCGCTGAGATCCCCCATCAAATGAAGGGCGCCGGGCTGGACATGATGTTCGAGGGCCTTTATCGCTCTCAAACGACCTGGGATTTCGTCATGGGTTATAACGCCGTCGAGGCCTTGAAAAAAGAACAAAAGAAGATGATCGTCTTGGCCGGCTCCGGACACCTGATCTATAACCTGGGGATCAACCTCCGGGCCTACGAAAAAAGCCGCTTGCCCGGCAAAACGGTGATCTCCGTGTTCGTGCCGAAGGGCCAGAAAAACGTCCGTATTTCAAGAAGTCTCGGCGATTATATTTTGGGAATCCCGGAAGAGGAGAAGCCGGCCTATCCCTCGGTCGGGCTGAGCTTCAAGAAATTCAAAGGCCTGGAGAATCTGGTGATTGACAGCAAGCCGATCGACGGCGCGGCCAAGGCAGCGGATTTTGAAAAAGGCGATGTCGTCCTGGTCGTGGACGGAAGGCCTTGGGCTGATGTCAATGAGCTGAGGACCTATCTGGCCAAATTCAAATGGGAGGAAGAGACGAAGTTCAGGATTCTCCGCAACGGCCAGGAAAAGGACGTGATTCTCAAATTCCAAGAACAGCCGGCGGTCCCGGCAGAGCCCAAGAAGGAGGAGGCAGCATGATGGCCAAAATGACATTCAAAAAAGTCCCGTTCGCGATCGGCGCGATCGGGTTCGTTCTTTGTCTGAGTACCCGGGCGCAGACGCTCAAAACGCCGGCCGAAGAAGCCAACTATCTCCAGTACAGCCAGCATGAGGAAATCGCCCGGTTCCTGAGCACCCTGGCCGACCAGGCCAAGGAAGTCAGGGTCCAGGTCATCGGAAAAACCAAGGAGGTCAAGGGTTTTCCTTCAAAAGACCTCTACCTCTGTATGATCACCGAGGAAGGCGCGGCCACGCCCCAAGCCCTGAACAGGAACAAGCTGACCTTCATGCTGACCGCCGCCCAGCACGGCAATGAGCAATCGGCCAAAGAGGCCGCCCTGCGGCTCATCCGGGACATCGCCCTGGGCGATCTCAAGCCCCTCCTCAAGAAGATGAATTTCCTTTTTATCGTCCAGACCAATCCCTACGGAAACTTCTTCGATGTTCGACAGAACGAGATCGAGCTGGACATGAACAGGGACCATGTCAAGCTCGAAGCCGAAGGCGTTGCCGCGATCCACGGTGTCTTCCGCGCTTTCATGCCCGAAGTGACCATGGACGTCCATGAGAAAGGAGATGATTACTACCGGGTTTCGATCGGCTGCGTTTCGAACATCAACATCAGCCCCGCTCTCCTGGAGTTATCCCGGACGAAAATTTTGCCCGAAGTCGAGAAAAACCTGGCGGCCAAAAATCTGACCTTTCATGAATACTTGGTCACCTCCGAGATGGGCATCGACACGTCGGCCGGTGCCAATTACCGGCCCGAGGAGTTGGCCAAGAGGGAAACTTTGAAGCGCTACAGCACGACCGACCTCAATGACGGCCGCAACAGCCTCGGTATCTATGAGACATTGTCTTTCATCCAGGAAGGGGCCTCCCGACATGACCTGGAGACGCTCCAGGAACGGACACGCTGGCAGTATTTTGGCATCCGCCTTTTCGCCGAAGCGGTGGCCAAGAACAGCGCCGATATCTTGGACCTGGTCAGGAATCTCCGGACAGCGCTGATCGAAAAAGCCAGGGTCTATTCCGAGCAGAATCGAGTCCATCTGAGAATGGATTATGTCCGCGATGAGAAAAACCCGACCTTGACCTTGAAAAAATTCGAAACAGCCGAATATCCGGTCCGGGGAGTGTTAAAATTCGACAAAAAGGCGGGCGACCTTTTGACAGCGGCCGACTTAGCACCCTATCCTCTGCCGGCGTCGGTCAAAGTCGTCACCGATGTCGTCAAGAATTGGTTTCCCAACGTCGAATCCAAGCTCAGCGTTCCTCGGCCTCTGGGCTACATCATCCCGGCCCAACATCAGGATATCATTGAATTGCTCCTGGAGCACGGCATCAGCGTGGGGATTTTTGTGAAAGACAGGCTCCTGGAAATTGAAGCCTATGCGGCGACCGAAGTCGTCCCCTCAAAATATGATTATCTTCCTCCTGAAAAGATCGAAGTTGAAATAAAGGCCCTGCCGACCATCATCAAGAAAGGGGATTTTTATGTGTCCTGCGCCCAGCCGGCGGCGAACCTAATTCCCTGCCTGCTCGAACCCCAGTCGGAATACGGATTCATCCGTTATTGGAAGTTCAAGATCGTTCCGGATAAGGGCGGGATATTCGCTTTCACCAGGCTGGTCAAGGGCCAGGAGCTCGCTGTCGCCCCTTACAAGAATTGGCGACTTACTTCTTTTCAGTGACGTCAAGATAAATTACTTCGACCAGGCTCATCCTGAATGGTCGCGGGCGCCGGCTGGGGCGGCTGCTGGGACATTCCGAGAATGCCGAGGCAGAAATAAAGGCTGACGAAAACCTTCCAGAATCGCAGTCGCTTTTTCGTAAGCGCCTCCTGTCCCGTATTCATAGTTTCAAAGTATGCCAGATTCTATCAAAGGTGACGGCCTTCATAAAGGCCCAGCCGATCTGGACCGTGGAAAAGGGGGACGTCCGGATTTCCAGGCGGCCTTCTTTGACAGCCTCGATGATCGAAGGAATATCCTTGTTCGCCTCGATGAGGGAATAGGTTTTCCCGATCTGCCAAAGGTTATGGGCATCCGAGTTGGCGATGATCGGCTTGTTGTAGAGCGCCGCCGTGCGAAGGGCTTTTTTGTTGCGGTTGATCAGCGAATGATAATAGCTCGTGAATTCGAGGGCATCAAAGTAGGGGAGGAGAGGAAACAGCCGGGCTTGGAGCGATCGAGCCAGGAAGAAAAAAGGGTGGGGCGCAATGAACAGGCTCTGATCGGACTTTAATCGCGGGATCTCGGCCAGGTTGTACCGAGGCCTGATGGTTTTCAAGGCGGGATTGACGATGAGGACATGAGCTCCGGAGGCCATGATTTCCGTGCCGGGAATGAGAAGAATGCCCCGGCGTCCGGCGTAGCTCTCGAGCTTCCTATCAAAGGTCAACGCCGTGTGGTTGGTGACTGACAGAACCTCAAAACCCAGCTCGGCGGCTGTGTCGATGAGCCTGGTGGCGGTATAGGAGATATGATCGCAGGGATCCTCGGCCGTGTGGATGTGAAGATCCGCCTTCAATTTTTTGGCGGATCCAAGCTTATTCTCAGGATCAGACCTCATCATTCAACATCACCTCATCTCTTTGATGGAGACTATCGAAAAATGGACTTGAGCGTTTCTTCAAAATAGGTGTAAACATCGTTTTGTTGAATGTTGAGGCTTGACCCCCATGAAGAATTAAAAGAAATCCCTCATTTTCTCCCTTTCCCTCTAGGAGAGGGAGGGGATCGGCCTTGGCTATTTCTTGTTCAGGGCTTCTTTGACTTTGAGGCCGATTTCGGCGGGGCTTTTGGCGACATGGACCCCCGCGGCTTCGAGCGCCTCCATCTTCTCCTTAGCGGTGCCTTTTCCGCCGGAGATGATCGCGCCGGCGTGGCCCATGCGACGGCCCGGAGGCGCCGTCTGTCCGGCGATAAAGCCTATGACGGGCTTGTTGAATTCTTTCTTAATGTAGGCGGCCGCTTCCTCTTCGGCGGTGCCGCCGATTTCGCCGATCATGATGACGGCATCCGTGTCTTTGTCCGCCTTGAATAGCTTGAGAAGGTCGATGTATTTCATCCCGACGATCGGGTCGCCGCCGATGCCGATGGCCGTCGACTGGCCGAAGCCGAGCTTGGTAACCTGGTCGACGGCTTCGTATGTCAGTGTGCCGGAGCGAGAAATGATACCGATCCTGCCGGGCGCGTGGATGGGTCCGGGCATGATCCCGATCTTGCATTTGCCGGGCGAGATAACACCCGGCGTGTTGGGCCCGACGAGCACGCTCGCCTTCCCTCGGAGAAAAGCTTTGGCTTTGATCATATCAAAAGTCGGGATCCCTTCCGTGATGCAGACGATCACTTCGATGCCCGCCTCGGCCGATTCCATAATCGCGTCGGCGGCAAAGAAGGGTGGAACGAAGATCGCCGCTGCGTTGGCGCCGGCCTTCAGCCGGGCTTCGGCCACGGTGTTGAACACCGGGATCCCCAAATGGGTTGTGCCGCCTTTGCCCGGGGTCATTCCGGCCACGACCTTGGTGCCGTATTCCACCATTTTCTGGGTGTGGAATGTGCCCTCTCCGCCCGTGATGCCCTGGACAACAACTCGGGTTTTTTCATCGATCAGGATGCTCATCGTCAGCTCCTTTTGACCTGCGGCTGGGCCAGCGGAACAACCTTTTCCGCGGCTTCCTTCATGGTGTCGGCGGCATAAAAAGCCAGGCCGGATTCCTCGAGGATCTTTTTGCCCGCATCCATATTCGTGCCTTTGAGCCTGACCACCATCGGGACATTGAGCCCGATCTCTTTGGCGGCCTTGACGATTCCGCCGGCGACCAGGTCGCAGCGGACAATGCCGCCGAAGATGTTGATCAGGGCGGCCTTGACATCCTTGTCGGAGACAAGGATCTTGAAGGCATTGGTGACGGCCTCCTCGGAGACTCCGCCGCCGACATCCAGGAAGTTGGCCGGCATGCCGCCCGAGTATTTGATGATGTCCATGGTGGCCATGGCCAGCCCGGCGCCGTTGACCATGCAGCCGACATTGCCGTCCAGTTTGATGTAGTTCAGGTTGAACTTGGAGGCCTCGACCTCGAGCGGCTCTTCCTCGTCCAGGTCGCGCATGGCCAGGATCTCGGGATGGCGGGCGAGCGCGTTATCGTCAAAATTCATCTTGGCGTCCAGGGCCAAGACGTTTCCTTGTTTTGTGATAAGCAGAGGGTTGATTTCGGCCAGCGATGCGTCCGTTCCTTCAAACGCTCGATAGAGTCCGGTGATGAATTTTCCGGCCTGCTTGTGGGTTTCTCCCGCAAGCCCCAGCTGGAAAGCCAGCTTTCGGGCTTGGAATCCGGCGAATCCCACCGCCGGATTGACATATTCCTTGAATATCAGCTCGGGTTTCTCGGCGGCGACTTTTTCGATTTCCATCCCGCCTTCGGTGGAAGCCATGATGACGACGGCCTCACGCGCCCTGTCGATCACGATGCCGACATAAAGCTCGCGGGCGATTTCCAGAGCTTCCTCGACTAGCAGCTTTTTGACAATTTTCCCTTCCGGCCCCGTCTGGTGGGTGACGAGCTTCATCCCGATCATGTCCTTGGCCAGCTTTTTTGCCTCCTCAGCTCCGTTGGCCAGCTTAATGCCTCCGCCTTTGCCTCTGCCTCCGGCGTGAATCTGGGCTTTCAGGACGACTCTGGGCCCGATTTTGGCCGCGATTTCGGCGGCTTTTTCGGCTGTCTCCGCGACTTCGCCCTTGGGGATCTGGAGGCCATACTTGGCCAGAATCTGCTTGGCCTGGTATTCGTGTATTTTCATTTCTCTTTTTTCCTTATTTTAAGATCGGCCCTGGTTTTTTTTGGATGGACGGACACGCCGAGACAGACCCGTCCACCGTCACATTTTTATGCTATCCGGTACTTCTTTTTTCCCTCTTCGTACAGGTCTCCGCCGTACATGTCGTTGATCACGATGCAGGGGAAGTCTTTAACCTTGACCCGCCGAATGGCTTCCGGTCCAAGCTCGGGGTAAGCCACGATGTCCGAGCTTTCGATGCTCTTGGAAATCAGGGCGCCGGCGCCGCCGACCGAGGCCAGGTAGACGGCTTTGTGCTTCATCATGGCCTCTTTGACTTCCTTGCTGCGGGAGCCCTTGCCGATTGAGCCTTTGAGGCCCAACGAGTGAAGGATGGGCGCATAGGAATCCATTCTGTAACTCGTCGTCGGGCCCGCCGAGCCGATGGCTTTGCCGGGCCGGGCCGGCGTAGGGCCGACATAGTAGATCAGCTGTCCCTTGATATCGATCGGAAGCTCTTTCCCTTCCTTGATCAAATCCACGAGTTTCTTATGGGCAGAATCCCGTCCGCAGAGAAGGGTACCAGTGATATAGACGCGGTCCCCGGCCTTCATCTTGGCGATGACGTCGTCCGTGACCGGAGTCGTGATCCTGTGTTCTGCCATTGTTTTAACCTTTCAAAGCGGGAACGATGCTTCGCGGCACCGCTCAAACCCTTACAGCTTTGTCTCTTCGGTGGTCTTCTTAACGGAAGCGATCGTCTTCTGGAGCAGGGCGTTTTCCTCTTCGGTCAGCTTGATCTCGTAGATTTTTTCAAGACCCTTGGCGGTGATCAGGCAGGGCACGCCGATGAAGAGGCCGTTGATCCCGTATTCGCCCTGGCAGAGGGCCGCGCAGGCGATGATGCGCTTCTTATCTTTGAGATAGGATTCGGCCATGGTGGCAGCGCTCCAGGCCGGGCTGAAGAAGGCCGAGCCTTTGCCGAAGAGCTTCACGATTTCCGTGCCCGCTTCGCGCGTCCGGAGGGCCAGCTTGTCGATCTGCTCTTTGGTGGCGATTTCGGCCAAGGGCACGCCGCCGACCGTGGTCAGCCGGGGCAGGGGGACCATGTCGGGCCCGTGACCGCCCAGCACCGTGCCGGCCACATCGGCGACCGACACGCCGAGCTCCATGGCGATGAAGGCGCGCCAACGGGCCGTATCCAGCGCGCCGGCCATGCCGACGACCTGGTGTCTGGGGAAACCGGTCAGCTTATAGAACGCGTAGACCATCGCGTCGAGGGGATTGGTCAGGATGATACAGAACGCCTTGGGCGCAACCTGTTTCACCCCGCTGGCCACATCGGTGATGATCTTGAGGTTCACGGCGAGCAGGTCCTCCCGGGTCATGCCCGCTTCGCGGGGTTTGCCGGCCGTGACGATCACCACATCCGCGCCTTCGATGTCATTGTAGTTCGATGTGCCGCTGATATTGGCGTCGTAGTCGCCGTGGGGCGCCATTTCCATCAGGTCGAGGGCCTTGCCTTTGACCGGATTCTCATAAGCAGGAATATCAAGGATAACGATGTCTCCCAGCTCTTTCTGGGAGGCGATCATGGCCAGGACCTGGCCGATCTGGCCGCCGCCGATGAGTGCGATCTTCTTTCTCTCGAAACCCATTAAGACCTCCTGTCCAAACATATTAAAAATTGTCGGAGCCTCGGGGCCCCGTCAATTTTATGACAGCCCTTGAAAATCCGGCGTTATATTTTTTGATCCGTCATTCGACTCCGCCGAGCCACGGTCGAAGCCAGAATATAATGGAATTCCTCGAGCGAGTCAAGGCAGCCTCTGCCGGGGAATTACGCCTTGACGTAGGCCTCCCAACGACCTTTGAGCTTGGGGTCCTGCAGGGTATCCATCAGGTAATCGGTGAAAGCCGTTCCCGTGGCGCCCGTCGATCGTCCGGTGATCGCCAGCTTCTTCTCGTACTGGCCGCAGATGTCGAGCGCCATCTCCAGGCTTTTGCCTTTTTCCGGGAATCCGATATGGCTGAGAAGCATGGCGGCGGCCCGGATCATGGAGGCGGGGTCGGCAAACTGAGCCCGTCCTTCCTGGACCATGCGGGGCGCTGAACCGTGAATGGCCTCGAACATGGCATACTGTTTTCCGATGTTGGCGCTTCCGGCCGTCCCGACGCCGCCCTGGAATTCAGCGGCTTCGTCCGTCAGGATGTCGCCATAAAGGTTGGGCAGCACCATGACCTGAAAGTCGCGGCGCCGTTTTTCGTCGACCAGCTTGGCCGTCATGATATCAATGTACCAGTCATCGACTTGAATATTCGGGTAATCTTTGGCGATGCGGTAGAAGTTTTCGAGGAAGCGGCCATCGGTCGTCTTGACGACGTTGGCCTTCGTTACGCAGGTCACGCGGGTGCGGCCGTTTTTTTTGGCATGCTCAAAGGCCAGCCGGCAGATACGGTCCGCTCCGGGCGCGCTGATCAACCGGAAGTCTATGGCGATATCTTCGTCAACTTCGATGCCGTAGGGGCCGAGGGCATACAGGTCCTCGGTGTTCTCTCTGAAGAAGATCCAGTCGATTCCCTGTTTGGGGATCCGGACCGGCCGGACGTTGGCGAAGAGGTCCAATTCCTTCCGCACGGCCACGTTGCAACTCTCGATGTTGGGCCAGGGATCGCCTTTCCGCGGAGTCGTCGTGGGGCCCTTGAGAGTGACATGGTATTTTTTGATCTCGGCCAGGACATCGTCCGGGATGGGCTTGTTGCAGGCGGCGCGGTTTTCGATCGTCAAGCCTTCGATGTCATGGATGATGACCTTGCCGTTCTTGATTTCATCTTTGAGCAGAAAGTAGAGAACCCGTTTGGCATCCTTGGCGATAATGGGACCGATGCCGTCTCCGCCCAATAGACCGATCTTGAGCGGCTTGATTTTCCCATAGTCGATCCAGTCCGGTGCGGATTTGACGCGCTCCATGCGATTCATCTGGTTCTCGAGTATCTTGCCAAAATGCTCTTTGGCTCTCTCGATGGCAGCCTTATCCATATTTTGTCCTCCCTTCTAAAGATTCCATAATCGGAAAAAATTGAAAAGTTATTCTATAATGATTGCCGGGGAAAATCAACATGAAGGGAAAGCCTGGTTTTTTCGTTCAAGGGGTCGCCGTGGAGGATCCCGCGAGCGAGATGGCATTGACAACGGGCCATAAAACATTCTATACATTAATACAAACGTAATAAATAAAGTGACAATGTCTGGGCGGCGCTTAGGCCGTCCTCAAGCCCCCGTAGCGGAGGGGGGCCCCGGACACTCTTGGAGGAGGACCCTTATGCAGGTTCCCCCTCCAACGGGCGGCGGGAATACCCGCCGGCCCTGCCACCCCTCCAAGGAGCATCCTCCCATGAATTCATCGCCAAATGCTCCTGGGAAGGAAGGCAGGGAGCGAAGCGACCGTTGGAAGGAAACCCTAAGAAAGGGTTTCCTTCCAAGAGTGTCCGACGGGACTGGTTCCCCGGGGGCTAGGGGCGGCCTAAGCGCCGCCCGAACGGGGATGTCATTTTAATTATTGCGTTGATATTAGGTGAATCATCGCCTTCGAAAATCATGGAGAGAGTGCCATGCTGGACAGCTATTTTAAACAAGAGAATGAACGGAAAGCGCAGGGAATTCCACCTCTGCCCTTGAACCCGGACGAAACGGCCGACGTCTGCAAGCTTCTGGAGAGCCCGCCCAAAGGCCAGGAGGAGCAGCTGGTGAACCTGCTCAAAAACCGGGTGGCGCCGGGCGTGGACCCAGCCGCCAAGGTCAAAGCCGCTTGGCTGGCCAAAGTGGTGAGGGGGGAAATCGCTTCGCCCGTCATCTCCCGCATGGACGCCGTTTTCCTCCTGGGTACGATGCTCGGCGGATATAACGTCGGGCCGCTCATTGAATTTTTAGAAAATCCGAAACTGGCCAAAAACGCCGCCGAAGCCCTCAAGCCGATCATCCTGGTCTACGGCGCCTTCGATACGGTCGCCAAGCTGGCTAAGACAAATTCTCATGCCCATGACATCCTGAAATCCTGGGCCGATGGAGAATGGTTCCTTTCCAAGCCGGCTTTTCCCGAGGCCCTGACGCTGAAAGTCTTTAAAGTGGACGGGGAGATCAACACGGATGACTTTTCTCCGGCCAAACACGCCTCCAGCCGGCCCGATATCCCTCTTCACGCCCTGGCCATGGGCGAAACCCGTTTCCCGGGCGGACTAAAAACGATCGGCCAGTTTCGTTCGGAAGGACAACGCGTCGTTTTCGTCGGCGATGTGGTGGGAACGGGCTCTTCACGCAAATCGGCCTGCAATTCCTTGATGTGGCACATCGGCGAAGATATTCCTTATGTTCCCAATAAACGGCGGGGAGGTATCGTGGTCGGGGGCTTGATCGCGCCCATCTTTTTCAACACAACTGAAGATTCCGGCGGCCTGCCTATCATGGCCGACGTCTCCAGGCTCAAAACCGGCGACGTCATCGTTTTAGATACCAAGGCCGGAACCATCAAGGGCCCGGCCGGAGAAATTTTAACCACGTTTGAGTTCAAGCCGCCGTCCATCAAGGACGAGTTCCGGGCCGGCGGCCGTTTGAACCTGATCATCGGCCGGGCGCTGACGAACAGAGCGCGGGCCGCCCTGGGCTTGCCCGAAGCGGAATTTTTCACTAAGATCGAAAATCCTAAGCCCAAGGCCGGGCAGGGCTTCAGCCTAGCCCAAAAAGTCGTTGGAAAGGCATGCGGCACAGACGGAATCTTACCGGGTTCCGCCTGCGAGCCCAAGATGACCACCGTCGGGTCCCAGGATACGACGGGCCCGATGACCGCGGATGAGCTGAAAGAGCTGGCCTGTCTCGAATTCCAGGCGGATCTTTTCATGCAATCGTTCTGCCACACGGCTGCCTATCCCAAGCCGGCCGATGTCAAGATGCACAAGACCTTGCCCAGGTTCATCGTCGAGCGGAAAGGCGTTTCCTTGAAGCCCGGCGACGGGGTCATCCATTCTTGGATCAACCGGCTCATTTTGCCGGACACCATGGGAACGGGCGGCGATTCCCATACCCGCTTCCCGATCGGCCTGAGCTTTCCGGCCGGCTCCGGGCTGGTCGCCTTCGCTGGCGCTCTGGGGTTCATGCCGCTCAATATGCCGGAATCCGTGCTCATCCGTTTCCAGGGCAAGCTCAATCCCGGGATCACGCTCCGGGATGTGGTCAATGCCATTCCCTATTTTGCCATCAAGAGGGGATTGCTGACGGTCGCCAAGAAAGGAAAAAAGAACGTCTTCAACGGCCGTTTGATCGAGATGGAGGGGCTGCCGGATCTGACCGTGGACGAAGCCTATGAGCTGACGGATGCGACGGCCGAGCGGTCGGCGGCGGGCGGGGTCATCGCCCTGAGTCCGGACCGGGTGGCCAAATACTTGAAAAGCAATATCGCCCTGATGGCAAAAATGATCGAGCAGGGCTATCAGGATGCCCGGACGTTGCGGCGAAGGATGGATGGCTGTCAAGCCTGGCTGGAGAAGCCGATTCTGCTCCAAAGCGACGGGAACGCCGAGTATGCGGCCGTCCTGGAAATCAACCTGGCCGAGATCAAAGAGCCCCTGCTGGCCTGTCCCAATGATCCGGATGACGTGAAGCCTCTTTCCGAAGTCGCCGGCGACAAGATCGATGAGGTATTCATCGGGTCCTGTATGACGAACATCGGGCACTTCCGGGCCGCCGGCAAAATTTTCGACAAGGCCGGCTATTTAAAGACGCGCATCTGGCTCACGCCTCCAACCCGGATGGACGCCAACCAGCTGAAGAAAGAGGGATATTATGCGATTTTTTCCGGCGTCGGGGCGAGGATCGAGATCCCGGGCTGTTCTCTTTGCATGGGGAACCAAGCCAGGGTCCAGCCGTCCGCGACGATCATTTCGACATCGACCCGCAACTTCGACGACCGCATGGGCGACGGGGCGCGCGTTTACCTCGGATCAGCGGAGTTGGCGGCGATCGCCTCGCTGGAGGGGAAGCTGCCCACCGCGGAAGAATATTTTTCCGTCACGAAGGACAAGATTGCGCCCAACGCTGCCGATATCTACCGCTATCTCCAGTTTGATGAAGCCAAAGATTTTTCGCTGGACTATGCCGGCTAAAGCAAGATGAAGTGAATCCCGCAGCCCCTATTTGAAAAAAGGGCGGGACGGCATGGAAGAAATCGGGATCAAAGCGACACAGTGGGCAATAACTCATAGATCGAAACGCTCAGCGGAGGAGGCCTTTTGCCCTGGGCCGAAGTTGTCAGAGGCAGCTTTGACGCCCAATAATCCTTTTGGAGAGGAGCGAGAATTCAATGATTTATTTAAAAGGCCGGACGACACTCATCACGGGCGGGTCTCGCGGTATCGGCCGGGCTACGGCCCTTATGTTCGCCGAGGCCGGCAGCGATGTGGCTTTTAGCTACCAATGCCGAGAACAAGCGGCTCTCGAGGTCAAAAACGAAATCGAGAAGAAGGGCAGGCAATGCCTAGCCTACAAAGCGGAGATTTCGCACGAGAAGGACGTCCAAAAACTGGTGGAGGACATCATCCGGTCCTGGGGCCGCATCGATGTCCTCGTCAACAACGCCGGGATATGGACCTACGGCGAAATGGGCCACATGGATAATGAGGTCTGGAAGGAGACGATGGCAGTCAACCTTGACGGCGTCTATTATTTCACCAATGCCGTTGTCCCCCATATGAAAGAGAAGAAACGGGGATGGATCATCAACGTCGCTTCGACGGCAGCCGTCAGGGGAGAGGCCTTCCATTCTCATTACGCGGCGAGCAAAGGCGCCCTGCTGGCCCTCACGAAATCCTTGGCCGTGGAGCTCGCTCCATTTGATATCCGGGTGAATTGCGTGGCTCCGGGATGGGTCGATACGGAGATGTGCACGGAGGTCTTCAGCGACCCGGCCTTCAAAGAAAGCGTTCGCCAATCGATACCTCTAAAACGGATTCCGCCGCCGGAAGATATTGCCGGGCCGATCTTGTTCCTGGCCTCGGACCTCGCCCGCCATGTCACCGGCGCCGTCATCAACGTCAATGGCGGCTCGGTGCTCTGCGGATCGTGAACGACGCAGGTCCAGATCGGCTTGTCAAATTTCGCCAATTCTGCTATTTTGGGTCAGGCCCTTGGCCAAGGGGATATTTTTTTGACGAGAAGGCCGGATCGCGATTCATCGGATGAAATAGAACCGTCCCCTTTTACGGAAGGAGGGAGGCCGGATTGAAAAAAGCTCAGGAAATTTGGAAAAAAGAAAAATACGACAGGGCCTTGAAGGAACATGCCTGCGGCGTTCAGGCGTTCACGACGGTCTCGGGCAGAAAAATCAAAGAGCTCTATACACCCCAGGATATATCTGATTTGGCTCATGACCGAGACCTGGGTTTTCCCGGCGAATATCCCTACACCAGGGGGGTCCACCCGACGATGTACAGGGGCCGCCTCTGGACGATGAGGCAGTTTTCGGGCTTCGGCACGGCCGAGGATACGAACAACCGATATAAATATCTCCTGGCCCAGGGCCAGACAGGGCTGAGCGTCGCCTTTCATCTGCCGACATTGATGGGCATGGATTCCGATCATCCGATGGCCCGGGGCGAGGTCGGAAAATGCGGTGTCGCCATCGACTCCCTGGCCGACATGGAGGTCCTTTTTAACGGCATCCCTCTCGACAAGATCACGACATCCATGACCATCAATCCGCCCGCCGCCGTTCTTTGGGCGATGTACATCGCCGTCGCGGAAAAACAAGGCGTCTCGCCCAAGGCTATTTCCGGCACGATCCAAAACGACATGCTCAAGGAATTCATCGCCCAAAAGACATTTATCTTTCCGCCGCGGCCGTCGATGAAGCTCATCGTCGACACCTTTGAATTCGGAGCCAAGGAAGTCCCGCGCTGGAACACGATATCGATCTCGGGCTACCATATCCGGGAGGCCGGAGCCACGGCCATCCAGGAGCTGGCCTTCACCCTCCGAGACGGAATCGAGTATGTCGCCTGGGCTCTCGAGCGGGGACTGGACGTGGACGAGTTTGCGCCTCGACTTTCCTTCTTTTTCAACGCCCACAACGACTTTTTTGAAGAGGTCGCCAAGTTCCGGGCGGCCCGCAAGATCTGGGCCGAAGTCATGAGAAAAAGGTTCAAGGCCAAAAATCCCAGGTCGTGGTGGCTGAGGTTCCATACCCAGACCTCCGGCGTATCTCTGATGTCCCAACAGCCCTATAACAACGTCGTCCGCGTCGCCCTCCAGGGGCTGGCGGCCGTTCTCGGCGGGACCCAATCCCTCCATACGAACTCCTTGGATGAGACCTACGCCCTTCCCTCCGAAGCGGCGGTGACGATCGCCCTCCGCACCCAACAGATCATCGCCCATGAAAGCGGCGTCGTCAACGCCATTGATCCTCTGGGCGGGTCGTATTTCGTCGAAAGGCTGACCAAGGACATGGAGCGGGAGGCCTTGGCCATGATCAAAAAAATCGATGAGATGGGCGGCATGGTCAAAGCCATCGAACTCGGGTTCCCCCAGAAAGAAATCGGGGACAGCGCCTATTGGTACCAGAAGGCGGTCGAACAAAAGGAAAAGATCATCGTCGGCGTCAACGCCTTCGCCATGAAGCACGAACCCATCTCGACCCTGGAGATCGATGAAAGCGTGGCCAGGCACCAGCTGGCGGGGCTGAGGACGATTAAAAAAACAAGAAATTCGGGGCACGTCAGGAACGGCTTGAGGGATCTCAAACGGGCCGCGGCCGATGAGGAGAACCTCATGCCCCATCTCATCCGCTGTGTCAAGGCGTACGCGACGCTGGGGGAAATCATCGATTCCCTCAAAGAGGTCTACGGCGAGTACCAGGAACCGATCTGGTTTTAGAATGTTTTTGGGGAGGACCATATGCCGGGGAAAAAAATACGTGTTTTAATCGCCAAGCCGGGCCTGGATGGACATGATCGGGGGGCCAAAGTGATCTGCCGGGCCTTGAGGGATGCCGGCATGGAGGTCATCTATTCCGGCCTCCGTCGGACTCCCGAAGAGATCGTCCAGGCGGCTATCCAGGAGGACGTCGATGTCATCGGTCTCAGCATCCTCTCCGGCGCCCATACGGTACTCTTCCCGAAAATCATTCGCCTCTTGAAGGACCACGAGGCCGGGGACATCGTCGTCATGGCCGGCGGCATCATTCCTGAGAGGGACATCCCGAAAATGAAAAAGGTCGGAATCGCTGAGATCTTCCTGCCGGGTTCATCCACCCAGGACATTATCCGCTGGATCGAAGACCGAATGGGCTTCGTAAAATCGAGAAGAAAGAAATAGGAGGCATCTCCAAATGTGTAATTTCAAAGAGGTGCCGGAATCGCCCCCGAAGCCCCTTAGTGGAGGGGGATCCCGTCGGCTTTTCGACGGGGGGAACCGACGGGACTGGTTCCCCAGGGGCTGGGGGCGATTACGGCACCGACAGGAAATTACACAAACGGAGATGGTCGCAAAGAAATAAACTGCTTGACAGCGAAAAATGGAATGTGATAATCAAGAACCGTAGCATCAGAAGACCCTAATCATGGGAAAAAAGTTTCTATCCCTCATCATCGTTCCCCACAGCAAATCCAACTCCCGGACGATTTCTTTTTCCAAGAAAACGGTCAAGGGCTTTCTGTGGGGATCGCTCGTTGTCGGAATTCTCTTGGCCACGGTGACGATCGATTATGTTCGGATCCAGGTCTCGAGAAAGACCTACCGGGCGCTGCTCGGCGAGAACCAGAAGCAGAAGGAAAGCCTGGCCCGATACCAAGCTTCGATCGGGACGCTCAATAAAAAAGTCGACAGTTTGGAAACCTATGTCAAGAAGCTCAATATCATAGCCGGGATCAAATCCCAGGACGTTTTGAAGGAGGTGGGGATCGGCCCCGTCAGCGTCCCGGCCGGCGATGATCAGGTCGTCCCGGCGCCCCCTTCCCAGATCCAGCCCGGGAACCTCAAATCCATCAGCCAAAAGGCCGACGACATCCAAAAAAATTTTGACACGCTTCTGAACCTCTTTGAAAGCAAGCGGGCTGAGCTGGCCACGATGCCGACGATCTCGCCGACCGTCGGCTGGCAAACGGCCTCCTTCGGCTGGCGGACCGATCCGTTCACCCAAATGCAGCAATTTCATAGAGGCATCGATATCGCCGGAAGCATCGGCAATCCGGTCGTGGCGACGGCGGACGGGATCATCGTCAGGCTCAATCAGGACAAAATCTTTGGCCGGTCCATTCTCATCAGCCACGGCGGAGGGCTGACGACGTTTTACGGTCACCTCAGTAAATTCTTGGTCAAGGCAGGACAGAAGGTCAAGAGGGGCGATATCATCGGTGAGCTTGGCAATTCCGGAAAAGCGACCGGGCCCCACGTCCACTACGAAGTCCATCTCAACGATAAGGCCATCAACCCCTACTTTTATATTCTCGAAGAAGAATAGTCCTTTCCCGTCTCTCCTCAGCCCAGTTTGTCTCCGGTCTTGACGTTCCCCCCCAAGGAAAAGGAATACGCGCCCATCGATTTTTTATTCTCGGGCTGAAGGGTCTGGATCAAGTAGAGGCTTCTGTCCCGGCAGCAGACGAGGATGCCGTATTTTTCGATCGAGGTGATCCTGCCCGGGGAATCCTGATCGGCTTTTTCGAACGAGGGCTGTCCCTCCTGGATGATGAGCCTTCGCCCGTGGAGAAAGGTATAGGCGGACGGCCAGGGCGTCATCGCCCGGACCTTCCGGTCGACGATCTCTGCGTCCTGGTTCCAATCGATCTGCCCGTCCTCTTTCTTGAGCTTGGGGGCATACGTGGCCAGCGTCTGATCTTGCCCTATCGGCCGGATGCGGTCGAGGCAAGCCAGCGTTCGATGAAGGAGTTCGGCGCCGATATGGGAGAGACGGGTTTCCAGGTTGAGCGTGTTTTCCCGTGGCAAAATCGGGACGGCTTCAGAGGTCAAGATATCGCCCTCGTCCATTTTTTCGTTCAGCCTGAAGATGGTGACGCCGGTTTTCTCTTCGCCGTTGAGGATCGCCCACTGGACCGGCGAAGCTCCCCGGTATTTGGGAAGAAGAGAAAAATGGACGTTGATGGATTTGTGCTTGGGGAGGTCGATGATCGAGGCCGGGATGATCTGGCCATAGGCGACGACGACGATGATATCCGGACCGACGGCACGAATCTTTTCCAGGGCTGCGGGATCCTTTCGGATCCGTTCCGGCTCATAGCTGGAGAGCCCCTTATCCAGGGCAAATGACTTGACGAAGCAGGGCTTGAGTTTTTTCCCTCGTCCGAATGGCTTGTCCGGCTGGCAGACGACGAGCTCGACGCCGTGGCCTCCCTTGAGAAGCTTGGCCAGGGAAGGGAGGGCGGTGGCGGGGCTGCCGAAAAAGACGATGCGCATTATCTCTTCGAAGATTCGGCCTTCTTTTTGAATCGCTTTTTGATCAAGTTCCTTTTCAGGGAAGACAATCCATCGATGAACAATTTTCCATTGAGGTGATCGATTTCGTGGCAAAAGACCCTGGCTAACAGATCGATCGCCTCGATCTCCTTTTCTTTTCCAGCGAGGTCGAGGCCTTTGATAATGATTTTTTGAGGCCTGCCGATTTTTTCGTAGACCTCGGGGACAGACAGGCATCCTTCTTCGCGGACGACCTGACCCTCTTGGTGGACGAGTTCGGGATTGATGAGGACGATCAGGTCCTCCTTTTTTTCCCCGATCGAAAGGTCCACGGTGATGAGGCGCCTGCTCACATCCACCTGGGGCGCGGAAAGGCCGAGGCCGGGCGCGGCGTGCATGGTCTCGATCATGTTCTGGGCGATTTCGACAATTTCTTCATCGATGTGTTGGATGGGCGCCGCCTTTTTGGACAACGTCGGATGTCCGAGTTTGATGATTTCAAGAACGGCCATCTTAAATCTCCAAGATTCATTTTATCATAAAATAGTCCGGTTCTATACATCCGGCCTTCGTTGATTTGGCGGCCGTCTCGAGGTTTGACGAGCGGTTCCCTATAACTTGCCACGGGGAATCGCTTGCAGAGGGATCCAAAGGGGAGCGCCCCCTTGGCCGATTAAAATGTCATCAGAGACACATTTAAGAATATAACGGTTGGCGCGGAGCGCCACCCTTCCGTTTCTTCGCTTAAATGACCGCCGAGGGCGGCGGAGGTTCGTCGGCCGATCCCTTGTTTTTCAGCGGAACCTTGATCAGGTAGATCGCGATGAGACCGAGCACAACCAGACCGCCGATGTAGCGGTCGATTCCGGCGAAATAGTCGGTGCTGGTGAAGATCTGCGGGATGTCGAAATGGAGGATGTTCTGGAGAAAGAAGAATTTCCAGGCCGCCCGCAAAAGGCCCGTCAGCCCCTCTCCGGCGATGAGGCCGGCCGCCAGCAGGATGCCGATATTATCTGCCCTGGTCTTTTGGGCGGGATTCAGTTTTCGCCTGGCCGAGAACTTATCCATGATTCCTTTGATCATGCCGCCGCAGAAGATGGCGAATGTGGTTTCGAGAGGCAGATACATCCCGACGGCTACGAGCATCGGAGAGCGGACCTGGATCAGGATGAAGGCGAAGCCCATCAGCATCCCGACGATCACGAGAGGCCAGGCCATTTCACCCCCGACGATGCCTTGAGCGAGGGCGGCCATGAGTCCGGCTTGAGGGGCCGAGAGGTCCTTGCTGCCCAACTTGAAAGCGCCGATCAGGAGCATGAGCGGGAAGTAAAGAACCATCGAGGAGACAAGGATGCCGAAGATATTGCCGACCTGCATCTTCCAGGGCGTGCCCCCGAGGATATGCCCGACCTTGAGGTCCTGGAGCATTTCGCCTGCGACGGCGGAGGAAACGCACACGACGGCCGCGACGCCGAGGACGGCGGTAACTCCCGGCATTCCTGTGGCGCCGATGAGGACCATGAACAGAGCGGCGATGATGAGCGTGGAGAGGGTCAAGCCGGAAATGGGATTATTGGATGAGCCGATCGTTCCGACCAGGTTGCCGGAAACAGCCGCGAAAAAGAACCCGGCCAAGGCCATGACCCCGGCGGCCAGGATGGCCGGCGGGTAGGTGCCGATAAAAACTTTGTAGACAAAGATCATCAGAAGGAAGGTAATAGCCAGCCCGCCGAGAACAAGCTTGATATTCAGGTCTTTTTCGAGCCTGGAAGTGATTCCAGTCTGTTGGCTGGTGGCCTTCTTAACATCGCCCAAGGATCTTTTGATGCCTGCCCTGAGATTCTTCCTCATCTTGAAAAGCGTATAGCCGGCGCCGACAAGCATGCCGCCGACGGCGATCGGCCGGATGATGAATTTCCAGACGTTGGTCACCATGTCTCCCCATTCGACCTGGGCCATGGCTACGCCGGGCCCATAGAACTTCTCGATGAGCTGAGGGCCGAGGAAAAACATCAAGAGAGGGGCAAAAAGCCCCCAGGCCAGAACCCCGCCGGCGAAGTTCAACGAGGCGAGCTTGGGTCCGATAATATACCCGACGCCGATGTAGGCGGGATAAATGCCCGGGCCGGCCACGACGACCGTCCCTCCGGCGTCCACTTTTGGCGCGTCTTTGACCGCGCCCAGCCGGACGAGGCTCGAGCCGATCGTCCCGATCTTGATGAAGAATTCTTTGGTGGCCGCGAAGACCTGGATCACCCCGAGGGAATAGAAGAAAGCCCCGAGTCCCATGGCTTGAAAGAGGAACTTAGCGCCGGCGCTTCCCTTTTGACCGGCTTTGTGGATTTCGGAAGCCGCGACCGATTCGGGAAAGACGAGGTCGGGATCGGTGACCATGACCCGGCGCAAAAACGTGACGAAGAGGATTCCGAGCAAACCGCCGATGAACATCAAGGCCGTCGATTTGATATAGGATTCGAAGGTGTTGAAATTCGTCCAGGCGCCGGCGATGAGGAAGGCCGGGATGGTGAAGATGGCGCCCGCGGCGACCGATTCGCCTATCGAGCCGACGGTCCGGGCGAAATTCTCTTCGAGAATGGAGCCTTTCATGATGCGGAGGACGGCCATGCCGATGACCGCTGCCGGATAGGTGGCGGCGATCGTCATCCCGGCCCTGAGCCCGAGGTAGGCGTTGGCCGAGCCCAGGATGACGGTCATCACCAAGCCGAGGAGCAGAGCGCGCAAGGTAAATTCTTTCATGTCCGTCTTTTCAGGCACAAGCGGTTTGTAGCTCATCCCATTCTCCTTTGTTGGATTCGATGTCCTTTATATATTCAAATTCCTCGGGCAAAGTCAAGCCTCGACGGCCCTCTCATTATTTTATTTGCGCGAAAACGGAATTTGTGCTAAATAACTTTTGTCGACGGAGAAGGATCGATATGAGCGTTATCAACTGGATCAAGGGCAGGCTGTTTTGCGACCTGGCCATCGACCTGGGCACGGCCAACACCCTGGTCTACCTCAAGGGCAAGGGGATCATCATCCAGGAGCCGTCCATTGTCGTCATCAACAAGCAGACGGGAAAAGTGGAGGCCGTCGGGAACCGGGCCAAGGAGATGCTCGGCAAAACGCCGACCAACTTGATCGCCATCAAGCCGATGCGGGACGGCGTCATCGCCGATTTCGAGATCGCCGAGAAAATGCTGGATTATTTCATCAAAAAAGCCACCAACAACCGCGGCTTCCTGTTGAGGCCGAGAATCGTCATCGGCATTCCCACGGGCATCACCCAGGTCGAACGGCGGGCCGTCAAGGACGTGGCGACGCGGGCCAAGGCGACCGAAGTATTCCTGGTGGAACAACCCTTGTCGGCCGCCGTCGGGGCCGACCTGCCGATCACCGAACCCACGGGAAACATGGTCGTCGACATCGGCGGGGGGACGACGGATATCGCCGTCATTTCGCTCAACGGCATCGTCTTCAATCATTCCATCCGCGTGGCGGGCAATGAGATGGACGAGGCCATCATCCAGTATTTGAAGAAAAAATATAACCTGCTCATCGGTGAACGGAGCGCCGAACAGGTCAAGCTCCAGATCGGCTCGGCCTATCCTCTGGATGAGCCTCTGACCATGGAAATCAAGGGCCGGGACCTGCGGGAAGGGATCCCCAAGACGATCGTCATCGATGACCAGGAGATCCGAGAGGCCTTGGAGGACGTCGTCGCATCGATCGTCAACGCGGTCCGGATCGCCCTGGAAAAAACCCCGCCGGAGCTCTCGGCCGACATCATCGACCGCGGCATCATCCTCACGGGCGGGGGAGCCCTTCTCAAGAATCTCGACAAACGGATCCGCGAGGAAACCCAGCTGCCCGTGTTCATCACCGAGGACCCTTTGACCACGGTCGTGCTGGGAGCCGGGAAAATGCTGGATGACCTGGAGCTGCTGAAGAAAGTCACAGTGTCATAACCTGATTAGATGGAATGTCTCAAATCCAGAGTGAGAGAAGAAAGCAACTTGTCTTGGCGGGCCTTCTTTTTTTTCAGCTGGTCTTGATCTCTCTTCAGGTACCGCGGGGTGAAGAATCCAGCTATTTCGAAAAAGGCATTTTTTTCATCTTCTCGCCTGTCCAGCGGGGCATTCATGCCCTCTTCGAAAAAATGGGATCGGTCTGGACGCGGTATGTCGATTTGCGCAGCGTGGAGAAGCAGAACCGGGATATGAAGGACGAGCTTTTCCGCCTGCGTCAGGAAAACATCCAGCTGCGCAACGGCCTTGAGAAATTCACGGACAAGCAGGCGATCGCCCGAATCCTGTCCGACCTTCGCCAGTCGTACCTCTTCGCCGCGGTCATCGGCGCCGATGCCTCCAATTTGTACAAATCCGTCATCATCGACAAGGGCTCACGGGACGGGCTGACCAACAGCATGGCTGTGGTCGATAAATACGGGAATCTTGTCGGGCGGACCATCAACCCCGTGTCTCTTGGCGAGGCTACCGTTCAGCTTCTGACCGACGACAACAGCGGAATCAGCGTCTATTCTAAAGACCATCGGGTCGTGGGCGTGCTGGCCGGTGACGGGAAAAGCGGGACCTGTTGGTTTAAGTACGTCCAGGCGACGAATACCGACCTGGCCGTGGGGGAGGAGTTGATCACCTCCGCTTTCGACAGGATCTTTCCGGCCGGCATCAAAGTCGGGCGGGTTGTTTCGATCGTCACCGACAACTCCCTGTTCAAGAAGATCGCCGTCCGCCCCGAGCTGGATTTGGCTGATTTGAATTTCGTGGCGGTCTTGACCCAGCGGCTGGATACTTTGTTTTAGGACGCTTGACGATGAGAGATGTCATGGAAGCGGCGGCCGGGATCCTGATCGCCTTTTTGTTCTATACGCTTTTTCGCAAGATCTCGGTGTCGCTTTCGGAAAGCCTGAATTTTTTTACCCTGGCCGTGATTCTCATCGGTCTGATGAAGGGCGAGATGGCCGGGACCTTCATGGGGATGGCCTGCGGCCTTATCGTCGACTCGTTTTCGCTCGGGATTTTCGGCATCGCCGGTCTGGCGAACACGCTGACGGGCTACCTGGCGGGATACATCTCGAGAAAGGTCAATGTCATTCCGTTCCTGCGCAACCTGGTCTTCATCGGGATCATGGCCAGCCTCGAGCTTGCGGTCTGGATGGGGATGTCCGCCCTCATTTTTGGCGAGGGCATCCATTTCGGAAAAGGGCTGATCTTTCTTCAGCCGGTCTTCACCGCGATCGTCGGCAGCCTTCTTTTCCTGGGAATCCGAAAATTCAAGGCCAAGCATGAAAAGTAGCCAGATCTACCAGGATTTTTCTCCCATCCAGAATCGCGTTCAAATCGTTACCATCCTCATCGAGGTCCTCTTCCTGGTCCTAGCGCTCTATTATTGGAAAGTCCAGATCCTGGACTATAAAAAATATTGGAAGATGTCCGAGGCCAACCGGACTCGGGAGGTCATCATCCGGGCGTCCCGGGGCGTCCTGACCGATCGGGGGGGATCGGTGATCCTGGCTGACAACCAGGGGGCTTTCAACGCCTCGCTGATCCGCGAAAACTGTAAGAATCCCAAGGAGTCCTACCCAAGAATCAGCCGTCTTCTCGGCCTGACCGAGGATGAGCTCGAAAAGAGAATCGAGAAATACGCCGGCCAGCCCCTTTTTAAGCCGATCGTCGTCAAGGATAACCTGATCCTGGACGAAGTGTCCCGGATCGAGGCTCGGAAAGCCGACTTGCCCGAGCTCGTGATCGAGACGGAACCCAGAAGATTCTATCCGTTTCAAAGCCTTGGAGCTCACGTGATCGGGTATATGCAGGAGCCATCGCCGGAGGAACTGAGGACCGTCTACAAAGACCGCCGCCTTGGCGATCTAGTGGGGAAGACGGGCATCGAGGCGATATACGACAGCCGGCTGGTCGGCGTGGATGGAAAAGCGGTCGAAGTCGTCGACAGCCTGGGCAGAAGAATGGACGAGCTGAGCAGGGTCGAGCCGAACCCGGCGCCGAAACTCCGACTGACCTTGGATTACGATCTTCAGGCCAAAGCGGAAGAGCTGTTGACGGGCCGGGAGGGTTCGATCATTGTCCTCGAAGCCAAAACAGGAGACGTTCTGGCCTTGGCCAGTTTTCCCACTTTTGACCCCAACAAGTTCATCAATCGGTTTACGCCCGAGGAGTGGCTGGGCCTTTTAAAAAGCCCCGACACGCCCCTCATCAATCGGGCTATTCAGGGGCTGTATTCGCCGGGTTCTATTTTTAAAATCGTGATGGCTTCCGGAGGCCTCGCCTCGGGCGCCATCACCGACCAGACAACCTTCTTTTGCGGGGGGAGCGCGGAATTCTACGGCCATCCTTTTTCCTGTTGGTTGGAGGGAGGACACGGAGCGTTGAGCCTCACCAATGCCATTCGCTATTCTTGCAATGTCTATTTTTATAACATCGCCCGAAGGATGGGCATCGAGGAGATCGCTGCCGTTGCCCAGAAATTCGGCTTGGGCGCAAAAACCGGCATTGACCTTCCCGGTGAAAAAGAAGGGCTGGTCCCGACGCCCGAATGGAAGAAAAAGACGCGCAACGCCACTTGGTATCCCGGCGAAACGATTTCGGTGGGTATCGGCCAGGGGCCTCTACAAGTCACCCCGCTCCAGATTTCCGCCATGACAGCCCTGGTCGCAAACCGAGGGATCAGAGTCCGACCCCATCTTCTGCGGGGAGAAGATTCATCGCCTGGCAAACAAGAGGCGGGTGTCTCGATCCAGAGCGGTGTCTTCGAGAAGGTCATCGAAGGCATGTGGCGATCGGTGAATGAGCAGGGCACGGGCCAGGCCGCCCGCGTCGACAACTTCAATGTCTGCGGCAAGACCGGCTCCTCCCAAACCGTCAGCTCCGAAAAGGCCGAGAAAATGGCCCCCCAGATGAAGCAAAAAAAGACGCATGCCTGGTTCACCGGGTTTGCGCCGCGGGACAATCCTCAGGTGGTCGTCACCGTGCTCGTCGAATTCGGCGGCATGGGCGGGGCCACGGCCGCCCCGCTAGCCCAGCGGATTTTTGCCTTGTATCAAGACAAATATGATCGACAGAAAACAGCTTCGAGAAATTGATTGGATCCTCATCGGGCTCTTGCTCGTGAATTCCCTGGTCGGGGTGGCCCTCATCTACAGCTCGTCTCATTATCTTCCCGGCAACTTATTTCTGAGGCAGCTCCTCTGGGTCGTGATCAGCTTGGCCGTCCTCTTTTTGACGATTTCCATCGATTACAAAATGCTCCTGGCGTATTCTCCTTATATTCTGTGTCTTTTTGCCCTGGTCCTGTTTGGGCTTTTGGCTTTTGGACGGACGATTGCCGGCGCTAAGAGCTGGGTCCGGCTGGCTTTTATCGGGGGGCAGCCGTCTGAGCTCGCCAAAATCGCCGTGCTCCTCGTCCTGGCCCGCGTCTTTTCGGAATTCCGCCGACCCTATCTCACGACCGGCTTTGCCGTACTCAGCGCGGCGGTCGTCTTCGTCCCGGTCGGACTGGTCGCCCTCCAGCCGGACCTGGGCACGGCGGTCACGTTTCTGCCCTTGCTCTTCGCCTGCTTCCTGCTGGCCGGGCTGCGGAGAAAAACGTTGATCCTATTCCTCATCCTGACCCTGGCGGTCGGCCTGGCCGGCTGGAATTTTTTGTTGAAGGATTACCAGAAAAAGCGGCTCACCACCCTCATCAACCCCAGCCAGGACCCGCGCGGCTCGGGATATCATGTCCTTCAATCCAAGATCGCCATCGGGTCCGGGGGACTTTTGGGCAAGGGCTATAAGAAGGGCAGCCAAAGCCAACTCAAATTCCTCCCGGCCAGGCACACCGATTTTATATTTTCGGTTTTGGGCGAGGAGTTCGGCTTTGCCGGCGTCCTGCTCGTCTTTTTCAGCTATTTCTTGTTCTTGTCCAGGATCTTCAAGACCGTTCCCAAATCCCGGGACCGGCCCGGCATGTATATCGTCTTCATGGCGGCCTGCCTGATCGCCTTCCAGTTCCTGGTCAACGTGATGATGATCGTCGGGCTCTTTCCGATCGCCGGCATCCCTATCCCGCTGCTGAGCTATGGAGGCTCGTCGATCTTGACGACATTCATCGCCGTCGGATTGGTCCTGAACGTGAAGATGAGAAGATTCGCCAATGTCTGACGGCCTGACCAAGACGTTTTTGGACAGCGTTTTTTTCGAGGTGGAAAAACCCGGTCGCTATGCCGGTGGGGAATGGAACGAGCGAAGGAAGGACCCCGGCCGGGCGGCCGCCAAGGTCGCCCTGGTTTTTCCCGACGTTTACGAAATCGGCATGTCCTATCTCGGACAAAAAATCCTCTATGGGCTCATCAATGACCGGCCCGAATTCCTGGCCGAACGCGTCTATACGCCCTGGCCGGATTTTGAGGGCGAACTGCGCCGGCGCGATGTTCCGCTTTTTTCGTTGGAGAACAAAATCCCGCTCGCGGAATTCGACATCGTGGGATTTTCTCTGCTCTATGAGCTCAATTATTCCAACGTCCTGACCATCCTGGATCTGGGGCGGATTCCCCGTCGTTTTTCCCAGAGGACTCTCGGGAACCCCTTGGTGATCGCCGGAGGTCCGGCCGCTTTCAACCCGGAGCCGATCGCGGAGTATTTCGATCTGTTCCTGCTCGGCGATGGGGAAGAGGCTTTCCTTGAGATCATCGAGAAATATATCGCTTTCAAAAAACAGGCGGCCCGGAGAGAGGATATTCTGAAAGAGCTGGCCCGGATTCCCGGCGTTTACGTCCCGTCTCTCTACACGCCTTATCTCCCGGCCGGATCCCGGCTCTTGGCCGTGCGGCCAACCGGAGACGCCCCCGCCGAGATCAAAAAAAGAGTGCTTTCCTCGTTTTCCCGTTCCTATTTTCCTGCTCAGATCATCGTCCCCAACATCCAGGCCGTCTTCGACCGCGTCGCCGTCGAGGTCGCCCGGGGCTGTCCCCAGAAATGCCGGTTCTGCCAGGCGACGAACCTGTATTCCCCGTACAGGGTCAAAGACCCTTCTTTTGTCATCCCGAAGGTTTTTGAAAGCCTCCGCTCAACGGGGTATGAGGATGCTTCGTTGTTTTCGCTTTCCGTGAGCGATTATCCCTATTTGGAAGGCACCATCCGGACGTTGATGGACAGCCTTGAGAAAGACCACGTCTCATTGTCGCTGTCCTCGCTGCGGCCAAAGGGTTTGTCTGCGGATATCGTCCGGAACATCATCCGCGTGAGGAAGACCGGCTTTACCCTCGTCCCCGAGGCCGGTTCCGAACGGCTGCGCCGCGTCATCAACAAGAATCTGCAGGATGAGGACATCCAAAACGCGGCGGCCTACGCCTTCAACGAAGGCTGGAAGCTGCTGAAGCTCTATTTTATGATCGGCCTTCCTACGGAAAGGGAGGAGGATCTTCTGGGGATCGTCGATCTTGTCAAAGGACTGATCGCCAAGGGCCGGGAGATCCTTCACTCGGCGCCCAGGATCAACATGAGCCTGTCCTCGTTCATCCCCAAGCCCCACACCCCTTTTCAGTGGCTGGCCATGGACGATGAGAGAATCCTGCAGGATAAGCAACAATTCTTGAAATCCCATCTGAGAAAAATGCGGTCCGTCGAGATCAAGGAACATCCGGTCCGTCATTCGGTCCTGGAAGCTGTCTTTTCCCGTGGAGACAGACGCCTGGCAGGTGTCTTGGCAAGGGCTTGGGAAGCGGGAGCCCGGTTGGACAGCTGGAGAGACCATTTCCGGTTTCCCGTCTGGGAGGAGGCTTTTGAAAAAGAGGGCGTGGATTATCAGACATATCTTGGCCAGCTCGAGACTCAGGCCGTTCTGCCTTGGGACCATGTTCAAACGGGAATGAAGAAAAGCTTTTTGCTCCAAGAGCTGGACAAGGCCCTGAGAGAGGAGAATACGCCGTCCTGCCTGGAGCTCAAATGCGGTCAATGCCAGGGGTGCGATTTTTGGCCGGATATCGATAAAGAATTTTCGCAGACGCCGGACGTCCGGACCCAAGAAAAGCCCTTCTTGGGCAGGACGACAGACAGCGTCTCCCGCTATCATGCCTTTTACGCAAAGACTGGGCCCGCCCGGTTCATCTCCCACAATGACCTCATGAATATGCTTCAAAGGGCATTCCGCCGGGCCGGCGTCGTCGCTGTTTATAGGGAGGGGTTTCATCCGAAGATGCATATGTCTTTCGTTGCCGCTCTGCCCTTGGGTATGGAAGGGAAGGACGAATCGTTCGAATTCAAATCGCGCTCGGACATGGCCGAGCTCGATTTCCTGTCGGTCCTGAACCGGAATGTTCCTCCCGGCATCCTGTTCAAGGCGTTAAAAAAGGTCGATCCCGAGGCCCCCTCCTTGACGGACCGCATCCTGTCGCTTGTCTATTCGTTGGACATGACCGATGAAAAAATTCAAAAAGCACTTGGGGCGGCGGCCCGGGAGAAGCAGGATCTTTGGGCGGTCGCCCAGTTGCGCGTCGAAGAATATCGGAAAAACAAGAGTGATTGGGTCGAGGATATCCATCTGGATGACAACAGCCGGAGGCTGATCATCCGGCTTCGCTTTACGCCGCAGAAGAGCGTCCGGCCCCAGGATATCGCAACCCTCATCTTCGGCCTCAAGGAGGCCGTCTCGATGATGGCCAGAGAGCACATCGTGTTTGCCGAGCCCGGGCTTCAAAACCCCGGCCGGCAGGCCCTGGAGATTGACAGGCCGTCATGAATTTTGTATAACCTAGGACAGGATTTTATTCGAATCAGAAAAGGAATCATGATGAAAAGGAGAGAGCCATGATTGATTTCACCCTGACCGACGAACAAAAAGCGTTGCAGTCGATGGCCCGGGAATTTGCCCAAAAGGAAATGCGGCCGAATGCGGCCAAGTATGACAAAGGCGAAGAATTCCCTCAGGAGATCATGCAAAAGGCCTTCGAGGCGGGATTCATCACCTCCAACATTCCTGAACAGTATGGAGGCGGGGGGCTTAGCGATTTCGAGCTCGCTTTGATCAGCGAGGAGCTCGCCGCCGGCTGCGCCGGCATGTTCACGACCATGATGGCCAGCTCCCTGGCCTTCACGCCGATCCTCCTCTTCGGGACTGACGAGCAGAAACAGAAATTCCTGACGCCTTTCTCCAAAAAGATGTCACTGGCGGCCTTCTGTCTGACCGAGCGCGAGGCCGGTTCCGATGCCGGCGCCCAAAAATCCAGGGCCGTCAAGGTCGGAAACGAATATATCATCAACGGCTCCAAGTGCTTCATCACCAACGGCGGGATAGCCAGTCTTTATATCGTTTTTGCCAACACGGACCCGGACAAAGGGGCCCGAGGGATTAGCGCCTTTATCGTCCCGCGCGAGACGCCCGGGATCACCGTCGGCAAAGAAGAAGACAAAATGGGGCACAGAGCTTCCAACACCGTCGAGCTCTTTTTCGAGGACGTAAAAGTTCCCGAGGCCAACCTGCTGGCCAAGGAAAAGATGGGCTTTATCATAGCTATGAAGACGCTCGACAAGACCCGGGGGTCCGTCGGTGCCGCGGGAGTCGGCGTAGCCAGGGCGGCGATGGAGTATGCCATCGAATACGCCAAGACAAGAGTCCAGTTCGGCAAGCCGATTGCCCTGTTCCAGAATACGGGATTCAAGATCGCCCAGTTTGCCATGGACATCCAGGCCGCCCGGCATATGGTTTGGCACGCGGCCTGGCTCTTGGACCGGAACCTGCCCTGCGGCAAGGAATCGGCCATGGCCAAGTGTTTCGCCTCGGATGTGGCCATGCGGGTTACCACCGAGGCGCTCCAGATCCTCGGCGGCTACGGCTACATGAAAGACTATCCGATGGAAAAGCTCATGCGGGACGCCAAGCTGCTCCAGATCTATGAAGGGACCAATGAGATTCAGCGGCTGGTGATCTCGCGCGAGGTGATCGGGCCGATCAAAGAGTAGAGGCTTATTTGTTGAGAATGGCCAGGAGGTCTTCTTCCACCGATTTCGCCGGAGTTTCGACGATCCGGCCCATCTCTTTTCCATCCTTGTAGACCAGAAAGGTGGGGAGCTTTTCGATGTTCTTGGCCTGGGGAAGATATTTTCGCCGGGCCGCTTTATCACGAGGGATCCCGGTGTAGATCGTCTGGATCAAGGGATTATCCGCCATCTCCAGGACCTTGAAATAAGCGCTGACATGGCTCTGACTGTCGGAACACCAGGTGCCGAGGTAAATCTCGACCCGGACAGGCTGCTGGACGGCTTTGAGTTTTTGGAGGCTGTGGGGTTTTGGGTTGTAAGCGGCGGCCACCGCCTCCCAATCAGGGAGGCCTTTCAAAATAGCTTCTTTGGTCAGAGGTCCGAGCATTTCCCCTTGTCCGAACAAGTTCAAAAAAGAAAGAAACATCGCGGAGAAAAGACTCCACACACTTCTTTTCATGTTAGCTTGAGGAAGGAAATTCTAATCGTCGATCAATTCAGGAATGAGGCCCAAAGTATCGACGCCGGCGCCTTTGCAGATGTCGATGAGTTCGACAACTTTGCTGTAGGGGACTTTCATATCGGCTCTTAAAAAGATGGTCTTGTCGGCGCGCGTCGAATAGACCCGCCTGAGTTCGTCGCCGGCCGCCTTGAAATCGGCAAAATTTTCCTTGTTGATATCGACGGAGAGGTCTTTTTTCAGGGTGATAACGACTAGGCCGGCCGGCTGACCGCCGGCCGAATCGGCCTGCGTCTCCGGCAGCTTGACATCGATGCCTTTCTGGACAAGCGGAGTAATAACCATAAAAATGATGAGCAGCACTAACAAGACATCGCACAGCGGAACGACATTGGGTTCGGCTCTAACGCTCATGCTTTCCTCCTTCGGGAGTCCTCTCTGGACAAGTATTGTATGACATTTGGTTTTCCGCTGTCAACGAAAAAATAAAATGTAAGCACTTCCGGTTGTGGGATTTCAAAGGGGAGTAGGAGTCGCCCTTAAAGCCCCCATAGCGGAGGGGGGCCCCGTCGACTTTTTGACGGGGGGAACCGACGGGACTGGTTCCCCAGGGGGCGTGGGGCGACTCCTACTCCCCTTTGAAATCGCCTATTTGGAGATCCTGGCAAACGAAGATCGGGCGCGCGTCGCCGGTTTTGCGGTCCGGCCCGGATTGCAATTTTTTTTGGACGGGGATATATTTATTTCGAGAAAGGAGGTCCGATGAAAGAGTTGAAAGTCGAAGTGGTCAAAGTCAGAGAACGCTGCGGGGCCAAACACAAAGCGGGGGATACGTTTTTCATCCGGGGCGCAGGAACGATCGAGATCCCCAAGGGTAAAAAAGTGTGCATTTATGCCCTGAACAGCTTGTTCCCCTTTTTGACGGCCAAGCAAAGGGAAGATGAGCTGCCGGATGATGACTGGGTCGCCGAAACGAAGATCCTCGGTTGCCCGGACCCCAAAGGCGTGTCTTTCAAAATCACGACGCTCTCTTAAGACGGCGGCTCCGGCCGGCCGGAAATGTTGTTAGGAAATCAGGAAAGTTCATCTATCATGAGGCGCCCTTGACGGCCCATCGTGTCCAAGACTTGAGGAGATGGCAATGAATGTTCTGGTCATTCTCGCACTCGCTTCCTTGGCCTTTGTCCTGGCCAGCCGGTTTTATTCGCGTTCCATCGCCAGGGTGCTCGGCGAGGACGCCAAGCATTCGACGCCGGCCGTGACATATTGCGACGGCCGCGATTATGTCCCGACGAAGACCTATGTCGTCTTTGCCCACCATTTCTCGGCCATCGCCGGCGCCGGCCCCATCCTGGGGCCGACGATGGCCATCCTGTACGGCTTTGTCCCGGCCTGGCTTTGGATCGTCCTGGGCGGGATTTTCATCGGCGCCGTCCATGATTTCACGACGCTGTTCATCAGCATGCGCGAAGGCGGGAAATCCATGGCTGAAGTCGCCCGGAAAACTCTCGGCGCCAAAGGATTCAACCTCTTCATCGGTTTCACCATCGTCATGATTGTCCTCGTGACATCCTCGTTTTTGAGCGCGACGTCCATTTCGCTGACATCGCTCTGGCCTTTGGCCAAGATCGGAGTCAAAGAAGGGGAGACATTTTTAAAGACCGTCGTCAAGGACGGCGTGGCCATGGGCCGCATCGGCGGGATCGCCTCCATGTCCGTGATCGTCATCACCCTGTGCTCACCGTTCCTCGGCTGGCTGATCTACAAGAAAGGGATCAAGACTATCTATGCGTATCTCATCGCCTCCCTGATCTGCGTCGTCTCGGTCCTTCTTGGAATTGCCTATCCGGTCACATTATCCCCCACGGTCTGGATGGTCGTCATTTCGATCTATGTCCTCTTCGCGGCGGGGGCCCCGGTCTGGCTGATCCTGCAGCCGCGTGATTTTATCAATGTCCAGATCCTCTACGGCGGAATCGTCTTGATGATCCTGTCCCTCTTCAGCGCCGGATTCGGAGGCCTGTCCGTCTCCATCCCCAGCTTCAACCTGAAAGAAGGGGTTCAGCATCTGGGTCTTATCTGGCCCATGATGTTTTGCACGATCGCCTGCGGTGCGATTTCGGGCTTTCACGCACTGGTCGCAGGGGGGACAACGGGAAAGCAGCTGAGCTGTGAAATCGATGCCCGCCGAGTCGGGTATAATGCTATGCTCCTGGAGTCGGTGCTGGCCGTCTGCGTGATTCTGGCCATCGGCGGGGCCCTCAATTTTTCGGATTATAAGTCCATCGTCTGGCCGACCGGCCCGGGCATCAAATCCAATCCCATCCTGGGATTTTCCCTGGCGGCCGGGCAGCTGTTCAATCGCGGGCTGGGCATTCCCGTAGCCTTGGGAACAGTCTTCGGCATCCTTCTTGTCGAGGGATTTGTCGTCACGACGCTCGACGCCGCCGTGCGCTTGAATCGATACTTGTTCGAGGAGCTCTGGGGCATCCTCTTCAAAAAGGCGCCGAGGCTTCTTAAGTATTACTGGCTCAATTCCGGATTGTCCGTGGTCTTGATGTGGAGCCTGGCCTCCACGAACGCCTTCAACCTGCTCTGGCCGATTTTCGGAACCGCCAACCAGCTGCTGGCAGCCCTGAGCTTATTGGCCGTCTCGGGCTGGCTTCTTCTCCGCGGGAAGAAAATCGCCTTCACGCTTCTCCCCGCCGTTTTCATGATCGCGACGACCCTGGCCTCGCTGGGAATTTTGCTGCGCGAGTACATTCAAAAGAAGAGCTATGTCCTTGTCGCAGCCGACGGGCTGCTGTTCATCCTGGCCATCGGGGTCGTCGTCCTCGTCTTGAAAACGTTTTTGAAAAAAAGAATGCCCGCGCCGGGAATCACCTGACGATCAGCAATTTTTTGACGGTCTCCTGCCAGGTCAGGCGGGAGATAAATTTATAGCCGGCCTGTCCCATTTTTTCGGCAAGATTCCTGTTCTCGGCCAGGAGGTCCAGTTTCTCGGCGATCAAGCGCGGGTCGGGGGCGACGATAAAACCGGATTCTCCGTCCTTGACCAGTTCCGTCGGGCCTCCGCTGTCCGTGGCCGTGATGACAGCCTTCCTTGAAGCGAACGCTTCCGTAGTCACGAGGCCGTAATCTTCGTTGAAAGGGCAGAAAAAGACAGCCAGGCAGCGGCCGTAGTGCGACATCAGGTTCTCTTCGTCGGTCGCGCCCAGCAGAAAGACCTTGGCGTCGAGAGCGAGCTCCCGGATCCTGTGGTGCAAACGTTCGCGCTCAGGTCCTTCCCCGATCACGAACGCCTTCAAGTCTTTGTTTTTGACATGCCGGAAAGCTTCGACCAAGAGGTGGATCCGCTTGAGCGTCTGGAGCCTGGAGACGGTGAAGATAAAAGATTGATAAGAATCGGTCCGGTAGTCTCTCTGCGGCGGGGGAGGATACAGGATTTCGGAAGGGATATTTCCCCAGCGGCGGAGCCTCTGTTGGATGGTCCCGGATTGGACGAAGAGCTTCCTGACGTTGTGCTTGAGGAGATAGGTGTCGATGCGATGGATCAGGGATCTCCGCAGGCGTTCTTTGATTTTCCCTTTCCAGCCGAGTTGCGAAACCAGGCCTTCCCAGAGATCATAGTACTCGCGCATCCGATGGTTGAGCCAACAGACATGATGAGGATGGCGGACGGCATAGCTGGGAAAACGGAAGGAAATCACCTGGTCGACCGGCCGGCCCAGCCCGTCAATCTCCACATCCGTGAATCGGTTGGCCAGATAAGCCCGGAACTGCTGTCCGAACCGGTTCTGGGGCGTGAGGACCAGGTCGGCATCGATCCCCTGTTGACGGAAAGCCTGAACCGTGTTCCGGGCAATCGTTAAATGTCCCCCTTCGACGAACGTCACATCGGATGTGACGACCAGAACCCTTTTCTTTCTCAACTCACGTTCTTTAAGTATCTATCGCAACGTTTCGTAAGCTTTTTTGTTGTTGTTCGTGCGAAAGATGAGGAGGGTGGTGCCTTTTCCGGGCGAGCTTCCATAACAGTAATCGATATCGATCACGGCATTCCCAAGGAGGGCCCCGATTTCCGCGCCGGCGCCGATGCGGTCGCTGATTTCCACGATCATCACTTTGTTGGTCTTGACTTTGTAGCCCAGGGAACGGAGTGCGGCCTCGGCTTTTTTATTGTTGGACGTCAGGAGCAGAAAATGTCCTTCATTCTCGCGGGCATAGGCGTTGAGAGCTCGAAGGTTAACCCCGGCGTTGGCCAGAGTCCCCAGGACCCGGCCCAGGATTCCGGGCTCATTCGGGGTCAAGACGTGGAGTTCGGATTCAATCGCCACATTATGCACTTTGCCTTCTCCTTACTTAAGACAAGCTATTATACCAAAAGCCGGATGGGAAAAACAAAAGAAATTCTCGGGCTCGCCGCATCACCCTTTTAGACAGGATCCATAAAGTATTGAGCGAGGACATGTCTCTCTTTATAGTATAATGAAAGGCAAGGACCTGAGGCTGAATGACCATGAGCGCGGTGAGAAGCCCTAAAGTCGCCATCGTCGACAATTCCATCGACCCGACGCTCTATCAGCCGGTAGAGCATTGGAGCGCCCATCTCGGCGTGGAATGGGAGGCCTTCCGCGCTCCGGAATTCCTGTTGCCCGACTTGGGCAAAGGATATACCCACCTGATTTTGACCGGGTCCGAAGCGTCCGTCCTTGAGAGAGAAAAATGGGTGGACGAGGAGGTCGAATTCATCCGGGACGCATTCCGGAACGGCCTGTCGATCCTGGGAAGTTGCTACGGGCATCAACTCTTGGCGCTGGCCTTGGCCGGCCCGTCCCATGTCCGGAGATGTCGAGAGCCAGAAATCGGCTGGATCCCCGTCGATGTCCAAAAGAACACGCCGCTTTTGGGCCGGCCCGGCCGGGCGTATTCGTTTTCTCTCCATTTTGACGAAGTCACGAACCTGGCCGACCCGTTCGTGACTATCGCCTCCACGGCGATTTGCCCCATTCAGGCTTTCGGATATAAAGGAAAAAACATCTGGGGATTGCAGATTCATCCCGAAATCGATGTGCCCGCGGCCCGGGCCCTGATGGAGGACCTCCTCCCTGTCAACCCCAAGGTTCGCCCGCTCTATGAAAAAGCGTTGGCCTCTGAGCCTCGGGATTCCGGGCTCATCGTCAGGACTGTCAAGAGGTTTCTTGCGATTTCTCCTTGACAAAATAGACGATATCGACTTATATAAATAGTGAATTCAACTTCAACATGCCCTCTGAGGTTGCATCATAAAGGAGGATCCGTGAAAAACAAAAAGATCGTCTTTTTTGTCGTTGCCCTGATAGTCATATTCTGCATGACCTCGTTCGCCGAGACAAAAAAACTGAAAAGAATCGGCGTGAATACCTTTGCCAAGGTCAGAGGAGATATCCCGACGGCGGAGGTCATGAAGTCGATCGCGGAAAGATATGCCGGTGATATCAAGTACGGGTTCGATCAAGTAGGAATGGGCGATGTCTACCTTCCCTTCATCGATCAGCTGAAAACAGCCGCCTTCACCGAGACATCCCTGGCGGTCGGCGAGAGATTTCCCTGGATGCTCTTCCGCATCGGCGGAAAAGTCAAGGTCTGGGAAGATGTCGAATGGGCCGGCCAGAAGCCCCTGGAGGTCTTTATCTTCGTCGTCCGCAAGGACAACAAGAATTATGAATTTTTCATCCCCAAGCCGTGCGGGAACATCGCTCTGTACAAAGTGACGGAGATCAAGGTCATTCCGCCCGCCGTCTGCGACCTGAAAGTCAATCCGGCAAAATGCAACATCAATGACCCCGTCACCCTGGATATGAGCGAGACGACAGGCGCCAAATCCATGGACGTCGAGATCTTTACGGTCCAAGGGACCAAGGTCGGCTCCCACAGCTTCACTCCGGGCTCTCCCAAATGGCAGACGAAATTCGACAAGCCGGGCGAGTACGTCTTTAAAGCCAAGGCCTGGAACGAAGAAGGCAAGGTGTCCGAGAATCTTTGCCAGGCCAAGACATACATCAACTTCCCGCCCGTCTGCAAGCTGTGGACTTCCTGCCTGCCGTGCAAGGACTATGTCGGAAAGCCGATCACTTTTGATGCTTCAGGCTCCCAGGATGCCGACGGCCAGATCGTCAAAGCCAGCTTTGAAATCACGGACGAAGCCGGGAAGGTTCTCGACTCCTTCATGAAAAATGAAAAGCCCCTCACCTGGGAAAAGGTCTTCACCAAGGCCGGCAAATACACGATCTCGGTCGTCGTCTACGATGACATGGGAGCAGCTTCGGGCGGCGCGGATCCCTGCAAGCTCACCTTTGAAGTGACCCAGAAGACGTTTTTCTTCCTTGCCGAAGCCGGCGGATTGCTGGCCAGGGGCACCTATACCGGTTATTTCTTCGGCCGGGTGGGCTTCCTTGTGAAGCTCGTGCCCAACGCATTGGATTTGATCGTTTCCGCCGGCGGCGGACTGCCCAGCCAAGGAGATCCCTGGAAATTTATTTTCATGGGGAACGCGGTCCTCAACCTGGAATTGGGGAAGGCCGCCTATGTCGGAGGGGGTCTCGGATTCAGCACCAAGGAACAAGAAACCAACCGCTTTGGCGGTATGGACCTCGTCGGACAGTTCGGTGTGAATGTCTTTAATTATTGGACGTCGGCGGGCTCCATCTTTACGGAAATCCGTGTCCCGGTTTTTAAGGCGGACCGGACGTTTGACAATCATTACAAGCTCCTGCTCGGATTCCGTTACATCTTCTAAGCCTCGAACATAGGATACAAAGGCCAGGGACCTTTCCCTGGCCTTTTTTTGGCTCTGAGCATTGCCTTCAGGCCGGAAAACGAATACAATTCTTTTCATGAAAATCGCCCTGATCGGCGCCGACGGACAGCTGGGATTTGACCTGCTGAATCTACTGCCCACAGAAAAGTGTCGCCCTCTCTTCTATCCGGATTTTGACGTCAGGGAAGCCCAGAAGACCCGCGACATCCTCCAGTCGCTGGCCCCCGATGTCGTGATCAATACGGCGGCGTTCCACCGGGTCGATGAATGCGAGGATCGTCCCGAGGAGGCCTTGATCGTGAACGCCGTCGCCGTGCGGAACCTGGCCCTCATCTGCCGGGAAAGGAATGCCGTTCTCGTTCATTTCAGCACGGATTATGTTTTTGACGGGCGAAAGAGAACGCCCTATGTGGAAGAGGATGAACCAGCCCCCTTGAACGTCTACGGGGTTTCCAAGCTGGCCGGAGAGTATTTTGTCCGGTCCCTTTGCCGAAAATATTTTCTGATCCGGACCTGCGGCCTCTACGGCAGCGCCGGCTGCCGCGAAAAGGGCATGAATTTCGTGGAGCTGATGCTCCACCTCGAAAAGAGCGGGCGGCCTCTGCGGGTCGTCGATGACCAGTGGGTGACTCCGACCTCGACCGAAGAGCTCGCCGGCCGGATTCTTGAACTCCTTGGCACCGAGCGTTACGGGCTTTACCACATGACCAATGAAGGCCAATGCACATGGTACGAATTTGCCCGGGAGATTTTTTCCTTGGTCGGGCGAGCGGCGAACCTTTCTCCGATTGATTCTCAGGCCTACGGAGCCAAGGCCCGGCGACCGGCCTATTCTGTCCTGGAGAATCAACGGGTGAAAGCCTTGGGCATCACCGATTTTTCGCCCTGGCGGGAGGCCCTGAAGAATTATCTGAAGAAAAAAGGCCTTTCTTTAGTCGGCTAGCGGCCTTTTCATTTTTTCCACCAAGTCTTCCGGCAAAGGACAGACTTCGCCTTTTTTGTTGACGGCGATGTGAGTCGTATATCCGTGGGCGATGAGCGCCAGGTCGTCCTTGGTCCTGAGCTCGTAGCCGAAGACGGCTTTCTTGGGAGTCATTTCTTGAAGGGCCACCCGGATGAGAAACGGCTCGTCATACCGGAGAGCTTTCTTGTATCGGCAAAACGCTTCGACGACAACGAGGGCATGGCCGCGGGCTTCGATGTCCTTATAGGGGATTTGCTTTTTCCGGCAGTATTCCGTCCGGCCGATCTCGAACCATTCAAAATATCCCTTGTTATGGGCAACGCCCATCTGGTCGGTCTCCGAGTAGCGGACGCGCTCTTCGATTTCCAGGTAGGGAGGGGGCAAGGGACGGTAGGACTCTTTATTCGGAGAGCTTGCCGAGCTTGGAGAGTTCTTCATTGTAATACTTGCGATAAAGGATTTCCCATTCGCGGCTGCCTTCTTCGACAGACTTCTTCTGGGACTGGATCTTTTCGATGGCCCGCTTGTCCAGGAGGTCATAGAGCCGCATCTCTTCTTCGATGGAGCGGACGATATTCAGCCGGATTTCGTTGGCATCGTCCAGAAATTCCACGCGGTCGTTGCGGGAGAGGCCCTCGAGGATCTTTTTGGAAAGGAAATTGATTTTTTCCCTGGACAGACGATTGCTCACAGCACGATATTCCTTTCTTTGGCGAGCTTCGTCTTGATCATCCTGAACATGGTCTGATATTCGATATTCTCTTTGCGGATTTTTTCGATATGCTTGGTGAGGATTTCCCGGACCTCCTGGTCCAGCTGGTCCTCCTTCTGGAACTCTTCCGTGATGAGGCCGATCGTTTCCTCGAGGATGGCGGTTTTTTCTTCGATCAGGACTTTGCCGTCCTTTTTGAGATTGCGGATGATGAGGAAACCCAGGTGCTCGATTTGATTCTTGTTCAGCCTCATAACTCGCTTAAAATACAACAGTCCGGCAAAAAATTCAAGAACCAGGGTAAAAAAAACTCAGACCAGGACCAGGAAAGGGGAGAAGCTGAGGGGGGTATCCCGTCGTTTGGCCAGTCCGACAAGCTGTCCTTCCGGGCTGATCAGGCGGAAAACGGCCTCTTTTTGCCCGGACGGCGGCGAAAAAAAGACGTCCTGGGAGTCGGGCTGGACCATGTGCTCCGGAAAGACGGGGCGGCCGTTTTGAACAAGCATCAGCCCGTCTTGGGTCAGTTCGATTTTGGGAAAAGCGAGAAGGAGAGTTTCCAAGGGTCTCAGGAACTCGCGGACCCGGCCTCTCTCGGCTAAGTCTTTGATCTCTTCGAGAGCAAAACTGTCTTTCACCTGAAACTCGCCGATCTCCGTGCGAACGAGCTCAGCCAGATGGGCTCCACACCCCAGCTGCCGGCCAAGGTCATGGGCCAGCGTGCGGATATAAGTCCCCGAAGAGCACTTGACTTCAAAATCCAGATAGGGGGGAAGGTAGTCCTGGAGCAAGAAGGAATGGACTTGGACTCGGAAAGCAGGCAATTTCACGATTTTTTTTCGTCGGGCGAACGTATAGAGCGGCTTTCCCTGGTATTTTTTGGCCGAAAACGGGGGAGCCGTCTGATCGATCTCTCCCTCAAAGGTCCTCATGGCTCGGCGGACGTCCTCATCGTGGGGATAGGTCAGGCTTTCTTCGGTCAGGGGAACGCCCGACCGGTCATACGAGTCCGTCGAGAATCCCAGCCTGATCCTGCCCTGATAGACCTTGTCCAGTTTACTGAAAAAGCGGAAAAATTTCGTCGCCTTTCCGACCGCCGCTATCAACAGCCCTGTGGCCAGCGGGTCCAGAGTGCCAAAGTGCCCGATCTTTGGCAGCGACAAGATCTTCCTGAGTCTTGCTACGACATCATGGGACGTGATGTCCTGTGGCTTGTCGACAAGGATCACGCCGTCCATAGATCATGTCGAGGCGATGCGGGGCCCTGCCGGCGCCTTTCGCAGGAGCGTTTCGATCGTCTTGGGGATTTCTTTGATCAAACGGCGGTAAGGGCCGTAAACGGTGAATCCTGCGGCATGGGCATGACCGCCCCCGCCGAAGTGTTCGGCGATGGCCGCGGCATGGGCTTGACCTTTGGAGCGGATGCTGACCCGGAACGTCTGCTTGTCCATCTCTTTGAAAAAGAGCACAACGCTGATCCCCTTGATCGACCGGACCAAGGTCGTGATGTCTTCGGTATCGATCTCGCTGAGGTGGAGCGCCTGGAGGTCTTTTCGAAACATGGTGATGACGGCAATATCGCCGGCCTTGTTCATTTCCAGCGTGGACAGGACTTGCCCTAAGAGCTTGACCTTCTCCGGAAGATTATTGTGAAACAGGGCTTCGCTGATCTGAATCGGGTTGGCGCCGGCCTGGACCAGCTGATGACAGACCTCGAAGGCTTTGGCGGTCGTGTTGGAAAATTGAAAGGATCCCGTGTCCGAGACGATGGCGCAATAGAGGTGGTTGGCGATTTGCGGGGTGAGGGCCATCTCCAGCTTTCGGCAGAGGGCGAAGGCCATCTCGCCAACGGCCGAGACCTGGGGTTCGACCCAATCGATGTCCGCGTACCGGTCATTGGAGTAATGGTGGTCGATATTGATCTTGAAATAGCCGTCGAGGTTCTCCTGGCCGGAGCGCGACACGTCGGCGCATTCGAGAAGGATGACCGCATCAAACGCTTTGGGATAGATCTGGCCGATCTGGATTTTCTTGCAGTCCGGGAACATCCGGAACGGATAGGGCGTCTTATCCTTGTTGATGATGGCGGCTTCTTTGTTCAGAAGTTCTGCTGCGAACGCCAATGCCAGGCTCGTGCAGAGAGAGTCTCCGTCCGGTCTGAGGTGGGAGGTGATGGCGATCCGGCGGCTTTCCTGGATTTTTTGGGCGATCTGGTCAAGCGGTTCCGCGGCCACGTTTTTTGGCCGATTCGAGGAGTTCGTCGATCCGCTGTTCATATTCGGGCGTTGGATCCAGGAAAAAAAATAGCATCGGATTATACTTTAATTTGACCAGGGAGGCAAGATTTTTCCGGAGGAAGCCCGTTCTTTTTTCCAGACAGGCGATGATCGCTTCGGGAGCATCCGGACCGTAGATGCTGAGAAATACGCGAGCGGTCATCAGATCGGCCGTGACTTCCACCCTGGTCACGGTGACCAGGCTCTTGGAGATGTTCTGGATCTCCTCGATGAGAAGCCGGCTGAGGGCCTGATGAAGGAGGCTGCTCACTCGCTGTTGTCTTCGGCCGGCCGTGTTCATTTTTGCTCAGAGATCGGGTCCATCCCTAGTAGAAGAGGATGTCCGCTTTCAAGACGTCCCCGTTGACATGGTTCTCGACGTCCCTCAAAATCTTGGCCAGGATGTTCTCTACGACGGCCGGCTGGCTGTTGAGCGTGACGATGCCGAGCTTTGTCCGCTGCCAAGTGTCCTGGTAATCGAGTTCAGCCAGGGCGACATTATATTTTTGTCGGATCCGGTCTTTCAGGCTGTTCAGCTCTTTACGCTTGTCCTTCAAAGATTGAGAATAGGGAAAATGGATTTCCAGCGATAAAAGACCGATGACCATGGACCTGGGCCGGTTTATCCGGCGCTGACTTTCTCCATCAGGAAGGCTTCGATGACGTCGCCTTCCTGGATTTCCTTGAAACTGGCAAGCCCGATGCCGCATTCATAATCTTTTTTCACTTCCGTGACATTCTCTTTGAGATGCTTGAGCGAGGCGATGCGGCCGCGGTGGACGACGTCCTTGTTGCGGATGACTCTAATCTCGGCATTCCGGACGATCTTTCCATCGCTGACATAGCAGCCGGCGATGACCCCCACTTTGGGAATTCGATAGATCCTCCGGACCTGGGCCCGGCCGAGAAAGGTCTCCTTGATGACGGGTTCCAACATTCCGGCCAGGGCCTTTTTTATGTCGTCGGTCAGCTGATAGATGATCCTGTAGGCCCGGATTTCGACGTTCTCTTTTTGGGCGATTTCCTCGATTTTGGCGCCGGGCTTGACGTTATAGCCGATGATGATGGCGTTGGACGTGGAGGCCAGAAGAATGTCGGATTCGGTGATCGTTCCCGTCGCAGCGTGGATGATGTTGATCTTGACCTTTTCCGTGCTTAGAGAAGGCAGAAGTTCCATCAGGACTTCTACCGAACCCTGCACGTCGGCCTTGACGATCACGGCCAATTCTTTGATTTCTCCGTCCTCGAGCTTCTTGAACAAGTCGTCCAGCGTGACATGGGCGGGCTTTTTGACTCCGGCTTTTGTGGCTGTCCGGGCCAGGCGGTAGCTGATGATCGCCCTGGCCTCCCCCTGGTTGTTCACGGCCTGGAAAAAATCGCCGGCCTGGGGGACGTCCGAAAATCCGAGGATCTCGACCGGCACCGATGGCCCGGCGTTTTTTATCATTTTGCCGTGCTCGTCATTTAAAGCGCGGACTTTTCCATAGCTGGTTCCCGAAACGAAGGTCTCTCCGACGGACAGCGTGCCGTTCTGGATAACGACCGTGGCCAGCGGCCCCTTTTTGGCATCCAAACGGGCTTCGAGCACGACGCCCTGGGCTTTCACCTTGGGATTGGCCTTGATCTCGATGACATCGGCCAGCAACAGGATCATCTCCAGAAGTTCCTGGATGTTCTTTTTTTCCTTGGCCGAGACCTCGACGCTAATGACATCGCCGCCCCATTCTTCTATGAGCAGGCCTTCTTTCTGGAGCTGTTGTTTGACTTTGTCCGGGTTGGCCTCAGGCTTGTCGATTTTATTGATGGCGGCGATGATGGGTACGCCCGCGGCTCGGGCGTGGTTGATCGCCTCTCGGGTCTGGGGCATGATGCCCTCATCGGCGGCCACGACCAGGATGACGATGTCCGTCACCTTGGCCCCCCGGGCGCGAAGCTGGGTGAAAGCCTCATGGCCGGGCGTATCGATAAAGGTGATGGCCCTCTTATTGTGAAAAACTCGATAGGCGCCGATATGCTGGGTGATGCCGCCGGATTCCTTATCGACGAGTTTGGATGACCGGATGGCATCCAGGAGAGTCGTTTTGCCGTGGTCGACGTGGCCCATGATCGTCACCACGGGCGGCCGGGTGACGAGTTCCGCCTTGTTGCTCTCGGCCTGCAGCCGCATTTCTTTTTCGATGGGGACGATCTCAATTCCACAGTTGAGCTCTTTGCCGATTTGGGCGGCGAGGGTTTCGTCGATCATGTCATGAACGCCGAGCCCGAATCCTTTGGCTTTCAGCTTGTCGGCGATGTCCTTAGGCCTCGACTTGAGCTTTTCGGCCAATTCCTTGAGCGTTGCCCCCTCTCTCAGAGTGACGACCGGACGCGGTTTCGGGGCGTCTTTGGCTGCTTTTGTTGTTTTTGTTTCCGTCAATGACCGTTCCTTTACATGGATATTAGGACAATGTCATTCCTGTTTGATGCTGATTTTCCAGCCGACCAGATTCGAAGCCAGCTTGACGTTGATTCCTTTTTTTCCGATGGCCAGAGACAACTGGTCTTTGGCGACCACGGCCTGCATCGTATTCTCCGCCTTGTTGAGGATGAAGACGTTTTCGATCCTGGCCGGGCTGAGGGCGGCCTTGGCATAGGCCTGAGGGTTCGACGACCAAACGATGATATCGATTTTTTCTCCGGCCAACTCCTTGCTGATCGACAGGATCCGGCTGCCCTTGACTCCGATGCAGGCTCCGACGGGGTCGACGTCCCTTTCCTTGGTCATGACCGCCACTTTGGCCCGTTCGCCCGGCTGCCGGACGATATCCTTGATTTCAATCGTCCCGTTGGCGACTTCCGGGATTTCGAGTTCGAGAAGCTTCTCCAGGAACTTGGGGCTGGTCCGGGATAGGATGACCTGCGGGTCCTGACCTTTATAGCCTTTTTTCACTTGGACGATGACCGCCTTGATCGCGTCGCCGAGCTTGAACTCGTCGTTAAAGAGCTTTTCCCGGTAAGGCAAGAGGACATCAGTCTTGTTGATTTCGAGAATCATCGCGTTGTTCTCGGCCCGGCGGTAGATGCCGGTCACGATTTCACCGATCCTGGGAGCAAATTCGCCATAAATTTTTTCCTGCTCGGCGTCGCGGACTTTTTGAAAGATGACCTGCTTGGCCGCCTGGGCGGCGATCCGGCCGAGCGTGTCCGAGGGAAGGTCGATCTCGACCGATTCCCCAATCGAGGCCGAAGGGAGAAGATGCCTGGCTTCTTCCAGGGAGATTTCCTGGGCCGGATGGTCGGGGCGCTCGACGACTCGCTTGACGGTATAAACCCGGAGCTCTCCTTTTTCCGGCCGAAAAAAGACATGAATTAGCTCGTTGTGGGTATAATATTTGGAAGCGGCCGCCTTCAGGGATTCTTCGATGGCGCTGACGATGACAGAGGGCTGCATGCTGCGCTCCTTGCTCATCTGCAAAATAGTATTCCAGACGTTGATCTTCATTTTATTCGGGCCTCTGTTGTAGCTTCGAGGAGAAGCCCAAGATTATAACGGAAACAGGCGGGAATATCAATGGCCGTGGAAAGCGGCCCTCCGACGTCCTTGATTTTGGCCCAATTTGTCGCTAAAATGGGGGGACCTTGAGAGAGAATAGGATGCGATTTTATCGAAAAAGAGAGAAGGAGATGGCATGTTAGAAACGACGACCTTTGAGATGATCGCCTTGTGGGTGGTGTTGGGCATCGCCCTCATTGGCCTGGGCTATGCCTTGTTCTTGAGACGCCAGGTCATGGCGCACGACAAAGGGTCGACCAAGATGATCGAAGTCTGGGAGGCCATCAAGCAAGGGGCTAACGCCTATTTGAGCAAACAGCTCAAGACCATCCTGCCTTTTATCATCGTCCTGACAGTGGCCCTGTTCTTCAGCGTCTATATCGTTCCTCCCTCGGCCGAAGCCCTGGAGCGTTTTTCGAACTTGAATCCCGATCAGGTGAAGATGGTCATCGGGTTTGGACGGGCGGCCGCGTTCATCCTGGGCGCGCTCTTCTCCTTGATGGTCGGGCAGTTTGGCATGCGGATGGCCGTCCAGGCCAATGTCCGCGTCGCGGCGGCCTCCCGAGAAAGCTTTGATAAAGCCATGAAAATTTCCTACCGAGCCGGCACGATCACGGGAATGCTGACGGATGGCCTCGGCCTTTTTGGCGGGACGATTATCTTCCTCGTTTTCCAGAAGGCCGCGCCCGACGCGCTGCTGGGTTTTGGCTTCGGCGGGACCTTGCTGGCCCTGTTCATGAGGGTGGGCGGTGGGATCTTCACCAAGGCGGCGGACGTGGGCGCCGACCTGGTCGGAAAAGTGGAGGCCTCCATCCCTGAGGACGACCCTCGGAATGCCGCCGTCATCGCCGATTTGGTCGGAGACAACGTCGGCGACTGCGCGGGGATGGCCGCCGACATCTTTGAAAGCTATGAAGTCACCATCGTTTCGGGATTGATCCTGGGCCTGGCTCTCGTTCAGCTCACGGGCCAGATCAAATGGATCATCTTTCCGCTGCTCGTCCGCGCCATCGGGGTTTTCTCTTCGATCATCGGCACCTATCAGGTCCGCGGCAAAAAAGGCCAGAAAGAGGGAAACGCCATGGCCTCGATCAACAAGGGATTTTACACCTCGGCGGCCATATGTTTTGTTTCCTTTGCCGTGCTGGCCCATTTTTATATGAACGAATGGCGGGCCTTCCTGTCCGTCGGAGTGGGAATCATCCTGGCCATCGCCATCGACGAACTGACCAAGTATTTTACGGGCACACACTACAACCCAGTGAAAGAAATCGCGAGGTCCAGCCAAACCGGGTCTGCGACCGTGATCCTCTCCGGGCTCTCAACCGGTTTTGAATCCACGGTCTGGGCCATTCTGGTCATCGCGGCGACGATCTTTTCCGCAGTCCTCATCTACTGGGGCCAGCCGGTGGCCTATGTCCTTTACGGGGTGGCCATGACGGGCATCGGCATGCTCACTCTGACCGGCAACAACGTGGCCATGGATTCGTTCGGGCCGATCTCCGACAATGCCAACGGGATTGGTGAGATAGCCGGTTTGGACAAACCGGCCCGAAAGATCATGGCCGAGCTGGACGCCGTGGGCAACACGACCAAGGCCATCACCAAAGGAGTGGCCATCGGCTCGGCCGTCATTGCCGCTGTCTCTCTGTTCGGATCGTACATGACGGATGTAACCAAGGTCCAAGCCCAGCTGAAGGTTCCCGAAGCGCTCCAGCTCTTGACGACGGGGATCAGAATTTCCACGCCGATGGTCCTGATCGGCATGCTGATCGGCGGGGCGTTGCCTTGGCTTTTTTCGTCTTTGACGATCAATGCCGTTTCCCGAGCGGCCTCTTTGATCGTGATCGAAGTCCGACGCCAGTTCAAAACCCCAGGACTTATGGAGGGCAAGGTCAAGCCGGACTACAGGCAGGCTGTCAGCATCTGCACCGGAGCCGCCCAGAAGGAACTGATCGGCCTCGCTTTGCTGGCGGTGCTGACTCCGCTCATCGTCGGCCTCGTTTTTCAGGTCGAGGCTTTGGGCGGGTTTTTGGCTGGGGCCATCCTTTCGGGCCAGTTGCTAGCGGTTTTCATGGCCAATGCCGGCGGCGCTTGGGACAATGCCAAAAAGCTGATCGAAGACGGGCTCTATGGGGGTAAAGGTTCAGCCGCTCACAAGGCGGCCGTTTGCGGTGACACGGTCGGCGATCCCCTTAAGGACACTTCCGGGCCGGCCTTGAATCCGATGATCAAGGTCATCAATCTGGTCTCTGTTTTAGCCGCTCCGATCATCATCCAGTATAAAAAAATCTCCCCGGGAGTGATCGTCTTTCTCGTCCTGGCTCTGATCGCCGTGATCATCTCCATCTGGTATTCGAAGAGGACCGGTCTCAAGGAATTCCATCAGGTCGAAGAAACCGTCAAGCAGGACAAGTAATCAAATTCGAATCTCCACCGGATGGCACAAAGTGTGCCGTATTGTCTCGGATCGTCACGGGCTGATTTGCGGGGTCCTTTACAATTCATTGAAAATAAAATAGTTGATAAAATAAATAACTTGGCTTATTTCTTGCTTAATGATAGTGCGTGAATGGCCCGATGACGGCTTCCCAAGCGCTCAAAATCGCTTTTGAGGACAGGGAAACCATCCATTTCATCCTGACCTGCTTCGCCCGGGCCGACGAACGTCCCCGCGTTTCGAGCTCCAGATGGCGATCGGGTGATGATCAAAACTCCGCCTGGAATATCGTCATTATCGAAAGGCCGCCGGCGGTTCCCGTCAAGACGCGGGATTTGATCAATGCCGCCCTTCTCGAAGTCGATGCGGCCACCGGCATGGTCCTTGGCAGAAGGTTTTTCAGAGGTGTTTACGGCGTGGAACTCCAAGGAGCCGTCAAGCAGGACCTTGAGATTCTCCTCGGAGGCTGTACGGACCCCACGATGTGACGAGGACATGGACGAACCGGCCGATCAAATCCTGATTGGATGTGAAGTTAACGACCTGGTATCCCTCATTTCGTCCCGAGTAGGCACGCCTATCTTTCTTGCTTTTGCCGACACACAAGACTTTCAGGGTTTGGCCGACATAGCCCTTGTGGATCTCTGATTGGATCCGTTTCTGAAGGGCTTGGACTTCGAGCAGCCGCCGTTTTTTCACCTCAAGCGGGATATCGTCCTTGATCCTCGAGGCGGTCGTGCGAGGCCGGGGCGAATAGCGGAAAGAAAAGATATTGGCGAAGCGGATCTCTTGGAGCGCCGTCAGCGTTTCTTCAAATTCTTTTTCGGTTTCGCCCGGAAAGCCGACGATGATATCGGTGCTCAGGCTGATCTCCGGCATCAGCATCCGCAGGTGACGGACTTTGTCCAGGTAATCTTGGCGCGTATATCCCCGGCTCATCCTGTTCAGGACGGTGGAAGCGCCGGACTGAAGCGGGAGGTGGAGCTGGCGGCAGAACTTCTTGGATCGTTCCATAGCTTCGACGATGTCCGGAGTGAAATTTCTTGGGTGCGAGGTGATGAAGCGAATCCACTCAATATCTTCCGTGCCGTCGATCTCCCTTAAGAGCCCGGAAAAGGATAGCCCGGTTTCGGGGTCCCGGTAGGAATTCACATTCTGCCCGAGCAGCTGGATTTCTTTGTAGCCCCGTCCCGCCAGGTCTTGGATTTCAGCCATGATATTCCGTAAAGGCCGAAATTTTTCCCGACCCCGAGTGAAGGGGACGACGCAGTAGGCGCAGAAATGGTCACATCCTTCCATGATCGTGACATAGGCCGAGACCGGGCTTTCGTGGAGGATGAGGCGAGGAGGAGTTTCTTTCCAGCGACGGGACCAGCTCGTCGAAACGACCTTTTCCCGAAGGCGGCGTGACAGGATCTCGGGCAGCTCCTGGTAATGGTCCGGTCCGCAGATGAAATCCAGGAATGGCTTTTTGGCCAGAAGCTCCGTCCGGTATAACTGGCCGATGCATCCCGCGACTCCGATGACCGCGCCGTTCGTCTTTTTCAAGGGCAGCAGGCGCCCCAGGTAGGAATAGAGTTTCTCTTCGGATTTTGCTCTGACGGCGCAGGTGTTAATGATAATCACGCCGCTGCCTTCAGCAGAATCGGACTTCCTGGCCCCGGCGGCCTCGAGCAAGCCGGCGATCCTCTCCGAGTCATTCTCGTTCATCTGGCAGCCGAAGGTATGGATGAAGAATTTAATGCCTCTGAGAGTGTCGATTCTGTTGTCCATGCGGCTCCCATCCGATGGCGGCGGCGTTAATGCGCCGTCAGGATCTAGAGGATGTCCTCGATGATTTCGGCGGCATTCTTGACATATCCGGCGCAAAGCGTCTGAAAAAGATTTTTCTCCTTGGCCAGCCGCATGCCTTCTTCGGTCCCGAGGTCGAGTCCGAGAAGACGCCGGCACTGGATCGAACCGTGGAGGCCCTTGAAGTCTTCGACGAATTTCCGGATAAGGTCATACGTTCGTTCCCGGGCGGCCAAGTCCTCGGCTCGAGTCCGGCCGTATTTCAAGCCGATCAGCATGAAGGCGCCCGTCACGGCTCCACAGGTTTCTCCAAGGTGGGCCATCCCGCCCCCAAAGGCCTGTGATATTTTCAGGGATGTCAGTCGGTCCAGGCCCAAACCCTCGCTGTAGGTCGAGAATATGGCTTGGGAGCAGCTGAATCCTTCCTTGAAGCAGGCTAAGGCTTTCTCCACTTTGCTCATTTATTTGATACTCCTCGTCTCCTGAATTTCATTCTAAAAAACGCCCTCCTTCTTTCTTTTTGGGCCGGCGGTGAATAGGCCAAGAAGGTCATGTCTTCAGGTTGTGGAGGAGCATCTCGCGGGCATTCTCGAGGGCCAGCTCCGAAATCCGGCTGCCGGACATCAGCCGGGCGATCTCCTCGACGCGTTCCTCAAAATCGAGTTTCTTGACCGTGGTGAAGGTCCGATCTTTTCCGACTTTTTTTTCGATCCTGTAATGATGGGAGGCGAACGAGGCGATCTGGGGCAGGTGGGTGATGCAGAGGATCTGGTGATTTTTGGAAAGAGCCTTGAGTTTCTGGGCGATGAATTCGGCGGTTTTCCCGCCGATGCCCGAGTCGATCTCGTCAAAAATGAGGGTCTTCAAACTCCCTTTCTCCTTGCCGACGGCCTTCAAGGCCAGCATGATTCTAGACAGCTCGCCCCCCGAGGCGATCTTCCGCAGCGGTTTGACTTCTTCGCCGGGATTGGGGCTGATCATGAACTCCACGTCATCGATGCCGCTGTCCCTCGCCTTTTCGGTATTTTCGCGGGTCAGGCTGGTCGTCTCGATTTTGATGCGGAAGCTGGCTTTTTTCATGCCCAGCAGAGCGATTTCCGTCTCGATCTGCCTTTCCAGATCGCGGGCGGCCTTCTGCCGGAGGCCGGAGAGGCGGGCGGCTTGGGAGACATAGGCTGCCAAGGTCTTTTCGACATCGGATTCCACATGGGAAAGCTTGTCCTGGATCTGGGCTAGATCCTGGTGCTCCTGTTTGATCTTCCCCAGATAAAAATGAATATCCACGATCTGGGCGCCGTATTTTCTCTTGAGGTTTTCGATCAGGCTGAGCCGCTCCTCGACCTCCTCCAATTTTTCCGGAATGGCCTCCTGCTTGTCTTTGTATTTGATCAGGACATCGGAGAGATCTTGAAGGACGATGGCCAGCGGGCCCAGGGAATCGTTCATCGCGGAAAACTTTTGATCATACGCCGAAAGCTCGGCAAGGCTGTTTTGAAGCTTGACCAGCAGGCTGGCGATGGACGGCTCGGCGGCATAGGCGGCCTCGAGTGCTTTTTCGACAAGCGCCTTGATTTTTTCGGCATTTTTGAGGAGATGCCTCTGCCCCCGCAGCTCTTCCTCCTCGCCGGGCCGGAGGCCGGCTCTTTCGATTTCCTGGATTTGGAATTCCAGGAAGTCGAGCCGCTGGCTGCGCTCGCGTTCTTTGGCTTTCCATTCATCGCGAAGCCGGATGAGACCGCGCACCTCCTGGGCGGTCTGGGCGACGTCACCTCTCAGGGCCATCGTGCCGCCCGACTGGTCCAGATAATCCAAGTGGTTTTCCAGATGGAGGAGAAAAATGTGATCATTCTGGCCGTAGATGTCGACCAGGTCGCCCGACATCTCTTTGAGTTTCTTGACGGGGACCAGGACGCCGTCCCAATAGGCTTTACCTGATCCTTCTATGGAGATCGTCCTGTGGACAGCCCGTTCCGGCGTGTCTTCGCTCGGAGCCGGCCGGTCTTTGAGCATCGTCTTTTCGGAGAGCAGAAAAATGGCTTCCACCGAGGCTTCTTCCTTTCCTGTCCGGACTAGGTCCGGCGAACCTTTTTCGCCGCAGGCCAGTCGGATGCTGTCGATGATGATGGATTTCCCGGCGCCCGTTTCGCCGGTCAGGATGGAGAAGCCCTCCTCGAAATTCACCTGGAGGTCGTCGATCGTTGCCAGATTTTTAATTCTCAGAAATCTAATCATTCCGTCGCGGATTTATTGGATGATCTTGATCGGGACGAGCGCTTTTTCCATGTTGATGCGGCCGTAGCCGATATAATCGTCTCTCCCCTTGAACTGCGCAGCGTTGACATCGTCGGCCGAGTAGCGAATGACGTTCATAATATCCGCAACCTTCAGCCAGGGCTTGAGGCCCTTGATCAAGGCAGCCAAGCCCGCCACATGAGGGGCTGAAAACGAGGTCCCCGTACCGGGCAGATAGGGGAAGAAGCCGGCAGGCGTGAGGGCGACGGGATAGGGCCCGAGGACTTTGTCGCCCGGAGCCGCGACGTCCACCTGGGGGCCGTACGACGACCATGACGTCCTGTTGTCGTTATAGTCGGTCGCGGCCACGGCCAGGACATAGTCATCATAGGCGGCAGGGTAGTTGACCGGGCCATTGTTGTTTCCGGCAGAAACCACCACGACGACGTTCTTATCATAGGCGTATTTCATGGCATCCCGGATCAAGAATGTGGGCTCCTCGCTTCCCATGCTGAGATTGATGACGTTGGCCCCGTTGTCGACGGCCCAGCGAATTCCCTCGGCGACTTTGTCCTCCGGGCCGATGCCGTCCTTGTCGGTCACTTTGACGGGAAGAATTTTCGAGTTCCAGGCGACGCCGGCGATGCCTTCATTATTGTTGGTCTCGGCGGCGGCGATGCCTGCGACCACGGTCCCATGGCCGTGGTCATCGGTGGCATCGAAATCGTTATTGAACACGTCCCGGCCGCTACTTTTGATCTTGTTTTTTAAATCCGGATGAAGAAGGTCGACTCCCGTATCAACGATGGCGATGGTGACCGTTTCGATTCCCTTGGTTTCCTCCCAGGCCGAGGGCGCTTTGATGTCGGCGCTGGCCTTGCCCTGAGGGCTTCCCGGAACGACCCAGACCTGCTGGCCTTTGTTGTAAAGGGCATACTGGTATTGAAAAAAAGTATCATTGGGAGTCACGTGGATCGTCAACAGGCGGTTCGGTTCCGCGTATTCCACATCAGGATTATTATTCAAGGCTTGGACGATCTCCTCGACGGTTGTCTGGGCGGGGATCTGGATCAGGTAAGCCCCAAGCTTGGCTATTTTAGACAGAATCCTTGAACTGTAGACATTCAAGGCAGACATCTTCTTAAAAGAGGACAGGCTGGGCTTAAATTTCACGATCACCTGGCCGGGCACATAATGAGATTCCTGGGGTGGATGGAGGAAATCGGATTGGACATAATTCATTCCTGGAAGCAGCCGCGGGGCTTTTTGGATGCCGAGAAAGAGGGCCAGGGCCAGAACGAGGATCAGGCTGCGGGACAATTTTGGCTTGTTCAGGCTTATCATTCCGTCCTCCTTGTTCAAAAAGAAATGGTGGCCCGCAGGGAGCCGCCATAATCGAGGCCCCAGCCTTGATTGACGCCTTTTTTATAGGGCATGAGGGTCGCCTCCGCCTTCAGGCTGAATTTCGGAGAGGCTTCGAACATGGTTCCAAGAGAAATGCCGACGATGCTTTTCGAGGAGACTTTTTTTTCTTCCGAGCCCGTCAAGTCCCCGATGGTCTCGGTCATGGTGAATTTTCCCCAGAGCTTATTGTAAGTGAAAGATAGAAAAGGGGAGAAGTATTCGAAGCCCTTGTAGGAGAAGACAGGGCCGATTTGAGCCCTCATCCAGTCGTCCGGTTTGGCATCCAGCTTGCCCTCGGTATTCAAAGTCGTGACCTGCAGGTTTTTTGTCGTACCTAAAGAGATGACGAACTGGGCTATGGCCTTCATCTCAAAATAGCCTGCGGTGATCAAATTCTGGTCGATGCCGGCACCGACCAGAAATCCTCCGATGTTGCCCGCTTGATAGTCGAAGGAAATCGGGAGCTGGCGGAAGACAAGCCCGTTGAAATCGCTCAGGCTGTAGCCAAAAAGAACTCCGACCAGGGAGCCTTTCTGGATTTCGTAGTCGAGATGCAGCAGGCCGAGCAGGCCGTTCATGGGGGACGAGTATCGGTCTTCATTTGTCGCCGGGTCGGGATCCCAGCTGACTGTCCGCGAAAAGAATTCGAAGCTGAGGCCGGGGGCCATCCGTATCTTAGGGACGGGCTCCTGGGCTGAGGCCGGAGAGACGATGAGAAAGGCCGCGGCCCCCAGGCAAAGCAGCATCGAAGATATGCCTCGGAATCGATTCATCAAGACCTCCTCATTTTTTCACCGAATTCTGGGCCGCCTGGATTTCCTTCAGCCGATCCTGGGTTTTTTCCGCATATTTGCTCTTCGGATAATCTGTGACCAGTTTGGTGAAGAAGGGAAAGCTCTGGTCTGTTTTGACCGGCGAATTGGGCAGAAGGGACCATTGATAATAGGAATCGCCTAGGAAAAAATAGACTTTGTCCATTCCGGTGAACAAGGGGTAATTGGTCAGGATCTCCGAGAGCCGCTCCGTCGAAGCCTTATAGGCTCCGACCCGATAATAGTGATTTCCGATCGTGAACGTATGCTCCGCCAGCCGTTCTTCGCAGTCCTTGATTTTGTCTTGGGCCAGCTTGGCCTCCTCACTGAGCGGATACTGGCTCATGACTTTCTTGAATTCGGCCAGGGCCTGGACGGTCTTCTGCTGGTCGCGGCCGGGCTTCAAGGATTTATCGTAGAAGCACAAGCCGATCCTGTACTGAGCCAAAGAGGCCGACGGGCTATAGGGATACTGACGGATAAAATCTCCGTATTCCGAAGCGGCCAGGATCAGGTTCCCCTCATCCTTCTGATTATAGTACGAATCGGCGACGGCCAGCTTGGCTTTCTGGGCGTAAAAGCTCTTGGGGAAGGAATCGATGACCTGTCGGAGATATAAGCGGGCCCTTTCCGGGTCTTTGGTTACGTACTTCTCGCCTTCTTTGTACAGGGCTTCATCGGAAGAGGCTACCTCCGGAGAGATCACGGTCTTTTTTGCCCCGCAGGCGGCCGCGGCGATGATTGCCCAAAAAAGAAAAATAAGTCCAATCGCTGTGGTCCTTTTCATGAGAGACATCCTTTGCGGGAGAGTGCTTTTTTCGGAGGCGAATAAAGCTTTAGAATCCATTCCCATTCTCGTTGAAGTCCGGTCCGAATATCGGTTCTAGGGCGGAAGCCAAGCTCTTTGCGGGCTTTGTCGATGTCGGCCCAGGTATGAAGAACATCTCCCTTTTGTCGTTCCAGCCAACGAATCCTGACCGGTTTCCCGCAGATGGCCTCGAGGAGGGGAAACAGGCTGGCTAGTTCTTCCCGGTGGCCGCCGCCGACATTGTAGACATGGCCGATCTTGGCTTTCTTCGAAGCGGCCAGATTGGCCTCGACGATATCGTCCACATAGGTGAAGTCCCGCGTCTGACGGCCGTCCCCGTAGACGGCGATCTCTCGGCCATCCAGGATCGCCTTGAAAAATTTGTGGAAGGCCATATCGGGCCGCTGGCCGGGGCCATAGACGGTGAAAAATCTCAAGGCCACGGTGGGAACCCCATAATTCTTGCAATAGAGGAAACACATTTGTTCGGCCGCCAGCTTTGTTACGCCATACGGCGAGAGGGGATAGAGCCGGCTGGTCTCGGTCATGGGCAGGTCCGGCGTTAATCCGTAGACCGAGGAAGAAGAGGCGTAAATCAGCCGGCTGAGCGAAGCGTCCTTGGCCGATTCCAATAGCTTTTGGGTGGCCTGGACGTTGTTCTTGAGATAAACGGAAAAATGCGTTCCCCAGCTGGCCCGAACGCCGGCTTGGGCGGCTAAATGGAAAACGGTATCGACGGTCTTGAGCAGCTTTCTCAAAGGAAGCTCGGCCAAGTCCCGGGCTATGAACTTGAATTTTTTCGACCGAAGCAGAGGGGCGATATTGCCTTCTTTGATCCAGCGGGGATAGAAATCCGCATAATTGTCGACACCGATGACCTCATGTCCTTCGCCGAGAAGCCGGCGGCAAAGATGAGCTCCGATAAAACCCGCGGCGCCGGTGACAAGGACGGTCATGAGGCATCGACCCTCCCGGCTATTTCTTTCATGAGGGAAACAACCTGTCGAGGATTGGGATCGTTGAAGACGGCGTTGCCGGCGACGAAGACTTGGGCCCCATCTCTGGCCAGGGCGCCGATATTCTGGAGGTTGACGCCGCCGTCGATTTCGACCAGGGTGGTCAAATGTTGCTCTTGGATCCAGCGGCGGAGATGTCGGATTCTCTCGTGCGACCTCTCGATGAATTTTTGGCTGCCTCTCCCCGGATTGACACACATGAGCAGGACGAAGTCAAGGTCCTTGATAATATCCTGGAGCCCATGGATCGGCGTCGCCGGATTCAAGGCCACGCCGGCTTTTCGGCCGGAATCCCGGATGAGGGAGATGTCCCGGTGGAGATGGACGGACGCCTCCCCATGGATGGAGATCCAGTCCGCGCCGGCCTCGAGAAACCAGGGAATGACCGCATTCGGGTTGTCTACCATGAGGTGGACGTCCAGCGGCAGCGAAGTCTTCATCTTGAGCGAAGCGACAAGCTGGGGCCCGAACGTCAGGTTCGGGACATAGTGGCCATCCATGATGTCGATATGGATCAGGTCGGCGCCGGCCTCTTCGACCGTCTTAACGGCTTCGGCGATCCTGGTGAAGTCGGCCGATAGAATCGAGGGAGCGATCAGGACCATGTTATTTGCTCACCTCCAGGGAGATTTGGTTCCGCTTCAGAAGCGGAAATCCGCGGAGGGGCGACTGCCGGAGGACAATGCCGGGCCCAAGGCCTTGATAGAGAGTGTCGTGGTCGATGCTGACCTTGAATTCCATGGCTCTGAGCCTCTGGATCACGGCCGCGGAATTTTTTTCGATCAGGTCGGGCATGATGTATTTGTCTTCCCACGCACCCTGGCTGACCAGGAAATTGACGGGCGTATTCCGGCTGACAACCTCTGCCGCAGCGGGCTGCTGGGAGATGATGCGTCCGGCGGCGTATTGGGGGGTGTGGATATGGGAAATCCGGCCTTTTCGCAAACCCGTTTCTCTCAGCGCCTGGCTGGCCCATTCCAGGCTTCTGGATTCAAACTTGGGGATGGGGACTTTTTCACTGCCCTGGCTCAGGATGACCCTGACCGTCCGATTGACCTTGAAGCGGGATCCCGCCGACGGCTCCTGGAAGATGATCGTCCCTTTCTCGTAGGCGTTGTCGAACTGACTGGCCTGGACGATCAGGCCCGTTTTCTTTTTAACCAATTCGGCCTTGGCCTCGGCCAGGGCTTTTCCGCGAAGGTCGGGAATCGTCACCAACTCGCTTTTGAGGACCATCTGGGAGGATAGGTCGGCGGCTAAGAAGAAGAGGACGAGGTAGAGGAGGATATAGAGAGTGATATCATAAATCTTCTTGTCGGACATGAAAATTCATTCCCGCAAGTTCCAAATTATCTATACCATAGATTCATAACCAAGTAAACAGGGAAATGGTTACGTTCCCCCATAAGATGGCTCCGGAGCAAGCGGGAGGAGAGGGACGATTTCGATTGTCTATCCATAGGCTTTCCTCTATAATGACGTTGTCTGGATTCGTTTCATTTTGTCCGGGTGAATTCGGGAGTTCATGAAGGTCTGAGGGACCTTCAGCAGAGGTTCCGTCTTCGGAGCGCGAGGATGAGGAGGGGATGACGTGACTAACCTTGTCCAGGGCAAGAGGGTGAAGGACTCCGTGTTTCATCATCTCGATAAAATGGAAGAGAACCGTTTTGTAAAATAGCCGCATTTCCCGAGAAGGAGAACGATCGACAATGATGAAAACCTCGGATTTTCGGAGCGATACCGTGACCAAGCCCACCGAGAAAATGCGTCGGGCCATGGCCGAGGCCGAGGTCGGCGACGATGTCCTCGGAGACGATCCGACCGTTCAGAAATTGGAAGCTCTAGCCGCCGAAAAAATGGGGAAAGAGGCCGGGCTTTATGTCCCCTCGGGAACGATGGGCAATTCGATCGCCGTCAAAACCTGGACGCGAGAGCTTGAGGAAGTGATTGTCGAAGCCCGCTCCCATATTTATAACATGGAATCGACCCATATGACGTTTATTTCCAGGGTCACGCCACGGCCTCTGGCCTCCCTGCGAGGGGCCATGGATCCCGATGACGTCGAACGGAACATCCGAAAACCAAATGTCCATCTTCCCCGGACCTCCCTGATCTGTGTGGAAAATACACATAACAACTGGAGCGGCGCCGTATTGCCCCTTGAGAACCTCCGGTCCGTCCGGGCGATTGCCGATCGGCATGGGCTGAGGATTCACATGGATGGCGCAAGGATTTTCAATGCCGGCACGGCATCCGGCGTTCCCGTGAAGGAATATGCCCGGCTTGCCGACTCCGTCATGTTTTGCCTGTCCAAAGGTCTCTCGGCGCCTGTCGGCTCGATGCTTGTCGGCCCTCGAGACTTCATCGATTACGGCCGGCGGATCCGCAAGGCTCTAGGCGGCGGGATGCGTCAGGTCGGCATCCTGGCCGCCGCTGGAATCGTGGCTTTGACGGAAATGGTCGATCGCTTAAAAGAGGATCATCAGAGAGCCAAACGGCTGGCCGCGGCTGTGGCCGGGCTTCCGGGGGTGGACCTGGAGCCGGCGGCGATCGAGACCAACATCATCATCTTCAACTTCTCCCACCCGCGGCTTTCCGTCGCCGAATTTCTGGCAGAGCTCAAAAATCGGGGGATCCTGGCTTTGGCCTTGACCGGGGGCATCCGCCTGGTCACACACAAAGATGTTGATGATCAAGATGTCGACCGCGCCATTGCGGCCTTTCGCGAGATCTTATCAAATTAGGTTTTTAAGCGCTCCGCCAGCAGCTGGGCGATATCCTGGACCTTGATCCCGGCCTTGTCTTTATCCTTGAGTGCGTCCCGGAGCATTGTCAAGCAAAAGGGACAGGCCGTGGCGACGGTTTCGGCCCCGCTCTCAATGACCTCATCGGCCCGCAGGTGATTGATCCTCTTGCCGAGTTTTTCTTCCGTCCACATCAGGCCGCCGCCGGCGCCGCAGCAAAAGCTGTGGTCGCGGCTGTTCTTGAGCTCTAAAAATTTCGCAGGACCGATCCTGGATAAAATGTCGCGGGGGGCATCCAGGATCCCGTTGTGCCGACCCAGATAGCAGGGATCGTGGTAGGTGAGGGATCCGGCCTCGCCGAAAAAGGCCGGCAGCCGTCCTTCCCGGATAAGGCTTTGGAGGAATTCCGTATGATGGAAAACTTCGATTTTTTTCAGATTGGACCGATCCTCCTGGCTGAGGGAAGGCACGAGATCGAGCAAGGCCGGATATTCGCGTTTGAAGGTGTTATAGCCATGGGGGCAAATCGTCACGATTTTTCGGACTTTGTATTGAGCGAAGAGCGCCAAGTTCTCGGCGGCGAGAGTCTGGAATAGATATTCATGGCCGAGCCGCCGGGCGGAGTCGCCACAGCATTTTTCCTCCGTCCCCAGGATGGCGAAATCGACGCCCGCCGCCGTCAACAGCTCGACGAAGGCGCGCGTGATTTTCTTCCCTTCGTCATCAAAGGAGCCTGCACATCCCACCCAAAACAGGTATTCGGCGCCGGGATGGTCCCGGATGAGCTTGACGGGAAGCCCTTCCCTCCAATCGGCCCGTTTGGAAAACCCGATGCCCCAGGGATTGCTGTTGGTTTCCATGTTGCGGAAAAACGTGTTGAGCTCGGCAGGAAACTTGCTCTCCATGAGGACCTGGCTCTGCCGCATCCCTACGATTTTCCGGATGTGCTCGATCTCCACCGGACAGGCATGCATACAAGCGCCGCATGTCGTGCAAGTCCAGATTTCGTCTTGGCTGTGGATGGCCGGGACAAGGCCGGGCAGCTCGTCCCGTTTCCGGGCCATCACCTTCCGTCCGTCCTTGAGCAGGTGCTGTTCCATATTGAAGAGAATCATTTTCGGCGACAGGGGCTTTTCGCTGGCGAAGGCAGGACAGACGTCCTGGCACCGCCCGCACTCCATACAGGCAAAAGCATCCAAATGGTCTTTCCAGGTGTAGTCCAGGGCTTTTTCGATGCCGAAAACCTCCGATTTCTCCAGGTCCAGGGGATTCATGACTCGACCCGACTTGGGGGAACGGACAAGCATGTTGAAGGAGCCCGTGAACATATGCAGATATTTGGAGTGCGGGACATAGGCGATAAAACCGAAGACGAAGAGAATGTGGAGCCACCAAGAGATCCTGAAATGGCCGGCGATGCTGGCAGCCGAGAGCCCGGAGTCGCTGATGGTCTGGGCCAAACGGCTGCCCAAGAAGGCCCAGCGGCTCGTCTCGGGATGAAGGGCGATAGCGAAGGTTTCAAAATAGAGGTAGCTCAAAGTGACGAGAACGATCGCAGCATAGATGATCGCCGAGTCTCCGCGGGTCGTGGCATAGGCCTTGGGCCGGACGATGAAACGCCTGACGGCGAAAAAGAGAACGCCGACGACGACCAGAACGGCAAAGACGTCCACAAGCAGAGAGAAAAAGAGCCCGAGGCGGGTTGCGCCGAAAAGGTAAAAATCGGGGAACAATCCTTCCAAGATGTGATTGACGGTCATCGTGTCGAACGTCAACGCGCCGTAAAAAATGAAGACATGGATGAAGCCGGTCAAGACGCGTTCGTTCTTCAGAGTGCATCGCTGGAACAATATTTTCCCGACGGCATGGACGAGCCTGCCGAGGAAACGGTCGAACCTGGCTTCGGGCCTGGCCGCGCGCAAGATCCTGAAGCGATAAACCAAGGGAGCCAAAAAAGCGGCCGCGGTTCCGCCGATGACCAGGATCAAGATGATTTTTTCCGCCGCTCCGAGCATGTCCTCTCCTTTGTTTGGACTGGAGAACGATGATTGTGCGGATGTATTTATACTACAGAATAAGGCTTTTTAAAATTCATAATTCAGTCCGATGCGAAAGACCCGCGGCGACTGGATCTCGGTGGCGTAGCGCCGGGGAAATTCCGGCCCCGTCCATTCATTCTCTTCCGTGGCCAGGTTCCTGTTGAAGATGTTGAAGGCGTCGACGAGGATCCTCAGACGGCCGATTTTCAAGGGAATGATTTTTTCCAGCCTGACATCCACGGTCATGTTGTATTCATAGCGGGCCACGCCCCGGGGATGGGCTTGGATATAGAACGGCCCTTGATTCAGGCCCGTCACGATGATCTTGCGGGCAAACGGCTGTCCGTCATAGTACTTGATGAGGCCGCCGAGGCGCGTCCCGAACGGAGCTTTGACGCTCCATCCGATCCTGGCCGTGTAGGCCCGGTCGAAGCGAAGACGGCCGCGGGCATTGATGGAGGCATTGGGATTATCATAGAGAGCGCCGATGACGCCGTCATCGTTCTCCCATTCCGTGTTGCCCGGGCTGGTCGTTCCGACGGCCTGCATCGCGGTCAGAGATAGGAAAAAGACTCCATTTTCGCCGGCCTTCTTGACCAGGGTCAGGTCCAGGCCTTTGTATCTCGAGACCCGGCTCGCGCCGTCGGGATTGGTCAGAAGGTAAAAATCGTGCCCTAAAGATTCAGGATTCTGATTGTAGACCGTGAACATCAGGTCGTCATGGGAGCCGGGGATTCGATCGTCCCCTTCGTCGTAGAATGGGACGGGCTCATATTCCGAAAAAGGCACGCCGGTATTGGCGGTCTCGATGAGGTTCCTTGTTTCCCTGTAAAAGCCGGCTAAAGAGAAGACCCAGTGCGCTCCGAAATCCTGAGTCCAGGAAACGACGTATTCGTCGGTGGAAGGCTGTCGGATCCCGGGATCGACGGCGGCAAACTTAGGTCCTTCCCGCCGCAGCAGATCGCCTTTTTCGGAAGCCTGGTAGTCCCCGTCTTGATTGGCATCCACCCAGCTATAGGCATGCCCGCCCGGCGCATCGGGATTCCCAAAAGCCAAATAGTTCAGCGGAAGGTCGAAGTAATAACGGGCGGCTGAAATTCTAAAGAGAGAGGTTCTCCGTTGGGAGAGGGGGAGGATCAGGCCGAACCGAGGCGAGAGGTTGAGCCATCGGATCTCGTATTGGGGATTCCAGCCGCGGTTCCAACCGAGATTCACCCCGGCATACAGAGAGATCAAGTTTGGCAGGGTGATGGTCTCCTGGGCGAAGGCCTGGGCTTGGAGGGCGGATTCCCGGTGATCGAAGGGGCTGTCGTAGAGCACAACCTCCAGCGGTTTGCCGTTGAAAAAATGAAGATGGATGTTCTCCAGGATATCCTGGCGGGAAGCGGCGGAACGGATTTGAAGCTGGAAGCCGTACTGGAGGAGATGCTCGGACCAAAGAAAATTCTTGAACAAGGATTTTGCGTCAAAAAACAAGGAGAAAGATCGGCGACCGTCCTGGCCGGCAAAGGCGGCCGAGCCCGAGGGAATTTTTCGAAAGAGTTCCAGCTTGTATGGACCCTGAGCGCCCGTTTGAAAATCCGTCCTGAGGTCGGCCAGGCCGGCGCTCAGCCCTGCCCGGTAAGAATGATCGAGGCCGGACTTGGAGTCCAGGAGGACCTGGAGAATATGATACGTGTCTTTCTGCCGGGATGTCGAAGCGAAGGGCACAGACCGGCCTGCGCCGAGAGAGGCATGCGAAACCTCCTGTCCGGTCCAGAGAAACTTCAGCGTGTGTTTGGGCAGAAGAAGGGAGATATTGACGAGGCCCGAATAAAAAAAGGAGGGGTCTTCGCGTTCGTAGCCGGCCAGGTTTCTGGAAACGGCCAGTGAAGTCAGGGAGGCAAAGAAAAGCAACTTCCGGCCGACCAAGGGCCCGGAGACGTGGAGATTAAAGTCTGTGAGCCGCCGGAAGGTATGGCTGTCCAGGAGTCCTTCGTTCTTCAGGGAATCGGTGATATTGGACGATGTCATATTTTCGTCGATGTAAAAGGCGGATAGGCCGCCGTGAAAATCCGGAGTGCCTTCTTTTGGGACAAGGGAAAAATAGCCGCCCGGCGAGGAGGCCTGGGGAGGATGGGCGGCATTGCTCATCTGAACCCAGCTGAGACTGAAAAAATCGGGAATGAACAAAGGCTGGCCGGTCCAATACGGGTCGGTGACATTCATGCCGTTCAACAAATATGCGTTCTGGGTCCAAGAACTTCCTCCCCGGGCGCTGAAAAGGGCGGGGAGAGTCTCCCAGAGGCCGCCGACATCGATCCGGTTCGTAGTCGCTGACAGGTCCTGGTTTTCGACGAGCGCCCATACGGAATTTCCGGAGGGGAGGTTTTCGATTTGACCGGAAGAAATCGTCGTTCGAGTCGAAAAAGGGGAAAAGTCGATCACGGAAATTTTCGGGCCCGGACTTTTCTCGAGATCCGGAGAAGGCAGTTGGATCTTGATGAAAAGGTCGGCGCCGGGTTCCACGGACAGGCGATCCTTCGTTTCCGAATCAAGACTCGGAGTTTCGACGCGGAGGGCATAACGGCCGGCCGGAACCGCGGCAAAAGCGAAGCGGCCCTTCTCGTCACAGACTGCGGCTGGAATATCGCTCGGGCTCTGCCCGACAAGCTTGATCACGGCCTTGTCGACAGGGCTTTCGCTTTGATCCACAACCCGCCCCCGCAGGGATCCGGTCCCGGCGTTAAGAGCGAAGGCAGGGCCGAAAAGCAAAAGGGGGATGCCCAGGCCGGCGACAGCCGCAATCTTCAAAGCATCTTTAAACAGAGGATTTCTTCTCCTTGGATTTTAGCGCCCTATTTTCTTATCATTTGCGGGGACTGTCAAGACGGCGGGCTCAGACGGAAGCGACAAGAGCCTTGGTCGGAGCAAGATCGCTACGGGCTCTGCCGATCATGACTTCTCAAGAATAGAGGAGGACCCGAAGGATAAAGGCCTAGAGCGGAGGAAGAAACCATGACCGCTCAGAAAATAAAAATTGAAAAAAGCTCCGGGCTCGGCTATTGTATTTTTGAGTTTTTTCGGAAGTCTTTTGGAGCTCGGCGGTCAAGGAGAGACGGACATGAACATTAAAAAAGATATCGCCGTGATCGGAGCAGGATCGGGCGGATATGTGGCGGCGCTGCGCGGCGCCCAGCTACGGAAAAACGTCGTTCTGTTCGAGGAGGACCGGGTCGGCGGGACCTGTATCAACTATGGCTGCATCCCGACCAAGTATCTCCTCCATCAAACCAAGCTCTTCCAGGAGCTGAAGACGAACAAGACATGGGACGGACCGGTTGACCGGATCCTCTGCAACTGGAGGAGAGTCCAGGAAGGAAAGCTCAAGGCTGTCGACCGGCTTGTCCGGGGAATCGAATTCCTGCTCCAGAAAAACGGCGTGGAGTTCGTCCTGGGGAAAGCCGCGCTTCAGGACGAACGACATGTTCTGGCCCAAACCTCCGAGGGGGAAAAAGTCTTTGAAGTTGAGCGGATCATCCTGGCCACGGGCAGCCGTTCCGCCGATCTGCCGTTTCTTCGAGCCGACGGCCAGGCCGTCGTGACGAGCCGGGAGACGCTGGACTTAGCCGACGTCCCGAAAAAGCTGCTGGTCGTCGGGGCGGGTGCGATCGGCCTTGAGATCGGAACAATCTTCAGACGCCTGGGGACGGATGTGACGATCCTGGAGATCATGCCGACGGTCCTTCCCGGATGCGACAAGGAAATGGGGACTCGGCTGGAGCGGGTCTTGAAAATGCAGGGCCTGAAAATATTCACCCAGATGAGGATCGAACAGGTTCTTCATGGACAGGGCAAAGTCGTGCTGAAAGGAACATGCCTCAGAAATATGACGCCCTTTGAATTCGAGGCTGAACGGATCTTGCTTGCGGCGGGACGAAAAGCGAATTCCCAAAGCCTTCATACCGGTTCGCCGTTCATCAGGCTTGACACCTCGGGCTGGGTCGAGGTCAATCCAAAGCTGGAGACCAACATACCCGGCGTCTATGCCATCGGCGATCTTGTCGGCGGAAAATTGTTGGCTCATAAGGCTTCGCACGAAGGCTTAGTCGCCGCGGAAAATGCGGCCGGGGGGAATGCCCTCATGGATTACCGGGCCCTTCCCATGGCTGTCTTCACCGAGCCCGAGTTTGCCTCGGTCGGGCTGACCGAGGAGGAAGCCCGCCAGCAGACCGGCCAAGTCCGAATCGGCGCGTTTTCCTTTCAGGCCAGCGGCAGAGCCCTGACCATGGAAAGCCCGGAAGGGCAGGTCAAGATCATCGCCGGCAGCAATGACGAGATCCTGGGGGCCCATATCCTCGGCCCTTCGGCCAGTGAGCTGATCGCGGAACTCATCTTGGCCATGCATAAGAAGTTGAAGCTCAGGGACGTCGCCTCCACGATCCATATCCATCCGACTTTGTCAGAATCCGTGATGGAGGCGGCCATGAAGGCCGAAGGCATGGCTATTCATGTCCTCAACTAGTGCCCCGTCTCATAAGTATCTTGTTCCAGTATTTCGCAGAGCCGGGGCACTTCCAAGGGGGAGTCAAGCTCCCCCTTCGGCACTTCGTCCCTGCCTTCCTTCCAAGGTGTATCAGGCGATGAATTCAAGGGAGAATGCTCCTTGGAGGGGTGGCAGGGCGGGCGGGTATTCCCGCGGCCCGTTGGAGGGGGACCCTGTATAAGGGTCCTCCTCCAAGAGTGTCCTCCGCCCCCCTCAAACTCCCCGGCGGTTGCGCGTTCAAGGGAGTATCTTTATTTATGCAAGATATTTGCGAGACGCGCAACTAGGGGCTTCGAAAGACCTTTAGCTCCGCCACCGACCAGTAGGACTGCTTGTCAAGGCCGACCTGAGTGATCTTTAAAGAACGGATTTCTTCGCCGTCGAGATCGATCGTCTGAACGAGCTCCTGAGGCTTTTCCACCATATTTTTAGCAAAGGCACCGGCCGAATAGCCGGGTTCGGCGTGCTTTCGCCATCCTCCCTCGAAATAGACCATGACTTCCAGGTCGATGGCATAATCGCGAGGATATTTTCCCAGATAGAGACGGATCTCGCGAATCCGTTCGGGCTTTTTGAATTCCAGAGTCAAACAATGGCCCGTCTTTTTCAAGGCATCGGTCGTCCAGCCCGTGTCCAGCTTGCCGTCCTTGAGAAAAGGGATGAGATCGGGGCGCAGCTCGGACGCGGCGTCCCATTCTTCTGGAGAAAGCTCGACGAGAGATGGGGCCGCCCCCATTCCGGATTGAGCCGGCAGGACCTCATAGACCGCGTCATCGCCGAGTTCCTGGTCGAGGGCGTTCGGCGTTTTAAATGTATACCGGAATGTCTCGACCTGTCGAAGCATATCCCGGCCCTCTTCGTCGATCCTTTGCAGGACGCGGGCGGCCTTGTCGATCTTCCACCGCTTCAAATGAAGGATCACGTATTTCACGTTCAGCCTCTGCAAAATGTCCAGGCAGGCTTTCGACGGGAAGGCTTGAAAGACCCGGCGAATGTAATCCAGGGAAGGAGGGATAAAACCGCTGTAGCCGTTGACGATATTCTTTTTATGAAAAAGAGAAAAATACATGTCGATCGCATCGTCACCGATGAACGGATGAAAGGGCAGTTCGATGACGGCAAAATCTCCCGGCTGGTCCCTCAGCCAGAGATAAGTGGGGGGAAGATCGGCCTTCGTCGGCAGTCTCATCCTCTGCTGGGGGACGGAGAGATACTCCAGATTCAGCCAGAGGACGATCCCGATAGCCAGATAAGCCTTGATGTTCTTGCTCTTGATCTCGTCCCAGAGGACTTTGATGCCGTAGCCGGCCAGGATCGCCGTGCAGAACAGGACGAAGACCGCATAGCGGGAAGGAACCCGGATGCCTCTGAATCCCGGAACATTTTCATGGAGCCACTTGAAGGGGAGGGGGAGGGTCGTAGACGTATGTCCGGAGAACGTGAAAAAGCCCCCGAAAGAAAGGAAGAGCGCCCAGACCAGGAGGGGGAGGTAGAGAAAAACGACGCGGTCTTCGATGGGGCCATCCTTGGTCTTTAAACCATATAAAATGGATGAGAGGAGAAGGGCGAGAAAGATCGCGACAAGGGCGAAATAGACCGGCTTGCCTAGGTTATGCCCGGACAGGGTAAAAAGGCCGAGGTTGATGGAGAACCCGTCGAAGACGGAAATGAGGACGGCCAGGCCAAGGCAGCCGATGATCAAGAGGCCGAAGATCCGTCTGACAAGTCTCGGCGTCGCCTGAAACAGGGACCGCTTCTGATAGATATAGAGACCGGCCAGAAAGAGGGCCAGAATTCCCGGGCAAAGGTAAAACTCATAGGAGCCGAGCCGGCTCAGCCGGCCGCCCAAGAAAGCGTTTTGGTAAAAAATGGCCAGGTAATTGACCAGATCGGCGCCGGCCGTCAGCTCTCGCTTGAGATCGAATTCTTTGAAAAGGGATAGATAGGGCAGGGAGAACCACACGAGCGGCACCCCGCCGGCCAGGACGGGGACGGCTAGCTTGACGAGAAGAGAAGGCCTCCAAACCTTCCTGTTCAAGAAGAAAAGCAGGGGTAGACCAAGGATCAAGATGGTCATCAAAAACAAGCCGTAATAGATGCAGGCCAGTGCCTGGAGGACAAAAAACACGGCGAACCAAACGGCGTGCTTTCCTTTCTGGCTTTCAAAAAATTTATGAAGGGAAAGAAAGGCCAGCGGAACGAGCCATGCGCTGAGCAGTTGGAGATGGGTGATATGCTGGATTTGGTAAGTGCTGAAGGCGAAAATGAGGCCGGCGACGACGCCCGAAAAGTTCCGGCGGGTCAAGTGACGGACCAGGAGGAACATGGCGAAGGCGTTCAGGACATAGGACACGAACAGGAGGAGGTTATAGGCCAGAAGGGGGTTCTGAGTCAGAGCATAGACCGGAAGTCCGAGTATGGACTGGGGCAGCAGGATCTCGGAAAAGCGAAGCGTTCGGGTCGAAGGGAAAAAGATATTGCCTTCGAAAATTTCGGCGGGGTGAGCCAGCAGATTCTGCTGGACACGGGTCATGGTCCAGGTGTTGAGGACGCTGTCGATGGTTTCATAGAGAGATCGGCCGGGATCGAGAGGCAACGGCCAGAGCTGGAAAAAGGTGACGACGGCAAAGAGAAAAAGAACGCCTGCCGTGGTCCGCCCATCGTTCTTCATGTTTTTTTCTTCATAGAATCTTATCGTGGGGAATGGGGATTTGTCAAAGCCGCGGCGTCGCCGGATTCATACCGGTAGAGCGGGCGGCCGTTGATGAGAGCGACCTCTCGGAAATTTTTCGGCTCGAGGACGCGCCGGTCGGTCAGATCCAAATATCGGGCATGGGCCGATTGGCTGTCCAGATAGAAATAGACAGGACGATTTTTGGCTTGGAGGATGGACACGGTCTCGCGGAGGGTCGCATCGTCCGTCCAGGTGAAGCGGAAGGCAGAAAATCCTGCGTAAAGGCGGAGCGGCCCCGACATGTCATCGCACATAATTACGGCCCGTGATCCGGCCTTTTTCTGGACGGCGAGGGCGGCTGTCTCTTCCTGGACGACTCCCATTCGGAAATGAGGCAGCGAAAAGACAAGCGGATAGACGGCCAAGACGACAACCGTCAACGGGCGAAGAACTTTGGTTCCGGCCAATCTTTGCCATGCGGCCAGAGCGCCGAATCCGTAAAGCAGGGCCAGGAAGGGAATCGCCGGGACAAGATAGCGTTCATTGCGGATGCCGTGGAACGCGTAAAAAATCAAAAATGAGAGATCGCCCAGGACGCAGAGAAGACCGACAGGCCTTCGTTTGGGCTGGATGAGACAGGTGACAAGGCCGAGGCCGATCACGAGAATTCCGAGCAATCCGCACAGACGATACGTCGCTCCCAGATAAAAGGCGGTTCCGGGGCCGAGATGGGAGAGGAGGACCTGGCTCTGCGTCTTTGGCTCGTAGACCAAGCGAAGGAATGTCCCGAAAAGATGATGGGTATAGAAGGCCAGGGGGAGAAGGCCGAACAGGACCACTCCGCCGGAAAACCGCAGGGCGTCAAGGGCGGTCGCTTTCAAGTCCTTCATTTCCTTCCCATGGACAAGGAACATCAAAAGCACAGGAAGGCCTCCCACCAGGTTGGAATAGCGAACAACGAGCGAGATACCGAAAGCGACGCCGGCGGCCGAGGGAAGAGCCCAGTGCCGTTTTCTCATATTCTTGAAAAGGCAGAACAGGCTCAGGGCGAGAAGCCCCATCGAAAGGACATCGCTCATCAGGGCTACCGAGTTTTCAAAGACCTGGATATTGAAAAAAGCCAGGCCGCTCGCGCAAATTCCGAAAACGATGTGGACGTATTTCGAGGCAAGATAAAACGACAACAGGAGGCAGGCCAAGTTGAAAAGAGGCAGAGCATAAAAAGACGCTCGAAGCCCGCCCAGCTTGACGACGGGCAGGAGAAGCAGAGAGACGCCGGGTGGGAACACGCTGTAAATCAGCCCCTGCTGGAGGTCGAAGACATAGTGACCGTGGGGGCTCAAAAAAAATATCGTCTGTTGATCGCCATGATCTTCCTTGAAGGCCTGACCGATCTCGGAAACAAGCGGATCTTCGAACTCCGTGCGAAACAACCCCTTCTCGGCCATGTTCAGGGCGCCCTGGAGGTAAGCATAGGTATCGCACCCGGTCACGGCCGTCGATCGTTTTGAGAACAGTTGGAAAGCGTAGACCGCGAACAGCGCCAGGAAAAGGCACAGGCAAAGATGGAAGGCTAGGCCGCGGCGGGCGAAGACCTTTCGGCTCATGATGAAGACCAGGCTGAGGCCCAGGATGGTAAGCGCCCATTTCAGGATGAATTGGAGGGTCGGCCGGACCTGATCAAAACGATAGAGCGCCCGGCTGGCCGGGCGGGGATAAAGAAAGAAACCGGGAAATAGGCGTGGACGCGAGAGCGCTTCCCGCCACGAAAAATCGATTTTGCCGCGTCCTCCCGCGTCAAAATAGCGGATGACGATTTTATGATTGCCTTTGGCCAGGGGGATCTCTTGTTCCTTCTTACGGCCAGGATGTCGCCCGCCGTTATCGATCATGAGGCGGTCATCAAGATAAACCCAGGAGCCGTCGTCGGAAGCAATGGTCAGAACGTAACGAGAATCCTTGGGGGCAAAAATGAAGCCTTCCCAGATGATGCTGTACTGATCGGAATATCCCGCCCTGTTCGACATCTCGAGCTTGTCGAATAGGATCTTCCGGTCCACCCGAGTCCGCACCGGCTCCCCGCTCCAGGAATCATTGTCGTAATAACGGCCTAGAAGGCCATGGGCGGGAGTCAAGCCGTGGAGGACACACCAGGCGATGCCGGCCAAGACAAAGGCCAGCCCGAAATAGAAGACTTTATTCTTGAATCCGCCGTGCGTCATGGAGACAGGTTCTTCACGCCCCGCAGGAATTTCATCTCACATAGCCGAGCGTCCGCAGCATTTCCTCGGTTTTTTTATCGATCTTGATCTCTTCCTTGCCTTTCAGGACATCCCGGGCGAAAGCGTCCAACCTCTGCTTGAGCTCCTGGACCTCGGCCGGCAAGCCGACACTCTGGCCGTAAAGATCCTGGCGCTCTCCAGGGTCCCGGTTCCAATCGAATAGTTCGTAACGGCCGTCCTGAGGGGTCAGGATCAAGTGCCAGGGATAATGGAGGAGCCCGAATTTGTCTCCTTCCATCGCTTCGGGCCGGTAGGTCTCTTCGAATATTTCCAAGCGTTGGTCTTTTCTCAGGCGGAGGACGTCCCTTCCCCTGAAATGCGAGAAAGGTTTAAATCCCATGAGGCGGGTGATGGTCGGCCCAACGTCCAGAAGCGAGACGAACTCATCCCGTTCGAAGCCCGGTTCCTGAAGGGAGGGGGAATAGAGGAGGAACGGCACCTGGAGATAGGGTTTGTAGAGGAAATGGATGTGCCCGACGTGGGGGAATCCGGCCTTTGCCTTGAACTCAAAAAGGCCTTCGCCGTGATCGCCGATGGCCAGGATGGCCGTCTTTGAGAAAAGGTCTAGGGCCCGCAGCTTATCCCAGAGCTTTCCGATCTCCCGGTCCATATACTCGACTTCTTTTTGGTAGAGGGCGCGAACGTCCGCATCCGGGATATTCAGTTTTCCCCGGAAGGTGATCTTGAGACGCCGCGGGCCGGCTCGATTGATGATTTCGATATATCCGTTTTTTTTGAAAAAGAAAACGTGGTCTTCCCTCCGGATTTCCCAACCCCGATACTGATCGATGAGCAGATCGGTGGCGTTGGGGGGCGGGTCGAACTCTAAGCGGTCCAGGCGGGCTTGGTAGATATCGGGATTGGTCAGATATTTGTTAAGGGCTTCCAGGCGGATCTCATTCCTGCCGGGTTCGAGATCGATCTCGACGTCGCAGGCTACATACTTGCTCAGGCAGTACTGGCCGACGAGCTTCTCGTTACAATAGACCTTCAGGTCATCCGGCGTGTCGGGCGGCGCATAGGGATCGTGAGGGTCGGAGTAATGAACCCACAGGAAGAACCGTTGGCCCTTGTGCGCTTCCAGCCAGGGAAACACCCGGGCGTTCACTTCCTCTGCGGCTAAATACCAGCGGCGCTCGGGAAAGTCATCGACGTAGGTATCGAAACCCTGGGTCAGCCCGAACTGGGATTTCAACACGCCCAGGGACACGAAGGCCGCTGTCAGGAATCCGCTTTTTTTGAAGAGGTTGACGAACGAGGGAATGTTGCGTTTGTTCCTGATGATCTGGCCGTTGTTGTAATTTTTGATGAGAGAAGGAGGCTCGGAAAAAAATATCGAGGCATGGGAAGGCAGGGTGATAGGAATCAGGCTGAAGGCGTTCTTGAACAGGATCCCTTGCCGGGCCAGAATGTCGAGGTTGGGCGTGAGGGAGTTCTTGGGCGAATAGGCGCTGACATGATCCGCCCGGAGGGTGTCCAGGGTGATGAGAATAAAATTCTGAGGTGTCTCCTGTCTCCGGCAGCCGACCGTGCCGCCGACGGCTAAGGCAACAAGGACAACGGCGGACACCCCCGGACGCTTCAAAATCTAAGACCTTTCATCTGTTTGGCCTAAGCTCATCCTCAATGAATGCGGATCCCAGGCAGGAGTTCCATTCCTGCCGAGTGGTATTATGAGAAAATATTAAAAAAATGTCAAAAAATTCTCAAACGTTCAGAAAAGCATCTCCGTTTCCGTGAATATTGATCATTGATGATGTGGGTGGCGCCGACCAGGGCGCCCAGATGCCCGAAGCCGACATAAATCATGCTTTGGCTCCATGGGGCATCCCCTGATGAATACATCGCCAAATGCTCCCTGGAAAGGAGGCAGAGAGCAAAGCGATCGTTGGAGGGAAACCCGCTCAAAGGGTTTCCCTCCAAGAGTGTCCGACAGGACCCACGGAATACGAGTTTTAAGCCATCACGGAAACGGAGATGCTTTCAACGTTCAGGGATTGTTTGCAAATTTCTTCGGCTTTTAATAAAATCAATTCCCTTTGTCGAGAGTCCTATGATCGAGCTTTTTTTTGTCTTTCTCATCTTCGGGCTGTTGGGCGTCGTCCTGCTGTCCATGAACGCCCTGCTCGGCCCCAGACGGACGAATCCCAACAAAGAAAAGCCCTTCGAATGCGGCAGCCCCTACCTTCAAAACGAGATCAAGCCCTTTTCGGTCAAATTCTATCTGGTGGCTTTTCTCTTCCTGCTGTTCGATATCGAAGTCGTCTTTTTCTTCCCCTGGGCTCTCATCTTCAAGCAGATGAAGGAGAGCGCACTTCTCATCATGTTGGCCTATGTCCTGGTGCTCGCCGTCGGATTCGTCTACGCCTGGAAAAAGGGCGCTTTCGAATGGGATTGAAGGATATGACCGGCAACTTTATTTATACCAAATTTAATTATGTGCTGGGCTGGGCTCGGAAATTTTCCCTGTTTCATTATCCTTATGTCACGGCCTGCTGCGGCATGGAGTACATGTCGACGGCCTGCGCCCATTTCGATATCGACAGGTTTGGGGCCGGCTGGACGCGATTCTCGCCCCGCCAGTCCGACCTTCTCCTGGTTGTCGGGACCATTTGCCAAAAGCAGGCGCCCGTCCTGAAGACCGTCTACGACCAGATGACCGAACCCAAGTGGGTCATCGCCTTCGGGGCCTGTGCCGTGAGCGGCGGCATTTATGATAATTACGCCGTCGTCCAGGGTGTCGACCAGATCATCCCCGTGGATGTCTATGTTCCTGGCTGCCCGCCGCGGCCTGAGACCGTGCTTGACGGGCTGATCAAGCTGCAGGAGAAAATCCAGAAACAAGACCAGGATTGGCGATGGAAGAAAAGACGATCCTAGACGATCTCCGCAAGACGTTCCCTGAAAAGATCCTGGAGACATCTGCGTTTTTTGGAGACACCGCGATTGTGATCGTCAAGGATGGGCTGCTGGATATCGTCCATTTTTTGAGAAAGAAGCCGTATGAATTCAACATGCTTCTCGACTTGACCTGCGTGGACTATCAAGGCCGGTCGCCGCGTTTCGAAATGGTCTATCACGTGTTTGCCCTGGCCGCCAAGAGGCGCCTTCGGATCAAATTGTCCCTGCCTGACGACCGTCCGTCCGTGGACTCGCTGGCCCCGGTCTGGAAGAACGCCAACTGGCTGGAGCGCGAGGTCTATGACATGTTCGGGATCCGCTTCGAAGGCCACCCGGACCTCCGCCGCCTTTTCATGTATGACGGATTCGAAGGCCACCCCCTCCGCAAGGACTACCCCCTGCGGAAGCGTCAGCCTTTGATTCTCTTGAGGAAATAGGATGCCGACGAGACTCCAACGAGAAGCGAAGCCGGACAGCCTCTTGGTCAACATGGGACCGTCCCATCCGGCCATGCACGGCGCCGTCCGGATCATGCTCGAGCTGGACGGCGAGCGAATCCTCAATTCCGAGTTGGAGCTCGGCTATCTGCACCGAGGGTTTGAAAAGCTCTGCGAAAATCGGACGTTCTTCAACCTCCTCATCTACACCGACCGATTGAATTACGTCTCTCCTCTGATCAATAACCTGGGTTACGTCATGACCGTTGAGAAGATGCTCGGACTGGAAGTGCCCGAGCGGGCCCAGTACATTCGCGTCCTCATGAGCGAGCTGTCCCGTATCTCAGACCATCTGACCTGCCTGGCCGCCATGGCCATGGAGTGCGGGGCGTTCACGGTCTTTTTGTATAAGATGAAGGCGCGTGAGTTCATTTGGGATGTCATCGAAGCCACCACGGGCGCCCGGATGACGACCTCGTACATCCGCGTCGGCGGCGTCCGGGCCGACCTGCATCCGGACTATCGGTCGTCCGTCCAAAAGGCGGTCCTGGAAACACGGAAAGTGCTCAAAGATGTCCACGGCCTTCTGGATAAGAACAAGATTTTCTTGAACAGGACGCGGGATATCGGCGTCATGACCCCGGAAAATGCCCTCGACTGGGGCTGGACGGGGCCGGCCCTGCGGTCCACGGGTATTGCCTATGATGTCCGCAGGGCGTTTCCCTATCTTGTCTATGACCGCTTGAAATTCGACATCCCGACGGGCGAACGGGGGGACAACTACGACCGCTACATGGTCCGGATGAAGGAAATGGAACAGAGCCTGCGCATCGTCGAGCAGTGCCTGGAGCGGCTTCCAAAATCCTCTCGACCGCTCGCGGCCGGAGAGATCGATCCGGCCGAGGCCATCCAGGCCGGCCGAAGCCAAAAGCCCAAAGAAAAGATCCGCATCTCTCCGAACCTGGAGGGCGCCGAGAAGGAGGTCAACAAGGATATCCTAACGGCCGAAGGCGGCTGCGTCATTCCTCCCAAAGAGGATACCTACACGACCATCGAAGGCTTGATCAGCCATTTCAAATTCTTCATGAAAGGCCACGGCATCCGGCCGCCCAAGGGTGAAGCCTATTTTTCCGTGGAGGGCGGCAATGGCGAACTGGGCTACTATATCGTTTCCGACGGAAGCGATAAACCTTACCGGCTCCACCTCCGGGCGCCGTGTCTGCATCTTCTGGCCGCCCTGGAAGAGCTGATCAAGGGACGCTATGTGGCCGATGTCATCCCCACCTTCGGCAGTCTGAACATTATTTTAGGAGAGCTGGACAGGTGATCGCAGGCCTTTCCTCCGAGTTGAAGAAGAAGATCGCCGAGGTCGTCGCCCGCTATCCGAAAAAAGAAGCGGCCATCCTGCCGGTGCTGCATCTCATCCAGAGGGAAACAGGCGCAATCGGGGCGGATGAAGAACGGTGGGTGGCCGGCCTCCTCGAGATCAGGCCCATCAAGGTCCGGGAGGTTGTGACCTTTTATACGATGTACCATCAAAAGCCGGTGGGTCGATATCATATTCAGGTCTGTTCCAACCTGACCTGTTCCCTGATGGGTGGTGAAAAGGTGATCGATCACTTCCAGAAGAGGCTGGGGATCAAAATCGGCGAAACAACGCGGGATCAAAGATTTACCCTGTCCGAAGTGGAATGCCTGGGCGCCTGCGAACAAGCCCCCTGCATGATGATCAATTTTGATTACTACGGCGATCTCACCCCGGAAAAGATCGATGGCCTGCTCAAAGGCTTGGACTAGACACGTGGACGAGAAAATCTTGACGGAGCATTTCGGCCTGGCCAATCTTTATGAAATCGAGGCCTACCTCGAACGGGGGGGCTACCGGGCCGTGACGAAGGCGCTCCAAGAGATGACGCCGGCCGGAATCATGGACGAAGTCAAGAAGGCCGGCCTCCGGGGCAGGGGAGGAGCCGGTTTCCCGGCTGGAATGAAATGGAGTTTTGTCCCGAAGACGAGCGACAAGCCCAAGTACCTCTGCGTCAATGCCGATGAAGGAGAGCCCGGGACATTCAAAGATCGATATATCCTCACTCACAATCCCCATCTCTTGATCGAGGGCATCATCATCGCCTCCTTCAGCGTCGGCATTCATGCCGCCTACGTTTACATCCGGGGCGAGTATGAGGCCGTCGCCCAGCGCTTGGAGCAGGCCCTTGCTCAAGCTGCCCAGAAAGGCTATTTGGGAAAGGATATTCTCGAGACGGGCTTTGACCTCGACGTCTTCGTCCATCGCGGCGCCGGCGCCTACATCTGCGGCGAAGAAACGGCCCTTCTGGAATCACTCGAAGGAAAGCGCGGCTACCCCAGGCTCAAGCCGCCTTTCCCGGCTACGGTCGGGCTCTTTCAATGTCCCACCGTGATCAACAACGTCGAGACCCTGGCCAACATCCCGGTCATCATTCAAAAGGGGGCCCCATGGTTCTTGGACAAGGGATTGGCCAAGGACGGCGGAACTCGGATTTTCGGAGTGAGCGGACCGGTCGTCCGTCCGGGCATCTACGAGCTTCCGGTCGGCACTAGCCTGAGGGAAATCATCTATACCCATGCCGGCGGTCTGAAACCGGGGAAAAAATTAAAGGCGGTCATCCCCGGCGGCATGTCGGCGCCGATCTTGAAGGCCGATGAAATCGACATCAAGATGGATTTCGATTCTCTGGCCGGAGTCGGCTCTATGCTGGGTTCGGCCGCCGTCATCGTCATCGACGAGGCTACGCCGATCCTGGACGTCCTCAAAAAAGTGGCCAAATTCTATGCCCATGAGTCCTGCGGCCAGTGCACGCCCTGCCGCATCGGAACGTCTTGGATTCACAAAATCATCAAGCGGATGAGCGCCGGCCATGGCGAGAAAGGCGATGTGGACGAGCTCGTCCGGCTGGCTTCAAACATCAAAGGAAAAACCCTTTGTCCGATGGGAGAGGCAGCGTCCCTGCCGGTTCTTTCTCTAGCCCAGAAATTCAAGAACGAATTGGAGTCCTGTCTGAAAGACGGATCAGGATGATGGAAAGCGCTGGGATGAAGATTGTCATTGATGATCGGCCGGTCGAGGTCGAGGAGGGGACGACGATCCTCCAGGCCGCCAAGCAAGCCGGCCTGCACATCCCTCATCTCTGCTTCCATCCGGCCTTTGTCCCGGAAGGAAGCTGCCGGATCTGCCTGGTCGAAATCGAAGGCTTGCCCAAGCTGGAGCTCGCCTGTGCCACGGCGGTCCGGGACGGCATGAAAATTTCGACGCAGAGCCCGCGGGTTCGGGAAGCCCGGCGCGGCGTGCTCGAATTCCTGATGGCAGACCATCCCCTGGATTGCCCCATCTGCGACAAAGCCGGTGAATGCAAACTCCAGGATTATTACCAGGAATACGGCCTGTTCGAGGGCGCCTTCAAGGAAGCCAAGGAAAAAAGGGATAAAATAATCAAGATCGCTGAGAAACTGATCCTGGATCGGGAACGCTGTATCCTCTGCACGCGCTGTGTCCGGTTCCTTTCGGAAATCACGAAGACCCAGGAGTTGGGTGTCTTCCGGCGCGGGATCCATTCGGAAATATCGACGTATGAAGACGCCCCGGTCCAGAACAACTACTCCGGAAATCTGGTTGACCTGTGCCCCGTCGGGGCCATCACGGATACGGAATTCCGGTTCAAAACACGGACCTGGTTTCTGGAGAAGAGCGAATCGATCTGCCCCCTGTGCAGCCGCGGCTGCAACATTTATGTCGATTATCACCCGGGCTTTGCCCGAATTCCCGGAACGGCCAAGATCTACAGGATCAGGGCGCGTGAAAACTTAGAGGTCAACGGCCGTTGGATCTGTGATTTCGGCCGCTACGGCTTTCCTTCTTTGGAGAAGGACCGAGGGGACAAGATCCTCTGGAAAAAAGAGGGGCGGGATACGATCATGAGTTGGGAGAAAATCCTCAGCCTGCTCGCAGAAAAGCTACGCCCGCGCCATCGCGCTAAAAATACCTCGAACATCGCGGTCGTCGCCAATACCTGGATGACGAATGAAGAGCTGTTCCTTCTCAAAAAGATCTTCATGGATGACTTGGGCTTGAAAAAGATATTTTTTGCCGACCCTAAGCCGGGACCGGAAGACGGCTTTCTTCTGCTGACGGAGCGCTCGCCAAACGCCCGGGGAGCTAAAGAAATGGGTTTGGAACTGGACTCGGTGAGCCTCGAGGGTTTATCGCAGAATACCGATATTCTGATCATTTTCGGGTCCTTTCTCGCCGACCTTCATGATCCGTCGAGCTTGAAAAACGTTCTGGACAAGATCCGGACAAAAGTGCTGGTCTCATCCCATAGGAGCGGGCTCGAATCTTACGTCGATTTTATCCTTCCGGCATCTGGGATCCTCGAAAAAACCGGCTCCCTGACCAACCGGGACGGACTCGTCCAAAAATTCTCAGCCGTCTGCCCGCCCTGCGGAGACAGCCGGCCGGAATGGTCCGTCCTGATCGAGTTGGCTAAAGAATTAAGGATCAACGCCGGGTATTACAGCCGGCTGATTCAACCGGAAGTGATCCTCAAGGAAATGGGTAAGGAGATTGCTTTTTTTCGATAAAGAGCCATCATGGATATCGTGATTGTTTTGATCAAAGTTGTCCTGGCGCTCGTCTGGTTTCTCGTCCTGACCCTCTACCTGACCTGGCTGGAACGAAAAGAAAGCGCGGTCATCCAGGATCGGATCGGGGCCAACCGAGCTTCGATCTTCGGCATCCGCATCCTCGGCCTTTTTCAGCCGTTCGCCGACGCCATCAAGATGATCTTCAAGGAAGATTTTGTCCCCGCCTTTTCCAAGAAGTTTCTCCATACTCTGGCCCCGTTTCTTTCCTTTTTCTTTGTCGCCATTTGCATTTCTGCCATGCCTTTTGGAAATGATATCCAGCTCGGCGGACGCACGATCAGCCTCCAGATCTTTGATGGCAATGTCGGCCTGCTGTTCGTCCTAGCCATGCTCTCGCTGGGGATCTACGGCATCCTCCTCAGCGGTTGGGCGTCCAATAACAGGTATTCTCTTCTCGGCGGCATCCGCGGAGCCGCCCAGCTCATCTCCTATGAGGTGGCCTTGGGATTATCGCTCGTCGGCTTGATCATGGTCTTTCCCAGCCTGAAGCTCTCCGAGATCGTTCAGTCCCAAGGGGGTCTATTGTTCGGCTTCCTGCCGAAATGGGGAGTCTTTCTTCAGCCGCTGGGATTCATCATTTTCCTGTTCGCGGCTCTGGCCGAGACGAAACGGGTCCCGTTTGACCTTCCCGAAGGCGAATCGGAGATCATCGGGTTCTTCACGGAATACGGCGGGCTAAAGTGGGGCCTGTTCATGATGACGGATTTCATGGAGATCATCATCGTCTCGACCCTGCTCACGACCTTGTTTTTCGGCGGCTGGCAGGTCCCCTGGCTGTGCGCCGACGGCTTTCAATTTCCCTGGGGAGGGCAATGGCAGTTAGCCCGCTGGCTGGTCATCGTCCTTCAAGTCCTGGCCTTCAACATCAAAGTGTTTTTCTTCTGCTGGCTTCAGATTCTGATTCGATGGACATATCCCCGGTTTCGCTATGACCAGCTTATGGACCTGGGATGGAAACTGCTTGTCCCGCTCAGCCTGGTCAATATCGTCGCGACCGGCCTGCTCTTGATGGTGATTAAATAAGATGGTCAAAGCACTCGGATATTTTTGGGAGCTGATCAAAGGAAGCCTGATCACGGCCCGCCACTTCGTCGTGAATATGTGGTTCCATACTTTAAAACTCTTCGGCATCAAGACCAAGCGCCGGGGAGCGGTGACCATTCAATATCCCGAGCAGAAAAAAGCCCTGGCATCCAGGCATCGGAGCCTTCAGCGCCTGTTGAAACGACAGGACCTGAAGCCGAGATGCGTTTCCTGTATGCTGTGCGTCACGGTCTGTCCCTCGGAATGCATCTATGTCGAAGCCGCGGAAGACCCCGACCCGGACATCCAGAAATATCCGTCGACCTTCATTATCGACCTCAGCCGCTGCTGCTTCTGTGGGTTTTGTGTAGAAGCCTGCCCCGAAGATGCCATTCGCATGGATACGGAAAAAATCGATCTGGCCCAGTCGACGCGGCAGGACCTCATCTACGACCTCGACAAACTCCTGAAATGATGATCGATAAACTCGCTTTGGGGGATTTCCAAGTCTACGGCCTCTGTGATGGATTTTTCTCCTTGGACGGAGGCGCCATGTTCGGCGTCGTTCCCAAGGTTCTGTGGGAGAAAAAGGCGCCGGCCGATGCCAAGAATCGAATCCGGCTTGCCCTGAGGTCTCTCCTGGTCCGGACGGGCAAAGCCCTGGTCCTCGTCGAGACCGGCCTGGGGACGAAGACGTCCAAGAAATTTTCCGAAATCTACGAGATCTCGCTCGATCCGGGTCTTCTGCCTTCGCTTCAGAGCCTGGGCTTCAAGGCCGAGGACATCGATTTCGTCATCAACAGCCATCTTCATTTCGACCATTGCGGCGGAAATACGGTCGAACAGGAAGGGAGGACGATCGTTCCCGCTTTCCCGAGGGCAAAGTACGTCATCCAGGAAGGGGAGTGGAACGATGCCCAGCATCCGAACGCACGGGATAGAGCGAGCTATCTCACCGAGAACTTCATGCCCCTTGAAAAAACCGGTCAACTCCTTCTTGTCAAAGGAAATACGGAAATCACAGATGGCCTGGACGTGATCCTGACGCCGGGCCATACGGCATCCCACCAAAGTGTGAAAATCAGATCCCAGGGAAATGTCCTGTTCTATCTGGGCGATCTCGTGCCAAGCGCGGCCCACATCGGCCTTTCCTATGTCATGAGCTATGACCTCTATCCTCTGGAGACGATGAAGACGAAAAAGAAGGTCTATGAGCAGGCGCTCGCAGAGGATTGGACCTTGGCCTTCGTCCATGATCCCGTCCATTCTTTCGGAAAGGTCGCCCAGGCCGGTCCCAAATACGAATTCCGGCCTGCGGGCGTTGATTGACTTTCGTGCCTGAAGGACTATAATACAATTTCTTTTTTTAATTGAAGGAGGTCTCATAAATGAAGGAAATTACCGTTGAGGAGTTGTTGGCCAAGGCCGAACAACCGTCCAAAGATGCCATGCGTCTTCATGCCTATTACAAAGGAAAAATCGGCGTCACGCTCAAGTGCCGGATCCGCGATTTCAACGATTTCGCAATCTGGTACACGCCGGGCGTAGCGGCGGTATGCAAGGAAATCCACCAGGACAGAGAAAAGGCCTACGAATACACCAACAAGTGGAATTTCGTGGCCGTCATCTCGGATGGTTCGAGAGTTCTAGGATTGGGGGACATCGGGCCGGAAGCGGGACTCCCCGTCATGGAGGGCAAGGGGCTGCTTTATAAATATCTTGGGGGGGTCGATGCTTTCCCGCTCTGCTTGAATGAAAAGGATCCCGATAAATTCATCGCCATTGTCAAAGCCCTCCAGCCGACCTTCGGCGGCGTAAATCTCGAAGATATCTCCCATCCCAAGTGTTTCCATATCCTGGACACGCTGCGCAAGGAATGCGAAATCCCCGTCTGGCATGACGACCAACAGGGAACCGCCTGTGTCACGGTCGCCGGCCTCATCAACGCCCTCAAAATCGTCGGCAAGAAAATCGGCGATGTCAGAGTGACGATCGTCGGCGCCGGCGCCTCCGGCGTCGCCATCGCCCGGTTGATGATGGTTGCCGGCGTGACTCCGGGAAACATGCTGAATGTCGATTCCAAAGGCATCCTCCATAGAGACAGGAGCGACCGGGATATCCTCCAGGCCAAATACAAAGAGAAATGGGATCTCTGCCTCAAGACCAACGAGAAGCAGATCAAGGGCGACGTCCCGGATGCCATCAAGGGAGCGGATGTGCTTATTTCGGTTTCAACACCCGGACCCGGCACCATCAGGAAACAATGGATCAAGACCATGGCCAATGACGCCATCGTGTTTGCCTGCGCCAATCCCGTCCCAGAAATCTGGCCCTGGGAGGCTAAGGAAGCCGGAGCCAAGATCGTCGCCACGGGACGGTCCGATTTTCCCAACCAGGTCAACAACTCTCTCGGTTTTCCCGGCATCTTCCGGGGAGCGCTGGACGTTCGGGCGACGACCATCACGGACGAAATGTGCATCGCCGCTTCGAATGAGCTGGCCAAGGTCGCCCAAGACCACGGCATCAGCGAAGACTACATAATCCCCACCATGGATGAATGGGAAGTCTTTCCGAGAGAAGCGGTGGCCGTCGGAAGCAAAGGCATCGAGCAGGGCGTGGCCAGAAAAAAGATCCCGGCCGATGAAAGATTCAAAATCGCCGCGGCCATCATCAAAGAAGCCCGTGACCAGGTCCAGATGCTGATGAGGGAGAATTTCATCATCGATCCGGACAAATAAGCGGATAACGGTTTCGGAAAAGGGTCTTGACGGATTGACTTTTTCTCATCGATGTGATAATCATTTTTCATCCGAGGGTACAGCCCGACTTCAGCAAAATGAATGAGGGTCAAGGTGAATAAAACGAGCATGATAGTGACTTTTGAAAGGAGGTTCTTATCATGAAAGGTCTTACAAAAAACCTTGTTTTGGTCTTGGCGATCGCCCTGGTTCTGGCCGCCTGCAAGCAGCCGACCCAGCAGATCAACGAGGCCCAGGCCGTGATCGACGAAATCGCCAAGGCCGGCGCCGACAAATATGCCGCCGCTGAGTTCAAGACGCTCGGCGATGACATGAAAGCGGCCCAGGACGAGATCGCCGTCCAGGACAAAAAATTCTTAAAGAAATTCGGGACGGCCAAGGACATGCTGGCCAAGGTGAAGACCGACGCAGAAGCCCTGAAAGCGGCTCTGCCGGGCAAGATCGAGGCGGCCAAGAACGCCGCAATCGCCATCCAGACCGAAGCCAAGACGGCCATTGATGAAGCCAAGGCGCTTCTAGAGAAGGCCCCAAAGGGCAAGGGCACCAAGAAGGACATTGAAGCCCTCCAGGCCGACCTGGCCGGCGCTGAAACAGCTTTTGCCGAAATCCAGACGGCCCTTGATGCCACCGACTATCTCGGCGCCGCCGACAAGGCCAAATCCGTAAAGGAAAAGGCCGTGGCCGTGGCCGATCAGGTCAAAGCCGCCATCGAAAAAAAGAAAAAGTAGCAAGTCGCGTCCAAATTTTATTGCTGGTAGATCGTCGTTTTGAAGAAACGGACGAGAAAGGGTAGAGTTTTACTTCTCGGACTGGTTCTTTTATCTTATGCCTGTAAAACGCCACCGGCCCCTTCAGAAGCCGCCGAGGCGGAAGCTTTAGAGCAAGCGCTCTGGAGGGCCGGCGCTTCTGTTTTTTCCCCGGAGAATTACGACCTCTACAAAGACGGCCTGAAGACAGCGAAAGAGAATCTGGCCAGGGAAAAGGCCAAATTCGGCTGGTTCAGGAATTACGGGTCCATACGATCGGAATTTCGAGACCTCCTGAAGAAGGGAACCGACCTTCTCCAAGCGATCCAAAATAAGAAAGCCGTAAAATCGAAAGCCCTCGAAGAACAGTCTCTTTCACTGAAAAGCCGGGTCGAACGGCTGAAAGATATGACCCTCTATTTCAACGAGAGCGGAGCGGTCAGGAAAAACCTGTCTCAGGCTGAGATCAAGCTGACCCAGGCGGACCTGCTCATCGGGAAGGAACAGTTTGAACCGGTCCGCGACATCCTTCAAGGCTGCCGTCTTTACGTCAAACAGGCCGAGGAGGCAATCGCCTCGCTTTTGGATCGCTATTTGGATAAAGATCAGTTAGAAAAATGGAAGAGATGGGCCGACGAAACCATTGCCGAATCGCAGAAAAGGGCCGCCGTTGCCATCCTCGTCAATAAGCTCGAACGCAAGTTGATCCTCTACAGAAAAGGCGATGTCGTTGCTAGCTATGACATCGGCCTGGGGAGGTTCGGGCTATCCGATAAGCTGTATTCCGGCGACGAAGCCACGCCCGAGGGCAGATATCAGGTCATTAAAAAAATCCCCAGCAGCCCTTTCTATAAAGCCCTGCTGATCAACTACCCGAATGAGGAAGACAAAAAAGCCTTCGCCCTAGCTAAGAAGAACGGCCGGGTCCCCTCCCAGGTCGGGATCGGCGGTTCTATTGAAATCCATGGGGGAGGCAAGGACAGCCTGACCAAGGGATGCGTCGGCCTGGAAGACGGAGATATGGACGACGTCTACCGTTTGGCCGAAGTGGGAACGCCGGTGACGATCGTCGGCGCCCTTTCCGTGGAAAACTCCATCCTGGCCGAAATCAAAGCATTCGAGAAGAAATGAACAAGAATAAAGTCTACCGAACAGCCTTGCTCGGGCTGGCCATCGTTTGGGTCTGTCTGGAGATTGCAGGGTACACGATCGTTCTTTTCCAGCATTCCCGGAAAATCCCGGACGAGCTTGAAAAATTTATCGCCGAGAAAAATATCAGAGATCTGCAGGCGAAAAATCGACAGCTGGCCGGCCGGATTAAAACCTTCTCGCCTCGAGGGACGTTGATCCTGGTGGATACCGCGGAAAACAGGCTCTATCTTAAAGAGGGAACGAAGATGCTCCGTGAAGCCGTCGTCTCCTGCGGCTCAGGCGAGGTCCTGGAAGAGCCGGGAGGGACGCGGAAATGGGTGTTCGATACGCCGCGCGGCGAATATGCGGTCCAGTCCAAGCTCGTCGACCCGACCTGGATCAAACCGGACTGGGCTTTCATTGAGGAAGGGGAGAAGGTCCCGAAGAATTTTAACGACCGGATCGATGAGGACTCCCTGGGGGACTTTGCTTTGGGTTTTGGCAACGGCTACTTCATTCATGGAACCCTCTATACGCGGCTTTTGGGCCGGAATGTGACGCACGGATGCATCCGGGTCGGGGATGCCGATCTCGAAGCGATTTTCCAAAAAGCCGGCAGCGGGACGAGGATTTATATCTATTGATCATGCTCAAAAAAGCCTCCGGCGCCTTGGCCCTTTTTTTATGGCTGTTGTCGATCCCGGCGGCCGCGGATGAAAAAACGAAAGCCGCGGAAATGTACCAATTGCTGGATGCCGAGGCGGCATTGGCCAAGGCTCCTTCTTCTTATTTCATCATGGATTTTAACGAAAAGGCGGTTTTCTTGAAGGCGAGGGGGATCGTCTTGAAAAAATGGGAGCTCGGGAAACCCAAATTTTGGGGAAAGGCCGTTTCCATCAAAGCCTTCAAGCTAATGAAAAAGAGCGCCTGGTTCCCGCCCAAGAGGAAGAGTCTCGTGCCGGGAAAAGACGAACAGGGAAACGTCGATTTAGGCGTTTTGGAGCTAAAAGATATGCCCGCCATATACAGCCTGACTTTCCCGGACCGGATTCGGGTCTCGGTCCGGCCGAAATCAAGGAAATTTTTTCTTTTTTCGAGAAACGTGGGCACCGCTTTTCGACGGTATACGTATTTGCCCTTGAAAACGCTCTGGCTTTCTTTGAAAAAGAAAAGTTTTACCGAAGTCGAACTTGTTATGGCTAATGAGAAGGACTCAAAAGCTCTGTTCTGGGCTTTCTTGGAAGGGCAGAGTTGCATAATTTATCAGCCTAGAAAATAGTTCCAATAGCACCTAAATAATACAAAATAAAAAAGATAGATAGTATTACTTATTATTTAAAAAATACTTGACAAATATATGCTCATATTTTATATTAATAGTCCACTAAATTAGGAGGACAGTAAAATGGCGAAAACTATAGGTATCGACCTGGGAACGACAAATTCGGTTGTTGCCGTCATGGAAGGAGATAATCCTGTCGTCATCACCAATGAAGAAGGAGGCAGGACGACCCCATCCGTCGTCGCTTTTACCCAGAAAGGCGAACGATTGGTCGGACAAGTCGCAAAAAGACAAAGAGTGACGAACCCGGAAAACACGGTTTATTCTATAAAACGATTCATGGGACGCAGGTATAGCGAGGTTCCCAGCGAAATTAACCAGGTTCCGTTCAAGGTCACCGAAGCGTCCAACGGCGATGTCCGCATTGAAGTCTTCGGCAAAAAATATTCTCCCCCAGAGATTTCGGCCCTGATCCTTCAGAAGCTGAAAAAAGCCGCCGAGGATTATCTTGGCGAAAAAGTCGAAAAAGCGGTAATCACGGTTCCCGCCTATTTCAACGACAGCCAGAGAAAGGCGACCAAGGATGCCGGGAAGATCGCTGGCCTGGAAGTCGTCCGGATCATCAACGAGCCGACGGCCGCCGCCCTGGCCTATGGAATGGACAAGAAAAAGGACCAGACGATTGCCGTCTATGACTTCGGCGGAGGGACGTTCGATATTTCGATTCTCGAAGTCGGCGAGGGCGTCGTCGAAGTTAAATCGACCAACGGGGACACCCACCTGGGCGGAGACGACATCGACCAGCGTGTCCAAGATTGGATTGTCACGGAGTTCAAAAAGGAGTCGGGGATCGACCTGGCCAAGGATAAAATGGCCTTGCAGCGTCTCAAAGAAGCGGCCGAGAAGGCCAAGATCGAGCTGTCCACAACCATGGAGACCGAGATCAACCTGCCCTTCATCACGGCCGATGCCTCGGGGCCTAAGCACCTGTTGATGAAAATGACGCGAGCCAAGCTGGAACAGTTGGTCGAGGATATTATTCAGAAGTCGGTTGTTCCCTGCCAGCAGGCCATCTCCGACGCGAACCTGAAGCAAGACGATATCGATGAGGTGGTTCTCGTCGGCGGGCAGACCCGCATGCCGAGAGTCCAGCAGCTCGTTCGCGAGCTGTTCGGCAAAGAGCCTCACAAGGGTGTGAACCCCGACGAAGTCGTCGCGGTCGGCGCTGGCATCCAGGGCGCGGTGCTGTCCGGGGACGTCAAAGACATTCTCCTCCTCGACGTAACGCCCTTAACCTTGGGCATAGAAACTCTGGGTGGCGTGTTCACCAAAATGATCGCCCGGAACACGACAATCCCCACCAAAAAGATGGAGACCTTCTCCACGGCTTCGGATAGTCAGCCGAGCGTTGAAATCCACATCCTCCAGGGTGAACGCGAGATGGCTTCGTATAATCGCACCCTTGGCCGGTTCCATCTCGACGGGCTTCCGCCGGCACCCCGCGGCGTGCCTAAAATCGAAGTGACGTTCGACATCGATGCCAACGGCATTCTTCACGTCTCCGCCAAGGATACGGGGACGGACAAGCAGCAGGCGATCACCATCACCGGCCACAGCGGCCTGGATGATAAAGAGATCGACCGCATGGTGAAGGATGCGGATGCCCATTCTGCCGAAGACAAGAAGAGACGGGAAGTCATCGATGCCAAGAATCAGGCCGACCAGCTCGTCTACAGCCTGGAAAAACTGCTCCGCGAGAACAGGGACCGCATTCCCGACAAAGAAGCCGATACGATCCGGGCTGAGATTGAAAACACCAAAAAAGCCGTTGAGAGCGAAAACCTGGACCGGATCAAGAAAGCCCTTGAATCTCTTACCCGCGCCTCCCATAAAATGACCGAGACGATGTATCAGCAGGCCGGCCAGCAGCAAGGTCCGCAGGAAAGCGCCGGCCAACCCCATTCCCAAGGCCAGGCCGGCGGCAGCTCGAAAAGCGCCGACGATGGCGAGGTGATCGACGCTGAAGTCGTCGACGAAGACAAGAAAAATTGAGGCTTTATTTCCGGCCGTCTCCTGCGTATGATAAAGGATGATGGAGAAAGATTACTATCGGATTCTGGGCGTCGACCGCAAGGCCGGCCTGGTTGAAATCAAAAAGGCCTACCGCAAGCTGGCCCGAAAATATCATCCGGACCTCAATCCCGGCGATAAATCGGCGGAAGCCAAGTTCAAGGAGATCCAGGAGGCGTACTCCGTCCTCAGCGATCCAAAGAAGAAAAACCAGTACGACCAGTTCGGTTTTGCCGGGGATGTGCCTCCGGGCGGCGCCCAACGGGGTCCGGGCGCGTCCGGCTTCGACGGGTTCAACTTCTCGGATTTCGGCACTTCCTCGTTCCGCGATTTTTTTGAGAACATTTTTAGCGGCGGCGCCACCGCTCCGCAGGCCCGCGTCCGGGCGGAGCGCGGCGAGGACCTGATTTATACGATGAAGATCGGCTTCGAAGACGCCATCCGCGGCGTCCAGACCAAAATCCGGCTGACGAGCTTGGCGAACTGCGCGAGTTGCCAGGGTGCAGGATCCACGTCGAGCGGAAAGCAAAGGGCTTGTCCCACCTGCGGGGGGAGCGGCCGGGCTTTTATGCAGCGGGGGTATATGAAATTTTCCGCGGCCTGCCCCACCTGCGGCGGCGGCGGGGCCGTGCCCGGAGCGGACTGCCCGGACTGCCGCGGCGAAGGTCTCGTCCAAAAACCGGAATTAATCAATGTCAGGATTCCCGGCGGAGTGGATACGGGCTCCAAGGTCAGAATCCCCGAAAAAGGGAATGCCGGGAGAAACGGCGGCCCTCCGGGAGATCTCTACATCACCATCGACGTCATGGCCCACCCTCTGTTCAAACGGGAAGGCTCGAATATCTTCGTCAAAGTCCCGGTCACTGTGCCCGAAGCCACTTTGGGGGCCAAGATCGAAGTGCCGACGCTCGAAGGAACGTCGATGATCAAAATCCCTCCGGGAACGAAGTCCGGGCAGAAGTTCCGGCTCCGCGATAAGGGAGTCCCCTTGCCGGGGCGGAAGGTTCGAGGCGATGAATACGTTGAAGTGACGATCGTCCCTCCGCCGTTCTCCGATCAGAGGGTCCGCGAGCTGATGAAGGAGCTGGAAAAAATCGCGGGCGACAATCCCAGGACCGACATGGGAGCCCACTGAGATGCGAAGAAAAAAAGCGGCCCCCGAGGCCAAGAACTATTTTCATATCAGCAGCGTCTCCAAGCGTTATAACATCCATCCCCAGACGCTGCGGCTGTACGAGCGGGAAGGCCTCCTCAGGCCATCGCGGAGCGAGGGAAACACTCGCCTCTATACCGACGAGGACCTCAGACAGCTCGAGCTGATCTTGAGCCTGATCCGGGACCTGGGCGTCAATCTTGCCGGCGTGGAAGTCGTCCTGAACATGCGGCAGAAGATGCAACAGATGGAATCCGGCGTGAATGAGTTTCTCGGATACATCAAGCAAGAATTTTATTCGGGACGGGAGGCAGAGTTCGAGAACAGGCGGCACAGCCTGGTGCCGATCGCCCACGGGAAGATCGTCAAGGTCGAAAAAAAAGACCCCTAGATCAATGGAATATCAGGATTACCTTGAATCCAGGAATCTCCGTCTCTACCTCGAACAGATCTCCAGGTTTCCCAGATATTCGGAGCACGAGGAAAAACAGCTCGGTGAGCGCATTCACCAAGGGGACAAGGAAGCCCTGGAAAATCTCATCCAGGCCAACCTGCGGTTCGTCGTATCCTATGTCAAGAAGTACCAGGGAATGGGACTGAGCCTGCTCGACCTGATCAACGAAGGCAACCTGGGCTTGATCGAAGCCGCCAAACGATTCGATCCTCACCGCAACGTGAAATTCATTTCGTATGCGGTCTGGTGGATCCGGCAGGCGATCATCCACGCTCTCACCGAATCCTCGCGTATTTATCACATCCCCCAAAAACTTTCCGACCAGATCCTGCACAAGAAAAGGAAAACCGCCCAGCTCAAGGCCGAGCTGAGCAAAGACCCGACGCGGGAAGAGATCGCCAAGAGCATGGGGATCTCGGTGGAAGACGTGGAAGACCTGGAAATGCTCGAAGAGCGCGAAGTCTCCCTGAGCGACCGGTTCAACGAGGACGACATGGAGATGGAGGAAAAGATCAGCGATGAGATCAACCCGTCCGTCGAGTACCAGATCATCAAGAATTCCATCGAACACGATCTCCGGGAAATGCTGGGGGAGTTGGATGAGAAAGAGGCTCTTGTGCTAAAATTAAGGTTCGGGCTGGATGACGACCAGCCCCAGACGCTGCAGGAGATTGGCGACCGGCTCCACCTGACCCGGGAGAGGATCCGGCAAATCGAGCAAAAAGCGATGAGAAAGCTGTCCCGCTCGCATAAGCTCCAGCAGCTCAGAGGATATTTGAACTGATGGCCAAAGAAGAGTGTCCCGCTTGCCGCGGCACGGGTTGGGTCCTGGAAGAATCCCCGGGCGCGGCGGCCGTCGCTAAGAGATGCCCCTGCCTCCTTGAACAGCAAGGCCAAATTCTCCTAGACAAGGCCCGAATCCCGCGACGGTACCAGAACTGCTCGTTCGATAATTTCGAAACCCACAACGATTCCCACCGCGACGCTCTGAAGATCTCCGGGCAATTTGTGAAAAACTATCCGGCCCAGGACATCGGGCTTCTCTTCATCGGGCCTTGCGGAATCGGCAAGACCCACCTGGCCGTGGCCATCATCCGCGAACTCGTCCAGAAAAAAGGGGTGGCCTGCTCGTTCTATGATTTCCGCGAGCTGATCCGGGAGATCCAGAGCACCTACACACCGGACTCGGCTGTCTCTGAATCGGACATCCTGGCACCGGTCTTCAAGAACGAAGTCCTGGTGCTGGACGAGCTCGGCGCCAAGCGGTCTTCGGCCTGGGTGGAAGAAACGATCTTCTACATCATCAATCATCGCTACAACCATAAAAAATTGACCATCTTCACGTCCAACTACTTGGACAGCGGCGACGAAGAGGACTCACGGCAGTCGTATTTCAAAAAAAGCGATTTCACCAAAAAAGGCGACGACACGCTCGTCGACCGCATCGGGATTCGGCTGAGGTCCAGGGTCTATGAGATGTGCAAGGTGGTCGAGATCTGGGGAGAAGACTACCGGAAAATGGCCAAGCAGGCCGGCTATCGGTTCTGACCTAATCGATCGGTCAGGCTGGCGTAGTTCTGCGAGATCTCATAGGGAATATGACGGCCGAACTGGTCCAGGAAGCTCTTGATGTCCTTGAGCTCCTCCTGCCACTCGCCGGGTCGGACCTCAAATAATTTCTCGAGTCTGCCCCTCGGAATATTCAGACCTTGAAGGCTGAGATCCTTCACCTCCGGCACATAGCCTAGGGGCGTTTCCCTGGCTTCGGCCCGGCCGCTGACCCGGTCCACGATCCACTTGATGACCCGTATATTGTCGCCGAAGCCCGGCCAGATAAATTTCCCGTTCTCGTCCACCCGGAACCAGTTGACGGAATAGATTTTCGGGGGCCGGGTGAGAAGCCGTCCGACGTTGATCCAGTGGCGGAAATAATCGCCCATGTTGTAGCCGCAGAAGGGAAGCATGGCGAATGGATCTCTGCGCAGAACGCCGACCTTGCCGGCCGCCGCCGCCGTCGTTTCCGAGCCGGTCCGCGCGCCCATGAAAACGCCGTGCGGCCAATCAAAGGCTTCCGTCACGAGCGGGATGAGCTGCGAGCGCCGGCCACCCAGAAGGATGGCGGAAATCGGGACGCCTTGCGGATTATCGAACTGCCTGGACAGGGTGGGGCAGTTGTAGAGGGACACGGTAAACCGGGAATTCGGGTGGGCGGCTTTTGTGCCGGACTTGCCGTCCCAGGGTTTCCCCTGCCAATCCAAAAGATTCTTGGGTGGGCCTTCCAGCCCCTCCCACCAAGGCTCATTGGTGTCTTGGTCCAAAGCCGCGTTGGTAAAGATCGTTGGGTAAAAATTGGAAGCCTTCAGGGTTCGGATCATGTTCGGGTTGGTCTTCAGGGAAGTCCCCGGGGCGACCCCGAAAAATCCGGATTCCGGGTTGATGGCATAAAGCCGGCCGTCCGGGCCGATATTCATCCAGGCGATATCGTCGCCGATCGTATAGACCTTGTATTCGGGGAGGGCGGATTCCATCATGGCCAGGTTGGTCTTGCCGCAGGCTGAAGGCATGGCCGCCGTCACGTAAATCACATGGCCCTTGATGTCTTCGATCCCAATGATCACCATGTGCTCGGCCAGCCAGCCCTGCTTCAGCCCGAGGCAGGAGGCGATCCTGAGCGAAAAGCATTTTTTGCCCAGCAGGGCGTTTCCCCCGTAGCCCGAGCCCACGCTCCAGACCAGGCCTTCGTCGGGGAAATGCATGATATACCGTTTGTTCGGATCAAAATCGCCGACCGAATGAAATCCTTTTACGAAGTTCTCACTGCTCCCGATTTTGTCGACGATCTTTTTCCCCATCCGGGTCATGATCCGCATGCTGACGGCGACATAGGAGACATCCGTCAGCTGGACGCAGGCTTTGGCATAAGGCGAGTCCGGATGGCCCATCATGTAGGGCAGGACGTACATCGTCTTGCCCCGCATGCATCCTTTGGAGAGCTTCGTCATCAGGGCCTTGGCGTCCTTAGGCGACATCCAGTTGTTGTTCGGACCGGCTGTTTCCCGGTCTTTTTGGCAGACAAAGGTCAGGTGTTCCGTGCGCGCAACGTCGGTCGGATGGCTCCGGTGCAAATAGGATTTGGGCCAGGCTTCCTGGTTCAACTCACGGAAGATGCTGTACTCGCCTATGTTTTCTTCCTTCATCCCCATTTCAATCATCCGGCGGGCTTCCCCCTCCGAACCGTCGCACCAGTAGATCCGAGTAGGCTGGGTCAGGCGGGCTTGCTCTTCCACCCAATGTTCAAGCGGCGTCGTCATCGTCTTTCCTAAAACAAACTCCCTACGGGACAAATCGTTTTGTGAGGAGTTAACACAAATAGCACAGCAACGATTTTTTGTCAAAACGGAGAACACGCCAAATCTGGATTTAAGGACGGGGATTTTGTATGATGAACTCGTCATCTAAACATGAGGACCCGATTCCAGATTCTACGTTCCCTTGTCGCGATCGCGATTGTTGGCTTGGTTTCTTGTGCCCCGAAAAACGATCGGGCGCTGATCCTGGCCCTCCTCGAGCGGATGGGGAGCCTTGTCGAAGATAAGGATACGAGCGGCCTGCTGAGCTTTCTCGATGAGGACTATAAAGATTTTGAAAACCGCGGCAAGAAGGAAACTGAGGCGATGGTCAGGGAATATTTTCGTGAATACCGGGGAATCGTCCTCCATATCCTCGGGACGCGGATCGATGAGATCAGGCCCGGGGAGGCCTCGGTCCAAACTGAATTCGTTCTGTCCTCGGGCGCGGCAGAGATCTTCCGCAAGCTGTTTCGAGCCTTCGGAGACTTCTACCGTTTCGATCTCAAATTGCGAAAAGGAGGGGAGGAATGGCGGATATCCTATGCCCAATGGAAGAATATCGGTCTCAACGAGCTTTTCCCCGAATCACTGCCGCTGCTGAAAAAGATATTCCCGGGCATTTGAGAACCTCAGAGCTCGCCTTCGGCCTTGATATTCATTAGGAATCATGCTAAATTATGAATGGTTTACTCCTCGGTAGCTCAATTGGCAGAGCGGTTGGCTGTAAAATCTATTTGCAGCTTCCACGAGAAATCGTGGATGAAAAATCGGGTGAACTCAGGGAAGCCTGCCCTCCGCAGGTTGCGGAGAATGGTAATCCTGAGCCAAGCCTTGTTCTTATTCAATAGAACAAGGAAGGTGCAGAGACTAGAGCTTACGCTCGTACCCCTGGGCTAATGCCAGGGGGAAGCGCCCGACACCCTCATCCCAGGGGATGGGACGGGTGAAGAGATAGTCCAAGCCCAGAAGAAATTCTGGGGGTACTTGTAACCAATAGGTTGCAGGTTCGAGTCCTGCCCGAGGAGCCAACTTTTTTCTTGTCTAGACAGACTTCTTTTCCGGCCCTTTCAGCCTATTTCATATTTCGGATTCTGACCTCTATTCCTTTTTCGCTCTTCAGCAGTTCGACGAGCCTCGATATATCCGTACCCCCGAAGTGATAGGGGTAGAGGATCTTCGGCTTGATGACTTTGGCCGCATCGGCGACCATCTCGGGCGTCATCGTGTAGGGAAGGTTCTTCGGAGCGCCGCTCAGGCCGTCAGGATCTCATGGGAATGGAGAAGACGGTTTCGGACCTCGAGGCCGTAGGGGCAGGCCTTCTCGCAATACGCGGGACAATCGGCGCAGCCCAGCGGCTTGCGCTCCGGCTCCATTTCGTCGTAATAGCCGATGGCTTCTTTTTCTCTACGGAAATTCTCAAAGTACATCGCATAGCGAAGGACGTCATTGACGGCGACATTGTTGGGACAGGAGGACAGGCATTCGCGGCAGCTGACCCGGCAGTAGAGGTTATCCGCCTGCTGTTGGTAGCTGGCGATCAATTTCAAATCCGCCCGGTTGATCCCCTGTCCGGACGCGGCGACATATTCTTCGACATGGGAATAGCTGCTCAAGGTCGGAATGCAGGTATCGATATCACTGTTGCTCATGACCCAGCGAATGGCCGCCTGCGGGTAGCTGACATCCTTGCCGACCAGGGATTTCAAATGGCCCTGCATCCCGCCGGCAAAAATCTTCATGGCCACGGTCCCGATGCCTTTCTCCCTGAGGGCCTTGATCAAGGGCTCGATCTCTTTCCCTTCCATATGGTTGTACATAAACAGGACGACCTGGGCGAAATCCGTCTCTAGGGCCTGCTTCAGGGTCAGCTTGGCATTGTGGGTGGAGAAGCCGGTGAAGCGAATTTTCCCTTCTTTTTTCAGCTGGTCATAGGCGGACATGACCTCCTGATTGTTGAGGGCGGGAGAAAGGTCATCGATGCTGTGAATCATACAGACATCGATATAATCGGATTGGAGACGTTTCAGGCTAGCCTCAACACGTTCGAGGATCGAGGCTTTGTCGATCTTCTGGCGAAAGTTATAGCCATGTTTTGTCGTGATCACCACCTTGTCCCTGATCCCTTTGAGGCCCTGGCCGACGTACGCTTCGCCTTTCATGCGCAGATAGCTTTCCGCCGTGTCAAAGTAGGTGACCCCGCATTCATAAGCATAGCGGAGGACGTTCGGTTCGAACAGGGAAATAGCGCCGCAACTGACATCCGGGACTTTAAGGCTCGTTTTTCCCAAAGCGTTGTATTTTTTGATTTTGAGGACCGTTGATTGGCTCTGGGCAATGACCGAAGTCGCGGACCCCGCCTTGAGATTTTTGGCCAGCCCCAAACCGACCAGTCCCGAGGTGAATGTCGAGATGAACCTTCTTCTTTTGAGGGATGACATGCGTTTCTCCTGTTTTTTACTTTTTCTTGACTTCGATCGGCGCCAAAACCTTGAGCTTGGGCACGATCTGGCTTGTATCTATAACAAAAAATTGAATGACATAGGTCTCGCCTCCGCGCGGCATCGGAGAGAGGACACGAGCGCCCTGGGCCAGGACATTCTGGACGGGAAGTTCATTGGCCGCCGCATAGAAGACAAGCTCGGATTCGACGCCCTCTATGGTCAGGCCGAGCCGGTCGTTTGTTTTCAGCCCGGCCTGCTCAATATCCTTTCTGGTCCAATTCGTCACGATGGTGAGTCCCGTCGGCCGCGTGCTAAAATCGAGCATATTTCCTTTGAGAAGGCCGTCTGAGGCCGAAACCGTTCCAACATTGACGTCCAGCTTGCTGAAGAAATCGTTGTCCAGAGGCAGGTTGACCTTAAGATCGGTCAGCTCGATGAGGCTGCCGCGGGTGCCCACCTGGGAGCTGAACCAGGAGAGGGGGACGAGATAGCCTTCGGCCTGTTCAAAAGGCGGATAGTCATAATTCACTTCGTACTTATCAGCCTCGGGAGTCAAGCCATGGAAAACCATTCTCTTGAGCAGAAAATCTTCGGTTCGAAGATAGAAATCGACCGTGAGTCCGTCGGCTTTCGTCGAGAGCTGGTAGAGTTTTTCCGGGCCGAAGCTCTTCAGCCCTTGGAGCTGGAGTTCCTTTTCAAAATTCTCCAAGCTGAATACGCCCGCGTAGAGCTTGGCCAGCGTCTGATAGACAGCTTTCTGGGATCCAGACAGTTCGGTGATATTGTTGAAAGAATTCCGCTGGACCTTGTCCTTACCTACCAGGATGGCTTCGGTGACCACAGGCTCTTTGCCCGTCA
>Ga0315274_10000115_pt1 | contig 114456 bp, 117 predicted proteins | sample YL17G02_20_MG_FD_203700 | JGI IMG/M metagenome (GOLD analysis project Ga0315274, IMG submission 203700) | Sediment microbial communities from Yellowstone Lake, YNP, Wyoming, USA - YL17G02_20 | ecosystem: Environmental > Aquatic > Freshwater > Lake > Sediment | place: USA: Wyoming | collected...
TTGTGTCGGTCTTCGCCATCTTTGCTAGCGCCTTCTCGTCCGACTTCACCCTAAGAAATTTCAGTATCATCTCGAGGCATGCTGGACCACATGTGTAGTCTGTTTTCTGATGAAAATAAGGCACCTTGATTGTCTTAGCCACCCAGGATCACCTTCTGTATCTCGACCTTGTCCTTGTCTCCGACCTTGTCCAGCTCGGTGATGATCTCGCCATTGCATTTGACGAGCACGATCTGCTCATTTATGCCTAGCTTGTCAAGCAGTTGCTGGGCGGTGCCGGAGAACCTCATCCTCTTGCGCTGGCCGTTGAGTATACATTCCATGAAAATCACTGATAGGTGGGGCGCTCAATCGCCGTACTTCTCCCAGGGGTACACAATCCATTTTCCGGTCGTCCGGGAATAGAAATCAGGCTTGATGAGCGTCTTCCTGTCCTTCTTCAGCAGGACCGCTATATATGCCTTCTTCGCGCCTCTGCTCATTAGGTAGTTCTTGGTGAGCCGCAAGGTCTTGCCAGTCTCTATGACGTCGTCTGCGATGAGCACGACCTTGCCGTTGATATCAGTTGAAAGATCCTCTGCGATCCTCGGCCTCTTCTTGGTGATGCCGGGGCGGGAATAGAATGTGACACGCATAGTGGAGAGGTTCTTGTTGTTCAGGAGCCCAGACAGGATCCTGGCAGGAATCAGTCCGCCACGACTCACTCCGACGATGATGTCTGGCTTGATGCGCTTGCGCTTCATCTTCCTGTGTATGTCTACGCACATCAACTCTATGTCATCCCATGTGAGATAGAGCTTCTGCGCCTCTACGTTCGGTTCGCTGCCTGCCATAGGATAGTGTGCCTCACAAACTATAAAACGATAACACATGATATCGTTCCGATGAAGCTGGATCTTCACACCCATACCATCTATTCTGACGGAGTGGACACGCCTGAGACAATCGTGGCGAGAGCGAAAGCAGTAGGTCTCGACGGCGTCGCCATAACAGATCATAGCAGCATCGGCGGATGGAAGCGTGCGATGCAGGCGGGGCAATCCCTCGGCATTTTGGTCGTTCCTGGCTGCGAGATTGCCATAAAGGAGAAGAACAGGACCGCGGGCGAAGTGATCGCTCTCTTCATGCAGGAAGATATCAAGAGGAAGTTCGGCCCGTCAGATATCGGGGAGCTCCTCGACAGGATAAAGGACCAGGATGCGCTGAGCGTCATCCCTCATCCGTTCGGAGACTACGCGCGCGTGCAGAAAGCGACCTCAATCATAGATAAGAAGGGACTGAAGGTAGACGCAGTAGAGGTCATGAATGGCAGATGCCCTGCGGATTCCAATGCCGCCGCTTTCGAATTCGCGACCAAAAAGAAGGTCGGCCAGACGGCAGGCAGCGACGCCCACCGCGCCGCGGAGGTCGGGCACTGCTACACGTTCGCAGAGACCGGCAGCATAGAAGAGTTCAGGAAAGCGATCAAGAAGAGATTGAGCAGGGCGATCGGCCTGCAGAAGAGCCCAAAAGACATCCTCTATCATAAGGCGATGTGCAAGCTAGAGTGGACATTCAGGAAGAAGTGACTATTTTCGGATGAAAACGGCGATAGCTGGCTTCAGCCGGAGCTAGGGAAACGAAGAAAAAACAGGAAAAGAAAACTAGGAAAAATAAACGAAATCAGCCGAACAGTCCGCTAAGACCGGCAGCGGCCTCTTCCTCGGACTTCTTCTCTTCCTTTGGCTCTTCCTTCTTCGCGGCTGGCGCGTGTCCACCTGCGGCTGGCGCTGCTACTGCGACCGGCGCGGCGGCTGCGTTCTTCAGCAGCTCGTCGATATTGGCACCTTGGAGCGCCGACACGACCATCTTGGCCTTCGCTGGATCCGGCGTCAAGCCGGCGGCCTTCACAGTCGCGTTCAGTGCGTCCTCGCTGATCTCCTTCTTTGCAGAGTGCAGCATCAGAGCGGCGTATATGTATTCCATCATTTCACCTCATGGATCGTTAGATCACATTAACATTACATGACTGGCGCCAGATGGCGCCTTTATATCTCGTCAGGAAGCCGGCACGGTCGCGTTCATCGCGTTGGCCTGCCTGGCCGCCTTCTTCACGAGCTCCTCCATCAATTGGGGCACCATGATGTCCTTCTCCATTCCAACATGCTTCGCCTGCCTGAAGGCCTTCTGGATGAGAGGACCGATTGTGTCCTTGGTGACGAATCCGATCTCCATGGCGACCGCACGCGCACCCATGTGGGCACCGATCAGGTCTGACATGAACTTCTTCTCGTCGACATTGAGGAGTTCCTCTGAGTATGATATCGAACCTTCGAGCGCAAGGGGCACGTGCACCTTGACCTCGAACGGCCTGATGTCGAGCTTCTGCAGCGCCTTGGCGACTGCGCCCTTGATCGCCTCTCCCTTCTTGGCGACGGTGGAGTCCTTGCCTACGGCGATCTTGCCTGCCGCTATCCTCGCATCGATTCCCGCAGTCTTCAACTCAGTGAGGACTGGTCCGGGCGCGAGCTGGGTTTCTCCAGCCGGCACGACGATGTCGTACGGTGCGATCTGGCCCTCCTTGGCGTACACCTTGAGGGGGTTCGCGTTCATCTTCTTGTAGAGCATGAATGGATCCATGTCAGAGAGCAGGAGCGCTTTCTCGCCTACCATCACTGGTATGAGTGCGTCCTTCTTCGCTCTCTTGAGCGCCTTCTTCAGCAGGTTGGTCTTGTAGATGATGACCTTGCCGTGTCCTTTCATCCCCTTCCTCATTCCATGAAGCAGCGCGCCCGGCAGGTTGTGGAGGTCCACGACAGCGATGACCTTAGCGGTCTCTAGCTCCTTCGTGATCTTCGCGACCATCTCCTTCTTGATCTCAATTGCCTTGACCATGATAGTCACCTGATTCTATCTTCACCGGCTTGCCCATGGAGAGCTTTACGAGAATCGACTTCAATGACTGCTCGCCGATCTTCGTCTTGACCGCCATGATGACGGCGCTCGCGTTCTCGGTGATGTCCTCCGCGGACATGTTCTCCGTGCCGATTGGGCAGTGGACCACGGGGAGGTTCTTGCCCCTCGTCCTGACCTTGACAACGTTGCGGGCTGCCTTGATTGTATTGCCTATGTTGCCTACGACCGGCTTCGGGAGCTTGCCCCTTCCGCCGAGTATCTGACCGAGGTTCTTGCCGACCACGATCATGAGCTGCGGCTGCGCGAAGAACTCGGAGTGCTTCGCGGCCTTCTTGATCTCATTCTTGTAAGCAGGAATCTCCTCTCCGCTGATGACGCGGTCGGCGCCGGCTGCCTTCGCGTCGTTGGCCATGTTGCCATCGGCGAAGACGACTATGTCGAGCTTCTTGCCCCTGCCTTTCGGCAGCGGAATGTCTAGGTTGAGCTTGTTCTCGGCCTTCGACATGTCAAGGCCCTTGAAATTGATCGCGAGCTCGACTGACTGGACGAACTTGCGACTCCCTTTCTCAGCTAGGGCCTTGTTGACTGCGGCTAATATTTGTTCATTCGTGTACATGTTAAGCAACCCTCCCGCACGAGGCGGTGATTACGGGCAACAGATAAACTGTGCTGTCTCTATAGGGATGTCAAGATATATAAAACTAAGCCCAGTCCTTGACCCATGCGAAGGCTAGAAACGCACGAACCGCTCGGAAAAGGCAACTCGCTGCTCCACTGGTGGAGGGCGAAGAACCCGATCGAAGTGGCTATCAATTTCGCGGTGATCTATACCGCGAGGTTCCTGCCATCGCTGACCCTGAAGAGAGTTTTCTACCGGGCAGTGGGAGCGAAGATCGGCAGGGACGTCTCATTCGGCCTCGGAGCGGTGGTGGACGTTTTCTATCCCGAACTGATCAGCGTGGGAGACAACACGATTATCGGCTACAACACCGTGATTCTCGGCCATGAATTCCTAACCGACGAGTGGCGGAGTGGAACTGTGGAGATCGGGAAGGATGTGACCGTCGGAGCGAACTGCACGATACTCCCTGGAGTGAGAATCGGGGACGGAGCGGTGGTCTCAGCGATGTCATTGGTCAACAAGGATGTGCCCCCTGGCGCTTTCGTTGGCGGCGTGCCGATAAGGAATCTTAAAAAGAGAGAGCGGCAACAGTAATCATGGACCCGAAACGGCTTGCGCATCTCCTGATCGCGATAAACATCCTCTCATTCCTCTATGGAGTCTATTACTACGGCGACCAGCTCGCGCAGACGAACCCTCTCCTCTGGATTCTTGTCATAGACTGCCCGCTGCAGGCGCTGCTGTTCGCGATCGTGCTCATACTCACGGACGCGGAAAAGGATCCTGGCCTGCTGATTCCATTCACGGCCGCGGGATCGTTAAAATACGGGATATGGACTATGTTCGTCATACTGTTCCAAGCGGACTACTTCCTTGTCGGAGCTGCAGCTCTCGGATATATAGTGCTGTTCATCGCTCACATCGGCCAATCCCTCGAAGGTTTGTTTTTATCGGGCATAAAGAGGATAAGCTCTGGAGCGGCGCTGGGAATCCTGCTGCTCTACTTGCTGAACGATTATTCGGACTACGTCTGGAACACGCACCCGCTGATTCCTGATTCTGGCCTCGGGACAGTCGCTGCGGTGACTGTCGCACTGTCGTTCCTTTCAGTGGCGTTCGTGTATGCTGCCGGAAGAATGAACTTAGATGCGTTCAGAGGGATAAAAGTGCTCAGAGGAATAAGAGAAACGATAAGGCAACTCGCCTGATCATCTCCAGCGCCCTCTCTTCATCGAGAAGTATATCGCAGCAGCGATAGCGACTATGAACACGATCACCACATAGATGGGCTGTATCAGCGGCTTCGTGACCGCCACTGTGAGCGTCCGAGTCTGGTAGTTCGGTTTCTCCACGAAAATAGTGACTGTCCCTTCATTCTGCGGGATGTAAACGAACTTGCCCGATACGTCTGTAACGTTGAACTTGTCGTTCCCTATAGTCACATAGAGATCCGATAGCGGATTTCCGCTCGTGTCCGTGAATGTCATGACGATCTGCTGGTTGACATTGACTCCCTTGGGGAAAGTCGCATTGATGTAAGGAAGCTTGTCCTCTGAGAAAACGTAGTTGTAGAAATGCTCCTCGTATGGTATTATCTCCGTGTGACTGGCCAGGTCGGTGACCTTGCATTCTATGCCAAGGTTGCCCTCTGGGAAGCCGGATACAGGCAGCACCGTGTTCCACTGCTCCGCGCTGCCCGCGGACCGCCAATCACCGGGAACAGTCCTCACTTCCACTGTGCCGATTCCAGCATCCGCGTAAGCGACTCCCGCCAGGGATACGCGCGCGAACACCGTGGAATTCTCTGCAGGGAAAGAGATCGAGCATCCGACCGTGGTGGTCGCCGCTACTGCGCCGTCATAATTGACTTCATAGAGAGTGCTGTCGACCAGTACCGGAGTAGACGGCCAGTCCGTCATCGCATATGACCACTTGAGATTGCCGTCCAAAGATATCGAGTAGAGGTTCTTGTCATGCGATCCGAAATAAATCGAATCGTTCGTCACAAGCGGCCTTGTCCGCACAGCGTCTCCGGTCTTGAATTTCCATTTGTTATCTCCATCTGGTGTGAGCGCATAGAGATTGCCGTCGTCCGATCCGATGTAGAACACCCCGTCGCTGTACGATGGCGAATAGAGTACGCCGTTCATCTCCTTGCTTAGGTTCAGCGTACCGGAGGTCGATACTCCCATGAAATACCTTCCTGCCGCGACATAGACCATGTTATTGACTACCACAGGTGTCGACTTCCATACCGGCCGGCCACTGTCGTACAGTATGTTGACAGAGCCGCTGAACGGGTCGGCGGACACCAGTTTGCCATCGGTCAAAAAGATGTAGAGCTTTCCGGATGAAAGCGCAGTCGATGATTCAGTCTCTCCAGGAAGAGTCATTGTCCTAAGAAGCTTCGATTTAGAGAGTGTGCCGCCGGCGGCTATGACATTGATCTCCCCACTCTCGGTGATCGCAATCACGTTTCCCTCCGATGCCATGAGCGGAGTCATGACTGGACTGGTGAGATTGATGTTGCCCGATGGGTTGCCGTTGACGTCGAATGCGTGAACGCCGTCCTCCGCACCCACATACAGCATACCAGAGGCTATGACGGGCGTCACGAGAACATGCGAGCCGAGCTCGTATGACCATCGCTTCCCGCCTGTGATCCTGTCGAATGAGCTCACAAGGCCGGAATCAGTGACAGAGTAGATGTAATTGCCGTCGGTGACTACTTCGCTTGAAGTCGTGCTGGTCGGGGCGGACCACTTGACCCTCACGAAGTGAGCGTCGGCGATCCCTAACGCGAGCAGCAGCGCGATGATCAGTATACAGCTCTCACTTGATCTTCGAGTCATACTCGCCCTTCTTCACTTTCTTCACAAGCGCCTTCGGATCCTGGCCTTCGCATGTCAATCCGACGCTGAGGCATGTGCCGAGCACGGAAAGGACCGTGGATTTTAGTTCGGTAGCGTTGGTGCTTCCGACCTTTATCCTGGCGATCTTGACGACCTTGTCGAACGAGATGTCTCCGGCCGGAGCAGGCTTCTGGCCAGGCTCCGCCTTAGCGCCCTTCTCGATACCGGCCTCCTTCTTCAGGAGCGACGCAACAGCAGGCATGCCGACCTCGACCTTGAATGTCTTGGTGTCCTTGTCCACGGTGATCTTCACCGGCACGGTGACGCCCGCGAAATCCTTGGTCTTTTCGTTGATCTCCTTCACGATGTTGTTGACATTGACACCGAGAGGTCCAATCGAGGTTGCGAGCGGTGGTCCACCGGACGCCTTGCCTCCTTCCACAAGCATTGAGACTGTAATTTCCGCCATATTATCACCCACTATCCATCTCCATTTCTCTGATATTTCATGCAGCCATCCTTTCCTGATCAGGCGTCGTCCGCCTTCTGTATCAGCTTGACAGTGTTCGACTTCGTGGTGATGGGCACCGGAACCGCCACCTCTGTCAGCTCGATGGTGATGGTGTCCTTGGTCTCATCCACACGGATGACCTTGGCGCGCTCGCCCTTGAATGGTCCGCTTGTGAACTCAACACGATCTCCTTTCGAAACTGTGATCACCTGTGCTCTCGCCTCCGCCATGGAGACTATCTCCTCGATGTTCACGTCCTTCGGCAGCACGCCCTTCACATGAGGTATGCCTTGGGACAGCTTCCTCGCCGTCGCGAGATCGAGCACTTCCACGAATATGTATCCCTTTACGTCGGGGAACAGGAAGACAGCGGAGATGCCCTCCGGCGCCTTCTTTATCTTGTTCACTAGCATGTCGAGCACGATATGCTCCTGCCCGGACGTCACTCTGTACGAATAAATCATCTCAAACACCTCAAATCCTGCATCTATACCCTGTCATCTCTTCTGGATGAATCCGAATATTATCGACATGAAGAATCCGATGAATCCCATCACCAAAATGCCGGTCATCACGACCTTGAAGTTCTCGAACAGCTCCTTGTCGCTCGGGCGCCTGCTGACGCGCCAGACGTACTTCGCTTTCTCGTAAAGGTCCTTCAGTTTCGGAAACACCATAATATCACTTCATGAATCCAACTGTCTCATAGGCGCGCGAGATCATATCGCGATGTCGAGCTCGTCCAGGTTTACCTGCTCCAGCTCCGCCTTGACTTCCGCTGCGGAAGCGGCGGTATAGTCCGGCGCCCGGGCGCCGACGAGTATGAGCAGGGTCTGTATGCTCGCTTTCTTCATGTTCCTGTCCACTCTCGCGCCCCAGATCACGTGCGATTCCGAAGATATCTTCTTGGACACCTCTGCCGCGATCATCTCCGCCTCGCGCAGTGTCATGTCCTCGCCACCGACCACGTTGATTATCGCGCGGCTCACAGTGGACACATCGAGATCCAGCAATGGGCTGCTGAGAGCGGTGCTGACCGCCACAAGGGCTCGCTCATCATATGATGAATCGGACGTCGATTCGCCGACACCGATCATGGCGTATCCGCCGTCGCTGAGCACGGTCTTCAGGTCAGCGAGATCGAGATTGATCAGGCCTGACATCGTCACGAGCTCTGTGATGCCCTTGACTGCGCGAGCGAGGACCTCGTCCGACACGCGGAACGCGGTGTCGAGAGGCAGGTCCGGCACGACAGCGAGGAGCTTGTCGTTCGGTATGACTATGAGAGTGTCGACTGTCTTCTTCAGCTTCTCCAGGCCGTTGATCGCGTTCTGCCTGCGCTTGCTCCCTTCGGAAGTGAACGGCATTGTCACGACCCCGACCACGAGAGCACCCATCTCCTTGGCCATTTTCGCGGCTACGGGGGCGCTACCTGTGCCGGTGCCTCCGCCGAGCCCGCAGGTCACGAACACCAGCGAAGCATCCGATATGAGCTTCTTGATGTCATCCAACGACTCGGTCGCGGCCGCCTCCCCCACTTCGGGGTCGCTGCCCGCTCCGATCCCACGGGTCGTGGTCTTTCCTATGAGTATCTTCCTATCGGCCTTCACATGCATGAGGTGCTGGACGTCCGTGTTCATCGCGGCCGATGTCGCTCCGGCGACGCCGATCTGCGTCAGTCGGTTGATGGTGTTGCTTCCGCTGCCACCCATGCCGAGTATGTATATCTTCGGCTTGGTGGACTCGTAGAACTTCAGCAGCTCCTTGTCGTCTGCGGAAAGCCCTCCGTCCTCAAACCCCTGGTAGACGCTCTTCCCTTCGAGAGGAACATCGATTATTCTCTTCAGCTCTTCGGCCATTCTATCACGTGTGATGGGAAAAATCGCTGTCTGGTGTCAAACTTGAGTGTGCACTAGGCCTCGATTTTACAGCTGTAATTATGACGAATAAGTTTATATTGCTGAGCCCGTCCGCTGGCATCGACTATGACACAATGGATGCGATGCTGAAGCCGCCGTCTGGCTCATGGTTTAAAACCGTTGTTTCCAACATAATGGCATGGCGGATGAAGTCACGCACATCATGAAGGACATCAAGAGCCTCAAGATACAGGGAGCGAGAAGGGTCGCGGAGGCCGCGGCCGAGGCGATGGCTCTCGCAGCGAAGAAGAGCGCTGCCAAGGACACAAGTTCTTTCATCAACGGCATGGAAAAGACAGCAGACAGGCTGGTCTCGCTAAGGCCGACGGAGCCCATGGTCAGGAACACCATGAAGTATTTCTTAGCTCACATAGAGAAGGGCCGTGGCGTGAAGGAAATGAAATCGATAGCCGCCAAAGTCCTGAAACAGTATGACAAGGAGTTCACTGACTCGTTCACGAGGATAACCAAGTACGGCTCGGACTTAATCTGGGATGGACAGACTGTGCTCACGCATTGCCACAGCACCACAGTGAACAGCATACTGGTACATGCGCACAGGCAGAAGAGGATCCATGTGATCTGCACTGAGACAAGGCCGAAGTTCCAGGGCCACCTGACTGCCAAGCAGCTCTCGGACGCAGGAGTGGACGTGACGATGGTCGTCGATTCCGCTGTCAGGTACATGATGAAAGATATAGACATGGTGCTAGTCGGATCGGATTCAATAACCGCAGATGGATCGCTGTACAACAAGATAGGCACCTCCATGGTCGCTACGATCGCCCATGACAAGAGGGTTCCGTTCTATTCCGCGACGCAGCTCTACAAGTTCGACCCAATCAGCAAGTGGGGCAGGATGACTGAGATAGAGATGCGCCCGGAGAGCGAAGTGCTCGCCAAGAAGATGAAGGGAGTAAAGGTCATGAATCCGGCGTTCGATGTTACCGAGCCGGAATACATCCGGGCGTACATCACTGAAGCGGGGATCGTGCCGCCACAGGAAATCGGGCACGCGGCCGAGGAATACGCGAATATCTGATGCAACGAGATGATACGATGGCGAACAACAATAACCACAAGATGCCGCAGAAGGCGCACATCAGGAGAGTCAAGATATTCGATATAGAGGCCGGGAGGAACATTGCGATACTGAATGATGAGGATGCCGCTGACATGAGCGTCTTCATATCGGACAGAATCAGCCTCAAATACAGGGGAAAGGAGGAGAACGTCATAGTCGATACGTCCAAGAAGCTAGTCCAAAAAGGCGAGATCGGTCTCTACGCAGATTCTGCGAAGGAACTGAAACTGAAGGGAGGCGAGACGGTCGAGCTCGTGAATGTCCCTGCTCCGAAGTCGCTGGAGTACATCAGGAAGAAGATGGACAGGAGAGCGCTGACTTCGGACGAGATATACTCGATAGTCGAGGAGACAGTGCAGAACCGGCTCAGCGAGGGAGAGCTGGCCTCATTCGTATCCGCCGCCTACATAAACGGCTTCGGCATATCCGAGACCGTTTCGCTCGCGAAGGCCATGGTCATGACAGGCCAGACGCTGGACCTGAACGTCCACCCGATCGCCGACAAGCACTGCATAGGCGGTGTCGCGGGGAACAGGACCACCATGATCATCGTCCCGATATTGGCGGCGGCCGGAGTCTATATACCGAAGACGTCCTCACGCGCGATCACATCGGCGTCCGGCACCGCGGATACGTTCGAAGTGTTGGCGCCCGTGGTGCTGCCGGTCGACGAACTCCGCAAGGTCGTACTGAAGACCAGAGGTTGTATAATGTGGGGTGGAGCGATCAACCTGGCTCCGGTCGATGACAAGCTTATCCGCATCAGGAACTCTCTGCACCTTGATCCTAGGGGGCTGCTGCTGGCATCCATACTCGGGAAGAAGAAGGCGGTCGGAGCGGAGTTCCTCGTCGTGGATATACCAGTCGGCAGAGGCGCTAAGGTGGAAGATGAAAGCGAGGGAAAAAGTCTCGCGAATGATTTCATACAGGTGAGCGAGAGCCTGCAGATAAAGACGAGATGCCTGATTACGGACGGATCCGACCCGATAGGATACGGAATAGGTCCGGGACTTGAGTGCCAGGAGGCACTCGCGGCGCTGAGCCCCGATGTTGAGATAAAGTCGCAGGTATTCGGGGGAGGACGGGAACTCCTCGACAAAGGCACGCTGATGGCAGGAAGCATCCTGGAGATGGTCGGCAAGGCGCCCGCGGGTAAGGGCACAGAGATGGCGATGGACATCGTCAATAAGGGCAAGGCGATCGAGAAGATGCGGGAGATCATAGCGGAGCAGGGCGGCGATCCCAAGGTCAAGATCAGCGACATCCCGATCGGGAAGTACAAGTACGAGGTTAAGGCCGAAAAGAACGGCCGGGCGTCACACGTCGACAACAAGGCGGTGTCGAAGATCGCCAGGGCCGCCGGCGCGCCTAAGGATAAAAGCGCCGGGATAATACTGCACTGCGAGATGGGCGACAAGATAGAGGCAGGCCAGACGCTGTTCGAGATATATTCCGAGAGCGAGACCAAGCTGTCGTTCGCGATAGAGACCGCCGAGGCCCTGCCACCCGTGGAACTGCAGAAGATAATCATAGGAAAGATCGAATGAGAACCGCGCTTCTCGCCGCACTGCTCCTCGTCTCCTTCTTTTTCGGATGCTTAGCGAACGGACTGAGAAAGGAGAGCGTCACGATCGGAACCGCAAGGATAGACGCGTGGGTATCGGACACGCAAGCGTCCCGTAACCAGGGGCTGATGAACGTCCAGCGCATCGGTGAGAACGAAGGGATGATCTTCGTCTACGACCGGCCCGGGATGTACAGATTCTGGATGAAGAACACGCTGATACCGCTGGATCTCATTTTTGTGTCGGATAATCTCACAGTAATCAGCATCCAGCATATGAGGCCCTGCGTCCAGGACCTATGCCTGCTCTATGAACCTCCATCGGAGATAATGTACGCGATAGAGGTCAATGACGGTTTCACGGAGATAAACAACGTCATGGTCGGAGAGCAGATCTCGATCGGATGAGAATCAGGCCTTCCTGCCCTTCTTCATCTCCCCTTCGGACTTCTCCCTGTTGATGTCGTGGAACTCGCCGTGGCTCGTTATCGCTTGGTCTATGAGCTTGGATACCTCCTCTCTCTTTTCCTGAGGGAAGCCGCCGAGTATCGCGGGCTCGATCTCTTTCTTAAAATTAGCGAGCCCCGCGTGGCTTGTTATGTCGTGCGGCGTACGTTTGATGGCATCCTTGACGATCTGGAAGACCTGCGCCTTCACGCTGACCTTCGGCACGCTGATGTCCCCCATAGCGCCCGAGAGAAGACTTGAACTTCTGACCTTCTGGTTTCCGCGAAACTCCTGAGAGCTCCAGAAAATTTCGTAACAGCCAGACGCTCTACCAACTGAGCTACTCGGGCAACGATTTGAATGTGGATTGAAAGTTTATATTCCTATCAGGTCGGTCGGGGCGCGCAGTCATTCCTCCGCCTTCTCCTCGAGCTTGCGGATTTTCCTGAGGTGGTAGTAGACGGTCCTCAACGGGATGCGCGTCCGCTTAGATATCTCTTCGGCCGAGAATTCTGACTTACGGAGCTTGGCTATTTTCGCCACATCGACTTTCGTTGGCGGGCCCCGCCTCATCTTCACGACCTCGACCACTACGCCGATCTTCTTCAGCGACTTCATCACGCGCTTCGGCAGGTGCCGATACGAGCCTTCGCTGAGGACCAGGCGTTTTACCTCCTTCGAGCCGCTGAGCAGATGAAGAACGTCATTGGTGCTTAGCTTCCTGGTTATCGGCTTCGCTGGAGTCATGACGTTGATTGGAGAAAAAGCGTATTAATTGCTTCGGTCAGCCCATCGCTTCGAGGAACTTCTTCGCCTGCGTCGAGGAGTGCTTGAGGTACGGCGAGAGCTTCGTGGACGCCTCCTTCACTTCGCTCGCGGGGATCTTGAACTTCTCCGCGCACCACTCGGCGGTCTTGCCGGAATGATGCATCAGCGCGGCACCCAGCTGCTTGCCTGACATGGGCACCATCGCCTCGAGCTTCAGCTTGTTTGCGATGATTGTCTGCGGCTTCTCTACATCCGCCGCTTCCATGAACGAATAGCGCTCATCCACCTCGGTGGAGATGCCTGGGAAGAGCGGATACGAGGAGCGGACCCGCTTCGGCTCGGACACGAAATAATGCAGGACGTCATCTGCGAACAGCCGTTCAGACATCTGGATTGTCGACTGGTTGTACGCTCTCCTCTTCCTCGTGATGGACTCGACTACCTTCGGGTCGAGCTTCGTGACCTCGTTCTCTTCTGTCAGCAATCCCTTGGAGTATAACTCATCATCAAGCGCCTCTCTCTTATCGAGGAGATCCACTCTCGCGTCCGCCGAGAGACCGTATTTCATGAGCACGGCGGCGTACTTGACGTGCTGGTCTGTCATCTTCGGGCTGAGCTTCTCCGAGTGGCTGTAGACCTTCTTCGCGGCTACCCTGGCGTACGCGGCCGCGACAGCCACCCTCGTGCTCCTGTTCCTCACGAGCTGCGGCTCGTTGCTGCGCTTCGTGACGCTGAGGACAGTCGCGCCTTCGCCGTAGATGCGCTTGACGCGGTCGCCTAGATTCTGATTGGACTGGAGCTTCACGGTCTGCTTGTCTCCCTCGACGGAGATCACGACAGTGTACTCGCCGCTGGAGTCCTCCTTCCGTCTGGAGAGGATCGCCTGCATCGCGTTGTACGCTCTCACCGCGGGCTCGCCCATGTATATCAGACTGTATAAGTACTCGCCATTGTACGGCAGGTGCTCCGCGACATCGTAGACCATGCCCCTCTGCATCATGTTGTACAGTATCTTGTGCGATGCGAGAGCCACCCGGATGCGGTTCAGGGTGTATCTCTTGAGGTTCGCGAACTCCCTGAACGCTTTCAGTTGCTTCGGAAGGTCGTTGGCAACGTCCTCGTCGAGGAAATCCTTCCTCATCGTGAGCATCATCTCAGGGAAAGAAGCGTTGAAACCAGCGGAGAGCATCTCCTCCTTCAGGCTGGAGAGTGTGGATATGTTCCTGTCTATCTCCTTCATCGTCTTCGGCGCCTGCAGCCGATCCAGAAAATCATTAGACTCGGCGATCAGAGTCGTCGAGTCACGTCTCGATCTCCCAACCACATCCAAATAACTTCCTTTGTCCTTTATAAACGTTGCTGCGGAACGACCGAAAATACGGCATTTGGCGTAGGCCAGAATCCACAACCCAAAGTGTTTATATATGGTAAAGGATACAACAGGTTGTATAGTGATGGCATCGTCGGCACGATAGAATCAATATTGCAAATCGTGCAGGGATTTAAAACTGTTCCTGCCTGAAGAAAAACCGCTCCGACGTGAATCACGGCAGGAATTTCTTCTTGCTGATCTTCTCCCTGACGTAATCGCCGACGAACGTGAGCCTCGGCCCCTGCAGGGCGTCCTGCTCCAGCTTCTTCTTGATCTCGAGCACGGTCTTCAGCTCCTTCACCCACTCTGGATGCTTCGCAATCCACGGGTAGCTGAGCATCTCCTCTGCCCGCTTAATATCGACGTCCTTGGCGCGGATGGTGAGCTTCTTCAAGAAATCATAAGTGTCAAGGTCAGACATGGACACTCCGATGAACTTCGCCTCTGGGGTCGCGATGCTCTCGCCGAGATACGCGAGATTCATCGATCCTGTCTTGATCGTCCAGTAGATGTACCATCCCCAGGCATCCGAGTCCATGAAACAGTAGATGGGCAGTTTCCTGTCCGCGAGCCTCCTGATTAGTCTTCGGCAACCTCGTGACGCTTGCCCCTTCGGAGTGATGAGTATGCATCTCTCCTTCCTCCAGAACTGGTCCTCGTTGAGCCTCTGCCACATTGCGTCCTTCTCTATGACCAGAACATAATCCGCATCGATATCCAATATCTCCATACCGTTGTCGACATCGGATGGAATCATCCAGCCAGACCTGCCCTGCTTGGAGCAATCGATGGTGGTTTCTGTGCCGCCGAACTTGTCCGTGATCTTCATGTTGCCGGCGACCACTCCCTTTCGGTCGGTGCTGAGATTGAGATCCTCTCTCTTAACCGCGAGGGCGACCTCAAGATCCTCCACCAGCTCGTTCGATTCTGTCTGCTCCTCGAAGAGCTCCTCGTCTATATCTTCCCCGAGCGTGAACTTCAGCTGGTAGAACAGACCTCTGATGGAGGTGTGAAGATTCTCGTCCTTGAACTTCTTGCACTTGGAGGCGACAGCGACGGTCTGCATGAACTTCTTCGCCTGCGCGACATTGAGGAAGAATCTCTTCTCCTTCTTGTCGCCAAGATAGAGGCATCCTGTCTTCTCGCTGTGGAGCACATTGGACCTCCCGCGGAGCGGAGCCTCGAAGGACGGGGACTGCTCCTTCTCTATCTCAGCGAGCAGGGTCTTGCCTAGCCCTTGCAGCTTCTCCACTGTGTCGTCGGGAGCTTTGGATTTTGGAATTTCAGAGGACTTCTTCGCCATAAGTGTCACCTTCGTTCAATCACTCTTCTTCCTCTTCCGCCTGCTCTTTCTTGGCCGTCTTCTCCTCATCGGCCGTGAGCCGGGTCGCCTTCTCGAATATCTTGGAGTACTTGTGCTCTATGAGGTAGAGCAGCTTCTTCTCTATCTCCGCGGAGTCTCCCCTGCCCGCCAGATGTGGCAGGTCCGAGGCGAGCTGCTTCACGTACCGCTTGATGGCCTTCTTCCTTGCCTCACGCTGCTCGTCACGGATCCTTCCGGAGAGATAGCGGTCCAGGTCACGCGCGACCTCCATGATCGCGTACCTGAACTCCTCCACGATCTCCTCCTCAGTGGATATCGCCTGCTTGCCTGCGCTCGTGTACGGCACGTGCACTGAGACGAGATTAAGGTAAAGCGTGACAGCCATGTTGTCTATGTCCTTGAGGCCGTACCTGTTCCAATCGATGGTTTTGACCGACTCGGTTGTGGCGCAGCCTCCCGCGTCAAACAACAGCGGCGCGCGGTTGGCGAACCTCTTGACATCAAGGCCGATTCCGTCCTTGGTCTGCCTGCCCGCCTTGCCCTTGTAGGCGATTCCGACTTCCACCAGGAACGGGACTCCGCCCCTGAAGACCTTCGGCGGCCTCTCGGAGACGGAGATGAACTCCGGTTCCAGGACGTTCTTCAGCGCCTTCTCGATCTGCTCCTTGCCTATCGGTCGGAGCGGGTCGGCTGACGGCGCAATCCACTTAATCTGCTTGAACGCCTTCACTATCGCTTCCGCCTCCTCCCATTTCAGCTCCTTCGGCATCTTGTCAAAATTGATGCTTGGGCAGAGAGTCTTCAGCTCATCCACTTTCGCGTCCGATATCCTGGCGAAGTTGGAGGTGAGGAACGAGGAGAGCTTCCTCTCCTTGGAATGATGAGAATAATTGATCAGGTCGTCTGTGGTGACTCCTAGCGGATGCGGCTGCGCGGGAACGGGCCTGTCCGGGACCTCGTCATGGGCCCGCTGGAACACTGTGCGCTCCCCAGTCGGATCGACCACGGTGATCTGGGCATGTGGGTTCGCGAGCGCTGTGGCCTTGAGGTACTCAAGCGGCGCGTACTCGCTGCGGTCGTACTTTACCTCAGCGAACTCGCCCATGACTGCGACTCCCCTGTACTTGCCAGGGTATTCCACCATGTTGCTGACGGTGGGCGCGTTGCTCTTCAGGTTGACAGCGACATCGCACTCGTACACCTGGCCATCACCCGTACCTGACCTGATATGGACTGGCTTGCCGGTGGTGATCTGCGCGAACATGGTGCAGCCTGAAGCTCCGATACCTTGCTGCCCCCTCTGCTGGATGAACCTGTGGAACTTGGTGCCTGAGAGCATCTGGCCGACTGCTTTACCGATGAACGCTTTCGGTATTCCTGGGCCGTTGTCCTCCACATATAAACGGACGTGGTCGTTCTCGGTCACATTGTCTATCTTGACGTATATGTTCGGAAGTATCTTCGCCTCCTCGCACGCGTCAAGGTTGTTGGTGACATATTCATGAACTAAAGTCGTGAGCGAGCGGACCTTTCCTGAGAACCCGAGCATTTGCCTGTTCTTCTTGAAGAATTCTGCGACCGAATGCTCACGGAACTCTGAGAATATCTCCTGCGCATTAGAGCCGTTCTCCTCCACACCAGCTGTGATCTTCGCTGGCGCCTTGGCCTGCTTCGCGGCCTGCTCTGGCGCGTTCGCCTTTACTGGAGCCGGCTTGATTATAGTCGGGGGTTTCGCTGAGGTAGGCTTCGCTGGAGGTTGTCCCTTCGATTTCGCCGCCGCCTCGACTGTCGCTATCTTCTCGCTCGTGAGCTCGATTTTGGTTCCTGCCTCGATCCTGTCCATCCTAACACCGTTCGACCGCACGCGGTCATAGTTCACGCTCGGACGCGTCCATCCTCTTCCGTTCCCGCTGGAGGAAGATGTACACGCTTCCGTGGCTCGAGCCGTTGATGATCATCTTCACCGCTCTCTCGGCGATGTCGACCTCTTCCGGTTTGCCTATCATCGATACTGTGTTTCCGTACACCCTCAGGTTCGCGCCGCTCACTTCCTCTATCGTGCTGCGCGTCTTCCCCTTGGTGCCTATGATGCGCGACTTCACGCGCTTCCGCTGGTTCTCCTTCTCGAATATGTCCTTCAGCGCGATTATCCGCAGGACATACTCGTCGCTGAACAGGCGCATCGCGATATCCGGCTCGAAGCCCCTGCCGATCGCCTTGACCACATCGACCGCTTTCCATTCCGCGATCGGGTCTTTGGAGGAGATTGCTACCCCTTCTTCGGCCGTGGCCTCGATCCTTATGTCGCCTGCTCTTTCCAGATCCTCAACCCGGTTGAGGAGCACTTTCACTCTCTCCTCCGGGATCTTCACCAGTTGCATCGTTTCCTGAAGGGATTACCGAACGAGCTTATTTAAATCTTCCACTGATTAGGGGCGATTTACCGACGTGAAACCGCACGAGGAAGGCGCAGGACGCGCACGCGCGCGTTCGGAAGCGCGTATGGAACCGTTTTATTGCTTGCTGGAGAGACACGCGCATGGAAGCTGGAGATAAGGGCCGATTCCGCGGGCTTGCGGCCATCGCGTTAATGATGCTTTTCCTCCTGCCGCTCGCATCGGCCAAGAGCCTCTATCTCCCGCAGGCAAGACTGGACTACACCCTTAATCCAGATGGAACGATCACAGTGCAGGAGAACATCACGTTCGATCTGCAGTGCGATTCCAGCGACTGCTATCACGAGCTCTACGTGCAGAAGCCGACCGACCTGAGCATAGTCGGGGCGTCTGGATACTGTCTGCGATGCGACTCGGGCGTTTGCCAGCCGGGTGGTTGCTCGTTCAAGACGCAGTACTACGAAGGCTGGTTCGAGCTCGATCTTGACAATACGTACCAGCCTGGCACGTACCAAACTGTATTCCAGTACACAATAAACAACGAGATACTCGCCCAGAAGGACGCGGCGCAGTTCTTCTTCAAGATCTGGGGCGACCAGTGGGACTCTTCAGTGGGAAAAATGATCGCGGTGGTGTATCTGCCGGGAGACTCAGCACAGGCGGATATGTTCGTTCATCCAGTCAAGGGCAGCATAACTACGGAAAAGCACGGTAATGAGATATCGATACGATCGCCAGACTACCCGAGCCAAACCTATCTCGAGGTAAACATCGTGATGCCGAAGGAGTGGTTCACTTCGCTGGCGCCGGCCGCCAACTACATGACGCGGCAGGAGATCATCAAAGGAGAGCAGGACTACATCTCGAACCAGAAGCTCATGCAGCTCATAATGATGGTGGCGTTCGCTATCGCTCTCCTCGCCCTCCCTGCCCTGTACATATTGGTGTATCTGGTGTTCGGGACAGAGAAGCCGCTGCCTGAGATCGAGGCGCTGGCCCCATACGAGAGAGAGCCGCCTACGGACATGACTCCGGCTGAAGCGGGCCGGCTCCTCGGCACCAACTCCCCGTCCGACATGATAAGCGGTGAGATACTGTGGCTGGCGCAGAACAAGTATTTCACCATGGAGCAGATCGAATTCTCCAAGGGGTCGATCATAAAGAGGACAGAGAAGGCTGTGGCGTTCAAGCCAATCGCAGGCAAGGACACGAGCGGACTGACTGACTACCAGAAGAAGCTGTACGATTTCATGGTCGGCAACCTGATCGATAGTGTCTTCTGCATGGAACGGCTCGATATGAGCAACTTCTCCACCGCAGCGGAATACCGCGCGTTCTACACCACGTTCACAGAGAAAGTGAAGAAGCGCTTCGATGACAGGAAATTCCTGGACAACGCCGGCAACAGCATCATGGGCGTGGCTGCGGTGCTGGCGATGTTCGTCGGGATGTTCACGTTCGCTTTCTTCGGAGCTATTTTCCTAATCGAAGGGATGGTCATAATCGCCCTCGTAGGCATGAAGCCGCAGATACTCGGCAGATGGTCGAAGGACGGAAGGATAACTGAAGCCAGATGGAAGGCGTACAAGAAGTTCATGGAGGAGCTCACTCTGATGAAGGAGAAGCAGGTCATGGACATCATCCTCTGGGAACAGCTGCTCGTCTACGCGACCGCCCTTGGTGTAGCGGATAAGGTGACCGCGGCGATGAAGACGCAGGTGCCGAATTACAGCAGGAACACATCGCTCGTCTATTACAGCATGGCTGCGCCGTCGCTTTCCCACTCTGTCTCCAGCTTCAGCACATCAAGCGGCGCTGGCGGACATTCCGGCGGCGGATTCGGTGGCGGCGGTGGCGGAGGAGGAGGTGGCGGCGGTGGCCGCTGACCCCTGGTCTGTCTGAACCTTAGTTCATCTGAAGTGGTTCGCGAACGAGGAGAACACATTCTGCATCTCTGCCAGCTCCGCCATCACTCCTTTCACTGGATAGACCGTCACCACGCGCATGAGGAAACGCGGCCCATCTATGGTCATGGTCTTGGTAATGCGCGGCACCGCGAGCGCCGCTACAGCAAAACGGACGACCGCTGAGACGAGGAATATGATCTGCAAGCCGCTAATGAGGCCTAATGTCATTCCTTCGAAGAAAAGCGCGAGCACGCTGCCCAGGATGCTGCCAGTGAATGTCATCGCCGCGCTCAGGCCGTTTATGTGGGCTGCGTAGTCATGCAGAATCTTGCGAGGGGCGATTTTCAACATCATGTTGAAGTTCGCGAGATCGAATCCTGCCCAAACCACCCCAGAGTAGATCTGTATCAACACCACGTAGAGGAAATTGTCCGCAGGTATCCATAACAGCGCTATGAACGGGATCAGCATCGCTGTCGCGAACATCACAGGCCGGGTGCCGTACCTGTCGATAATCCTCCCCCAATACGGTTGCGAGACCAGTGTCGCAAGCGTGGAAGCCGCCGTAGCGATGGCAAAATCGAAATAGCTGAAGTGGAGCTCACGGATCATGAAAATCGCGAAGAACGGTCCTGCGATACCTGTAGCGAATACCATCCCGGCGGATAGGTAGATCAGGTTCTTCAAGTAAGGGTCGTTCGGCACCTTCACTACAGTCAGCAGGGACTCCCGTTTCGGCTTGAACGGCGGATCCCAATGCTTCGCGATCAGCCTTGCGGAGAGGTACCTGAACAGGAAAGCCGCGAAGAACGTTATCCCGAATCCGAGAAGGAGGTTGCCAGTCATCCAGCCGAGGAACACACCGGTGATGATAGATGCGATAAATTCCACGAAGCCAGATATCCTATTTCTCCTGCCGAAATACTCTCCCCTACTCTTCGGCAGTACAACGTCGCTCATCATGGACGTCCATACTGGAGAAACAAACGAGCCGGCCAATGACATCAGGGAATAGAAAATGATTAGGAGTACGACCTTGTCGAACGGAAACAATGGTATTAGCGCGAGAAGAAGCCAGAACAAAGCCTGGATGGTCACGAACTTGGATGACATCTCCCTCCTGCCACGCTCGAACTGGATCATCCAGGCTCCGAGATAACTCCCGACCGCCGAAGCGAGGGTGGAGAACGACCGGAGCAGACCTATCATGAATGGCGACGCGCCGAGCAGCAGAGCGAACGGAGTTATGAAATATCCGCCCACACCGTTCATCGCAGCCCAAGCCATGCCCTCAAGTATGGAGAGCTCCTTCGTCCTCTCTCTTTTCTTGCTTGCTGATTGAGTCTTGGGCATATCATCACATGGACGTTACGGGAGCATCTGCATCGTCTTTAAATAAGTTGACGGCGAGTTGGGAGCATGTATCCACAGAATCTCAAGAAACCGACGTTCACCAAGGTCAGCGACTGCATCTGGGAGATACCGACATCGTTCAAGCAGGGCATGCGGGTCCCTAGCCGCGTCTATGCGACAAAGAAGATACTCGATGAGATGGACCTCGCAGTCTATGACCAGCTCACCAACGTAGCGACGCTCCCTGGCATCTGCAGGTGCGCGTACTGCATGCCGGACGGCCATTCCGGATACGGATTCCCGATCGGAGGGGTGGCCGCGTTCGACACGCAGGAAGGCGTCATCTCTCCGGGCGGCGTCGGATTCGACATCAACTGCGGCATGAGGCTCGTAAGGACGGACCTCACTTACGACGATGTCAAGCCGAAGCTCCATGAGCTGATAGACGAGCTCTTCAAGAAAGTGCCTTCGGGAGTCGGGTGCACCGGATTCGTGAAGATCACCAAGGACGAGTTCAAGAAGGTCATAGAGGAAGGAGCAGGATGGTGCGTCCGTAAGGGATACGGCTGGGATGAGGACCTGAGAAGGACTGAAGAAGACGGCTGCATGAAGCACACCGACGCCTCCAAGATCAGCCAGAGGGCGATCACGCGCGGCTACGACCAGATAGGCACCCTCGGATCAGGAAACCACTACCTTGAGATACAAGTCGTGAAAGAGGAGAACATATTCAATCAGGCGGCTGCGAAGAAGCTCGGCATATTCCCGAACCAGGCAGTCATCATGTTCCACTGCGGATCAAGAGGGTTCGGGCATCAGATAGCGACAGATTCTCTCAACGCATTCCTTCCAGTCATGGAATCCAAATACAGCATCAAGATACTCGACAAGGAGCTCGCGTGCGCACCGTTCAGCTCACCGGAAGGCCAGACCTACTACAAGGCAATGAACGGAGGCATCAACATGGCGTTCGCGAACAGACAGGTCATCCTCCACCGCATCAGGGAGGTGTTCAGCCAGGTGTTCAAGCAGGACGCAGAGAAGCTCGGCCTGCACCAGGTATACGACGTCACGCACAACACCGCCAAGATCGAGAAGTACAAAGTTGACGGTTCAATGAAGGAATTGATAGTCCACCGCAAGGGCGCGACAAGAGCGTTCGGTCCAGACCGGCCTGAAGTGCCGCAGGAATACAGGGATATCGGCCAGCCGGTCATCATCGGGGGATCCATGGAGACCGGCAGCTACCTCTTGCTCGGGACTAAGAAGGCGGAGGAGGAGACATGGGGAAGCACCGCCCACGGCAGCGGAAGGACCATGTCACGCACCAAGGCGAAGAGCATGTTCCGCGGCGACCAGCTGCAGAAGGACATGGAGAAGCGCGGCATAATCATACGGACGGACAGCATGTCCGGCCTCGCGGAGGAGGCGGGTGCGGCGTACAAGAACATCGATGATGTCATAGACGCCACCCATCAGGCAGGAATCTCCAAGAAGGTCGTGCGTTTCGTACCGATTGCCAATGTGAAGGGCTGATTGAACAGGAGTATTCATATGCCGTACAGATATCTCGAGGGACTTACGTCCGCTGACATCGCGTTTGAAGCGACTGGAAAGACTGTAGAGGAGATGTTCGAGTCGGCTGGCGTGGCGGTCCTCGGCACCATGGTGAGGGATCCGAAGAACATCAAACCGAAAATCAAGAAGGATATCGCAAAGAAAGCGCCCACGATTGAGAAGCTCCTGTTCGACTTCCTTGACGAGCTGATATTCCTAAAGGACGCGGAGCAGATGTTCTTCAGCGAATTCAAAGCCAAGATCAGCGGAAAGGAGGGCGCGTATTCGCTAACGGTGGAGGCGCTGGGAGAGAAGATAGATCCGAAAACGCACGACATCGTCATAGACGCGAAGGCGGTGACGATGCACAAGTTCGAAGTCAAGCAGACAGGGAAGGGATGGCGCGCCCAAGTGATAATCGATGTTTGATTGTCATGGGATTGATCAGTGCCTGTGGCTGAATTGCGTCTTGAACCGCTCAGAGAACATCTCTATGCTCCATGGGGGGTTCCAGACCATCTCCACTGTGACACCTCTGACTCCCTTCACCTTTTCGACCTTTTTGCTGACGTCTTCTGTTATCATGCCTGCCAGCGGGCACATAGTGGACGACAGTGTCATCCGTACTTTGACATCGCCTTCCTTGATTGAGATCCCATAGATGAATCCCAGATCGACGACATTCACTCCCAGCTCAGGATCGATGCATCTCTCCAGGGCAGAGACCACATCCTTGATGGAAAGAGACGCGATCGCCGCCTTCTTAGAGATTTGAAGCTTGGGTTTTGAGGATTTCCTTGTGGTTCTCCTTGCATTCTTCTTCTTGGATGCCATCGTATCACTTCCTTTTCTTCTTCCTCTTCTTCGAAAGTACATACATAAGATCATTGATGAGCGGGACCAGGTAGAATGGGATAGCGAACCCTATAATCGCACCGGTCAAGATGCGGAGCGAATTGGTGCTCTCCCTGATACCTAACAGCTGGGTTCCGCCATCGATCGCGATAGGCAACGCGGCGAATACCAGGATCAGCAGGTTCGGCGTCTTCCTGCTGTCTTTGTCCCATAGGAACGGCATTGCTAATCCCCCCATCAGCATCGCCGCGTATATCGCCATGTCGCGAGAACATACTGGGAACCGATAATTGGATGGACCTGAACAGTCACTGATCGAAAGATTGCTGCTCGCGCACAGGGACCGTTCCGGGAGCTGATGACATATAAGACCGAAACCCGCATAGAGCGGCCCCACAAGTGGACTGTTCGACATCGCGAGCAATGGTGTGATCCATATCAGCAGATTGAACGCCAGCATGAAGAGGATGTACGCCGCGTAAGCTTTCATGCGAAAAGGACGAAGAGAAGGGCTTTAAAACCGTAGTGAGATACATCTCTGCTAGCAGTATAGCGCCAACTTCTAGTTATACAGTGCAAAAAGAGAGATGTGATGAAATGGTTGTAAGACACCTTAGAGCTATGGAAAAGAGGCACCTAGTCCTTCTCACTGCGGCAGTCGCAGTAGTGTTCGGACTGGTGTTCGGATATATCCTCACCGCGGTCGCGGTGAGCAACGCATGGAACCTGCCATTCATTCCGATGAGCAATCCAAGCGCTGGCGTGCAGACATCTGCCGCGAACTTCACTCCGAAAGTAGCGCAGTACCTGACCACCAACTTCCTCAACTCCTATGGCGCTGAGGCCAGGATAGTCAACACCACAGTCGAAGGAGGAATCACTGTGATGGGCGTCGACATCATCCAGAACGGCACCAAGCTCAGCGGCGGAGAAGTCTATGTGACCTCCGATGGAGAGCTGCTGCTACTAGGCACGCTTTACAACATGAGCAAGCCCCTGCCGGCCGTGAACCAGACACAGACTCAAACACAGACAGCTACGACGCAGGCACCGAAGACCGACAAGCCTACAGTCTCGCTGTACGTCATGAGCTTCTGCCCGTACGGCCAGCAGGCCGAGAACGCCATGTGGCCGGTGCTGGACCTCATGAATGACACATTCGACTTCGAGCTGCATTATGTCGTCTACCCGACCGATTACTACAAGGGACAGGAAGCGACATACTGCCTGAACAGCACCTACTGCACCATGCACGGCGTGGCTGAGATGAACGAGAACATGCGCCAAATGTGCGTCAAGGAGAACTACAACTCCAGCATATGGCTCAGCTACATCAAGGGGATCAACAGCAAGTGCAGCGCGCAGAACGTTGACACCTGCTGGGAAGGCGTGGCGCAGACCGCAGGCATAGACACCGCGGCCGTGAAGAGCTGCTTCAACAGCAGCGCAACATCACTCGCCCTGTCTGAGCAGAAACTGAATACGCAGTACGGGGTTGGCGGTTCTCCTGCGCTGTTCATCAACGGCGTGGAGTACCAGGGCGGACGCACCGCGGACGCGTACAAGACCGCAATCTGCAACGCGTTTAACACGGCGCCGGCTGAGTGCGGACAGTCACTGAGCACGGCCGAGACCGCGGCGTCGGGAAGCTGCGGTTGAGCCTGAACTCTTTCTTTTTCTTTTCTCTTTCTTTGTTTTGATTGATCTAGTGTAGCTCAGATGAGGCTAAGATCATGGACATAGAGGCTGCCGTCGCCAAGCCTGGAGAACTCAATCGCTACAGGATTCGCCACCGCGTTGAGGTCCGACCAACTGAGATTCCGTTCGATCGTTCTCATATCATTGATGTCGTTAGGAGTCAAGACGGGCTTGCCGGAACAGTTGAATGAGAGCATACCTGGCTTGAACTGGAGTGTCTGCTGTGGATTGCTGTGGCCCCTAAACATCGCGCTAAGCTCACGGTCATTGCCTGCGGCTGCCTCGATGATCACACGATTGCCTTCGACAAGCATCACTCCGCCCCTGATAAGATTGAAGGCAGGATGGCAGAACACGAAATAACGGGGACCGATGTCCTTCTGCATCAGGAGGATTTGTTGAACTAAGTCTTCCCTATCCTTCGACTTGGACCATGGGAGGCCTCGTTCCACTTTAGCTCTTTCATCAGGAAGCTCGCCGCACCTGAGGACCCATCCGAGTTTCCGGTCCCGATAGAAGGAATCCACTGTCTTCCTGACATGCGATTCCGTCCTCTCCATAATCAGTTGAGGATTGACTGTCGGCAAGCCTTGCTTGTGCAGGAAATATATGCTGGCCAACTTATTCATGGATAATTGGCGATTCTGCTGTATAAAAAGAGTGCTTTATCCAAACGCCATCTTCAGCCCGCCAAGGAAGAGGAAGAGGAATATCGAGGCAAGAGCCACCCCGGCGGCGGCGGTGAGCAGGATGTATCTCCGCTTTATACCGAATAGCTTGGCGATCAATGTGCCAGTATACACTCCGGCCAGAGGTATCGGGAGGCCCATGAAAATCGTTAGGGCAATCAATCCTTTCGTCTCGTAGTGCTTACCGAAATCGAGCAGTTTCTTCTCCAGTCTCCGGCCGAGGATCAGCTTGCCCCAATATGGGATGTTCACTATGTCCCAGATGAGGAGTATGACGGGACAGGCGAGGAAGTTGCCTATCGCTCCAGGCAAAATGAGCCAGGGCTGGCCGATAGAGAACGCGTAGATGGCCGCGCCCCTCACCTCAGAGACGGGCAGGAAGCCCAGCACAAACGCCACCAGCGGCGGATTGCCTATCGCCTGGACAATTGCAGCTACTATCGCTTCGAACATGCACAGAGACCTCGCGGTGGCGCTTTAAATCCTATCTAGATTGCTGCGCCCGGATGGCGCCGATCGGCATGATGCGGTCCGGGCTCACGACTTCTTGCACGCTTTTGTGAAGAGCGAGTCGCATGTGTAGCCTGGCGAGCAGTCGGAATCCACTCGGCAGCTGAGTATGTAGCACCTGTTGATGCCTGTGTCGCAGGCCTGGTTCTGCGTGCAGTCGCTGTCGCTTCCGCAGTAGCTCGACCTCACGGCGCATGTGCTTGAAACAGTCTCGCAGTACTGCCATGTCTTGCAATCGGAATCCGCAGTGCACCTGCCCTCCTTGGCGATGCATTTGTGGGTGTTCGGATCGCATATCTCGACTCCAGTATACCCACCCGAGCAGTCGGACGTGACGTCACAGAAGTCCCTCTTAGCCTCACAGAGGTGGCTCTGGCTGTTGCAGAGCTGCCAGGAGTTGCACTGAGAATCGAATTCGCAGTTCTGCTCCGAGACCATGCAGCGGTGGGTGCCCTGGTCGCAGGACTGCCATCCCTGGCAGTTCAGGTCGTTGTTGCAGTATCCGTCCCTGACCTTGCAGGTGTTGGTCCTGTCATCGCAGCTCTCCCAGGGATTGCAGTTGAGGTTGGTGAAGCAATAGCCGGCGCGCGGATAGCAGACGTTGGTTGTGGCGTTGCAGAGCTGCCAGCCGAGGCAATCGTAATCGTTGTTGCACCGCCCTTCGCGAGAGAGGCAGAGGTGAGTGGTCGTTGTGTCGCAAGCCTCGTAGTCCTTGGTGCAGAACGAGTCATCGCTGCAGTAGCCGAGCTTGAGCTTGCAGTCGCGGGTGACATTGTCGCATTCCTGCCAGTTGGAGCAGTCGGCATCGGAACCGCACTTGCCCTTCTTCAGCTTACAGGTGTGGGAACGGGCATCGCAGGACTGGAACTCGCTGCATTCAGTGTCCGATGTGCAGTATCCGGACGCAGTAAAGCACTTCTGCGCCGTGGTGTTGCAGGACTGCCAGCTGGAGCAGTCGGCATCCGTCTTGCACTTCTTGGTGGAGGTGCATCCGAACATGACGAATGCGGCGAACAGTATGAGGGCCAGGACCAATGCGTTCCACGATACCATAATACTCACTCTCACCTACCAGACGCTGATAAGGTATTAAAATATGGGCATACGCCGCCCGCGGGCGGGCCACCCTCGATTTTAAAATCTCGTTCAGTATTATGGGCATGAAGGTCATACGCTTCGATCAGAGGAAGAGCGAGATGAAGCTCGAACCCGAGAACTTCGAGGACCTCTGGCACCTGATGAAGATCATCAATGAGGGAGACGTAGTCATAGGCAAGACGATCCGCCGATTCCGCTCGGAAGGAGAGAAGGGAGAGGCCGGCGAGAAAAAGGAGGTCACCATAGAGCTCCAAGTGGAGAGAGCGGAGCTGCACAAGAACGCTAACATCCTCCGCGTCATGGGCAAGATACTGCAAGGCACTCCGGAAGAATACGTCCAGATAGGCAGCCATCACACCATAGACTTCGAGCCTGGCTACGCCTACAAGGTCAGGAAGCTGAAGTGGACATCGTACGAGATGGACAGGCTGAAGGACGCGCAGAAGTCGTCCAAGCGGCCCATCGTCAAGATAATCGTCCTGGACGACAAGCTGGCCAATGTCGCCACGCTCAGGAGCTACGGCATAGAGTTCGACTTCGAGATCCAGAGTAGGACATCCAAAAAGGATGACGCTTACGAGGAGAAGAGCCTGAAATACTTCGCGGAGATCGTGAAGGCCGTCAGTGGATCGAAGAGGGTGCTCATCGCGGGGCCCGGCTTCACCGCGGAATCGCTCCGCACATTCATCAAGAACAGGCATCACGAGCTGCTGAAATCAATCACTGTGGAGCACGTCAGCACCGCTGAGAAGAGCGGTATATTCGAGCTCGTGAAGAGCGGCGCCATCAAGAAAATGATCAAGGAAGACCGCATATCCACGGAATTCGAGAAGATGGAGAAATACGCGGCAGAGGCCGGCAGGAACAGCGGCCTGTCTGTGAAGGGAGCTGAGGAAGTCAGGGAAGCGATAAGCTACGGCGCGCTCGGGGAGCTCTACATTCTTGACGAGTTCGTCCGCAAGGATCCAGCTGTCATGGATGAGGCGAGAGCGAAGGGAGTGGAAGTGACGGTCTTCACATCGGGAGAAGAGCCGTGGAAGAGCCTGAAGAAGATGGGCGGCGTCGTAGGCGTCCTGCGGTTCAAGATAAAGTAATCATGCCTTCAGCCTGATCCGATCTATATTCTCCACAGTTATCCACGCAGCCATGTTCCCGTATCCTTTCTTATCGATCTGGAACGGCGCTATATTCTTGACATCGCTGAGGAAGATGAGGGTACAGTACCGTTTACCAATCACCTTCGCTGCGTATGATTCATCAATGCCGATTCGTGGTCCATAATCAGATATGATGCCTGCAATCTTCTTCCGATCCAGGTCTTCAAAAAACATCACTCTATTCACAGCCGCTTTTGCAGTCACAGGTGCGCCAGCTTCTTTGAAATAGACCGTATCACTGGGCGCAATCGCCTTGAACGGCGGTTTCCTGTTCTTGTACCACCTGGATTCTATCGTCTTCGTTCCGGAGAGGATCTTCCCCAGAAAGTCATTTTCTTTCGATAGGATCGCGAGATGGTCCATGCATGCCTTTGGCTATCTGATTTTAAAAATAAAGAAGGGGATCAGAATTTCACGCTGTAGCCCCAATGATCCAAGGCTGCCCTGAGCTCCGGACTCCTGGAGTCCCGCAGATCTATACCTTCAGCGACGGCCTCGACCGCGGCGCGGGCCGCCTTGGCGCCGGCGACTGTGCCGCCTGGATGGCCATGGATCCCTCCGCCCATCTGGATGATGACGTTCATCCCGAGCTTCCCGACTATTGCGGGGACGTGTCCTGGATACACCCCACCCGACGCGACAGCGAATGTTGGTTTCATGTGGTGCCAGTCCTGGCCGAGAGTCAACCCCTCTGCAGGAGTCACCTCTTTCTCAAGAGCGCTGACCACTTCGGTCACTTCCTCGGCGCCGCCGACCATCTTCCCTACAATGGTGCCTGCGTGCAGCTGGTCGAACCCAATCATCCTCGTCAGCTTCGCGATCGGTAGCATGGCGATCCCGTGCTTCGGATTCCTGGTGAACGCGGCGTGCATTGCCCTGTGCTCGTGGACCACCAGCTTCAGCTTGTGGTTGTAATCGTGCAGGTCCTCCAGAGCAGACCAGCCGACGGTGAGTATGTCGACCATCATGTACTCCCCGCCGTTGTCATGGACGAACTTCGCCCTGCGGAACATCTCCTTGCCTGGAGCGGTGACGTTGACCATGTACATCTTCTTCTCGCCGGTCACCCTCTCCGCCCTGTCCCTCGCCTTGATAGTGGTGAGGAATCGTTTCTCGAATGGGTTGAACTTCTGCCCGGTGAGGTTCTCGTCGTCCTTGACGACGTCGCATCCGCCGATCCAGGCGTCGTACGCCACCTTGGCGTGATCCCTTGGGTTGAGGCCCATCTTCGGCTTGACGATAGTGCCCACGAGCGGTCTCTTCTTGACCTTCAGCAGCTTCCGGACTCCGGCGATACCGTAATGCGGCCCGTCGTACCATTCGAGCATCTTCTTCGGGAACCTGATATCGTACAGCCTGAGATTGCTCACTTCCCTCATGCCGAATATGTTTCCGGCTATGCTGCTGAGCATCTGTGGCACGTTCCTCTTCTCGAACGCATCAAGGGGATACGCCACGTCGATGTATCCGCTGTGAGGATCCATGTGGAAGACATGGGCGGCCAGCTTCTTCATATACGCCTTATTCGTGGAGATGTCGGTCCAGGTGCCGATGCTCGATTCCGCGGCGACAGCGCTGGCCGCGCGCTCGAACGGGGTGCCGTACTTCGGCTCCATGTAGAAACGACAAATCAGATCATCCTTGTGTGGCTTGTATTTCACATCCACGTATCCTTCGTAGGCTGCCATGGATGAGGATGGTCGCAACTGTTTTTAAACATTAAGAGGCATCTCATATCCGTAAGAAACCAACGATACTCCCTTTGAGTTAATCGAGATGTGATGATATGGCCATGGCCGAGAAAGAGTTCAAGAAGGACAAGCTGAAGGACTTCAGCGACTGGTACAACACAGTGATCTACGCCGCCGATCTTGTGGATAACAGGTACAATGTCCAGGGATTCATCGTCCACAAGCCGATGGCGATGTGGACGTTCAAGCGCATGTATGCCTTATTCGAGAAGGAGCTCGAGAAGGACGACCACCAGCCCTCACTCTTCCCGACCGTCATTCCGGAGGAGAACTTCGAGCTCGAGAAGAAGCACGCCGAAGGATTCGTAGCTGATGTTTTTTGGATCACCGAGCGCGGCAGCGAGAAGCTGAAGAGAAGACTGGCGCTTAGGCCTACGAGCGAGACCGCCATGTACCAGATGTACTCGCTGTGGATCAGAGACCACACGGACCTGCCAATCAAGCTCTATCAGAGCTGCACGGTATTCAGGAATGAATCAGAGACATCGCCGTTCCTCCGGGGGCGTGAGTTCCTCTGGATAGAAGCGCACGACGCATTCGCCTCTGAGAAGGAGTCCAAGGAGCAGATCGCTAAGGACATGGGGATCTCCACTAGAGTGCTAGGAGAGAAACTGGCGCTTCCATTCATGTTCTTCGACAGGCCGAAATGGGACACGTTCCCTGGCGCGGAGCACACGTACGCGACAGATGTGTTATTGCCCGATGGCAAGACGCTGCAGGTCGCGAGCACCCATCTTCTCGGCCAGAATTTCGCGAAAGCGTTCAATGTCAAGTTCAAGGACGCGGACAACAACGAGCATTTCGTCTACCAGACGTGCTACGGCCCTGGCATCTGGAGGATCATGGCAGCAGTCATATCGGTGCACGGCGACGACCGTGGATTGATCATGCCCCCTGCAATAGCGCCCATAGAAGTCGTTATAGTGCCGATCACCAGATCCAAAGCAGATCCGACCGCGATAGTCACCAAATGCAAGAAGCTGAAAGAAGAGCTGGTGGAAGCGGGATTCTCAGTAGAACTCGACCTCAGCGAGAAGACGCCTGGCTTCAAGTACGCACAATGGGAGATGAAAGGCGTCCCAGTGAGGATAGAAATAGGGGAGAAGGAAGTCTCTGAGAACAGGGTCACTCTCGCGGCGAGGGATACCAAGCAGAGAAGGCAGGTATTGGATAAAACTGTTGTCGCTGAGATCCGGAAGCTTGGCGATGAGCTGACAGCGCGGTTGAAGAATAATGCCGACACTAATCTCGCTTCGCACGTCAAGGACGCGGAGAGCGTCGATGAAATAAAAAGTATCCTCGATGAGACCAAGGGATACGCGCGCGTCAACCTCCACTCAGTGGATATCGATGGGAAGGAATGCGCAGATACGATCCAGTACGAGACAAAGGGCGGCAAGGTCCGAGGCGTCCGTGTAGGGAAGGATGAGAAACCATTCGGAAACGGCAAGTGCGTGGTCTGCGGCAAGCCGGCCAAGCACGTCGTTTATATAGCTCGCCAGTATTAATTTCGTTGATAGCCCCGTCGTCTAGCGGTCAAGGATAGCGGGCTCTGAACCCGTTGACATCGGTTCGAATCCGGTCGGGGCTATATTTATTTTGCATGAGGAATAGAGTATGTGGTTTGTGGACAATGGATCAGTGAGCCGATGAGCGAGACATTGCATCTAGCGATAATACCGGACGGCAACCGGAGGTGGGCCAAGCTCCACGGCAAGTCGATACCCGAAGGGCACAAGGCAGGCATCGACAAGCTGAAGGACGTCGTGGAATGGTGCAGGGACATCGGAGTGACCACGCTCAGCATCTGGATATTCTCCACAGAGAACGCGAGCCGCAGCAAGGAGGAAGTTGAATCCCTTTACAAGCTGTTTGAGGAGATGCTGAATCGCATAGAGAACAGCAAGGAGCTTGAGCAGCTACGGACAAAAGCGAGAGTCCGGTTCATAGGAAGGATGTCCATTTTCCCGAAGCACATCATCGAACGGGCCAAGGCAGTGGAAGCGAAGACCAACCAGGACGCCAAATTCACCGTCGCCATACTGTGCGGATACGGAGGAAGGCAGGAAATCGTAGACGCGACCAACCGAATAATCTCGGACGCCAAGGGAGGAAAGATCGGCGCGGTAGACGAGAAGACATTCTCCTCATATCTTTATGCGCCGGACATCAGCGATCCGGACCTAGTGTTCAGGTCCTCGGGCGAGAAGCGCCTGAGCGGCCTGCTGCCATGGCAGACGGTGTACAGCGAGTTCTACTTCTGCGAAAAGCTCTGGCCGGACATCACTAAAGAAGACTTAAATACGGCGATATCGGAATTCAAGAGTAGGAAACGGCGTTTCGGGAAAGGGTAATTGGGAGGTTACTATCCGATGCTTGATTGGTGCGTCACGAAAGGGGATGCGGGTTACAGGCTCGGCGTCCCTCCGCTGACGGAAGAGGAGGAGCAGCTTGTCTTTGATGTCAGCGAGAGCTTCAAGGAGCTCTCGAAGCACCGCGACCTGCAGGGTGTGAACCTCCGTTCACTGATCGCCGAACAGCTCGTTGATTACTGCCGACATCATAATATCGTTCTGGACCATGAGCAGGAGCAGTATGTGAGCACCTATCTTTACTACAACATAGCAGGTTACTGTGGCCTCGACCCTCTTCTTGAAGACGAGAGCATTGAAGAGGTAGGGATGATCGGGATCGGTAAACCAGTGTACATCTATCACGTCACCAAGGGATGGCTCGACACTAATCTGCGTTTCAGGAGCGAGGATGCTGCCGTCGCAGTCATAAACAAGATTGCGCGGCAGGTCGGACGGAGGATTACCTACCAGAACCCGAAGCTCAACGCGGTTCTTCCGAATGGGGCGAGATTGCATGCGTCGATTCCGCCGATCTCTGATGTAGAGCTGACCGTGAGGAAGTTCAGGACGAATCCGATCACGGTCGCCGACCTCATCGACAACCGGACTTATTCCCTAGACGCGATGGCGTTCCTCTCCCTCCTGTTCCAAATGGATTACAACATACTCGTCGCAGGCAACACAGCGAGCGGTAAGACGAGCACCCTTAACGCGCTGTTCTCATTCATCCCTCTCTCCGACAGAATCCTCATCATAGAGGAAACCCCGGAGATCAACATACCGCATGCCCACAAAATCAAGATGATGTCAAACCAGGAGCTGAAGATCGACATGCGGATCCTGGTGGAAGACACGCTGAGGATGCGGCCGGATCGTGTCATCGTTGGTGAGATCCGGACAAGGGACGAAGTCGGTGCATTCATCGAAACAATCCTCAGCGGCCAAGCGAGAGGAAGCTATGCGACGTTCCATGCTCAGTCCTCCGAGGAGGCGGTGAAGAGGATGGTATCGCAGGGAATATCCCCTGTCGACGTCGGATCGATAAACTTCGTCGTGGTGCAGCGCAGGATAATACGATATGATCCGAAGAGCAGGCGCTATTGGGAGGAGAGGAAAGGAGTCGAGATATCCGAGCTCTCTGGTAATTCGGAAATCAACAAGATATTCCAGCTGAACCAGCGGACCGGCTCGATGGAAGGGAGCTACACGCGTTCAAAGAGTGTTCCGGATATCACAGACAGCTTCGGCATATCGGAGAAAGAGCTCTCTGTGGAGATCGACAAGCGGAAGGAGATGCTCGCTTCGCTCAAGAAGAAGTCGTTCGAAGAGACAGTTTTCTCCATACAATCATCCTTGTTCACACGAGGATTCGGCAGGGAAGCCCCAATGTCAGAGATGATAGATCAGAAAACGCAAGAATGATGCTTAATTCTTCAACCGCGGGTGTGCGATGCTCAACTCAAGAGAGACTGTAGCGGAACTGAGGAAAGACCTTCACTCTGCAGATATAGACATCAGCGTGCGAGACTACCTAAGATACGCGGCAGTCTCTTGCGTCTTCTTAGCTGCAGTTATCACTGCGATATCCTCGAAAGTGGATGCCACACTCGGCACGACCGATATCGTCGTCATTTTTTCTGTCTCTTTCATGTTCTGCGTACTAGTCGCGAAGCGTCTGCCCGCTAGCCTCGCCAGATCCAGGGCGCAGGACATAGAATCCGATCTTCCAATCGCGATCAGGACTGTGGGAATCCAACTGAACATGCATGTACCGTTCGAGAATGCCATCAGGAACATCGCGTCATCGAATTACCGGTGCTCTAAAGAATTCAGGAAGGTCGTCAAGATGATTGATGGGGGCGCGACAATCCCCGACACCCTCAGGCAGATGGCGAGGAGAGTGGAGTCGTCAATCGTGAAGAAGATGATCATACAGCTCATCCGAGCGTATGAAGAGGGGTTGACCGGCGTCGATCTCAAACGGCAGGCGGACGAATTGATCGCCACCCAACGCTTCAAGTTCAAGGAGTTCTCGGCAAGGATAAGCTTCCTGAGCCTGATGTTCATCGCGCTGTCATGCATCGCACCGACAATGTTCCTGGCTTACGGAGTAATATCCTCTCTGTATATGGGCGCGCCGATGTCTCCGAGCGACATCTGGCTGACATTCCTCTTCATATTCCCCGCGCTGAACGCAATCCTCATACTCTACATAAAGATGAACACGCCGAAACTGCTTACCACGGTGAGGGAACCACTATTCTCCAAGAAAGAGAGATGCATGCTTGATCTCCAGCTCCGAAGCATCGGTATACGGACTGATTTCGCGCGTTTCATGACCTTGTTGTCAGCGCTGTCCGCAATTGCAGCCGCAACGTCGTTGTTTGCCGGTTTCCCGCCGGGTCTGCTCTTCCTCCTCCTCCCGTTGGTAGTATACTTCCTTCTCATTATCCTCATCGAGCGTAAGAGCGCGGAGATAGAGAACTATCTTCCCGATGCCCTTCTCTACGCGTCCACGATGGAATACGGGGTGCCTATGGAAAAGATCATCAGCAATATCGCGACATCCGGTTATCATTCGCTATCCGGGGAGTTCGCAATCGCGTCCCGGCAGATCCATGCTGGCGCCAGCATACCCCATACATTCGATGATATGAGGATGAGGAACAGTTCCATGCTGTTGGGAAGGGTACTAACCATGCTCAATCAATGCTACAAGACAGGCAAGGACGTCCACTCAGCCATACGGGAGACCGCGGAAGATATATTCGAGCTTAATCTGCTCGCAAAGGAGCAATCCTCATCGCTCGCGATGCAGAAGTACACGATACTGGTTGGTGGGTGCATCCTGGTCCCAGTCATACTCGCGCTCGTGCTGAATGTGATATCTGGGATAGAGGCACCGTACACGTCAGTGATCTCTGATCAGCCGTCCTTTGATCGGGCAGCGTTGATCCAGACCGCGTCCGACGCGATCATAGCGTATCTGGTGATCTATGTCCTGATGGCCAGCCTCTTCGTAGCGTACCAGGAAGGAAGGGCGCGGACGTTCGCAGGCTACGCGATCGTGTTCATCCCAGCTGTGCTTCTAATCTTCACGTTCGCTAGGGAGAACCTAAATCTGATATGAGCCCTGGGCGAGAATTGAACTCGCGGCCTCGTCCTTACCAAGGACGCGCTCTACCCCTGAGCTACCAGGGCACGATACTGTTTCTACGAATACATTAATATCCTTTCCACCAACGTTAAACATGGCAAGAGCGAGAGAGCAGATGGACTTCAGGCTTCCTCCGATCCTCAAGAAGCTGAAGCGCGGCCCGCAGGTGCTTCTACCGAAGGACCTAGGCATGATCGTGTCCTACGGGGGGATGGGCAAGGAAAGCGTTGTCGTGGACGCGGGGGCCGGCAGCGGCTTCGCCACGGTGTTCTTCGGGTCGATAGCGAAGAAAGTCATATCATTCGAAGAACGCAAGGAGTTTGCTGAGTTCGCAGCCAAGAACATCAAGCGGTCCGGACTCGACAACATCGAGCTGAGGGAGCAATCAGTCTTCGACGGATTCAAGGAGACGGCCGACATAATTAATCTGGACCTTCCGAACCCAGAACGGATTTTTGCGACAGAGTTCTCGCTATCCGATGAAGGCGTGATAGTCGCTTATTCGCCGCATACTGAGCAGGTCACCTCGTTCGTGAAGGCAGCGAAAGGGAAAGGCTACGAGTGCTTCACAATCGAGGTCATTGTCCGGGAGATGCTGAGCCGGGAGGCGGGAACGCGACCCCAGACCAAGGGCCTGACGCATACTGGGTATTTGACGTTTGCCAGGCGTACGACAAGGAAAGAGTAGAAAGAAAGTAAAAAACAACAAAAGAAAAGGAAAAGAAATCTCGCCTTACTTCTTCATCGTCATCCAGCCGTACAGCGAGTACAGCGCGGACAGGCCGACTAGTACGTAGACCAGTTTAGCGAGCATTGATCCGGCCCCGAGCAGCATCGCAACCAAGTCAAGGTTGAGCAGGCCGACTAATCCCCAGTTCAGGCCGCCGATGACGACCAGCGCCATAGCGACTGTTCCCAACATTCCCATCTTCATATTTCCACCTCGTCTTTGGTGCGCGTTTGCATACTTGTTGTCGCTGTATGCTGGAACGCGTTCAAGAGCACGCTTTAAATAAGTGATTCCATCATATCCCCACCCCGACAACTGACGTATCTGTTGAGGACCCAAGAGCAGGTGATATTTTGGTAGAAGAGATCGTGCACGACGAGTTAGGGCCAGAGAAGATAATCGAGGTTTATGATCCGAAGACAGGGATGCGCGGCGTCCTCGTGGTAGACAACACGGCGAGGGGTCCGGGCAAGGGCGGGACAAGAATGACGCCCACAGTCAACAAGGTCGAAGTGTTCCGGCTCGCGAGAGCGATGACGCTCAAGAACGCGTTGGCGGACCTGCCGTTCGGTGGCGCAAAATCAGGCATAATCGCCCTGCCCGAAGTCATAAAGGACAAGACAAGGAAGAAAGCGTATGTCCAGGCGTTCGCGAGAGCGCTCAAGCAGCTGAGCCCGAGCATATACATCGGAGCGCCGGACGTCAACACTGCCGAAGAGGAGATGCGGTGGTTCGTGGAGGCGAACGGTTCCTGGAAGTGCGTTACCGGCAAGCCGGCTGACATGTGCCTTAAGCCGGGCAAGTGCGGAATCCCGCATGAGCTCGGTTCCACTGGATTCGGAGTGTATCATGCGGCGCTCGTTGCCCTCTCACATGCAAAGATACCAGTCAAGAGCGCAACATTCGCTGTAGAAGGGTTTGGGAACGTCGGGAGTTTCGCTGCCAAGTTCCTGACTGAAGCGGGCGCGAAGTTCGTTGCGGTCAGCGACAGCAAAGGATGCATCTACAATCCGGACGGCCTCGACTTCAAGCAGATTGAGCAGACCAAGAAGGAGAAAGGGACGGTCACTGCCTACGCACCTGGAAAAGTGCTGCCGAACAAGGATCTCTTCGAGCTGCCTGTCGATCTTCTGATTCCCGCGGCCCTCCCTGATGTGATCAACGAAAGTAACGTCGGCAATGTCAAGGCGAAGGTCGTGTGCTGTGGGGCCAACATACCGATGGCCGTCGCGATGGAGGACAAGCTCCATGCCCGTAGCGTACTCGTGGTCCCTGATTTCGTGGCGAATGCGGGCGGAGTCATATCCTCCTACTGCGAATACAAGGGCAAGACAGTAGACCAGATGTTCAAGATGGTGGAGAAGAAGGTCAAGAGGAACACTAAGCTGGTACTCAAGCTCGCGAAAGAGAAAGCAGTCAAGCCGAGGGACGCTGCGACTGAGATCGCGATGCAGCGCATCCATGAGGCTATGGCAAAGCGGGAAGCAGAGCACAAGCAGTGATCCCTTCACACCGCGTTCCGTAGAAACAGGACTAGAGTGCAGGGGGTGAGATTTGAACTCACGAAGCGCCTACGCGCACAGGGTCCTAAGCCCTGCCCAATAGACCAGGCTCTGGCACCCCTGCATAAAACAAAAGCCCGACCGGATTAAAAAAGCCTACCGGTACATCGGAGACTCGATCTCCTCGTACTTCTTCTTCGCGGTGGTCGCGTTCTTGAGAATATCCTTGACCCTGCTCTCGAGCTCGAGCCCTTCCTGCGCCAGCTTCTTCGTGTTGAACGATATGCCGAGCACCTTGCCGAGCTTGTCCAGAACGTTGGCCGCGCCGACAAGATTGACGTTCATGTCTCCTCCGGCCGTCAGTATGGATGCTGCAGGGAACTTCCTCATGTAAGCGTTGGCGAGCAACATTCCGGTAACTCCTGTGGTCACTCCCTCATTGATAAGCGTCACTCCATTCCGTTCGAGCGACGATCTCAGCTCGGACGTGGTTGCAACTCCAAATATCTTCTTCTCGGAACCGCCGACTCCGATTCCACCCAGGGAGAACACCGCCCTCACCTTCCTGTCCTCGCTCCAGGAGATTATCTCATTGGTCACTTCGCTGACCGCGCTGAGGGGGATCACGAATTCGGACAGCAGGATGATGAGATTGTGTTTCTTCGACTGGTAGATTCGCGCAGGCGGCAGCGGAGCGCCGTTGTGTATCGAGCAGAACGGCGGGAACTTGTCCGAGTCTATGTATCCGACCAGCTCCATGTTGAGCTCCTTAACCGCGTGCATGGCCGCGATTGTCCCGACCATGCCGACCCCTGGGAATCCTTCGATAAGCACCGGGTTCTTCAGCCTGACTGGAGTTACCTCTACAATCTTGCTCATGCCTTCGCTTCGCCGCCGTCTTTTAAATTGTTGTTCTTATCGGCAGGCGCTCAGAACAGCACCTTGACTCCGTCCTTCTCCACGAGAATAGTGTGCTCGAACTGCGTCACGACCCCACCAGACTTCTCACGAAGCACAGGATACGCTATCAGCGAGCCGTTCCTTAGGAGCTCCCTCATAGCGAGACGGTCCATCGGGGTCCTGGCATAGTGCCTCTCAGCGAACGGAAGCGTCTTCCTCTCCTTGAAAATAGTGTCGAGCATCTTTCTCGCATCCTTGTTCCTCGTTGGCTCGAATCCTCCGACGCTGAATATCTCGCACCGGTCCAACTCGACCACATGACCAACTTTGTCCGGATAGGTCACGAAAGGCTCTATCGCGATGATGTCTCCTTCCTTCAGCACATATCCTGCATTGGTCGCGTAGTTCGGCACGTCCGGCTCGGTGTGGATGAGATACCTTTCGAGGCCGTGGCCGTTCAGGTTGTCGATCAGCTTGAATCCCTTCGATTTCACCGTCTTCTCTATCTCCGCGCCGATATCGCTCGTGCTCTTCCCCGCCTTGATCACCGACACTCCGTTCTCCAGCGCGAGCTTTCCGGTCTCGAGCAGTTTCGAGTGCTCTCCTGACACATCGAACGTCACCGCGCCGTCCGCGATCCAGCCGTCCTTGTGCACTCCGATGTCTATCTTCACGACATCCTTGTTACCGACTGTCCGGTTCTCGTCCGCGCTCGCGGTATCATGGGCGGTGATGTCGTTCACCGATATGTTCAGCGGGAACGCGAAGTCGCAGCCAAGTTCCTTCGCCTTCTTCTCGACCGAATCCGCGATCTCGCGGAAGCCGTCTCCGGGCCTTATCCTGAGGCCGTCTCGTATCTGTGACGCCGCTCTCCCCGCTTCCGTGGTGTTCTCGATGCGCTTCTTCATCGCATCGATATCCTCTTCCATATCGCTGAAATCTATTTCCATGATCATTACCTCTCTCTAATCACGCAGCAGTGATTATAATCACATCCAGCCGCCAAGCGACGACTGCCTGCCCTCGAACTTTATATCGTCCTCGGTGTACCCGAGCTCTCCGATGATCCTCATGACCGCGGGCAGCACCTGGTGGTCGACGTAATATTCAGGGTCATAATCCTTCGCGAACTCCTCGAGCTCCGCTTTCTCAGATACGCTCTTTCCGTTGCGCGTGACGATGTACCCGATTATCGCGCCGGTCCCTATGTTCATCCCACGTTTCTTCGCCTTCTCGACCGCCGCCAGCTCCGGGGACACCACGGCGTACTCGCTCTTCCTCAGCTGGGTGTATATCACGAGATCCTTCCTGTCGATCTCGCCTTCGTTCAGCCTGCGGACCACATCCTTCACTATCTGGATGGCCTTCTCCTTGCTGCCCTCTTCGAGAATCGCTTTGAGCACGCTGAGCTGGGTATCCTTCGCCACCTTGGACCAGTCCCTGCGCACGAGCTCGAACCCTCTTATCTTGATCTTGCCCGCCTTGTTTATGAGCGCGTACTTCTTCTTCGCCCCTTTCGTCTCCTTCTCGTGCTTCTTCGAGACGAAGACGCCTCGTGTGTAGATGTCCTCGAGCTCCAGCTCCATGGTGTCCGGCAGCGTCCTGTTGATGGAATCCATGAACTTGATTGCGTCCGATTCATTGCGCTCTTTCAGTAGAATGAATATCGAGTCGGTGTCCGCGTATAGGACGGTGTATCCTGCCTCTTCCGCTTTCTTGACGACGTCCTGCACATAATATCTCCCCCAGGAAGTGATCGCCTCAGCGGATTCTCTGGAATACCATCTCGCCCGCGCGTAGTTCAGCATGCCGTACGCGGTGTTCAGCACGATCTTCATGGCGGCGACTCTCGCGTTGAGTATCGAGGCATCGTAGCCCGTAGCCTTCTTCAGCTGCGCCTTCACCGTCTTCCTGCGCTCGAGCAGGCCGCGCATGGTCGAAGGCACCAGTCCCGGCCTCTTCATGCAGAAATAGTGGCCTATAGGTGCCGCATTGCCCTTCTTGCATTCCTCATGGCCGCAGTTCAGCGTCTCAGGATCGACATTGTGGGATGTGAGTATTGAAGGGTACAGGCTTCGGAAGTCGAAGACAGCGATGTTCTCGTAGATTCCTGGATTCGGCAGCTTCACGTAAGCGCCCTGTATCTGGTCACCATATCTCTCGCCAGCGAGCGACTCTCCCGGCTTCGGAGGGATCACTATCCCTTGTCTGCACGCCTCATTCATGAGGAGCGCCTCCACCAGCTGCCCTGTCGTGGCACCGCTGATCTGCGAGAGGGGAAGCTGCGTGAGCCTCGCCAGCTCTATCTGAAGAGGCATCAGCCTATCGAAAATCTCTGCTGTCGCCAAGGAATCCTTCATCGCGTACTCGACAAGCGCCTTCCTCCTAGTGGGATCATCCCACATCTGGAATATGGACATCATGTCCACTTTCCAGGGCTCGCCGCCTATCATCTCCTTGTAGACCTCTTCGAGCGTATGCCTCTGGAGCTTAAGCGCCTGCGCGGCCGCGAGGATGCGGACAGAGTAGTAAGCGTCGAAATGTATCCTCCCCTCCAGCCTCACATGGGCGGTCATGCCGAACTTCCTGAGTCCTGGCGGCTTGCCGCTGCGCCCCAGCGGGAATCTGATGCCGAGAGCGTCCGCCCTAGCTTTCATGTAGGGGATGTCGAACATCGAGGAGTTGTAACCGACAAGCACCTCGACTCCCTTCTGGTCCACCAATTCGCAGAACCTAGTCAGCGCCTCCCGCTCGTTGGTGACGATCTCGGTGTTCGGAAGATTGCCGCAGTCCTTCCAGGTTATCGCGCCGCTCTCCTTCCCGTCGCTATAGCTAATGATTATGACCTCATCCTTGTCCTCGCGCGGCACCCCCTGCGGGTTGTATACCTCTATGTCGAACGCCATCGTATTCAGCGGAGTCTTGCTCTCGCCGGCGTCCTTGATCGATTTGACGTTCCTCCCTTCGTACTCGATCTCGACCTCGTTCATCGGCCGCAGGCCCTTGTCCATTATGTAGCGCCTGCCGAACTTGATCCCGTTCTCGTAGATCCGTCCGAACCTGCCGAGGATCTCGCTAAGCACAGGCACCTCGCGCGGATCCGAGCACACTATCTTCTGGAGTTCCTTCTCGTTGCCGCCGACTCGCACCCTTACTGGCTGTATATCAAGGATCTCTATGTTGCCGTATTTACCCTTCTCGATCGTTTCCCCGCTATCGACGTAGAAATAAGGCTTGAACTCCGGATCGTACATCTTGAAGAAACGCTTCCCTTTCAGGATTAGGCGTATCGTGCCTTTCCCTCTTCGGACCACGTAATCGACGTCTATGAGCACAGCCCTGCGCTTCATCCAATCATCTTCTGCAGAAATAAGACAGATATGGAGCTAATGCTCGCCCTGGGTTTAAAACCTAATCTATGGCGCCCGAGCGGTCACTCCTCTCCGCCCTTGCCCTTCTTGCGCTTTATGGCCGCGATGTCTCCGAGTGTGAACTGCTCGACGGCAGCCTCCCTGACCTGGCGCCTGGAGGACATCTTCATCTCTTCCCGGAGGTCCTCTATCTCCTCCTGGTCTATGTCCAGGGATTTCTTGAGCTTGTCCCTCTCCTCCTTCAGCGAGCCGATCTTGCTCTCCATCTCCTTAAGGGACTTGGAGTTGGCCTTGGCGGCCCTGACCTTCTGGAGCTTCTTCTCTATGTCCGCTATCCTGGCGGCGAACTCCCGCTCCATCTTGAGCGGCATGTTCTTGGAAGTAGAGATCTTGAAATCGATGAGCTCTATCCTCTTCAGTAGGACTTTCTCGTCATCGAGGGTGCCCAGTCCGCTCTCCTTCCGGACGCGCTCTATGTCCTCGGCGATCTTCCTGACCTGGTCGCTGATCTCCTTGATCCTGGCCAGCTTCTCTTTTCTTTTGGCCTCTATCTCTTCGATCTGGCCAGTAATAGTTTCATTCATAACTGATTCCTACCCAGTTATTATCAGCTCAGTTTTTTAATGATTGTGCAGGCCCTAGAAACGCGTCGGAATCGGCTATTTTTTAAAAATAGGAGCCACATCCAGTATCGATGGCATCCCAAAAAGAGGGTGGTGAAGCGCAGGCAAGATGGCCAGCGACGTCTTCCGACGCAGCGCTGCGTATACTGGGCAGCAGCCGGTCCGGCCTCTCTTCGATAGAAGCGAACTCCCGTCTTGGCAGGTACGGCCCCAATGAAATCATAGAAAAGAAGGCGAAGAGCGATTTGGCGATCTTCATCGACCAGTTCAACAACTTCCTCATACTGATACTTCTCGTTGCGGTTGTCATCTCGGCCGCCGTCGGGGAGTCGGTGAACGCGGCCGTCATACTGGCTATCGTTATACTCGACGCCATCCTAGGTTATCTGCAGGTCAAGAAAGCCGAGGCTGCGATATCCGCCCTGAAGAAGATAGCGGTGCCTAACGTGAAAGTTATACGCGACAGCCAGGTACGCACCATAATATCCAGGGAACTTGTTCCCGGAGATGTCATCATCCTTGGCGTCGGAGACAAGGTTCCCGCCGACTGCAGGATATTGCAACAGATGAATCTTAGAACGGACGAATCGCTGCTTACCGGTGAATCCGCCCCCGTCTCGAAAGACGAGAGAACCCACTCAAGCCAAGCCGAACGAAGGAAGAACATGCTGTTCTCAGGCACTACGATAACATATGGTAGATGCGAAGCCCTTGTGGTCCTGACGGGCATGTCGACCGAATTCGGGAAGATAGCCGAGACAATCCAGCAACCAGAAGAAGAGACGCTGTTGCAAAAGAAGGTCAATATCCTTGGGCGGCAGCTCGGCATCATATTCGTGGCCGCATCGTTCGCGGTATTCGTCGTCGGAGTGCTTGCGAGCATCCCGCTGGTAACGATGTTCATAACTGCGATCGCTCTCGCGGTCGCGGCAGTGCCAGAAGGCCTTCCCGCATCGATCACAATCGCCTTGGCGATCGGGATCGGACGCATGGCCAACAGGAAAGCGATAGTCAGGCGGCTGGCGGCAGTAGAGGGACTCGGCAGCGTCACAGTGATATGCAGCGACAAGACAGGCACCCTCACAGTCAATGAGATGACTGTGAGACGAATCTGGACATTGGACTCGGAACTGGAAGTCACCGGGGAAGGCTATCGCGCCCCAGGCAGGTTCTTGGTGTCCGGGAAGCCGTCTTCGATCGCGATGCGAGGCGCGGCCGCGAAAGTCCTTAAGGCAGGACTGCTCTGCAACGACGCTTTCGCCGATAGCGAATTCGTAGGGGATCCAACGGAACTTGCGCTTATCATATCGGCCCGTAAGGCGGGCCTAAAAGAAGACCTTCGTTCCCTTACACGGCTTGGCGAGTTCCCGTTCGATTCCGGACGGAGGATGATGTCGGTAATTTACGATACACAGGACGAAGACGGCCGCTCTCTCTGGGCGAAGGGGGCCACCGAGGAGATACTGAGGCGATGCTCATTCGTGATGAAGGGAGGGAAGACAAAGCGGCTCACGGAATCGGATCGGAAGAAGATACTCGAATCGAATAAGGCATACGCCGCCAAGAGCCTAAGGGTTCTCAGCTTCGCGGTGAAGCATGTCGCTGCCAGAACGCCGGCCACAGAAAGCGGCATGATGTTCCTAGGCATGCAGGCGATGATGGATCCCCCTCGCCCTGAAGCCAAGGGTGCAATCACGCGGTGCCAAGCCGCAGGCATAAAGGTGATCATGGTCACGGGGGATCACAAGGAGACCGCGTCCGCGGTAGCCCACGAACTCGGACTCATAGACGGCGGGCACGTGCTCACTGGAGAGGAGCTCGACAAGCTGAGCGACAGCGAATTCGACAAGGTAGTCGCTGGCATCAACGTCTACGCAAGGACTTCTCCCGAGCACAAGGTACGTATAACCGAGGCGCTGAAGCGCATGGGTGAGGTCGTCGCAGTCACAGGAGACGGAGTGAATGACGCCCCGGCGCTAAGGAAAGCGGCCATCGGTGTCGCTATGGGCATAACAGGGACAGATGTGGCGAGGGAGGTCTCGGATATGGTCATCGCCGACGATAACTTCGCTACCATCGTAGCCGCAATCGAAGAAGGGAGAGGGATTTACGACAACATCAGGAAGACTATCGCGTTCCTCCTGTCTACGAACATCGCTGAGATCATGATACTCCTCCTCGCGGTGGTCACATATCTCCCGTTGCCATTGATCGCCATACAGCTGCTCTGGATCAATCTCGTAATAAACGGCCTGCCCGCACTCGCTCTCGCGGTCGATCCGATCAGCCATGACGTCATGCGGAGGAAGCCCCGCCCGCCGTCCGAGAGCCTCACTGACAACATGAAACTATTCTTGGCCGACGCGCCGGTGCTGATGACCGTCGCTGTGCTCGGCCTGTTCCTGCTGACTCTTCATGATGGAGGGAGCTTAGTGCGGGCGCAGACCGTCGCATCAACCACAATCATACTCATGGCATTCGCCTACGCGCTGAGCTGCAGGTCGCTTGAGCGGCCAGTCGGGACAGGCATATTCGAGAACAAGTATCTGATCCTGACGATGGTCGTATCATTGCTCTTACATGCGGTGATATTGTACACCACACCACTTCAGCAAATGTTCCAGATGGGGCCTCTGACCGCGGAAGAGTGGCTAGCGATAACATCGGTGTCGCTCGCCTCATTCCTGTATCTGGAAGGCGCGAAAATGTTCAGTCATGCGAAGAAGAGCGCTGCGGTCACGGAAAAGACAGTGGCGTGAGGAAAAGTACACTTGGCGTCACACAAATGAGTGCCACTTTCAATCGACACATCAGATCCCTATGCCTTTGCCTCCCTTCAGCATCCTCTCCAAGCGTTTCTGCATCCCCTTGTTCTTCTGCAGCTGCTCGTAGAGCTTCTTCATTTTACCAAACTGGTTGACGAATTCGCGGACAACATTTGCATCGACACCCGAACCTTTAGCTATCCGTGAGATGCGGGATGGGTTCTTCCTAAGGAGATCGGGATCGGACCGCTCAGCCTTGGTCATGGAGCTGATGATCGCCTCGTATTTGTCCATCTTCTCCTCGCCCTGCTCAAGCGCCTCCTTCGGGACATTGACCATGCCCATCGCCTCGAAGACGCCTTTGAGGGGGCCCATGCGCCTGGCCGCTTTCAGCTGGTTGTAGAATGTGTTGATGTCGAAATGCTCCGGCAGCTCCCCTGATTCCATCCCTTCTGGCATTGCGGCCTTGACCTTGGTGATGAGCGCTTCGAAATCAGGAACGCCAAGAAGCCGCCCAACGAACTTCGCCGCATTGAACTCCTCTATGTCGTCGATCTTCTCTCCGACACCTATGAAAATGACCTTTGCACCAGCGATTGAGCATGCGCTCAGCGCCCCTCCTCCCTTGCCGCTGCCGTCCATCTTGGTGACGATGACTCCAGTCAGGCCTATAGACTTGTTGAACTCCTCGGCCTGTTTCTTTGCGACCTGGCCGATGTCGGCTGACATGACAAGTATCTTCTCGTCGGGATGCGCGACGGCATCTATATCCTTCAATTCTGCTGTAAGTTCATCATCGAGCGCGTCACGCCCTGACGTGTCTATGATCACGACATCAGTCTTCAGCTTCTTCAGCCCTTCCGTGACAACTTCGGCTGCCTTCTTCCCTTTGAGGCCAAAGAATGTGCAGCCGACCTGTTTCGATAGCTGTTCCAGCTGCTCATACGCGGCTGGCCTCATCATGTCGGCGGCGATGACACCGACGCCCAGTCCCCTCTGTTTCAGGTAGTGCGCGACCTTACCTATCTGGGTGGTCTTTCCGCTGCCGAAGAGGCCGAGCATCATTATCCTCTGCTTCTTGAGCTCCAGCGCCCTTCCCTCACCCATGAGCTTGGTCAGTTCCTCATACACTACGGCGCTGACGTGCTCGTTCATGCTCCTGCCAGGCATCGACTTCTCCTTCAGCGACCTTTCCTCTATGCGTTTGGACAGGGCGTAAACAAGCTCAATGTTGACATCGGCGAGCAGCAGCGACCTCTGGATATCCTTGACAGTAGCCTTGACGACGGATTCGTCTATAACCGCCTTGCCTGTGAGCTTGGCGATCGCCTTCCTTATCCCCTCTCCAAGGTCCATCTATTCCACTTCCGATTCCTATCTCTCTGAATAAGCAGTATGCTCTCAGGGCTGGGCCCATTCGATCTCGTAATACTCGTACTTGCTTCCAGGCAGATCGATCCTCTTGACCCTGTAATAAGTGACCGCGGTCTCGCGGTCGGCGATCGCGAGCATGAGGTCGAGGCCTAGGTGCTTCGCCCCCCCTATCGCTCTCGCAAGCTCAGCGCCGCCGATCATCTCGTCCTCTGACAGCGACAGCATCGCGAACGACGGGTCATACTTGTCCGGCGTCTCTATACCGCCGCCGATTCGATGATAGAGCAGGAAGCTCAATGTCGCTCTTCCTTCGTCCTTCTCCTTCTTCATCTTCTTCCCAGGTATGGCGAGTATGAATGTCTTCCTCACTCCGTGCGCCACACGTATCGCGCGCGCCCACTCGGCGATGATCATCCTCTTCGTCCTAGGGAAGACATGGAGCACATGCTTGGAGTGCACCCAGTCATCGCTCTTGACGGGCGAAGCGCCAGGGAAGTATATCCTGAAATGAGTGCCGAACTTGAAACCGCTCTTGACCACGAAACCGGCCATCCGCCAGTCATCGTAGACCTCGTACATCGATTCGAAATCAGGGTCGCCGTTCAGTTCCTCCGCGAGCTCCGCGACCTTCATGTCCCTCAGGAAAAGATCGCTGCGCTTCATCAGGAACAGGGTCTCGAACTTGTCCAGCTTGAGCAGCCTTCCCCTGTCCTCCGCCTTGTACGAGCCATACTGGCCGAACCAGTGGTCGTCGTACAGCTTCCTTCCGATCACGGGATCCTCCACCACAGTGATCCTATCATCGCTGAAGAACAGCCCTTCGACCTTGGCTTTAGGGGGAGTCAGCTTCTTGGAAGGATATTTCACGACTGGGTTCTTGCTGTAGCTCCCTTCGGACTCGGAGATCGAGCGGACCATCAGCCCCCGCTCTCTCCAGTCCTTGTAGGTCGAGTACTCGGCGAACAGCTTCTTTCGCATGAACCTCTGGGCGATATCGTTGAACGACAGCTCCTTCCCGTCCTCGAAGCACTTGGCGTTCCTCACGTCCATGACATAGAGTGCCTCCTCCGGCTGGAGGATGAGCTCTCCCTTCCTGTGGGTGCCATAGTGCGCCCGCCTGAGCGCTTCGATATCCTCTGGCGCGGTGGCCTTAAGGACGCCATCCTCGAGCAAGAGCTGTATTGGCATATTCCCTATACCCCAGTCGGGATTAAAAAGCATGATTTCCGCCGGTACGCGGCGGCATGTTCATCCTGTCAGCGGTCATCGTCTGCTGGAGACGAACCTGACTGCTTTCTTGAGCGCGGACCTGGTGTTCGCGTATGTCAGCATATGGAGCGCTTTGGAGTGGGGCACGAACCTTACGTCGTCATGCTCCCTCTCGGTATCTCCCTTCAGGTTCGGTTTCGCGTTAGGGGAGGCTTCCACAAGGTAGAACGGCTTATAGGCCGATGACCTGAATCCGCCGAGCTCTTCCCTGAACCGCGGCGGGATAATGAATCGGATGGACGCGCCTGGGATCTTGCCCACGATCCGCACGTCACCGCGGCCCAGGCCAGTCTCCTCTTCGATCTCCCTGAGGAGCGCCGAATCTTCGTCCTCGTCCGGCAGGATGCCGCCCTTAAGGGTCTCCCATCCCGTCCATCTGAGCGTGCGATGCATGACCAGGAATTCCGGGACTTCGTCTCGCCACCTGAATATGATGGCAGCGACTCCCTTCCGCACGCTAGAGGCGTTTTTCCTTGGCATAATGATCAACTATGCGACTTTCTTCAGCATCTCGACAAGGCCGTCCAGCATCACAGCGTCTGACCGCGAGAGCACTAAGAGGATCCTCTTGCGCGCCCCGAGCGGGAACTTGGCCTTGATGACCGCATCGATCCTGTCGAGATCAGCCTTCTTCAATGGGGACTCGTCCCCGCGGTCTGCCTTCAGCAGTCCGCCCTTGAGTATGTCGATTATCGCGAGAGTGCTCTTCCTGTCGAGCGCCGCCAGCTCCATTCCGGTCGCGAGGCCCTGCATGAAGACGAGATCCCTCTCGGTGCCGTCCGCCATCAGCCGCTTCACGTGGGCGTACTCCTGCTTCGACAGCTTCCCTTTCAGCATGGTGAGCGCGGACTTGATGATGTCCATCCGCTTCCTGAACCCTTCTTTCGTGATCTCGAGCCTGTTCGATGGCATGTGATGACCTTCTCTCCGCTCTTTAAATCTCTTGTCCTTCCTCGGTTCATTCGAGGTATATCGCCGGTTTGCCCGGCTTCGCCTTGCTCGCCTTCTTCATCGGATCGTACTTGTCCTTGTCAGCGACCGACGAGACCGTCACTGCGTCGAATCCGAAGCGCTGCCTGATGAATTCCGAGGAATCCTTCAGGTATTGCGTCTCGTTAGGCATCGCGTAGACGAACAGCTTCGTCTTCTTCTCCTTCACTATCCGCATGAGATTATTGAGGTCGTCCACGAGCGTGCGTACCTCGTCCTCTGACTTGATGACCGATTCATCGAAAGAGCCAGCGGCCGGCCATGACTCGGCGCTGATGAGTGTCTTGTTGCCGAGCTTGTGCCAGTACTCCTCCGCGAGATGGGGCACGAATACGCTGAGTGTCTTCATCCACTCGCCGAGCAGCTCCTTGCTCGGAGTTCCGCCACGGCTCTTCAGCCATTGGAGGTCATTCCGGATCTCGAAGAAAGCGAGAGAGCCTGCATTCCTTATCTCAGATCTGTCGAACTCCTCTTCAATCGCCTTCAGCCTCTTGGCGAACATCGCCTCTGCCCAGCTGTTGATCGCCAAGTCACCAGGTTTCTCCACTATGGCGTCATCCAGCATCCTCCTGATACCTTCCAGATGTGTGACGTATCGTTCCATCTCGGCGTTCTTCCAGTCGAAATCATTCCACTGGTTGGTGCCATGGGCGACATAGAAACGTATGGCGTCGGACCCGTACTTGCTGATCGCGTCGTCCCAGAATATGACGTTGCCCTTGCTCTTGGACATCTTCTCGCCTTCGACTATGAGATGCCAGTTGACGAAGATGCCCTTGGGCCAGAACCTCTTGTCGAATATCGCCGCATGGTGGAAGATGAAGAACGGGAAGTGCACCGTCTTGTGCTCCTTGCCCCCGAAATTGACATCGAGCGGATAGAAGTACTCGAACTCCTTCCTCACTTCATCAGCGATATCCTTCCCACATTTCAGCTTCGCGCCGTCGCCTTTACTTAGGTAAATGTAGTCAAAGAACGCGTCATCAATCTGATCCACTTTCAGTTTGCCGGCGTTCACTGCTTTCGCGACGATATAGAACGCCATGTATATGGTAGAATCCGAGAGCGCCTCGATCATCCAACCTTTGGCAAACGGGAATTCCGTGCCCAATCCTCTCTTCCGGATGAGCGGTCTTCCTCTCAGCCAGTCGATTATGCCAGGCAGCTCTTTCTTGTATTCGGAGGGGAACGTCTGCATCTGCTCAACGCACTCTTTCGCGAGAGCCTTCCATTTCGGATCGGCGTAATTGACGAACCATTGGCCGCCGATGCTTTTGATGATGACAGGATGGTCGAAACGATCCTTGACCTCCTTCACGGTGAACTCATAGATCTTGTCCGTGAGTCCTTTCTGGGAGAGGTATGCGATGATGGCGTCCTTGGCCTTCGCGGTCGGCAATCCGCCTATGACTGGGATGTCTTTCCTGATGGTGCCACGGTACTCCAGTTTGTAGAGCTCTTTCACAGCCGCTTCCGCGTCCCCCTTGTGTTTAGCTAGTATGACCGCACTAGGAATGCCCTTGAGCTGCATGTCGACAACGAATGGGATGGTGTCGTCAGCGGCGCCGGTCGCCTCTTTGTAGTGCTTGTAATCGTACGGATCGTGGGCTGGGACGCTCATGACGACGCCGGTCGCCTCGGACGCATCGACGAATTGGGCGGATATGATCTTGATCTTATTCCCTGTCGCTGGATTCGCTATCTCCTTCTCATTCAGATCGTCGCCCTTGACTTTCCTTATTATCTCGATTTTCTTCCCCAGGTTCTTCAGTTTCTCAATGGAATGCTCACTGATTATCCAGACCTCCTTGTCCACTTCCGCTTCGACATAGATCGCGTCCGGATTCACCCACAAATTGGTGACTCCGAAAACAGTCTCGGGCCTGAGCGTCGCGATCGGGAAGACGACTCCTTTCTCGTCCTTGAACTTGAGTATCTCGTACTCCTTTACTTCCGCTTCCGCCCCTTCCGCTATCTCGGCCCGGGCGGCATCTATGCTGATGACCTGTTGGCATTCATTGCAATATGGCAGCACGTAGTCTCCCTGCTTCAGGTAGCCCAGATCGTTCAGCCTGCGGTACTGCCACTGTATGAACTTGTTGTAGTGCGGCTCGATGGTTGAGACCGTGGCGCTGGTGTCTAAGCTGAGCCCCATCCGCTTGAGCGCGGCGGTTATCCTCTTCTCGAGATACTTGTCGACATCGAGAGGGGAACCGAATCCTCGGGCGGCGCCCTCCTCCAAGCCGTATTTCTTCGCTCCCTTCACTGCGTCTGACTTGCACTCCTCGTATATCTTGGAGCAGTCAACGCCAGTCGCATGGAAGCCGAGCGGGAAGAATACATTGTATCCCCTCAGGCGCTTGTAGCGCGCTATGATGTCCGGGATAGTGTAGCTCCTGGCATGGCCGACATGCAGCGTGCCCGAGACAGTAGGATAGGCGAACACGAGGTAGAACTTAGGCTTGCTGGAGACAGAGGACCTGAATACTCCGCTGGACTCCCACCCCTGCTGCCACTTGCTCTCATAATCAGCTTGGTTTCGCATGCTATCGTCCTAATACTGAAGGAACATTAAGTATTAAATTCAATCCTACGAGGTTTATGTATGGCAATCGCCGCGAGGAGAGTATTGCTGGTACTCGCATTCGCTCTGCTACTTCAGTTGCCGTGCGTCTCATTCGCAGCATCGAACGCCCCGAAGGATTATACTGCGATGGACATAACCGTGGCTCCGAAGAGCGGTTCCCAGAGCCAGGTCTCCATCTCAGCCAGGATGATCTCCATACAATCGAACGACATAACATCGGATCAGCTGATCCAATCGATCAAGACAGGCGTCGTGCCCGCGAGCCAGATCGAGAACATCTATGTCACCCGCGTCGTAGCCGGGGCGAACATCAGTTTCTATTTCGAGACAGCCGATAAGAGCACTATGCTATGCGCTAACAAGACGACCGACAGCAACGGGCAGGCGTCCTGTGATGTCTCTGTATCATCGTTCGGATGCGGCTCCATCGTCGCCAGGTTCGTAGGCAACGCCTCGCTGTTCGGATCGGAAGTCCCCTCTGTCTACTGCACCAGCGGTGTCCCCCCATTCGGCCAGATTGTCGATTCGGGATGGATCGCAGTATTCATAGTCCTCGGCGCTCTCGCTGCGGCCCTGTACGCCAGTGGAAGGGAGCCGCTGAAGGCGTTCGATGTCACCACCCCGAGAACCAAAGGCCCCTCATCTCCGAAATCGTACAAGTTCGCGAAGACAGAGGTGTCCGGTCTGCCCGCGCTCGCTGCGTCAGCCATTGCCGCTGCCGGACTGACCTCGCAATCCCGGAACATGAACAGTGCGCTCGACACCGCTAAGAAATACATGAGCAAGGAAGAGTACGACAAGATGATCAAAGGCCTCCCAAAAGAGATGGACAAGCGTGTGCTGCTGGTGGCGTCTGTGCTGAAGGAATCCGGCGTCTACGGGAAACTGTCCCACAAGGCGATGATCACCCAGAAGAGCCTGAATGAGCTCCAAAGGAGGAGGGAAGCGGCGAAGACGCGAGAGGAGAGAGACGAGATAGAGGGCCAGATCGCGAAGGCAGCCTCAGCGATCAAGCAGTACGAATCCGATTTCGAGCGCCTGTCTCCGAAGAACCTGCCAGACGGGCCGGATCTTATCTCATTGAAGCGCAGCGAATACGCGAAACTGATGCATGAGGCGGACAAGTCATTCCTGTCCGCCGCGCTCCAGCAGATGAGCAATCCTGATGCGGAGAGCACCGATATGTTCCAGGATGTGAAGGAGAGCATCGAATCATCCACGAGATCAGAGCTCACAGGCGTCTCAGCTGGGTTCGCGGAGAAGCTGGCATCGATACTTATCTCATCGGCGTCCGCGCAGAGAGTGAGGTTCGCCAACATACAGATGGCGATGCGGAAGATACTGGCGTCGCTGAAGCCGGGCGACAGGGACCTCGACGATTTCATCAAGGAACTAAACGACCCGAGGACGAGCCTCGACAGGAAAGAGGAGTTGATCACCAATCTGCTGGGCAAGGTCAGCGTGGAGGACGCCAAGACGTTCGCCGAGAGGGCCAAGGTGTCGAAGAGAGTCTTCGGAGACCTGACCCACACCCAAGATCAATTGATACAAAGACTGAGCGCACTGGAAGCGGCGCTAGCCGCCATGGGCACCAAGGGAGGATTGTTCGCAGACAGGATCACCAGCGCCCAGTATCATGCGTTCATAAACTACCTGATGCTGTCGAGGAAAGCGTCCGATTACGCCTCACAACTGACCGACGAGAAGAGCGCGCTGAATGAGAAGGCGATGCCGCTGAAGGTTTCGCAGGCAGAGGCGAAAGACATCGCGGAGCAGATCATGCGCCAGCTCGACATCTCCGCATTGGACGTGCTGACCTCCCGCCTCAAGTCGAAGGACGCAGGCCAGCTCGAGAAGGACTTCATAACAGAATGGGGCAAGCACCTAGTCCAGGAGAGGACTGAGTCGTTGAAGACCGCGCCGGCAGAGAGCAGGCAGGTACTAAGGGACGAGATCGATCGGATCAAGAAAGAGTTCAAGGGCGCTGGCCAGGCCATGCGGTGAATACATGCGTTCAGCACTCCTTGCATTGATTATAGCAGCATTCCTCATCAATGGCTGCATCCAGAAGGCAGATGTCACGTCAGGCCTCCGCAACGAGCGCGTCTCGACAGAGATAGCGCAGACAGTCAATTTGAACAACTGCCTTGTCTTCGTCTGCCAGGAGAAAATATCGTTCTTCGGGCTCGGCAAGAGCCTGAACCTCTCTGGTGGCAATTGCAATTTCACATCGTACAACATCCAGGACCAGAACCGGATGGCGGATTTCAACAAGCTGCTCGCCCAGGATATCGGGAAGGCGGAAGGGCAGCCTTATGTCAGGATGTTCCTGCTGGGTTCTGGCAACAGCATCGCCGCCGCCGATGAGGCGCAGAGGCTCTGCGGTGGGCAGCTCGGATTCGCCATGCTTAATATCGGCGGATACGGAGGGAATCCCATCCGTGTGCTCACCGACGCAGACATCGACTCCTTCAGCTGCGCCCTGAATGAGAATATCATACCGATCATAGCTTATGGCGCGCCCATAGGCGACACGACCGTCCGGATGGCGGACCGACTATCTGGAATAGGGCCAGCAATCATCGCACCTGGATTTGGCTACAGCCAAATCAGTCAGATTCCAGACCCGTCCGCGGAATTCGCCAAAGCGAAATCCGGATGCCCGAACTGCCTGACAATGGCGGTCGTGAACTTAGGAGACAACCAGACGCTGGCGCACTACAATGGCGCAGGGGCCATGAGGAACATAGACATAATCGGTTTCACGATCAACGCATCCGAATCAGCTGATTGCGACCAGAACACGATTGAGTCCGATGCACGTGATTTCGCTAATAACATCACTATCGATTGGAAGAAACCTTCGATGGTGGCTGGAATATACGGGATGGCCAGCCAAAATTCCGCGAAGAGCTGCGAGTGGGATGAGGATTCGCTCACTGGGCTGTATGAGCTGATGATCACTGCGGTGCCGGAGCTCTCGGCTGCCGGCGTCATCGGAATGATTGGTCCCGATCCGACTTCGTTCCAGAGCGACATATCCTCCAACGGATGGTTCTTCAACTGCGCGAACTACCAGAGCATCGATGGCGATTATCAGACGCCGGCGCTCTTTTCGCTCGCAGGAGACGAGCAGCCTTCGATGTGCACCAATTCGCTCAACACGAACCTCATATCCCAGTACAATCCCCCTGAGGACTATTCGAAAGTATCTGTCACCCCTGTCAACAAGGGAGTCTCCTGCGGAGACGCGTGCTCCAACATCAAGGGATACCAATCATCCGGCCAATTCGATTCGACTAACTGCGAGAAATACCGGCTCATGATCCGCCATTTCTCCAGCCAATCGGGTTTCGATCCCAGTGTGGTGATGGCGCTCATAGATGCGAGGGCAGGCTATGCTGATGCGATCAGCGCCATGCGGACTTACTATCCGCACTGCAGCTGCGACGCATATTCCGGCCAGGCGCAGAGCATCTGCTGCGGTGTCCAGACGCTCAGCTATTACTACAGCGTAGCGAAGCAGAAGATAACCGGCAGCTCCAAGATCGATGAGTACAACAAGATGTACCTTGCGGTGTTAGGCTATATGGCGGGGGAGAATGCTCTGAATTCTGAGTCAAACGCAGTAGGGGGTTCAGATTTCACGTACAACAGCCTTGTGACCGCTGTCCTCGGCCGGGTCTCTTCAGCGCGCAGCCTCTGCGGCATCTGCAAGTGACCTCGAAAAACCTTTTTCTTCCGAACGCGAAACGCGTTCAACGTAGGGTATTTAAAAAACGGCATCGATAATCCGCGCATGGCGACCCAGGGACTTGATGAGATAGTCCGACAGGCGATAAACTCCCAATTCCAGGGAGGGCAACCGGCGTGGACGCTGACGTGCATGCTCGCGCTCGGATTGTCCGTGTCCATCGCGGCGATAGCCTGGATGATATCCGAGTTCCTCAAGTCTGGGGCACTCAAGAACTGGGCGAAAGAGGAGATCAACCAGGTCATCTACAGCGCGGTTCTCATCGGACTGCTGTTCCCTCTGCTCGTAATCATCAACGCGATGTCCATCGTGCTATTCGGCTCGGACTATTTCAGCGTCGGTACTGCATATCTCACATCGCTCTCGCTGAGCATGCAGAGCACGATGGCCTACATCATTTCGCTTAAGATGCTATTTGAGGCGCTCGGGAGCATACATATACCGTTCGCTCTGATCGCTGCTGGGATCGCGGCTATTTTTGCCATACCCACAGGAGGAACAAGCCTTGCTTCCATCGCTATAGCTCTATTGACGAACGCTTCGATAGATTATTTCGGCCCGATAAAGGGGAGTGTGGGGCCGCTCGATATCCTACTAAAGGCGATGACTCCTGCCCTCTTTGCAACGCTTGCGCAGCGCCAACTGCTCGTCTTTTTCCAGAAGACAATGCTCACGTTCATCCTGCCGATCGGACTCGTCATGAGAGCGTTCACGTTAACACGCAGGGCAGGCTCGACACTGATCGCTGTCGCGATCGTCGGTGCGGTCGTATATCCGCTCAGCGTCGCTTACATGGGGCCGGTGTATGATAGCACGGCAGCGGAGTACAAAGTCGACATGATAACATTCCCGCAGCTAATCGGCAACATTACTCAAGAGTCACCTACTGTCGGCACGTACTATGTCAACAAGAGCACAGACTACTTCCAATGGAACATAAATGCCGAAGATTACACCTATCGTGTATGGTTCCTCATCCCGACTGGAATCGGCGCGAGCAAGTGCGACGATACGCTTAACGTATGGAATAGCGATGAGACGTCCTCAGGAAAGTTCCAGCCGCCGCCGTTGGATGGTGGGTGTGGCGATTCAAAACAAAATCCATGCGGAGTATGGCAGCAGCATAGGAGTATGATGACCATCGATGATAAAGGAATAAAACACACCACGGACGTCTACCGTTGCTTCCAATTCGCAGACAAGGAGAGCGGCTCCTTCGGTGAAGGCGCAATATTCTACTTAGATGACCCTGTTCTGGTCCGCATCGATGACGTGGAGACAGAAATAATGATCGACGCTTACTCAAACGTAACCGAGACTCCGATTCCGATGGGATACCTCAGCACCAGAGTTTATGTCGGAGATCCTTGCAAGGAGGACACGTTCACTAAGATTGCCTGCAAATTCGGGAAGACTTACGCAGGTAAGCCTTCAGCGTCTTTGACTACAGACAAGGCCATAGGCGCTCTCGCGAACGGTGCGTTCAACGCGCTGGGAGACACATTCGTTTCTGTAGGGAACGCGATCAAAAGGAGCGGCTTCAAGTCGCTCTTGACTCCAACGCTGGCCGCGATGCTGTACCTAGAAGTGACGGATCGGCTGCCTTCGGTGGCTTATCCGATCCTGCTGACCACCATCACCCTCTTGTTCAGCTACATCGTCTCTAACACAGCGTTCAAAGCGATCTCCGCCGTGCTCGGCGGCGAGGGCGAGATCACGGAGCTCTCAAGACTGGTCTGATGTGATGATATGGCTGTCATAGACTACTGCACCCCGCTTCCAGATCTGCAGCCTCTTTTCGTGGCAGCCGTGGCCCTGTCATTCGCAGTGATAGCGTTCTTCTTCATGCTTGGCCGTGCGATTTCGAGAAGCGATTTCGAAGGCTGGGCGAGGAAGGAGCTCAGGGAGACTATTGTCGCTGTGCTCATCGCACTCGCAATTGTTGGGCTCGCAGGGATATCATGCGAAGGCACCAGGGCAGTGCTGTCCGATTACGCGCCAGGATACACTCAGTTCACCTACAGCTATGAGTACTTGAATGTATTGACGCAGCAGATGGGAGTCCCAGCAATCCAGTCGATGTGGCTTATCAGCTACACTCTCAAGAACGCACAGTTCGAGATCCCGTTGGGCAAAGGAATCACCTGGGACCCGCTCTCACTTACGAGCACCTATGCGTCTGTCATAGAGCGGATGTCCGGCCTGCTGTTCACGCCGTTCGTTGGCAGCCTCTATGCCCAGCTGATATTTCTCCAGCTCTCCCAGGCTTTCGCTTTCACGCTGCTGCTTCCGATTGGCGTCGTGCTGAGGGCGATACCTCTCGCCAGGAAAGGCGGATCGTTCCTGATAGCGCTGTCATTCGGTCTGTATGTTGTACTACCGCTGATGTACGTGGTGAACTACGACATCTCCAAGAAGGTGTGGCCTGGTTTCGACGAATACATGAATCAGTTCAATTCGGCGCAGCCGCACACGGTGCTATCAGCCATTTTCGACAGGGTATGGTCTCCCATACAGACAGTGACCAAGATACTCCCCCAGGCCACCGTGCTCGCGATGCTCAATCTGACGATCTTCTTCACGTTCGTGGAAGTCTTCACGAAATTCATTGATGATATAGGATGACGACATGGATCCATTGACATTCCAGCCATTATGGACGGCTTGGGCGCCGGTCGCAGCAGTAGTGGTAGCAGTATCTGTCGCGATCATCAGCCTGATCTATCTCATCGGGAAGGCACTAGGCAGCGACGAGATGTCGGGCTGGGCGAGGGACGAGCTGTATCAGGCGTTCGCGTCAGCAGCGATAATCGGTCTCGTGGTCGTAGTCCTCACCACGGTCAATTCCGTGATCTACAGCCTGCTCGGCGCTGCGCAATTCGACTGCAGCCAAAACGGCTGCTACTACCAGCAGGTATCATTCTACCAGAATATCGATGCAGGAACATACAACAATGTCAACAGAACGATGGTGTCCTGCGGGCAGGACACGCCATGCCAGATCGCTATCGCGAAATCTAGGCTCAACACGCTCTTTGACCTCGTCAGGTACTGGACCGCGAGCAACGTCGTCAACTACGGCATAGTGTCTCTATTCTCTTCGTTCTCGATAGGATGGAAATCAATCGCGAGCCTGACTCCGTTCGGGGTCGCCGATTACCTCAAGGAGAGCTACAACATAATGTTCGAGACGACGACAGTGATACTGACTCTCCTCAAGTCGCAGACGATACTGCTATCGATCACTGAGAAGGCGCTGTTCGGGCTTTTCCTTGTCGGCGGGATAGCGCTTCGTTCGATCAAGATCATGCGCAAGACCGGCGGTCTCCTGATAGCGATCGCCTTAGGCCTCTACTTCTTCTACCCGATGATGATCATACTCAGCTCGCTCGTGATCTCTCCTGATCCGACTACCATGCCGATCGTCTTCAACGATTTCTCTCACTTCACGCAGCCCACCGCACAGGGTGCGGAGTTCAACCCAAATATGGGGCTGCCGGGTTCCCCAACCACAGTGGAAGGCGGCGGCAATACCGTCTCATCTGGTCAGACTATCACACCGAGCCCAGTCTACACCCAAATCATCATGAGCGATACCAAAGTCGGAGACAAGACATTCAAAGGGATTAGCTATTATCTGGCAGGAGTGATACAACCCAATGGATTCATCGATGGGGTGGCGTTCCTATCTGTGTGGATACTCGCACTTAGCCTGATAACGATCTACTCGGTCATCACGTTCATCAAGGAGCTATCGCCCTATTTCGGAGGCGATGCAGACATAGCAGGACTCGCAAGACTGGTGTGAGTATGGGAAGAGACAATCCACGCACTGACTGCGCCGCGAGATCCGCGGTGATGGTGGTAGCATTGCTGCTTTCTCTAGCCGCGCCAGTCTTCGCTCAATCATCCGCGACGACATTCAGGACGATACCGTGGGAGCTGATGGTGGCAGTGGCGATAATGGCCGCTTACACCGTGGTGGCGATCGCGTTCCTCATAGCGGAAGGATTCACGCTCCCAGAAGTTAAGGCATGGGCGACGAACGAGATGTATCAGATCACAGCGATGCTCATACTGGCGATGATCGTGTTCGTGGCGGTGCGTGCGGAGAACGCGGTGTTCGAGTCTTTCGGATATCACCCCTCTCCCGTCGAGCCAAGCCCGCCGATCACTTCTGCGAAAGCGTTCCTTGACTCGTCTAGGGACTATCTCGTTTCGGTCGCCTCTTCAGGCTATACTGTGAACGCGGTCGTAATCGCGCTAACGAAAAAAAGAGCACTTTCTTTGGGCGGAGTGACTGCCGGTAAAGCGGCATATTCGTTCTTCGACCTCAGGGATTCGATTGAGCAGCTCTACAGATCATCGAAGGACATCATCGGGATGGCAGTCGGAGGCATACAAGTCTCATTCGGTATCGTCACCGCGCAGCGCTGGTTCCTTGACCTCATAGCGCGTACTGCCTTCACTGTCTTCCTACCGATAGGCATACTGCTGAGGACATTCTCGTTCTCGAGGGGCGTCGGCTCGTTCTTCATAGCGATTTCCATAAGCTTCTATCTCGTCTATCCTCTGACATTCCTCATGGACCAGAAGATAATGGATTATCTGCTCTGCCCAGAGAACGTGCAGACCTGTCCGGAGAACGCTTGGATGCACATCCGCGAGACTCGCCTTCCAACACTCTCCGCGGCCCTCGATCCGGTGAGACTCGACAATCTTATCGGCAAGGCGGGAGTCGGTGCGCTGACTGGATTGATCGGGTCATTCGTGGTCTTGTTCACAGAGACGTCTTTCGCATTCGTCACATTCACCATGCTCGCCATATTGAATTTCGTGATAACAGCCGGAGTCACGCGCAATGTGGCAAACCTGATGGGGTATGATGTCCGCCTCGATGACCTGATAAAGATACTATGACGCGATGCTTATGGGAAACGCCAAACTGCTGATCATCTGCCTGCTGCTCGCCGCGATATTCAGCGGCTGCGTACAGCAGGGGCAGCAGCCGAGCACCACATCCAGCCAAGCGACGAAGGACGTCTGTTCCATAACACTGTCCAAGAACGACTGGCGCTCGGCGACGGCGCTGGGCCTCGCTCTCTCTTCGATCTTCGCGGCGGCCCTCTACCTTTACGGTTCCGCACTGGACAGCTCGTTCAAGCAGAAAGCCAAGAATGAGCTCTACCAGCTAGCGGTCACGGCCACGATAGCAGTCATGTTCGTAGCGATAGTCCAGTTCATGTGCGGCCCGGTGATACCTGACCTGTTCGGCTTCAACGCTTCGAGTCCGTACGATGTTGCCACTAACTATCTGAGGGACCTGACAACTTATACTAGGAACAGCTACAGAACTGTATTCGCGTTCAGTCTCATGGTTGATGTCGGGAGTGGATTCGATACCCTGAAGTGGAGCAGGACGCTCCAAGGATTCATCACATCGACCGACTACCTCAAGGAATCGATAGGCATGCTTTTCGGCACAGTGCTGACATCATACATGGCAACGCTGATGCAGATGCAGCTGCTCGATTACGTCCAGCTGCTCTCGCTCACCGTGCTCCTCCCATCGGGAATCGTGCTCAGGAGCATATTCTTCACGCGCAAGTTCGGCGGGGCACTCATGGGGGGGGCGATCGCCTTCTATCTGATGGTCCCATTCATGCTCATGGTGAACAAGGTGATGGTCGATCCATTCTTCCAGTCCCAGCAGCTCGCCGCGGCGACCTGCGTCGCGGACAAGGATTGCTATTCGCACAATTGCAACCTGACCTCCAACCAGTGCATCGCGATGTATGGTGATGGTGTCAGGTGCCAGAATAATTTCCAGTGCGCCTCAGGATACTGCAGCGGCACCTGCCAGTCATGCAGCGGATTCGGCGAGTCCCCAGCGAACGCTATGTGTTGCCAAGGTTTCATGTGGAATGGCAAGAAATGCGTAGCTGCGAAACCGAATGACAAGACCTGCCAAACCGATTCCGAATGCGTGTCGTGGTTCTGCGATAAGTCCAAGAGCCCGGCAGTGTGCGCTTCACATAAGATCGAAGGTAGTTGCGTCGATGACAAGGAGTGCTTCGGACGGAACTGCGATGGCATATCTCCGAACAAGCAGTGCGTGGACAGCATCCGAACGTTCAATGACCAGCTGCTGATATCTGCGAGAGTGGCTTCATCCGAAAAAGCGGGCGCGGTCGCAGACAACCTCCAGACGACTCTTCTAGCGGGCCAACCGTCCTATGCACTGATCAATAATGTTGACACGAGGCTGACCGCTGCGCCCACCAATAAGAGCCTGATAGACAAGGTTCAAGACGCGTTCATAGGGTCTGTGATCGCGGGGATATTCCTGCCGATAATAAACATACTGTTCATATCAAGGGCGGTAAGAGACATGTCCGCATTCCTCGGCGCGGAGCTGGACATAGCGAGCATATGGAGAGTAATCTAGTGATATTATGGCAATTGGAGCGCAGCTAGCGAACATATGGGGATCATCGACTTTCCCATGGGAAGCGACAGCTGTGATATTGACGATGCTCACGTTCTCGGTCTCAGCGATCGCATATATGCTGTCAAGGGTCTTCATGTCGAAGGAGATGGAGAAGTGGGCCAAGATCGAATTCATGTACGCGCTCAGCGGCGTCGTCATCATGGCGTTCCTCATATTCACGATAGACTTCCTGGCGGTCAAGGCCACTGAATTCAGCGTGCTAGTAGCGGCGGACAAGACGATCCTGCAGAACGCGCTGGCGGCGGACCAATCGCCGTTCGCGATAGCAAATGTGTACGTAGAGACCATGCAGAACTGCATCAGGGTGCTCTATGTGAATGTGATGTCTGCGGCATTCATCCCAAAGGTGCTCAGCGGCGGAGACCTCACTGGAACTTTCACTGGATTAGGATCCGTCACGAAGCTGATCAATGCTCCGTTACAGGTTCCAATCAACTTGGGCCTCTCAGCGATATACTCCATGACTTATCTCCTTTACTCGCTCTCATTCCAGCACTACTTGCTGCAATTCGCAAGGGAGACTATGATGACGATATTCCTCCCCATCGGAATCGTCCTTAGGGCCTTCCCGTTCACCCGTAGCCCGGGCAATCTGCTCATTGCGGTCGCAATCGGTTTCTACTTCGTATATCCTGTGTCCTATGGCATCCTGCTATCGATTAGCAGACCTGCAGATCAGATAGTCAGCTCATGCGGCATACAAGGATTCTCAGACATCGTGACGTACATAAACACTGCGAATCCTCTCGCAGGCAAGATAGAATCGTCCCACCTGCCCACTTGGTTAAAGGCGCCTCTGCAAGCATCTTCAACTGTAGTAACAAGTGTGGCGAGCCTGTTCATGGCATTTACGAACCCATCTATTTTCATCAACATTATGCTCTCAGTACTCGACAAAGTGAGCTCCATAATAAGCGAGGTCGTGATCTACGCGATCTTCTACCCGTTCGTGATCGCGGTTCTGACATATACGTTCATCAAGGGATTCTCCACGTTCCTTGGAGTCGAGGCGCAGGACTTCGCACAGGGCCTTGTAAAACTAGTCTGATTGAATAAGTGCTCGACGGAGTCTGCAGGGAACGCGCTCTTTATCGCAGCTCAGCCCTTCGGGATTATCTTCCCGATGATGCCGCCTACGCTCTGCTTCGCGTGCTTGAAGATGCCTATCTTCTCGGGCACGTAGCTGCTCCAGAGATTGTACACTTTATCGGCATCATCGCTGTCGAAGAAGAACGTGAGGGTGTCGAACGGCGACGTCATGGAGACTATCTTTATCTTGGCCTTTGCGAGCGGGGTAGTCAGCTTGTGCAGGATGCCTGGCGTGTTGACCAGCTCATCTCCGTCCACGGTGATCATCCCGAGGTTCCGCCTGATGGAGACGCTCTCGAACGGGCTGTCCCCCACAGTATCGGTGAGTATGATCATCGCCTTGTCCGCCTCGGCCTCGTCCACGAAAAACACGACCCTGCCCTCGCCGGTGCCTATGGCGTAGATCTGGACGTTCTTCTTCGCGAGCGGAGAGATGAACTTGACGAGCACCCCTGGTGTCAGCCTGGCGCGTTCGCCGGCTATCGCGATTCCCGCGAGGGGCCTTCTATAGTGCTTTATCGTGAGCATAGTCTACCTCTAATGCTGAGCTTGAATCTATAATATCTACAAGAGCAAGCCTTTAATCTCTTCTCCGGCGGCGGTTTTGCTCACTCCACCTTTATCCTGCGGCCGGATCCCTTCTCCTCTTTGGCCGGCTCTATCCTGTCCAGCGTGATCTCAAGAACCCCGTTCTTGTATGACGCATTAGCGCTCTCCGGTTTGATCTTCGCAGGCAGCTCCATGGACTTGTAGTACTTCCTCTCCGGAGTGTCGACCTTGATCTCGAGCTTCTCCTTGGTCGCGTTCAGATGTATGTCATCCTTGGAGACGCCAGGCAGCTCGGCGATTATCTTCAGTTTCGTCTTCTCCTCTATCACGTCCACGAGCGGCTCTCTCTTCTCCTCGGTCCCTTTCGCCGTCACCGTGGGCTTGTCTCCGAATTCCCTGATGACCGGCTTCCCGTCCGGTCCGACTGTGACCGAGTAGCCCCTGACGAATGACTTGCCTTCGCGCCCCCTCTTCTCGAGCTCACCCATGTCTACGCCGCCGAAACCCCGCGACATGTCCTCCATCATCCGTTCCATCATCCTCTCGAACTCATCGTCGAAGAACCCGAACGGGCTGAACCTGCGTTTTTTAGCCATGATTCTCACCACCAGTAAGGACTATCCTATAGAAACTAATACGTCTCCCATAAGATATTCCCCGAGAGGATTTTTAAACGTGTTTCCGAATTTAACTGCATGAAGCATTGGTACTCGCACGCGATCGTCGGGCTCATAGTCGCGATCGCTTTCATCATGGTGATGCGCGACCTATCGCAGACCGCGCTCACCACTTCAGTCATAGCGATGCTGATCGGCTCGATATTGCCCGATCTGGACCATCCGTCCGGGAAGCTGCGCGGGATGCTGCGTTATCTCGTCTTCGTGGCGATCGTGCTGCTGCTGTACTTCTTCCTGACGCAGAGCGGCTACATCGCTGTTTTCGCGCCAGGCACGTTGGTCTCGATAATCGCCCTGGCGATGATCCTCTTCCTCAGCTACGCGATCACGATAGGCCTCGAGCGTTTCATCCCAGGCCACCGCGGCCCGGTCCATCGCCTGACGGCGGCGCTCATCTATTCCCTGCTCTGTGGCATATCCGCCTATTCGTTCGGCATCCCATCCGCAGCGACCATAGCGGCCGCAGGGGGGGCGGGATACCTTACTCACCTGGTCAGCGACATGCTCTGACCATGCGCAGATAGCACGGAAAGTAGCGGAATCGCGAAAAATGATAAAAAAGGGACTAAAAAGGAAACGAATCTGTTTCAGAACGTCTTCGGTGCACCGCCGCTTCCGCCGAAACTGCCTCCAGTCCCGCCGAATCCGCCGGTCGTGCCCGTGCCGCCCATTCCGCTCTGCATGTTGTGCTTGCGTTCGCGGTAGATCTCGTTCTGCCTCTTCTTCTTCTCATAGACCCCGAGGCTCTTGCCGCAGGACACGCAGTAGTAGACCTTCCTCTTCTCCATGTACCTTAGGTCCTCCGCTGTCCTGAGATCGGTGGAATAGACGATGGGTCGGAAATCGACCACCGCCTTGCCTCTAGACACGCTGCGTCCGCAGCCGTTGCACCTTACCAGTGTGGTTTTTCCTCTTCCCATGTTCTCTACCTCTCTGTTTTTTCTTGGCGGTAAAATCGAGTGCTAATGAAGTACCATCCAGTGTGAATATCTCCATCTTTTCTATTTTAAACATGTCGGTCTTGAGCAGGGGGCCTAGGAACTCCTGCCTCTCATTGACAGCCTTGCCCACGATCATGTCGTTGAATGCCGGCATGATGACTATGCGCTTGCTCTTCTCGAACTCCATGCCCGGATACTGTCTCTCAAGGCCTTTCTCGTCGATCTCCCCGAACACCCAGACCTTCTGCTTGGAGGTGTGGCCGAGCTCATCCTGCAGCGCCACCGCAGGATGGGAGTGCGCCGCTATGATGGTGCCTGCTCGCTCGATCATCTCCTCGCTGGGCCACTTGTGGCTGTGGAAGACGCCGATATCCTCTATCAGCAGTTCGCTGTGGGTCTTGAAATAGCTCTTCAAAGCGCCGTCATGGTTGCCCGGCACCAGCAGGACCTCGCAGACGTCCTTCAGCTTCAGCAACTGTTCCGGCACCTCGAGAGCGACGCGCCTGGTGGTCTCCTCCTCGTCCGTCATCTGCTGCCAATACTCCTTCTCCACAGGAATGCGGTGGCGGATATCCCCTATGAGGATAAGGCGGTCCGCATCGTTCTTCTTGACCAGATCCTTCAGCTTCTCCAGCATCCTGGCGATCGCCTCCATGGCCAGCTTCTCTGTACCGAGCGACGTCTCTATGCCGATATGCAGGTCCGCCACGAGAAGGCTGCGCCTGCCCTTGCTCTTGCCTTTCTTCTCGATCACTATGGCAGCGGGCTCTCCAGCCACCATCCTCAATTCGGCCATGCTCTCACGCGAGATTATCCATCGCTCCGCGAATTTAATCCTATCCGAATGACCTCATGTGAATCTATAAAAAGGCAGCCGAGCACACCTCATCGGTGCTCATATGGCGTTCGAACCGAAGAATTTCGACAATCTTCTAGGCATTCCCGGCTTCAGCGACCAGATACTGAAGAACCATTTCACTCTTTATCAGGGATACGTCACGAACGTGAACAAGCTCACAGATTCCATCTCTGCCATGTCGAAGGAAGGGAAGGCCTCCTCGCCCGAGTATGCCGAGTTGAAGCGCAGGTTCGGCTGGGAATTCAACGGCATGCGCCTCCATGAGCTCTATTTCGGCAACATGAAGAAGGACGGATTCGCGCTCTCTTCGGCTTCGGCGCTGAAGCAGAAAGTAGTCAAGGATTTCGGGTCCCTCGACGCCTGGGAGAAAGAGTTCAGGGCCACCGGCGCGATGAGGGGCATCGGCTGGACGATCCTCTGCTACGACAAAGTATCCGACAAGCTCATCAACATCTGGGTGAACGAGCATGACGTCGGCCACATAGTCGGAGCGGAACCGCTCCTGGTCATGGATATCTTCGAGCACGCGTTCATGCTGGACTACGGCACCAAGCGCGCCGATTACATCAATGCGTTCTTCGGCACGATAGACTGGGATACTGTGTCAATGAGATTCGATTCAGCGAAGAAAGAATGATAATAATCAGTATGTTTCGAGACAATAAGGATGAGGTGTGAATATGAAGAATGTAGGTATTATTCTGCTGTCCCTGCTATTGGCCGCAGTTATTTTCAGCGGCTGCGCGCAGACGGGCGCCCCATCATCGGGCAACAACGCTTCGCAGACCACTGGGATCGGAGTCAATTCAAGCAATCAGAGCCAAACGCAGATGATCAACGCCAAAGATGTCTCAATAAAGGATTACGCGTTCACCCCTTCAACAATCACAGTGAAAGCAGGCGATACCGTGAGATGGACGAACAAAGACCCCTCCCCGCACCAGATTGCAGGCGGATTCGCGAACTCTCCTGTGATCTCATCAGGAGGGACATACGAATTCACTTTCACCACGGCTGGGACGTATGACTATCACTGCGTCATACACCCGAGCATGATGGGAAGAGTCATCGTCCAGTGATTCGGGGATCGGATGAAGGACATCGACCGCATCATGCGGCTGCTCGAGCGCCAGTACCCTTCCGAGTTCCATGGCTCCCAGGTCAGCCGCCATCCATTCAAGGTCCTTATAGGGACTATCCTCTCCCACCAGACGCAGGATCCTCGGACGATCAAGGCGGAGCGGAGGCTTTTCGCGGTCTACGACACCCCAACGAAGCTGGCGGCCGCGCCGCTCCCGCGGATACTGGAATTGATCAAACCGGTAGGCATCTACAGAGTGAAGGCCAAGCGTATCAAGGAGGTCAGCCGAATCCTCGTAGAGCGCTTCAATGGGCGCGTCCCCAGGGACTACAATGCCCTTATTTCTCTTCCTGGCGTCGGAAGGAAGACCGCCAATATCCTATTCACTTATGTGTTCGGCAGGACAGATCTCATCGCAGTGGACACGCACGTGCACAAAGTCGCGAATCGCCTCGGTCTTGTCAAGACCAGGCTACCGGGTCAGACAGAACAGGCGCTTTACAGGGCTGTCCCTCCGAAATACTGGCCTGAGGTCAACGACCTTTTCGTGCAGCACGGCCAGACTGTCTGCAAGGCCAAGCCGAAGTGCTACGAATGCCCCCTGACAGCTTACTGCCGATTCTATCGCTCGGCCATCAAGCCGAAGCGCGTGCCAGGGCGCTTCTCGCCCCCTAAATCTGCCCGAGCCAGAGCAGCCAAGAAGGACGGCAGGACATAAAGCTTATAAAACGCCGCGCCCAATCCGAGACATGAGCAAGCCATATTCGCGCCGCGGACAGGCGGCAATGGAGTACCTGATGACCTATGGTTGGGCCATCCTTATCGTCCTCGCCATCATGGGCATCCTTGTCTATCTGGTCAGGCCGCAGCCCACAGAGAGCTGCAACGCAGCCACCCCGCTCCAATGCGAGCCGGAACGATTCTCCGCAGACACAACAGGCAACGTGACTATCAGCCTATCCAATGTGGGCTCTGTCGGTTACTACATCGCGAACACCACCTGCGGATCGGATACGTACACCTATGCCACGCCAGGATTGGCTCTCTCCGCGGGAGGCAACGCGATCGTGTACTTCAACTGCTCCCGCTCCATTAACCTCGTGACCACAGCGACGCCAGGGAAGGACACATTCCACGAGACAGTCAAGCTCTCGTACTACCCGATCGGCTCTCCTGAGTTCATGAAGACCCAGCAGATAGAGGTCGTGGTCAGGTACAAGTGAGATAGCACTCCTTTTCTTTTCCTTTTACGATATACTAGCGTAAGTGCCGGACGCGCATCCGCCGGCGTGTTGCTGCGAGCATAGGGGTTTTAAAACCGCTTTTCCAATCGGTTATCGATGAAGCACGTCTACTGGTTCGAAGAGCTGTCCAAGGACAGCCTCAGCATAGCGGGCGGAAAGGGCGCCAACCTTGGCGAGATGGCGAATTCGGGATTCCCGATCCCGGCCGGCTTCGTGATCGGCGCAGATTCCTACTACGAATACATCAAGCTGCACAAGATAGACAAGCTGATCTCGGACCTGCTCACAGGGCTCGACGTCAACGACACGAAGGCGCTCAACAGGGCCGCCGAAACCATCTCGAAAGCGGTACTCGCAGGCACAATACCGCGGGATATGGCCGACCAGATCACTGACTCTTACAACGACTTGAGGAAGCGCACCGGAGCGGATACCGAATATGTGGCTGTCAGGAGCAGCGCCACGGCAGAGGACCTGCCCACGGCGAGCTTCGCGGGCCAGCAGGCATCATTCCTCAATGTGTTCGGCGACACCGGCCTCCTGGAAGCGGTGAAGCAGTGCTGGGCGTCGTTGTTCACCCCGCGCGCCATATTCTACCGTGTGGAGCAAGGATTCGACCATCTCAAGGTGAAGCTCGCGGTGGTGGTTCAGCACATGGTGCAGTCCGAGAAGGCAGGCGTGTTCTTCACGGTCGACCCAATAAGCCAGGACGTCAATCGCATGACCATAGAGGGCGCTTACGGCCTCGGCGAAACTGTGGTATCGGGCGCGCTCACCCCTGACAACTACGTTATACAGAAGCAGTCCTTGGATATAGTCAACAAGACTGTCGCGAAGCAGGATTGGATGCTCACCAAGGTCGGGGAGAAGAATGTCAAGGCGAACATAAAGAAGGACTTCCAGCAGATGCAGAAGCTCACCGACTCGCAGATACAGGAGCTCGCGCGCATCGGAAGGAACATAGAGAAGCACTACAACTGGCCGCAGGACATCGAGTGGGCGGTCGAGGGCGGGAAGGTGTTCATAGTCCAGTCGAGGCCGATCACCACGCTGAAGAAGCAAGTGACGAGCAAATTCTCACTCGCTGGCACGCCAGGCGGCAAGCCCGAGGAGAAGCAGAGTAAAGAGGAGGAGATAGGGATGCCGCTCGAGCAGCCCGCAGCGCAAGCCGAGGGTGTCGCATCCAGCCATGCCGAGACGATGCCAGGCGAGACTATATCCATCTCCAAGGCGAAGACTATCCTGAAGGGACTTCCAGCGAGCCCTGGATTCTCCACCAACCGCGTCAGAGTGGTGCTTGATCTCGATGACATATCGAAGATGCAATCCGGCGAGATCCTGGTCACTGTTATGACCACTCCTGATTTCGTGCCCGCCATGAGAAGGGCATCCGCGATCATCACTGACGCAGGCGGCCTCACATCTCACGCCGCCATCGTAAGCAGGGAACTAGGCGTACCAGCCGTCATCGGCACCGGCGACGCGACCAAGAGACTGAGTGACGGGATGATAGTCACTGTCGATGCCACCAAGGGCATCGTCTACGAAGGCAAAGTCGACGTATCGGAGCTGGCGAAGCCGAGCTCTGCCGTCGTAGGCGGAGGAGAGTACTCCCCCATCACAGCGACCAAGATCTATGTCAATGTCGCTGAACCGGACATCGCTGAGAAAGTCGCCAAGCTGCCGGTGGACGGCGTCGGGCTGCTGCGCGCTGAGTTCATGGTCGCCAACATGGGAGTCCACCCAAGGAAACTCTACGAGGAAGGCAGGGGCCAGGAATTCATAGATAATCTCGCTGAAGGGCTCAGCCGGATCGCGGGAGCGTTCTACCCGAGGCCGGTCGTCTACAGGGCCACTGACTTCAAGACCAACGAATACAGGAATCTCGAGGGCGGCGAGAAGTACGAGCCGCAGGAAGAGAACCCGATGATCGGCTACCGCGGAGCGATGAGATACATCCGCGAGCCTGAGCTCTTCGAGCTCGAGTTGAAGGCGATCAAGAAGGTTCGTGAGGATATGGGCCTGAAGAACCTCTGGCTGATGATCCCGTTCGTTAGGCGCACCGAGCAGATAATCGCGATCAAGCGCATGATGGAGGCGCAAGGCCTCCACAGGACCAAGGACTTCAAGCTTTGGATCATGGTGGAAGTGCCGAGCAGCGTATTCATGATCGAGGAGATGTGCGAGGAAGGCATCGATGGGGTTTCCATCGGCAGCAACGACCTCACCCAGCTCATACTCGGCGTCGACAGGGACAACGCTACGATATCGAAGGAGTTCGACGAGAGGAGTACTGCCGTCCTCAGGGCGATGAGGCAGGTCATCGGGACGTGCAGGGCGCACGGAGTCACTGCCTCGATCTGCGGCCAGGCGCCGTCAGTCTATCCAGAACTGACAGAGAAGCTTGTGGAGTTCGGCACCACGAGCGTGTCGGTCAATCCGGACGTCATAGAGAAGACGCGCAGGATAGTCGCGGCCGCGGAGCAGAAGTTCCTCCTGGACAAGACAAGGAAGATCATAGAGAAGCTCGGTCTGGACGAAGGGGAAGTGAAGCACACGCTCCCTTCGCAGTGATCCCGCTCGTCCGATCATAATATTCATTCCATCAGCGACCAAGACGTGGGAGAATGGTCATCTACATAGGTCTATCCGGCACCATACTCGCAGGCAAAGGCGTAGTGAGGGAACTGCTCACGAAAAAGTACAATGCGTACGGATTCAGTCTCTCCGATATGTTGAGGGAAGAGGCGAAGAGACGGAAACTGGATATCACCCGCCAGACGCTCACCGATATCGCGGACGAGCTCAGGCTGAACAGAGGAAACGGCGTGCTGGCGGAGATGGCGCTAGAGAAGGTTGCGATCCTGGCCAAGCAGAAAGAGCATCCATCTGTTGTGATCATAGACTCCATCCGGAACCCTGGGGAAGTGGAGATGCTTAGGACAGCGCTGAAGAGGCATTTCCTCCTGCTCTTCATAGACGCTCCGATCGAGATGAGATACGAACGCTCGCTCGAGCGGAAGCGCGAAGGCGAAGGGGGGAAGACGTTCGCGGAGTTCGAGCTCAAGGACAGGGAGGAGATGCGCGGCCGTCCGGACCGGCTGGTCGTGGACGAGCGAGGCCATCACGGCGAGATGATCGATTATGGGGTCAATCTCGGCGCCTGCAGGAGACGGGCCAACAAGGTCCTTATCAACGATAGCACGACCCAGGAACTCGAGAGGAAGGCCATCGAGGCGGTCGATAAACGGATAGGGTCGCTCAATGAGGAAGTCGACTGAACACGATCGTGATATCATGGTTCTATGTGCCAGGGTAAAGAAGAGGAATGCTGAGAAGGCGAAACGCCTCCTCGTCGCTAGGGAGCTGTTCAGCAAGGATTTCTCTCCTGCGTCCGACAAGGAGCATGTCTATTTCCCGGTCTCAGGCAAAGTGCGTTCGAACCTGATCGATTCCTTTGTCGAGAAGAAACTCGCAAGATTCGAGAACGTCCGGATCACCAATCTGCCTGGATTCGACATAATCGGCGACATAGCGATATTCGAGATGCCGAAGGACGCCCCTGGAAGCGGAAAGCGGCGATCGGCGGCCGAGAGGAGGATCGCTGAAGACATCCTGCGCCAGCACAAGAACATCAAGACTGTGGCGGTGAAGACTGGCGCGATCAGCGGCGTCTACCGGCTACGCAAATTCAGGGTGGTGGCGGGCAGGAAGAGCACTGTCACGACCCATAGGGAGCACGGGTGCGCGTTCAGGCTCGACGCCGCGAAGGCCTACTATTCGCCTAGATTGAGCTTCGAACGCAAGAGAATCGACAGCCTAGTCAAGAAGGGCGAGACGGTAATCGTCCCGTTCGCAGGAGTCGGACCGTTCGCGATCATCATCGCCAAATCGCATCCCAGTGCGAAAGTGATAGCCAATGAGCTGAATCCATCGGCGTTCAGGTACCTGAAAGAGAATGTCAGGCTGAACAGGACATTCAATGTCGTCGCTGAGCCGGGCGATGCAAGGAAGCTGCTGGAGAAGTACGAAGGCACTGCCGACAGGGTGCTCATGCCGCTGCCGATGTCCTCGGACAAGTTCCTCGACCTCGCGTTCAGCCTATGCAAACCAGGCGGCGTGGTGCACACGTACTGGTTCACTGATTCGACGAGCAGCGGAGAGAGGATGATCATGGGGGGCGCCAGGGAAGCTGGCCGAAGGGTGAAGATACTCGGCTCGCGCCCGGTCAGGGAATACTCGCCGCAGACTATAGAAGTAGTGATCGATTTCAAAGTTCTCTGATCCCTTCTTGGATTTGGGCGATCAGCGCTTCTTCAGGGCGTCAGGCAGGAACGTGAGCTCTATGCCTTCTTTCCTGAACTTCTTCAGCATCTCTTTCAGCAGCTCGTGCTTCAGCAGGAACTGGTCCGAGTACTCATTGACTTGGACTATCACTGAAACCTTGACCCCATATTCGTTCACTTCAGATACCCTGAACAGCGGTGGATAATCGTTATCGGCGCCCGGGGTCGCTTTCACCGCCTTCTTAGCCACGTCCATGGCGATGGATTCGACCTTCTCCAGATCAGTGTCCGGCCGTATCAGGAACGAGACGAGGAAAGGATATTTCTTCGCTGGCTCGTGGTAGTTCGTGATTACCGCTTGCGACGCCTTCACGTTCGGGACGATGATGACCTGGCCTCCGGCCGATTTCAGCTTGGTGTTCCTCCAGTCCACGCTCTCGACGTATCCTTCCTGGCCCGTGTCGAGCTTGATGAACTGCCCTCTCTTTATCGGCCTGTTCGTGGTCAGGTAGAGGCCGGCGAAGAAGTTCGCGAGAGTGTCCTGGAACGCCAGTGCCACAGCGAGGCCCGCGATCCCTAAGCTGGTCACCAACGGGCCGATCTCTATGCCCGCCTGGCCGAGTGCCATGACTAAGGCGATGATTATGACGAGAAGCTTCCACACTTTCTGGACCGTGGGCATGACATCGGTATATACTGCCTCGGTCCTGGGTGCCCTGCTTTCAGTATACCATGTGAGCAGAGCGTTGCCCACTCTCAGCACGAGCAGCGCTCCGAACGCTATCGATACTGCCGCTATGGCGGGCATAATCACTGTCTTGTAAGGAGTCAGCGCTGAGACGTTCATCACGGCCAGATAGAATCCAGCGATCACTATCAGGTACATGATCGGCCGCCGTATCGCCGGGACCACTTTCTCATCCAGGTTCACCTTGGCCCTCTTCCTCGCTTCCTTGGTGAATCTCTTCATCAGGACCGAGACTGCTTCAGCAAGGATGAACGCCAGCAGTATCCAGAACACGGCCCACACGTAATCGGACTGGAATACTCCATCAAAAACCGTCTCTAATTCCATCTGATCGCCTATACGTTGCAAGAGCTACAGTGGGCCCGCGGAGAATCGAACTCCGAGTCTCTACCGTGTCAGGGTAGCGTCTTAACCATTCGACTACAGGCCCCTAAAAGACATCAAGCATTCGCCAGTTATGAATAAATACGTTTGTCCAGAGCCTCTTCCATGGCATCGCACACCGAGTACCTCTGGTTCAACACGAAGAAGGAGCGGGAGATAGTGAACATCACCCGCGAAGTGGCATCGATCGTAGGCAAGAGCGGAATCAAAGAAGGACTCTGCCTGGTCAGCGCCATGCATATAACGGCAGGCATCTGGGTAAATGATGAAGAACCAGGATTGAAAGAGGATGTCATGGAATGGCTGGAACGGCTCGCTCCGGCCGGCAATTACAGGCACCACAGGACTGGCGAGACGAACGGCGATGCCCACTTGAAACGGACGCTCATCAATCATCAAGTGACATTGCCGATCACCAATGGCAAGCTGGATCTCGGGCCCTGGGAACAGGTTTTCTACATGGAATTCGACGGCAAGAGGAGGAAAAGAGTGATAGTGAAAATATTGGGGGAGTAATACCTAGAGATTATTCTTCTTTTTGATTTCCTCTGCAATCCTTTCAAGCTCGCTGCGTTCTACTTTGGGCCCTAATCTGAACGGTAATGGACTGCCATAAAACGGCATCAGCTTGATATGGACATGATTCACTTCGAGTCCCTCTGCCACCATGACGACTCTTTTCGCTTTCAACCCTTTCTCTAGATATTTCGCAATCTTTCTGGTGGCCGATAGCATGCGTTGGTACACGTCATCAGGCAATTCAAACAAATCAGAGTCATAGTGTTTTTTTGTTAGTACCAACGCCTTCCCTTTGGTGTCAGGGAACAGGTCCAAGATCGACAGGAATTCATCATCCTCCCATATCTTGACTGCGTCTATCTCCCCATTCACGATCTTACAAAAGATACATTCATTGGCCACTAGTCCACCCGTATTATGAAGTGGACTCGTCGGGAGTCGAACCCGAAATCTCCTGCATGCCATGCAGGCGCGATACCATTTCGCTACGAGCCCAGTAACGACAGATATAGGGCGGACAAACTTTATAAACGATGACTGGGATTTGAAGGCATGAGATATGCCTGTCTTTGCCTAATCCTTTCGATCTTCATCGCTGGCGTTGCGTTCGCCCAGCCCACCGCCCCATCAAGGAACGGGACCGCGTTCGATCAGTACTGCTACGACAATTGCTTCGCGGTGACTGACGATTCCAGGTGCGAGAACCTCTGCCTAACTAGCCCTAGCGAACTCACTTCGTTCTGCGGCGATTACTGCAAAACAAGTGGCGGAAGCGACACCCTGTGCGGCCTGGGATGCAACCTCCTGCTCAAGAAACGGACGGATCTCGGCTCGTGCTTCAATTCATGCATGCAGACCGGCAGCAACGAGAGCTGCGACACAAAATGCAACGTGACTTCGACGGTTAAGACCATCGTCACAACTATCGGGATGGCGGTCAAGCAGAACACATCCCTCGAGAACGCTATCCTGGTGGAACGCAGCATCTCTGGCCTGTTCCCGGATTCGACCGTAGCCATGTCGCTCGGAAAGGAGATCCTTGTAGAGGCGGGCGGGATCAACTACACCAATGTCGGCGGCGTTAAGACGATACGAATCCCGGTCGGTCTCGGCGAAGGCGATAAGCTCGATTCGCTGGTGGACAGCGCCACCAACATAACGATCGAGAATGACGCGATCACCATCCCGATTCCAGCGAAAGCAGGTGGCACAGTAGCCAGGATAATCGCCCAGACGGACGGCATCGTAGGTAAGGATGGGATCGGAGAGGGAGAGATCAGGAGCATCAGCCTGAAGACAGATCCGGTAAAGGCGACGTTCAGTTCAACTGTCAACGGCACGTTCAGCCCGCCGGAAGTAACTGTGGACGCGACGCTCAATGACATACCGAGTTCCGCGACGTTGGACGTCAAGAGCACAGTCGTCTCAGCATCAACCTTGGACCAGTTCGAGTCGCTGGCCAAGGACATGAATCTCACGATAACGGACCAGGTCATCGCGGTCGAGATCGCCAAGGAGAACATCTCCAAGCAAGACGTCGCTCACGCCACGATCAGGATGAAAGTGGACAAGGCCTGGGTGGCGAGCATCGGCGGGATAGGCGCGCTCAGGATCGCGAGAGCCGACAACGGCAAATACGAGATACTGAACACCTATGTCGTCGGCGAGGAAGATGGCATGCTCATAATAGAAGGAGACAGCCCCAACGGCCTCTCGCTCTACGCGATGGTCACGGTGGGCGTCACCGCACCCACCGGCGAGACAGGCAGGATCACTGTCTCTCCAGGCCAAGGCAGCGGCATCAATCCTCTGATAATCGGAGGGATACTGCTTGTCGTAATAGCCGCTGTGTACTTCTTCGTCCTGAAAAAGCCACAGAAGCCGCAGAAGAAGTGAGGCGAACCGTCAGTTATCGGTTCAGGGCAGCATGTTCAGCACTAGATGGAACACATACACCAGCGCCAGCCCTACGAGGCCTCCGAGCATCCCTTTCGGCTCGTCGAAACCAGCCAACCGTTCGCTGGACCAAGCGAACACCACGAACAGGTAGTATACGATGAAGCTCCCCTGGACCAGCTTGAATGCGACGTCCGGGTATCCGATCAGCATGCCGAAATTGATCAGCAGGAACGCGATCGCTATGGAGGAGAAGCTGATGAGGAACATCACCGCCGACATGTTCCCGAAGTACTGGCTGAACCTGACCTTGGATCCGATGAGCCTCATGGCGCAATAGACTACGCTTATCATGACCGCGAGCGCCGCAGCGACTATCGCCGCGTTGCTGGCGTATTTCATCGCGTAATCAGCGGTATCCGAGTAATTGGACGGGAACGCCCCGATCAGCACGGCGAGGACGAACAGGATCAGGCCATTGAGCTTCACATGCCGGATCGCATCGATCCCTCTGCCGCTGAAGTACAGCACGCGCGGGACGTCTATCATGCTCGCCATCATCACACCTTATCTCTATCTCGTTTAATGGATATCACACTTTGATCTTGTACACTGTGAGTGGTTTCTCTTTGCCTTTCACTCTGATTATCTCTTTCTTCATGACCTTCACTGAGCCCTTCACCCTGCTGAGGGTGCTTGGGCTTATGACGACCTCTCCGGCCCCCGCGGCGGACTGCATCCTCGAGGCGGTGTTCACCGTGTCTCCTATGGCGGTGTAGTCCAGGAACTGGTCGGAGCCGATGTTGCCTATGATGGCCTCGCCGCTGTTGATGCTCACTCCGATGTGGATGTGCTTCCCTCTCTTCGCGAGCTTCTGGTTCAGCTCCGCGACCGCCTTCTGCATCTCTATGCCGCACTCGACAGCGCGCATGGCGTGATCCTTCTGCTTGATTGGGGCGCCGAATATCACCATGACGGCGTCGCCGATGAATTTGTCCACGGTGCCCTTGTGCTTGAACGCGACATGCGTGAGGACGTTGAAATGCTCATTCAGCAGCTGGACCACTTCCTCGGCAGGCAGCCGTTCCGACATGGAGGTGAATCCCCTGACGTCGGTATAGAGTATGGTGACATCCCTGCGCTCGCCGCCCACGTGCGGCCTCTCCTCGGAGAGCAGCTGCTCCACAACGTTGTGGGAGACGTACTTCCCGAAGAAACCGCGCACCTTCTCCTTTGCCTCCTCCTGCTTCTTCCTCTCGCTGTCAAGATAGAGATACGCCAGCAATATGCCGACAGGTATTATGTTGAACGCCAGGCTGTATGTCCGATAGAGTTCCGCGACCCTGCCGCCGTAGGCGTCTATCCACTGGCTGGATATGATGACCAGGAAGGCTGACGCTGCCGCCACGTAGAGTATGTTCCCTGTCTTCCGGAAGAAGAGTACGCTGCGCAGGATCCCGTAGACGAGCACCAGTATGATGAATACAGTGATGTCGAATCCTATCATCTACTCATCCTACTGCGCCCTATCCGCGAGCTCAGGCCGGTGAGAGGAAGACCACGCTGTCTCCACGGACGAGCATGGTGCCGAGCTTGCGCTTCACTTCGCCGTTCTCCAGCTGCTCCGCATCCTGGAGCACGAGATTCATGTGCACGTCGTACGCGGTCATCTTGCCCCTGAGCTCGGAGCCGCCCTTCAGGCGGATGATCACCGACTTGTTCAGGGATCCGTTCAGTATGTCAAAAGGTCTGTTCTCTCCCATAGTTTCTCACCATCAAAAAATCAACAAATATGATAGACAAGTATCGTTCAGACGTATTATAAACGTATTACCGACGCTGGCTCTTATTCGCTTCGGATTCGGCCATCCTCTCTGCGTGCCTCTTGATGAAGTACCCGCCACCGATGCCGCCCATGCCTATCCCTATGGCCAAGTTCACTATGAGCCTGATCCTAAGCGTGGTCAATGAGAGGTAAGGGTCGAGCCCGGAGAGCGTCAGTATCGCGTCCGCCGTCCCTGTGTCCAGGAAGCCCCTGAAGAACACCGCCGTGCTGTCTCCGAAGAAGATGGCTATCATGAACATGACCAGCGTCCCGATGAACGCGCCTATCACTCCGGCAGCGATGCCGATCTTGAACGCGTCGCGCTCCGACACGTATTTCTCGTAGTAGTCCCTGACGAGCGCGACCGCGTAGTACCCTCCGAAAGCCGCGAGAGGTATCAGCAGGTTCAGGCCGGGTATGCCAAGGATCAGTCCGATTATTATGCCGCCGATGAACGCCGGGGTCAGCATCTCGGCCAGAGAGACGTGGGCGTCGCGCTCCACAGTCGTCTCCCGCGTCACCCGCTCCCCTATCATCTCGCGTATCGATGTCATCCGATCACTGGATCATTATAGATCAGAACTCAAGACCTCTATCATCGCGCCGGAGCGCTCAACACTCATAGAGCTCATCATATCATTAACGTATGCCAATCAGCCGAATATGTTGCCGAATCCGCCGGCTGCCGCATCCTCCTCGTCATGGATCATCTTGATGATCTTGTCCTCGTCCGCCTTTGCGGCCCTCTTCGCGCTCGCGACCGCCTTCAGCTTCTCGTCCACGAACTTCCAGACCTCGGCGGCATCGGACTTGATGCACATGAACACCTTGTCCTCGACCTCCTTCAGGACGGGAGCGATCCGTCCGAACGATACCGGCGCGTACGGGTCCAACGCCAGCAGGTCATCGAGCTGCTTCTTGTCCTTCTTATCTATCTGATACACTCTCTCTTCCATATGATCACATCATTCGCTATTTCGATCCAAGAGCCCCGAAAGGGAATTGAACCCTCTACCTCCTGTTTACGAGACAGGCGCTCTACCGATGAGCTACCGGGGCAGGTACCTGGCGTTATTCGGCGTGTTTCAATTAAAAACCTGCCTGAGCGCGGGGTATGGGATTTGAACCCATACGCGGCAAAGCCGCACTAGTTTTCGAGACTAGCGCACTACCAGATTATGCGAACCCCGCAACGCTAGTGATTGGCGAAGAAAGAATAAAAAGAGGCGCTCGGGCTCAGAGCTTCGCAAAGGCCCATCTGAGCTTCGCGTTAATGTGCCATATTTCTGTTGCGGTGCTCGGCGTCTTGTCACCCTGCCAGCCCCCGCTGAAATCGAATGTCATATCCTTCCACGGTAGCTTGCCGGTGCCCGTCAGCGACAGCGCGGTGGAACGGCGGTACGTGGAGTACAATTGGCCCATTGTTTCCGTGGCAGTCCTCTCATTGTCCGTCATGAAGTTGGCGCGGAGCTCGATGAAGTTACCGATTGAAGCGCCGGGCTGCGCGTAGAACCTACTCCTGTTAGTTTCAGTGCGCGATCGCGTGGAGCCGTACAGAGTCTCGGACTCGTTGTTGGTCAGTTCCGTTCCAAGCACCATGGAGAGAGTCCATTCACCCAGCCTCCCCATGGGCTGTATCTCGTACTTCGTGTAGCTCTGGTTGTAGTGGTACAGCGTGTTCATCGTGTCAATCGTCAGGCGGTTTTGTTCCGTGAACTCACCCGTGAACGTCGCATTGAATTTCAGCTTCTCGTTGAAGAATGGTACCCCAAGCGCCAGGAAATCGTAGGCATCCTGCCTGAGCTTGCCTGTCATGGAGCTCTTGGTTGTCAGGTTGCTTGATATCTGGCTGTCCTTCTGAGTCATGCCCCTGTACCCGAGCGTGAACGAGCCCGGCGGGCCGGTTGTGACGATCCTCGGGTTGTATCTGTCCACCACGGTCTCTGCGAAATCGCTCGCGCTAACTGGGGTTTTGAGCGGCGAGAACATCGTATACTCGTTGCGGTATAGGTCTTTAGTGTTCTCAACGCTGGTCTTCAGTGCGAGCTTGTCGAACAGCCACGTGTTTGCGTTCCACAAGTAACCGACATCGTAGAACAGCCTTGCACGATCCACAACTACAGAGCCCTTCCCGGCGGTGGCGCCTTCCAGCTTCTCGGTGTGCCAATTGAGCGTGTATAGTTGTCCCCCTTCCCATCCCGGATGCGCGGCCCTGAACAGCGCGTCCCAGTACTGCCCTCCCGCAATGGCCCTTTCGAGTCCGACGGTCCTCCTTTCCTCCGCCTTGCCTCCTCCTGCGGTGAATCCTCCCCGGGCGGCCGCCAGGTTCCTCCAGCCTAAATCCAGCTCGCCTTCGACAACCCCAGCAGTCTCGGACCTGAGTTTGTTCAGCTGTTCCCGGTTGTTCTCGGTTTCGAGGCCGTAGTTAGCCCAGTTAGTAAACGTCAGTCCAGTCAACCCAACCCACTGGGGACCGAACTTCTTGGTCCTTGCTCGCGCTCTCTCAAGAGTCTCTCCTGCAGAGGTGATGCCGCTCCCGATGTAAGGCAGGTCGTTCCTGTATTCGAGTGTAAGTCCGTGGCCCTTGGTGTTGACAACTTCGGCCCTCAATCCAGTCATGTTCTGATAATTGAATCCGAACGCGGTGCCGAGCGCTTCCGCTCCGGCCGCCCTCTCAGTTGCGACTTCCTTCTCTTTCCTAGTGCCTTCGGTCTCCTTTCTCTGCTGTTCAGCGACCGTCTTCTGCAGCCCAGATGGCGTTTCGGCAAGGAACTGGCCCTCCACGCTCACAATGCTTTTTCCGGTGAGTGGGAGGTCGACTCCGCTGCGCCTGTATCCCCACGTCTGCCGCACGTAGCGGCTCAAATCCTTGGCGATCAGCTCGTCGTTCCTCAGCCGGACCTGCTCGGTGATGCCCTCGGTGTTCAAGGACATCGTGACGTTGGGCGGGAAGTTAGGCTTTATCTTTATCGTGCTCCCACCCACGATGAACACTCCGTCGCGCCCGAGCTCTATCTCATCTGTCTTGAACTCTGACTGGCCCGCCGCGTTCTTCTTGCTTTCGTTCGTCACCATCATGCTCATGTAGAAAGGCGGATTCGAGCTCATAACCGGAGCCCTCGGGCTGATTCCCGCGATCTGTATGCTGAAGTCCGCTCCGCTCTTTGGGTCGTGAACGACCTGCTTCGGCTCGATAGAGGGAGTGATGGTTATCGGGAGCCCGTCGTTGATCATGAGAGTGTACGGGAGTTTAGCGAGCTCCGCCTTCATCTCGTTGAAGGCATCTTGCGTGGGCTGGACGCTTATTATCACGTTCTTGTTTATGAGCCTGGTCTCTGTGTTTATCGGGAACATCTTCATCATGTCTGGGGCGTCCGCGGGCGTCAGCTCCACTTCCGTGATTTTCCCATCGACCATCTTCAGCTTGCTCAGCGAAGCGGCGATGAGGATCTGGGGTGCCTGATCCGGCCTCTTCTCGAGCTTTGGCCCCGATAGCGTAACAACAATCTTCCCTCCCTTCCCGTCCTCGTAGAGGACAATTGGGCCGCTGTCCTTGTCGTACGTATTGCTACTCAGGAGTTTGGTCTTCCTGGTCTTCTCGTCCATCGCCCTAATCTCGACGAGCATTGAGCCTTCCTGTGGAGGTAGAATGTCTGGTTGAACCGCGGCGCCTATGGTCCGCCCCTTGTCATACACCTGCGCGAGGCTCTGGAACACCGCCAGGCTGCTCGAGTACTCAAAGAACTTCTTCTCGCTACGCTTCTCGTAGATTACATCGAGCACAGATCTCCCGCCAATAACGTTAGACATAACGCTGCCGTCCTTAGCGGCCTTGAAATAGGCGTATGAGAAGACTCCCGTCTCAGGACTTATGTTTCCTGACATGTAGAATCCAGGGCTCCTCGTCGCTGCCTTGACGTTCGCGAGGCGTTTCTCGCCCCCGAAATTCAGGACGTCGGCAAGGACGTCCTTGCCCGTCACTTCCCATTCTTTCTCGACGCCGTTCTCCCTCTTCCATCTTCCAATGACTTCGTAGGAGAGCCCGTACTCGTTCTCTGTGAGCCCTTTGAATCCGATAAGTGCTCTCTTGTCTGGCCCTTCCGCTTCCAACCAACCGAGGTAATTCCCTGTCTTGGAACCTATCGAACTGGCCCCCGCACCGCTCAAGGTGAAGAACAGTTTCTCATAGCCCGCCTTCTTCAGTTTCTGCGCCCATGTCTCAAAAAGTCCCTTGAGCTCCTGCTGAGCCTTCTGTTCCGTCTCCGCTTCCGACACGACGCGCTCTGGCGTTATAGCCTTTACTTCTTCGATCCCTTCGCCTTGCCTTGCTGGTTTCTTCTTTGTAGCGTCTTTCGTCGTATTTGCCTCGGTCTGCTCTACTTTCTTGGCTCTGATTGCAGCAGCTCGCTTCATCACTGGTGTTTCGGGTTCCCCGACCAGCGCTTCGACTGTCTTTCTCAATTCGGGGCAGTACTGCCCCATATACATCAGGGCTTCGACGCCGGCCTCTTTCCCTTCGTATCTCTTCTTCCATAATTTGACGAATGACTCCTTGTACGTGTCGCTCCACTTGCTTTTTCCTTCGAGATTCGTTCGTATCATCTCGAACTTGTTCTGCGTTTCAGAAATAGATTCGGCGGTGTCTTTAGTCTGCCTCGCGATGCTTACAACGAACGGCAGTTCCGTCTCCCCCAGGAACTTCGGATCAGCCACTTGCTTTTGCGCGCCAGCCATTTTGCGGTCCCCCATATTCCTATTATGTCGACCTTTTATAAATATCCTGCTTTTGGAGTTTAAACCCGTTTCGGTCTGCTGCTCTTCAGCCGCATAGGCACGGTTCGGAAGCGATAGTATCGGTCCTTCTATCACGATGGCGGACGCTAGGAGGATGGGCAGGACGCTTCTGGCGCGCCAACGGCTCCCTTTATCTCTCCGAAACATGCGAACATACAGACACTTGGTTGAATCTAATATAAGTTTCCGTCATGTTCAAGACACATGCCGCGGTGCCAGCACCGAACTTCACAAAAGCTTTATATCCTTTGTCGGGATATCTCCTGACATGTCTTCTTATCAGCACATACAAGAGACGTTCCAGAAGGAATACTCTGAACGATCGCCCATCTACAGGGCAAGGATAGCCGCCTGGAGGAAGGAGGCCCCCGTCGTCCGCGCCGAAAGGCCGACGAACATAGCGAGGGCGAGGACGCTCGGCTACAAGGCCAAGAAGGGATTCGCGGTCGTGAGGGTACACGTCAAGAGGGGGAAGAGGAAGAGAATCAAGATGTTGCGTGGCAGGAAGCCGTCCAAGTCAGGACGCTTCTACGCGAGGCACAAGTCCCTCCAGAGGATGGCCGAGGAGAAGGCCGCGAGGAAGTTCAGGAACATGGAAGTGGTGAACTCCTACTTCGTGGGCTCCGATGGCTCCCTGAAGTTCTTCGAGATTATCCTCGCTGACCCAGCCCAGACCGGGCTGCCGCTCCAGAAGGGACGCGCGTTCAGAGGATTGACCTCAGCGGGACAGAAGAGCAGAGGCCTCCGGGCTTGACTGCCAAACCTTAATTTTTTAAGGCGCCACTGAGAGGTCTGCCTATGCTGACAGACATAATCGATCTCGATCCAGCCCAGCTGCAGCACCCGGCGCGGTTCTACGGCTTCAATTCGTTCCTGGTCCTAGGGAAAGATGTCTCTCTCCACTCAGCCGGAGCGATAAGCAGCCAGAGGCCGGCGGCAGTATCGATCATCTCCTCCAACAACACCGAATCGCTCATCCGGCTCGTGAAGAAGTTCGACATAATCTACTCCACGACCTACGACGCTTCGCCCGCTCTCCTCACCCGAGTCGCCACCGCGAAGAGGAAAGCGCTCGTCAACGTCTCAGACATCCTCGGCAAGGAAGGCGCGGATCGGGCGCAGATGATGCACAGGATATCGCGCTTCCTTGAGTTCTGCAGGTCGTACAGAGTGGAAGCGGTGTTCGCATCGATGGCGAAGGACGAGCTCGGTATACGCGGCTCGCAGGAGACCGCCGATATATTCAGCCTGCTGGGCGTCGACAGGGAGCAGACGAGATATTCATACTCAGTGATAAACGACGTCTCGTGGACGGGACGAGAGTGAGATCATGAAATCGGTACTCAAGGAAAGGCACAGGTACATCGGAGTCATCGTCATCGCGGACGGGCAGGTGGACAGGCCGCTGCTGCAATCGGCGGTCAGGACACAGCTGCTGGAGAAGCTTGGGGAGATTGGATTCGCGAAGGCCGATCCGAAGCTTGTCTACATGGGCGGAGACAATTCGTCAACGGTGATCAGATGTACCCATTCCGAGGCAGACGGGGTGAGGGCAGGACTGGCACTCATCACTCATATAGGGAAAAAGAAGATCCATCTCATGCCAGTCTTCACTTCAGGCACGATACTGAAATGCAAGCGGGCACTGTCGAAAGCGTCGAAGAAGGGGTAGCTTAGACTAGCTTGTCCAATCGCGTAAGCGCTTCTATCGCGAAGGAAATCGATAGCTTATCCTGTTCTGCCTGTTTTCTGGCGTCTGTCAGCTCCTTTATCTCCACATCCGCCCCCCTGGTCCTCTCTCCGGATATGTACTTGCGCTCATCGCGCCTGGCCAGATAGGCTGCCCTGCGGTCGGTGGATATCCTCTTGCTCTTCTCAAGATTAGCCTCGACCGAGGACAGCTCCGTTCTGAGGTCTGCGATGCACTCTTTGAGAAGTTCCTTGTATATCGCGTTGTAAACACGAGCTGTCACCACCCGTTCGAACCGCTCGCCCCCATCAGCATCCATCTCGAGCATCACCTTCCTCACGCTCTCGCTTGCCAGCATGAGGAATGAGAGATTGAGCTTGGCCTCGATGATTGAATGGCGCGTCTTGGCGTCCTCCATCCTCTCTTTCGCGCTATCGATGAGATACCTGTATTCTGGCCTCTTCTGGAGCTCACCAATGAGCGTGGTGAATGCCAGCACTCCTTGCTTATAGCTCTCGGCCCCCATATCGCTTCGCTTGAGCTCCAGAAAAGCAAGCGTTTTGGCGGCCGATCTGTACTGCTCGTCGAGAGTTGGGCCGGTCTTCTCTGGACCCCGGGATAATTTAGGTTCGAATGTTGGTTTCTCCATGGTCGTGGTGTTCGCGCTATGGAGATGTCTGGCAGCTGCGCTGTTATCTTTGGCGAGATTGATGATCCTCCGGTTCTCCCCTTCGACGCTGACGAAATAGTCCAACAGTCGGTAGGTCGCGGCCGTGTACCTGCCATCGGAGACGAGCATTGTCTTCTGCCTCTTTCGCGCCTGCTCTATCGCCTCGGCCAGCCTGGCGTCCTTCTCGCACATGCCGTTAAGCGCGCCCAGTTTCTCCTTGAATTCGAGGATCTCCTTGCTGGATATGTGGCCATCATGCGCGCTGGCGCCCAGCTCGACTACCCTGTCATGCAGCTTCAGCGCATCCTTCATCCTCGCCTCTTCCCTCGGTATCTGTACCGGCACGATAGCACCCTATCTCTTGCCTCACCTTTCCTTTTTAAGGACTGCGTTCCAATATGGCGCAGCGACCAATGATCGATGGACAAGGGGGCGGCAGCGGTGCTGCAGCCGGTCCAGAAGCAAATGATTAAAAATAAGGAAAACGTCATATATTCAGGGTTGGCGATATGGTTCGTATAGGTGGAGGGGGGCAGGTTATGGTAGAGCCGAAACAGAAGAAGCAGACCGAGCTTGAGCAGCACGAGACAATCAAGTCAGTCGTCAAGGACAATGCGCAAGTCTATATCGACCGCATACACGAGCGCCTCCCCTTTATCGAGAAGGAAGATATGAAAAAGCTCGCAACGAAGTGGCTCACCGAGACAGAACAACTGAATAAGGGGCTCAACCCGAACAATCCCCCAGCCTACAACATCCAGAGCGCACGCATGTTCTTCTATCTCAACGCGATCGGCACACTCATCGTCCCGGGAGGAGAGGCGACGACGAAGGACGCAAAGGAGATATATAATCAGGGAGTAGCATTCAAGGGCGCGAAGACTGCCCAGGAATGCTTCGATGCTGTTAACAAGCAGTTACAGGGCATGTATGACAATCTGCCGCCAATGGCGGCAGAAGAGCCGACAGAGAAGGAGGTCAAGAGGACGGCACCCGAGGTCCCGGCGGTTCCGCAGGCAGAGCAGAAGCCTGTCGAGCAGAGGGTCGCAGAAGGCACCGCTGACCTCAGGAAGGATCTCCAGAAGGCTCAGTCTACGGATGAGCTGAAGCGCATCGAAGACGCTCTCAGGAAGAGATGGCAGGACGCGATGAGCGACTTCCAGAAAGTATCCAGCGGATGGTTCACTTCAGAAGCAGCAAAAGTCGTGGGCGCACAGATGCTCAAGGACATGGAAGGAGAGTACAAGGCGTTCCTGGCGGTGCGTAAGCAGGCTGCCAAAGTGCCGACGCTCGAGGCGGAAAAGACGGCGCTCAGGAGCAAGATCGACGAGTTCGATGCTAAATACAATAACATGCAGCTGACGACTGATCTCAACCAGCGAATCCAGACTCTCCTGAAGACAGAGAGTGGAAGATCTGTACTGCAGAAAGTGCTTCCGTCTGAGTCCAATCTAAGAGAGAATGTGTTGTACATTGATCCAAAGACGAGAGAAGCGGACCCGCAGAAGCAGATGCAGGCTTATACTACGATAAAGGAGATGTCGGCCGAGGGGAAGCAGGAGATCATAGACCTGTTGCTCAGCACCGAGCCTACGAAGCAGAAGCTGAAGCCGCCTAGGCCATTGAAGCCGGGTCCCTCGCAACGGGAAGCGCCTTCGCGAGTTGAGCTACCATCGCCGTCAGCTGAAGTCACACTGCCGACGCAAGTTACTGCAGAACACACCAACCATATCCGGACGGCGCTCAAAGGCACCGATTTCTTCTCAGTCCCTGCCCCGTCCACCCCCGCAGAATGGCTCGCACCGCTGAAAAAGTACGGTAGAGAGGAGAAGAGGGGTGGCGTCAATCCGGTCCTGGTTATAGACGCGAATAGCTTGCTGAAGGCGCCGGAATTTGAGAAGCTAAAGGACGACGTCTCATCGCTAAAGATGGAGAAAGAGCTCAAGGGTGCAACGTTCGAATTCCAAACCCTTCTCAAGTCCGTGACGATAAAGCTCGTCAAGAAGAGATGATGGTCGGGCGATAGCATATGGGGCCGCCGGGTGTTGTGATGAAAAGCAGAGAAAAAGAAGTAAGGCGAACATTAGCAGAGGAAGTAGCAATGGATATGGCTAGGATGCAAGCCATAGGTGAACTGGCTGTTTCGAGAAAGGAACTCGTGTTCGAAGGGAAAGCAATCTCCCGTTCGGATCTGAGCAAGAAGTTCGATTCTGTCTGGAACGAATTTGAGCAGAAATCGAAGAGCAGAGAATATGCAGACCAGGTAAGTGCGTTCCTAAACACTCAGAAAGACAATATGTTAGCGGGCCTAACGCTCGATAAACGAAATCTATTCTATCTTAATATTAAGAATGAGATAGACAACCCGTATCCGACCGGGTACTACCCCGAAGGGAATGTCACCGAGCGATGTCTCAACGGATTCAGCATAAGTGGCAATGACATCAAAGGCATGGAAGAAACCGCCAAAAAATCAAGATATTACAAGGAAAACGAATTCCGCAAGCTCTACGATTCAGCGAATCTTGCCTTTATCGATCTGATGCAGCAGATAGACAATGTCTCCGAACGCAGGAAAAAGCGCGGAATGCCTAGCGATTTCGTTGATAAGGCAGCCAGTTTTGACAGATCTGTCGCCGCCCAATTGAAATTCAATATGGCGTTCTATCTCAAATATGGCGAGGCGGAAAGATTCCAACAGGCAGCAAGAACGCTCCTGGGCGACGTCAAGTGGTTCGATTCTTCGCAGGATGAACGGACTGGATACACAGCCAAGCGACAGGGGTACATGTCTGGTCTGTTCGAGAACACCCTTACAGGCCTATCGAACCAAGTAGAAGACGAAATCACCGCCTCCGGCATGTATCTGACTCATATAAGCATGAAAAAGCTCTCAGAACGAGATATCAATACAGGATATCTACTGAAGAACACCGATAAGTATTTCACCGGCGCGCTGATGGATCATGACACAATACATGAAGCGATGCTCGCCAATTACACTAGCGCCATTAAGGCGTCAGAGCGCACTTACACCCTAAAGTTGCACGTTGACAAAGAAGGCCGGCTCTTGCCGACCAGTTATCCAACACCCGGAGTGAACCCGGGTCTCGATCCGAACACTAAGCGTTCCGGTGGCGACCTGTACGAGAAGTCAAAGCTCAATGCAGCAGAATGGATAGAGCGTTTGGATGCGGAATCCCCGAAGACGCAACGACTCGTGCCGCCTTTTCAGAGATACATCTTTCGTGAGCTTGGCAAAAATGCCATCACGCCTTATCTTGAGACAGGGGATGACAAGGCGCTGAAAACGCAGTTGAACAGGATTGACAATACCCTCAATCCGCTTTCAGTCGCCATAGCTTACGCAATAGATAAGGCGCAAGAGCAGTACGCGGATGAGTTAGCCAAGATTGACACTGTAGCGGGGCTCACTAAGCTTAACGGTATCCGTAAAGAGGCCATCGCCGAGCTAATCAAGTCAGAAGCCAACGCGATAGTGCCTCTTTGGGAGAAATGGACTCCGGAGCAGAGAGATGCGTTCGTTTCCGATATTGCCTTGGCGGCCGTATTCGCTTCGCTCCAGGGCTTTGAGCCATCAAAGAAAGAGATAATCAATGGCAAGGAATACGGGGTATACGCGTTTTCAAATCCACTGTTCCAGGCGTTCAAACTGCCTCTTGATAAGAAGATAACGGCAGACATGGTGAAAGTAGTCGGCGACAGGGTGATCGTCGATGATAAAGCCGCCATCGCGCTCATGCAATACAAGCTCGACAACCTTGTTTTCGTACCGAAGAACTACTATTGGAACGACGTATCAAAGGTCGCTCCGACAGAAGGGTTCACGTACACAACGCAAATCACATTGATGTCAGTCTTCAGCCAGAAGGACGGAACATACTCAAGACCAGCGGACGGCAAGTGTTACTATCCAGATACGATTATGATCGCTCCGCGCTCTAAGTATGAGATCGGTGGATGGATGGATCTCTCCGAGACGATAGTCTTACCTGTCAAGGCCGCGAGAGAGGGTATGCTCGCGAACATCGGCTACACTTTAGTCGAGACGAGCAAGGAAGCGGTTGAAAAAGGATTCAAGAAGTGGAAGGACAAGAACGGCGATTTCGTCATAGTGTACAATAACAATATCGTCTCGTTCAGATCGCAGGACGACCTCAGGGCGGTCGACCTAATGGAAGACGGCAAATTGAAGATCCAGAATAAGATGCCGCCCAACAGGGATTACGACATCAGAGTCACACTGCAGCCAGAAGATACGTTCTATAAGACAAGGCCTATTGGCACACCGCGGGTAAAGAACCCGGTGATTGAATTCACTTCGATGGATATCCCGGTGCCGAGAGCCGGTTCATTCAGCATGCTGTTCCCGGCGTTTGCTCCGATAAACTATGCTCAAGCGGAAACCAATCTTCTTGGTCAGGACAGCGGAAAGATCGGTGCGTGCGCATCCGCGTTCGTCACTGCAGAGAACCTGATGTTCAGCGGCGACGTCGAAGGAGGGAAGAGACTAGCGCAACAGGCAACCAGAACATTCTGGAATAGCGTGGTGTCCCCCGCAATCGCAGCAGGTACGATATCGGGTCTCACTCCGTCCGAGATGGCGGAAGTCCAGAAGATGTCCAACGGAGAGCTGACAGAAGCCGCATTCCGGGCGCTGGTCCAGAGATCGCCTGATCTGTTCCAGGTGCTACGCAACGGAAGGAAGAAAGTGGAAGCTAATTTCAACGGCGCAGTCAGGATTTACTTAGTCGGTCTGAACGTAGGAGAGATCGGTTTGATTGAGGAGATACGGCCGTTCGGAGTGCCCGTCATTCCAAAGCTCTCTCTAAATTCAGTTTTGTTCGCGTATATGACACAGCTGAGAGAGGGGAGTCTCAACGTCAATAGCGCCGCCCTGGATATAAACAAGAATTACATAAATCAGTCGTCATCGGCCCAGAACTTTAATGATGAGACCGCAAGGCAGATGGTCGGATTCACGGTGACTGCTCAGGCAAATGTTGGTAAGAAAGAGGTCAACAAACCCGTTCCTGTTGCCAAGATGCAGTTGCTCATGGACATAGAAGACCCGACGCTCAATTACTATGCGAGCATCACGGGTCTCGGCAAACCAGTGATGAATAACATAATCGATACGTACAAGAAACGGAACCTCAACACTCTGCAGAAGACGGTCGATTTCGTTGGCGATATCCCGAGAGGGTCGCAGCTATCGTTATTCAAGCTCGGAGACACCACCACATACACACTGACAGCGCGGTCGGCGCGTCTCGAGGCAGACAGGACCGCCAAGTGGATTAACAACACAATCAGCTACTTCGGAGGGCCGAAGAACGCGGTCCTAGGCATATCTCTGGAAGGCAAACATATGGTCAGGTGGACCAAGCAGGAAGGCCTGGCAGTCGAGAAGGATGTACTGAACGGAGGCAGCCTGAGACTAGATGTGCCGCACTTCATATTCCAGACGGAAGCGCTGTTTGGCAACAAAGACAGGATAGCCGGCGTGCAAGCGATCTGGACGAGAGAGCGGGCGAAGCCAGAGGACTACCAGAAAGCGCCTTACCTGCAGCTCGATTTGAAAGAGGATGCCCCTCGCGTCGGTCCGCCATCCGTCATGGTGGCCGTTAAAGCGTCCCTTCCGTATGTGTCCACACTAGACATCGCAGTTGGGGACAAGGTTGCCCAGTTATGGGGTAAGATGTTTGGCGGCGGCAAGAAGGAGAAGAAGAAACCTGCGAACGACAGTGGGACAAGAGTGTACGGACAGTAGTCTCGCGTCCAGAATGCAAACAAATTAATTGGTGCCGTCCGAAGCGATGTTGATGGGAACTAACATCAAAAGCATACTAGCCATCCTTGCGCTGACGGTGGTGTTCTATCTGGCCGCCACGTCTTACGCGTCCCCAGTCACTACCCGTTTCCTATCGAATTTCACTGCCTTTTATCCAAACCTTTACGGCAGCGATGTGACGATCAATGCCACGCCAAGCATCAGCGCAAATGCATCGAATACCTCGCTCTCCAACGGCACGCTCATCTGTTCTGGCATACCGATCGACTTCGCATTAGCTAACACTTCGGACTTCTCGCTCGCCAACACGAACGTCGAATGCCCGTTCAGCTGCGATTTCAGGGATACAGTCTCTCCTCTCTCCTTGTTCCCAGCTCCAATAGCATTCATGAACTACTCGGATTACAGCGCTAATATCACACCATACCTCGCCAAGACGTCGATGTGTCTATTCTATGACACAGCTCAGCCAGCGAACCCGCTCGGCCCATATACGTCATCTGCTGGATTCTACATCGGAGGGACATTCTACGGCAGCGGCAGGATAAACACAGGCCTCTTCTGCTGGTGGAACAGTACGATAACCGCCAATGGCACTGTGGTGGTATCTGGTTTTATTCCAAGTGCAGTCGGCCCGCTTCTCATCAATTACTCCATATACGTCGGTAACTGTTCAGCTTTCATTAGGGCGTACGAGACAGATGGCGCCACCAAGGATTGCATATACAAAGCGCCAAATTCACTATTCACATCTCCGTTCTCTGATACACTCAATCTCGTAATCACCAACGGCCCGAACTTCACGATAACTGGTCCAATCGACCCGTTCATAGCGGCACCGGGCGCATCGGTTAACATCAGCCTGCCTGTCAAGAACGTCGGTGAGATGAACGGCACGATCACCAATGTGACGATGGACTCGGGATTCACGGTCACGGCGTTCAGCCCGAGCCAGATCGACGCGGGCCAGTCGACGACACTCCTGATTACTGTGACCGTGCCGGGGCTGGGAACGTACAATCCTACAGTGACGCTTACCTACACCTCGAACACTCCGGTGATAGGCACCTGCGGGAACGGCACGCAGAATCTCTCAGCTCTAGGAAATGTCACTGGCCCCCCAATAATAATCATCGTGACGCCCACCACTCCGATCTCTCCTGCTGTGTTCGCCACACCGAGCGGGATACTGAGGGATAGCGGACAGTGGTATCCTTCTAAGGAGGTCGTGATATCAGCCAACATCACCAGGCCGGGATCCATCGGCCTCCTGATGTCGACGACATCCAACATAACAGTATTCAAGATCGATCCAGTCACAGAGGAGGACGCGGCCCCTGCGGTGGCCCGGTTCTGCACATCACCGGGCGGGGATTCCTCCTGCACGCTCTTCTCAGCGATCCCCCACTACGTCAGCGGAACATTGGACTACCAGAGCATATTCTTGCCGTTCGATGTCACCGCCGCTGTCAGCGGAGGCAACCCCAGTTACTTCCCGCTCGCCCCCGCAGTCTACCGCGTGGAACTGAGCGTATATGATCCGGCCAAGGCAGGGACCGACCAGGCGATGAAGAAAGCGAGCGCGTATTTCGTGATCTACACACTGACATGCGCTGAGAAAGCCTGATCGCTTCGGTTGGGCGCCGAAGAGCGCCCCTCTCATTCACGCGACGTCAGGGCAACATTTAAGACCCTTGTTTCCAATACTGTTTCGTCAGGCTCGACCATTCAGGAGAGCACTAGAGGCAAGGTGGATTCATATGTTCGATGTCATGAAGAATGCTATAGCGACGTACACCAGGTACACTTCGATGATCCTTTTCTTCTCCATACCGTTCATCATAGCGTTGCTGCTGCCGACATTCTCACCGGCGCCGGTATTCAGCGCCCTCGGAGGGTACTTCCTCAGGTCTGGAAGCATACCGGAGCTCTCGACCGCAGACATCCTGCTCATCGTAGCTGTCTCAGCGATCTCCCTCGCGTTCCTCGCGCTCGCGCTTGTCGCTGTCACTCTCGTGGTCAAGGCGAGCAGGACTAAGACAAGGGTGTCCGCTGAGGCTTTGAGGAATCTCGGCAGGTACACGGTGACCATATTCGCCATATTCGCCTTCGTGAAGGTGGTAGAGGCGCTGCTGCTCGCATACACGTCATCGGCGGCGCTCCCAGAGCTTCCGGTCTTCCTGTTCGGGTTCATCGCATCGCTCGGCATGTTCTATGTGACGCCTGCTGTGGTGCTTGAGGAGAAGAAGCCGGCTCCGGCGATCCTCAGCAGCTTCAGACACGTATTCCGCAAGCCCTTGCACTTCGTGCTCTGGCTGGTGGTGGCGTTCGCGCTGCTGGCGCTCGTATCCACGCTGTCTTTCACCATGTTCACAGACACGGGCACGAGGCAGGGATTCACGCTCCTGGTGAACTCGCTGTTCATACTCCCGTTCCTGGTGGTGCTCCAGGCGCACATCTACATCATGAAGTACACAATCGTGCGCTGAGCGCCACGACCCAATCTGCAAGGTGAATCATGGCATCCCGCGGGCGTAAAAGAATATCAGTACCTTCCGCTAGCTCCAAGCAGAAACAGCTGGCCGGCATACTGCTCCTCCTTCTCACATTCGCCGCTCTCTGCTATGCGATAGTCACCATCGCAAACGAGGGGCTCCTGAATCTGCAGTTCGGGCAAGGAACCCCTGTATCGGAGACAATCAACAGCTCAAAGACGACCACCACCGTGGCAGTCATTTACACCAACGCCACCAATTCCAGCTGATAATCGGTTCCGGAATCAGACTGGGTTCGGCCACGCACGCCGAGACGGTTCCGTGCGGGGTGTGAAGGGTTTTAAAGGTTGATATGGTAATCCAATCAGCTAATTGTGATGAATAGATTAGTGCTACTATAGAAGGAAAAGGAGTGATTTGATGTATCCAGTCTCGCCCTCAGCATACGACAGAGCGATCACAGTGTTCTCCCCCGACGGAAGGCTGTTCCAGGTGGAGTATGCGAAGGAGGCCGTGAACCGCGGCGCGACAGCCATCGGTTTCACGAGCAGGGAAGGGACGGTGTTCCTCGTGCACAAGACGAGGGTGTCCAAGCTGATCGTGCCGGAGTCCCTGAAGAAGATATTCATAGTCGATGACCACATGGCGATCGTGGCCTCAGGCCTCGTCGCAGACGCCAGGCGCCTGATAGACGCCGCGCGCGTGGAGGCGCAGAAGTACAGGTACACCTACGGCGAAGCGCCGGACGTGGAGTACATCGCGCGTTTCATAACGGACACGATGCAGTTCTACACCCAATACGGAGGGGCGAGGCCGTTCGGGGTCTCCCTCCTGTTCGGCGGTGTCGATTCGACCCCGAAGCTTTTCGAGGCCGAGCCGAGCGGCGCATTCACCGGGATGAAGGCCACGGTGATAGGCGCGGGCAAGTCCGAGGTCACTGAGTTCCTTGAGAAGGAATACAACGAGAACATGACGATCGATCAGCTCATAACACTTGGATTCAAGGCGATGAAGCAGGTGCCAGACATGAAGATAAAATCGGACATCTTCGATGTCGGTTTGATCCCTGCCGCCACCAAGAAGTTCGAGCTGCTCCCGCTGGAGAAGACCAACAGCTACATCACCAAGATCTGATTCCTCGGTGCTGTCGGTCGAGTTCCTGCGGGCGTCTTTGCCACATGGCGAATGGGTGCGTGATATGAGTTCTATAGAGAAAGCGGTCGTTGCACACATGTCTGTAGCGGGAGAGAAGTTCGAGATCTTCGTGGACCCGAACCTCGCCCTCGACTTCAAGCTCGGGAAGAAGAAGGATTTCAGCAACGTCATGGTGGTCGAGGAGATCTTCAAGGACGCGAAGAAGGCTGACCACATCTCAGGCGAGAAGCTGAAGAAGGCGTTCGGGACAGAGGATCCGCTCGAGATCGGCAAGAGGATCGTCCTGAACGGCGAAGTGCCGATCACCACAGACCAGAAGAGGGTCATGATACAGGAGAAGACGAAGAAGATAATCGCGATACTCGCGAGGGAAACTATAGACCCTCGCACCAACGCGCCCCATCCGCCGCAGCGGATCGAGAAGGCGCTGGAGGAAGTGAAGATACATGTCGACCCGTTCAAGCCGGCGGAGCAGCAGGTCCAGGAAGCGATCACCGCCCTAAGGCCGGTGCTGCCTATGAAGATCGACACGGCACGGCTCGCGGTCAAGATCCCGGCTGATATCGCGCAGAAGCTGTACGGCTCCTTCAAGGAGTACAATGTGCAGCAGGAGGAATGGCTCGGAGACGGCTCCCTCATCATAGTGGTGGAGATCCCGGCCGGGCTGCAGACCGAGTTCTTCGACAAGGCCAACAGGCTGACGGCCGGAAAGGCGCAGATCAAGGACCTCAAGAAAGAGCAGAAGAAGTGAGATCAAACAGTAAACAGAAGTCATAGTTACGAAATAAAAAAGGAAATAAGGTGAAAAAATGGCAAAATTGGTTACGCCGGGAGATCTGCTCCTGGACAGGCCGGTGCGCAACCCCTACACGTTCGTGAAGGCGGAGAAGACGTACGCGGCTGTGGTCGGGATGTTCGATCCCGAGCAAGGAAGGTTCATGCCGATAAAGGGCTCGTATCTCCCGATGGTGGGGGACGACGTGATCGGCGTGGTGGAGGAGGAGAAGGTCATCGGATACGGCATCAATCTCTTCTCGCCATACAAGGGACTGCTGTCATCGAAGGGACTGAGGTTTCCGTTCGAGCCGAACGACATCATCATCGCGCAGGTATCTGAGCTCAGCGAGGTGAAGGACATCTGGCTCTCGAGGCCGATGAAACTGGAGGGCGGGGAGATACTTGACATCGCCCCGACGAAGGTCTCGCGCGTGATAGGCAAGCACTCATCGATGCTCAACATACTGAAGGCCGCGACCAAGTGCGACATACTGGTCGGCAAGAACGGCCTCATCTGGATCAAGGGGCCGAACCAGCAGAAGGCCGTCGAGGCGATCGACAAGATCGACCGCGAGGCGCACCTGCCTGGCCTGACCGACCGCATCATGGAGTTCCTCGGCGTGAAGCCAGAGGACGTGGCCGCGATGGCGGCGCAGCCCCAGAGGAGCAGCTACGAGTCCAGCCGAGACGAAGGCCAGCGCGAGGAACGCGGCGGAAGGGATCGCGGCGGATTCAGGGGACGCGATGACCGCGGCCCGCGAAGGGATTACGGCGATCGTGGCCCTAGGAGGGACTACGGCGACAGGCCGAGGAGCGACGCTCCGAGAGAAGCTCCAGCTGGAACCGCGGGTTCCGGCGAACAGCAGCCTGCAGAGCAGGCACAGGCACCAGAGCAGAGCTCTGGGCAGCAGTCATTTTGATTGAGGTGAAAAATATGGGTACACCATCTGACCAGCCGCTGATCGTAGGCGGCAAGAGGCTCGACGGAAGAGCCATGGACGAACTGAGACCGATAACAATAGAGGCAGGCGTGCTGAACCGCGCGAGCGGCAGCGCCTATCTCACCTGGGGAAGGAACAAGGTGATGGCGGCGGTATACGGGCCGAAGGAAGTATTCCCGAAGCATCAGACCGATCCTTACAAGGCGGTCGTGAGGTGCAGATACCTCATGGCGCCGTTCTCCACCGATGACCACGGAAGGTCCGGACCGAACAGGAGGTCCCGTGAGATCTCCAAGGTGCTCAGAGAGGCGTTCGAGAACGTCGTGATCGCTGAGATATATCCGAAGACGGCAATCGAGGTCTATATCGAGATACTTGAGAGCTACGGCTCGACGCGTGTCGCAGGGCTGACCGCGGCGTCAGTCGCGCTCGCCAACGCGGGGATCCCGATGAGGGACCTGCCGATCGGCGTCTCGATAGGCAAGATTGACAACAAGGTCGCCGTGGACATGATGAAGGAGGAGGACAACTTCGGCCAGGCAGACATGCCGATAGCGATCAAGCCCAGCACGGGCGAGATCGTCCTCCTGCAGATGGACGGGAAGATGACCCGCTCGGAATTCGAGCAGGCTCTCGAAATGGCGTACGCGAAGGTGGATGAGATCCACAACATACAGGTCGCCGCGCTGAAGGAGTATTACGACCGTGCGGCCGCGACAGCGGTGCCGCATAACGGCGAGTAAAATAGGTGATCATATGGTTATGGCTATAGACGAGCTGAAGAAGGCCACGGTGCGCGATTTCATCAAGGCAGGGAAGCGCATCGACGGCAGAAGCTTTGACGAGTACAGGAAGATCGTGGTCAAGAAGGACGCGATCTCGGTCGCGGAAGGATCCGCCGACGTGCAGATCGGAAAGACCCGCGTGCTGGTGGGCGTGAAGACCGAGGTAGTCGAACCGTTCTCGGACAGGCCGCACGAGGGCACCCTGACCGTCGGAGCGGACCTACTTCCGATGGCGCACGAGACGTTCGAGCCGGGCCCGCCCAGCGAGACATCCATCGAGCTGGCCCGTGTGGTCGACAGAGGCATCCGGGCCGCCGAAGCGATCGACCTGAAATCCATGTTCATAGAGGAAGGAAAGGCGTGGGGCATCTACGTCGACATCTACACGCTCGATCATGATGGCAACCTCACAGACGCCGCGGCGCTTGCGGCAGTGGCTGCCCTGCATAGCATGGGGCTTCCGGCCTACCGTGATGGCAAGATCATCCGCGAAGAGAAGACTCCGAAGCCGCTGGTCGCGATACCGACATACTGCTCGTTCGTGAAGATCGATGACAAGATACTCATCGACCCGTCCTACGCAGAGGAGATCGTGGCCGATGCAAAGATCACGTTCAGCGTTGGCGATGGAGTACTGTACGCGATACAGAAGTCGGGCCGTGGGGCTTTCACGAAGGATGAGGTTATGTCCCTGCTCGACAGGTCTTTCGTGGTGAGAAAAGAGTTATTAAGCCTTATTGAGGGATAATAGCGCATTTTCTCTCTGGAAAGGCGAGGTAAAGCGATAGAAGAGTGATCTTATGGTTTCACCACAAGTGAGAGGGGGACGTTCAGTCAAGATCAGGATGCAGGCTGTAAGCAAGCAGCTGAAGGCGAAGTACGCCTGTCCGCGCTGCGGCAAGCCGAAACTGAAGAGGACTGACACAGGTATCTGGAAGTGTAAGAGCTGCTCGGCGATATTCGCAGGCGGCGCCTACTCACCCACCACGCAGGCGGGAGAGGTAGCGACGCGCGTCGTCGCCGACTACAACAAGCGCTCTGCTTGATAGGAACGTGATATTATGTACGTCTGTCACAATTGCGAGAAGGAGATCGAGGAGATAGGCAACTTCGTCAGGTGCCCTTACTGCGCCTGGCGCATCCTGTACAAGCCGCCGCTCCCGGTGGCTCGCAACATCAAGGCTGACTGATTCTGCCTGCGCCGGATCGTTATGTATATAACTACCAGCAGGAAGCCCGCGGATGCCACCCGTGTCCTAGCCAACAATCTCGCATCCCTCCTTAACGGGGAGTATGAGAACCGTGGCAAAAAATCGATCGAGGAAGTGGTGGAGCGCGCGAGATTCCTGGGCTACAGGCGCGTCATGATTATAGGGGAGGCGAAAGGCAATCCCAACCGCCTGTCTTTCATAAGCATAGGCAAGGACTGGAAATGGCTGAATCCTGAGATCATGTTCTCGATGCCAACAGCCCAGCTGAAGGAGAGGATACGTCCGCTTGGCAAAGGCGTGGAGCTGCTGTCCAAAGACAAGGACATCGCTTCGCTTTTCGAGTTCCCCGAGCCCGTGACCGACGATATCGTCAGGCTTTCGGTTACCGCGGACAGGATTATGATCGCTTACGACAAGAAACACCTGGTGCTCAACATAAAGAGCCTCAACCGGATAACGCCGGAGGAAACCGAAACGGATACAAAAAGCGAGTAAGGGACCAATGAGGAATCACATGTCTATGAGACTCACGATAGAGGTGCCGTTCAAGTCGGAGCCTGCCGCGAAGAAGGCGCTGGCAGCGCTCAGGGGCGAGCTGACATTCCAGGGCAGAGCGAAAGCATCTTTAACCCAGAGGAAGAATAGGATAATAGTGGCCATCGATGCGGAGGATCTCGCGTCCCTGCACGCGGCCGCAGGCTCCCAGTTGAGGGCCCTCAAGGTCATCATGGGCGTCCAGAGATTCGCTGAGGAATGAACCTCAGCGTCAAAGTCATATTCACGAGGTGTTTTTCATGGCGAACGAAGACAATCAGATCGAATTCCAGTCGATGCAGCAGCAGCTCCAGCTCATCATGCTCCAGAAGCAGCAGATGAAGCTCCAGTCCGACGAGATCGACCACGCGCTCCAGGAAGTGGAGAAGGCGAAGGGAGACACGTTCAGGCTGGTCGGCCCGATCCTCATGCAGTCCACCAAGGACGAGATCGTGAAGGACCTCAACGAGAGGAAGAGCACCATCGAGTCGCGCATAACAATCATGGAGAAGCAGGAGGAGAGGATGAAGAAGCAGCTCTCGGAAGGCAGGAAGTCGTCAGGTTCCGAGCGGAGATAATCCTTCTCACCCGAACCTGTGGAGATATCTCCGCAGATCTATTTTTCCATTCTTTATCTCTATCCTGTCATCCCCCAGCAGCGCGGCTTTCCTCTTGGCTCCGCCGTGCGCGGAATACTCGCCTATTCTGCCGTCGCTGCGCACCACTCTGTAGCATGGGATGCGGACTGGATCGCGGTTCACCCTCATCGCAGTGCCGACCGCCCGATACGCCCTCGAGCCGAGAGCTGCAGCCAACTCCTTGTAAGTGGTCACCTTGCCTCTCGGGACCCTCTTCAGGAGAGAGTACACTCTCTCGTTGAACTCGCCTCGCATCGGCAAGAGTTCCATGGGCGGTATTTAAAATCCGGCGAGCCAATCGCCATATGGCCCAGCTCACAGACCCGACAACGCTCTTCATAGTCCAGCCCGCCGCGGTCTTCGTGATGTTCATCATAGTCTGGTTCATCCAGTCCCTCGCCGTACTCTACATATCGAGGAAGTGGATATTCCCTCTGCTGTATAGGTTTAGGATCACGGAACTGCTCGTTGCGGAGGCCGCGATAGCGGTGCATGAGTCGTCGCACCTAGTGTCCGCATTCCTGACTGGCTCCGAGATCGATCTCAGGGGGTCGTTCCTTACTTCCAAAGCGGGCCGCATCACCGCGAAACGCGAGGAATCGGTAGGGGGATGGATATCCTCTCTGATCGCGGCGTTCGCGCCCGCGTTCCTGTCCTCTTTCGTGTTCTTCGCGGCCGTCGTCATATTCGCACAGGTGCAGCTGCCTTTCAGCAGCATATTCTCCCTGAGCCAGTCTGGCGATAACCTTTACGACGGGATGGTCTCTGCGGCGGGCAGCATAATCCTCCCGTTCCTGTCCGCGCTCGTATCGGTGCTGCTCCAGCCGACCATAGCCACGGTCATCATAGTCTACTTCCTCATCATACTCTCGATAACAGCCGGACCTAGTGAGGGAGACTGGCGGGCGGCGATGTCCATCCTGTATTCGCCTATCTCATTGTTCGCGCTGTTCGCGCTGCTGCTGATCGCGAACTACGTGTTCTCGCAGTTCGACATTGATATCCTCCTGCCGTTCGTCACCGCGATGATGCTCTCGGTATCCATAGTCGCGGTCGGTCTATTCGCGGCCCTCATATTCGCCGGAGCGCTCTATCTCATCGCGCGTGCTCTGAAACGTTATTAAACCGCGCCAAGGAGGTGTACACATGGCCCCCAGGATGAAAGGAGTTAAGAAGCTGAGGCTCGGCTGGTTCACGTTCACCTGCTGCGAGGGCTGCGCGACGGTGTTCGTGGAGCTGCTGAACGACCACTTCAAGGAATGGCGCGACAGCATCGAATTCAAGCACTGCAGGATCCTCAAGTCGAAGAATGTCATGAAGGACCTGGATCTCGCGATAGTGGAGGGCGCGATAGCCACAAAGGAGGACGTGGAGAAGCTCAAGCGGATAAGGGAGAATTCCAAGTATGTCATGGCTGTGGGGGCATGCGCGCTCACCAGCATGCCGGCCGCGCTCAGGAACAACTTCAATGCCGAGCAATTCGGAGAGATAAAGCCGATACTCGACAAGTTCGGCCATCTGCCTCGGATGGAACCAATCTCTGCGTACATCAAAGTCGATTCGAAGGTCTCCGGCTGCCCGATGGGAGACGCTGCGTTCGTACGGGCGCTTGACGGGTACCTGAAAGAGTTCGGGATCAAGAGATAGAACGGCGGTTTACATGCACAACACTTCAGACATCCATATCGAGGACCTGAGCAAGATCGAAGGGCACACCAATCTCGACGTCAGCATAAGGGGTGGGAAGGTCCAGTCGGTGAAGCTGCGCATCGTCGAGAACAAGAGGTTCTATACGCAGGCGATCCGCGGCATGTCCGTCGGAGAGATACCTTCGATAGTTTCGCGCATCTGCGGCACCTGCAGCATATCCCATATGACCTGCGCGATAGAGGCGCTGGAGACGGCACTGGGCGTGGAGCCCTCGGAGCAGACCCTGGCGCTGCGCAACCTCTCCATGAACGGCACGATCCTCAGGGATCATGCCATGCATCTCTATCTCTTCTGCCTCCCGGACATCATAGGCAAGGATTCCGTCCTGGATTTCGGGCCTAAGGACATGAAAGTCGTCGAACGAGGACTGGCCGTCAAGAAAGCGGCGAACAACCTCGCCACTTTGGTGGCGGGGCGAGCAGTCCATGCTCTCTTTCCGGTCGTCGGCGGTTTCATAAATGCGCCGGAAAAGACCGCCGTATCCGCTTCGGTGAAGGAGCTCAAGGCCGTCAGGGACAACGTGTTCGACGCCCTCGATCTCTTCCTAAGCAGCGAATCCGAGTTCGTCTGTGCGGCCCGCGACGTCGCACTGGTGAACGATGACTTCGATTTCATCAAAGGGAGCATAACCACATCGGACGGGCAGGTCATCCAGGACGATGAGTTCTTCGACCATCTCCACCGGGTCGTGATCCCCTACTCCCAGGCCACGGGGTTCGAGTTCGAGGGGCGGGAGTACAAGGTCGGCGCCCTACCGAGGATGAACCTGAACAGGAAGAACCTGCACAAGGATACGAGGAAGGACGCGGCCAAGCACCTGAAGCGGTTCCCATCGCAGAACATATTCCACAACAACCTCGCGCAGGCTATAGAGATGCTACAATGCATAGACAACTCAATCGATCTCCTCGAATCATGTGACTTCAAGAAGGAGCAGCAGATCAAGCCGAAGGGGAATAGCGGCGTCGGGATCGGTGTTATAGAGGCGCCACGCGGCACGCTCTACTACGAGCTGAATGTGAAGGATAACCTGATCAAGGACGGCACGCTAGTCATACCGACTGCGCAGAACCAGGTCAATATGGAGCGCGACATAAGGAAGCTCGTCGAAGACGACCTAGAGAAAGGCAAAGACAGGCACACCATAGAGCACGACATCGAGAAGCTGATCCGCGCCTACGACCCCTGCATGTCATGCGCCAGCCACTTCCTGAAAGTGAGATGGAAGCAGGAATAAGCGGATTATCCCACTTGAGTATGCATCAGTGTCTTCAGCTCAACGAACGCCTTCGCCTTGCTGTAGCCCATCGGGATGCAGAATATCCTCACCTTCTTCAGCTTGCCCATCTTTTGCATGAGCTTCAGCGTCATGCCCAGGTCGAAGTCATGCAGCGAACACGTCCTGTTGGGGCAGAGGGCGTCGACATCGGTCAGCATCGTCACTTCCTTGATGCCTTCCGCCGTATCGATGATGGTTATCTCATTCTTCTCCTCGATCTCGTCCGGGGAGTTCGCCCCCACGAAATCGATTCTAGGGAACTCCTTGCACAGCTGGGGGATGAGTTCGAGCGGCAACCTGTCCTCCTTCAGGAGCGGATTGCCGAAACAGTATACCGTGGGTCGCCTCGCTCTCGCGTCGCTCTTGCGCATGTTAACGCCGGAATCAGATCTTCCTCTTCCCGCCATCCTCTATGTGGATGCAGTTCACGGGGCACGCCTCAGCGGCATCCTGGTTGCATTCGACAGCCTTCACTTCCAGCTCCTCGTTCTTCCCGACCTTCTTGCTGCCGAGTAGCTTGGACTTGCCGTCGGAATCCATCTTCCAGTGCTTCGGGCAGACCGCAGCGCACGTGCCGCAGCCGATGCATGCCTCTCTGTCATGTATTATCTTCGCCATAAGAACACCTCAAATCAGATGACAGACAGATGCCCGTCACTTTCAATCGTGTGTTAATATCATTTCAGGGCAAGCTTCAATACGCTTTCGTTGACTTCCGGAGAGGGCAGCATCCTGATCGCATCCAGTATCTTGCCTTTGTCCAGCCTGATGAGCTTCTTCCTCATGGCCTTGCCAAGAAGATAGATGTTGGCGTAAACCATCGAGCCGATGGCTTTCTTCGCGGCTTCGGACGCATCCACCGTCTCTACGCTCTTCGCCGTCGTTTTCAATGTCCTGACTATGGCGCCGATCTCCGGGTATTTGATCCGCTCTATATCCATCCTCGTCGGCTTGATCTTCTTCGTGTCCATGATGACCGCGGTCCTGCCCCTGTCCATGTACTTGTACATGACAAGCGATTCCAGCGGCTCCAGGGCGATGACGAGATCCGCCTCTCCGTTCGGAACGATCGATGTCCTCACCGCCTTGCCGAAGCGTATGTGGCATTCCAGGTGGCCGAACCTCTTCGCGAGCCCGTGGAGCTCGCTCATCCGGACCTCCTGCCGGCCGGCCATCGCCGCTTCCGCTATCACGGTGGCGAGGGAAAGCGCCCCCTGCCCTCCGACACCGGTGATTATGATGTTGGTGATGCCGTCCGCTTTTGGCTTTGCCCTTCTAGTTGCGGTCTTCTTCGCCATGATCGTCACTTCTTCTCCGGTTCTCTCTTCACGCTTATCGCGCCGTATGGGCAGACCTGCGAGCACACGGTGCATCCCCAGCACATGTCCGGATCGATGTAGTAGTGCTTCTTCGGCATGTCCACGTGTATCGCGGGGCAGCCGTACTGGACGCAGAGGTCGCACTTCTTGCATTTCTTCTGGTCGATCTCGAACACAGGTATCTTGACCTTGTTCTTCCTCGCGTTCCTCATGAACATAAGCCTGCAGGGCTGGCGCGCGATGAGCACCTTCGGTCCCTTCTTCTTCAGGAGCTCCGTGATCGTAGCCTGCATCTTCTTGGTATCGAACGGATTGACCACCGCGACTTCGACACCCAGCGCCTTGGCGACCTCCTCTATAGACGCCTTTCTCGCGGCCTCTCCACCGCATCTTACTCCGGTTCCTGCGTGCGGCTGCTGTCCGGTCATGGCTGTGGTTCCGTTGTCCAGCACCATGATCAGAAGGTCGGAATCGTTGTAGGCAGCGTTGAGTATCTCTGGCATCCCGGCGTGGAAGAACGTGCTGTCGCCCATGACAGTTACCACAGGCTTCCCGGTCGCCTTGCTGATCCCATGCGAGATCCCTGTGCCTGCGCCCATGGCAATGACGTAGTCCTGCATATCTATCGGCTTGTAGATGCCGAGAATGTAGCAGCCGATGTCGCCGGCGTAGGTGAGCTCCTTGCCTGCGCTTGCCTTCGCGTTCCAGAAGCTCGCCCTGTGCGGGCAGCCGGGGCAGAGGATAGGATCGCGCTTGAACACATTGGCCGGGGTCTTCTTCTCCTCTTCGATAGGCATTCCGAGTATGCTGCTAATCGCCGCGGTCACTTTCTCCAGCCTCATCTCCCCCCACTGCGGGATCAGGTCCTTGCCCCTCACCCTCACGTCGATGACCATCTCGCTCTCCACAGCCTTCACTTCGTTCTCCAGGAAACCTTCGAGCTCCTCGACAATGAGTATCTGCTTGAGCTTCATGTCCGATATGAACGACTTAATCCTGTTCTTCGGGTAGGGATACATCGATACTTTCAGCACCGGCAGGTCCAATCCGAGCCTGTCGAGCGCCTCCATCACGTAAGTGTACGATACTCCGCTCGTGATGATGCCTAGGTCATTGCGCTTCCCTTTGATCACGCGGTGCAGGTCGGTCTTCTCGCTCCACTCCTCCACTTTCTTCAGGACGCCGTGGAGCTCGGCATGCCTCTCCACTATCTTCGGAGGCATGGTGTGCCACCTGTTCTCCTTGGTGAAGACGCCCTGTCCGACTGCCTTGCCCTTCACTATCGGACCGAGCTTGACCGCTCCTCTCGAGTAGCAGACTCGTGTGGTCAGCCTGATTATTACTGGAGTATGGAATTTCTCAGACAGTTCGAACGCCAGCTTGGTGAAGTCCTTCGCCTCCTGCGGGTCGGAAGGCTCCAGCATCGGCATGTGCGCTACCTTGGCGAACGGCCTGCTGTCCTGCTCGCTCTGGCCGGAGCTCCAGCAGTTCGGGTCGTCCGAATACACTATGACCATCCCGCCCTTCACTCCGTAATAAGCGAGAGGGAATACGCTGTCGGTGGCGACGTTGAACCCGAAATGCTTGAACGACACCATGGACCTGAGGCCGCTAAACGCCGCTCCCGCGGCAGCTTCCGTGGCTGTCTTCTCGTTGGTGGAGTATTCGGAGTAGACGCCGGCTTCCTTGCAGATCTCGCAGAATGTGTCGCCGATCTCGGAGGCGGGCGTGCCTGGATAGGTGCTCGAGAAGCCGATGCCTGCCTCTAATGCGCCACGAACTACAGCCTCGTCTCCGAGGAGGAATAGCTTGCCTTTCGGTGTGAGTAGCCTGTGCATCTTATCCCATGCCTAGCTGCTCTCTGTTTGTTGGCCGCCTTTTAAACTTAACCCTTCAACAGGCAGCTTCGCCGCGTCGCTGATCAGCCGACAGTCACTTTGGTCATCCTGTCGCCCTGCCTCAGCTGTAAGACGACGTCCATGCCTTCCAGCACCTGGCCGAAGACAGCGTACTGGCCGTCAAGCTGGTGGATGTCATCGAGCGATACGTAGAACTGGCTGGTGGCGCTGTCCGGGTCCATGGTCCTCGCCATGCCGAGGGAGCCCTTGACATGGGTTAGTCCCTTGACGATCTCGAGGGATATGGTCTCGTCGCTTCCGCCGGTGCCGTCACCCTTGGGGTCGCCCCCTTGGATGACGAATCTGGCGACATAGCGATGGAACGAGAGGTTGTTGTAGAATCCGCTGTTCACGAGCTTGAGGAAATTGGCAGCCGAGATCGGCGCCTTGTCCTGGAATATCTCAGCCTTGAACGTGCCCTTGGTGGTCACGAAAGTCATGACCGGGTTCGATGCGTTGTGGTATGCCATAGATTCACCTGATACATTAGATTGGGAAGATTGCGTATTCTGTGTCTGAGTGGTCTGGTTCTGCTGTTGGCCTGATGTGGTGTTGGAATACGAAGTGGCCGTGCTGTTCTGCCAGTTCGCCGGCTTGCCTGTGCAGCCAGAGAACACGACAGCAAGCAGCAGTATCGCGGTTATGAATAGAATGGGCTCCGAAGTTACTCCGATCTTCATAGGTCTCCCTCCGACTGGGACAGTATCGTCATCGCCTGTGATATGTCTCAGGTCGTCTTTTTATCCCTGCCGATGAGCGGCTCATCTCGTGCCGATCATGTCGAAGCTTGTCACTATCCTGCCGACATAGCTAGCGTTGCCGAATATTCCCATGCTCTGGTTGTCCTGCGGCACGTCCGCGATGTCGATGAGGTAATCCAGTCTTCTGGTGTCGGATGACACGAGCATGTTCATGCCGTTGACGCCCATGATCCGGTCGATCGTAAGGGTGCATCCCCGCAGCCTGGATCGTACAGTCCCCCCGTTGCTCGTGATGATATCGGCCGCCGCAGCCATGCTTGAGTTGCCGTTGAGATCGATGGTGATTGGCGAGGGCTGGAATGTGGGCGTTACGTTGGACAGCCCGCCAGTCACAGCAGTGATCAGGCCCTCGTCCGTGGTGTTCGCCTGTAATCCGGGTATGAGCACATTGTAGATGTAGGAGAGGTTCTTCGCCTTGATGCCTTCGACTTCGCTGTTGTTCAGCATCCTGCTGAACGTGACGACATCGTTCTTGCTGTAGGTGATGGCCTGCTCTGATATGTTGAGTTCGGATGCGATCGCGGAGATGTTGATGTCCCTCTTGTCCCAGGCGATCGTGCCGCCGATTTGGTAATCATTGCCGCAGTCCGCAGTCGCGTTCGTGGCGCTCTCCTCTATGAGTGAGACGGGCGTCGCGCGCATGTTTGTGATTCCCGATTCGCTGATGTCCGCGGTTATGTCCAGGTAGAGCTCATCACCGATCTGTGAGTACGGGTCGAGCGATAGCCTCACCGAACCGGGCGCCTGCGGGATGGTGGTGCCGTTCTGGAGGGTGAAGTTGACCACGCCATTGACATTGCATGACGCGTCTGCGACCACATTGGAATCGAGATCCGCGAAGGCGGCCCTGACTTCGCTTATATTGGCGCCCGCGGGCAGTATGACGACGCCGCCACTGCCGAAGACGTTGGTGTATTGCACCTTCTTCTCTGCCTTCAGCTCATCGGCTACCGCAGCGGTGTCATTGTTCCATGGCTTGACCAAGAGTTCCGTTGAGAACGCGACTATCCTGCATGTTCCTGATCCGGTGCCGAGCGTGGTGTTCTCCTGTCCTGACTGGCTCCCGCTCGACTGGCTTCTGCCGAACTGCGAGAACATCGACAGGACGAAGATAACGGCGATGAAAACGACCAGCAGCTTTAATAAATCTGACCTCTCCATAGTATCACAATCGCAAGCGTACAGGAACTAACACGCAGAATCAGCTCATTCTGTTTGTTGTTCTGTAGCATTTACGTCGATTAGTTTTAAAATAGTGAGGGGATAGGCATGACGGTAAAGAAAGGAGATTTCATAAGGCTCGATTTCACAGGCAAGCTAGAGGACGGCACGCTCTTCGACACGACCGTCGCACAGGTGGCTAAGGATTCCAAAGTGTTCGATGAGAGGATCACCTACAAGCCGGTGCTTCTCGTGGTCGGAAGGCAGCAGGCGATCAAAGGCCTTGACGAGGCAGTCATAGGCATGTCTTCGGGAGATGAGAAGGACGTCAACCTGCCTCCAGAAAAGGCGTTCGGCCAGAAGAACCCAGACCTGATCACCGTGGTGCCGACATCGTACTTCAACAAGGAGAAGGTAAACCCGGTCCCAGGCATGATCGTGAATATGAACAACCAGGAAGGCATGGTCAAGTCGGTCGGAGCAGGCAGAGTCATCGTGGACTTCAACCACCCGCTCGCGGGCAGGGATCTCAAGTACCACGTCAAGCTGATCGAGGTGCTCGAGACGCCAGTGCAGAAGGTCAAGGCGCTATTCGACGACGCAGGTCTGACTGGTGACGTCGCGTTCGACAAGGACACTGTCACGGCGGCCGTGAAGGCGGATCCGACCGAGAACTACATATTCAGGAAGCAGACATTCCTCGCCTGGATGAGAGAGGTTCCGGACGTCAAGAAGATAAAGTTCAACGAGGAGTACGAGCTGGCTGTGGGCGGAAAGCCACAGGGACATGACCAGGACGGCCACGACCACAGCAGCCATGAGCACGAGGCCCCGAAATCAGCCGAGAAGACGGCTGAATCGAAGCCCAAGGTGCCCAAGCCTAAGAAGCAGTGATGCGGCAAGGCACGGGAATCGCATGACGGTATCCGAGCTCGGTGACAAAGACATTGACTCGGCTTCTTATCTTTATTCCACAGCGGTGCAGGTACAGAACCCGCCCGGCAGGCTGTCGCAGGAGGAAGCCGAGCTCCAACTGCGTAAGAATTTCGTCCACAAGAGGTATCATGTCTTCATCCACAAGGATAGCGACACGAGCCAGGTCGTCAACGGCATACTCATATTCCGCACGTTCGAGGTTGCAGGCAAGCGCGCTAAGATATTCTTCATAGGCGCGAATCCGCCAGGCAAAGGGGCTGGCAAGGCTCTCCTCCACGCCCTCGGCGATTTCTGCTTCTCAAAACGCATCGATGTCATCCAGACCATCGTCAGCTCAGTGGACGGCAGGGCATGCTCATTCTATGAACACTGCGGCTTCAAGGAGGTCAAACGGAAGCAGAAGGAAGGCTTCGCGGAGATCGAGATGAAAGCCGACGCGAAAAGGCTTAAAGAGCTGTAGTCCAAATCCCGCTATGTCACTGCCATTCAGCGAAATCATCAGCGTATTCGTCATACTGTTCGCCATACTTGATCCTTTCATGGCGGCTCCGCCTTTCATAGCGATGACCCGTGGGATGAAGGACGACGAGAAGAGACGGACTCTGCGGGAAGGGATCCTCATCGCCGGTGCGATAATGCTGGTCGTACTCTTGGCGGGTAATCCAATACTCGCGTTATTCGGCATATCTATAGAATCATTCAAGGTCGCTGGCGGCATACTGATGTTCATCGTCGGCACCCAGATCGTCCTGGGATATGAGATAGTCAAATCGGACGGCAAGAAAATCAAGAAGACAGGCACCATCGCCCTTCTGCTCGGCACACCGCTCCTCGCGGGCCCCGCAGCAATAACGACGATGATACTCATGGGCCAGGAGCATGGTTTCGTGACGCCCGTCGCAGGACTCGGACTCGCGCTCATAGCGACCTATCTGGTCATGTCTGCCGGCAATGCTGTCGTGAAGGTGCTCGGTGGGAATACCATGGAGATATTCTCAAAGACGATGGGTCTCGTGCTCGCAGCATTCGGCATAGAGTTCATCAAGACCGGAGTCCTGGCGATGCTGGCTGGCGCCGCGGCCTGAACCCGATAAGATTGATGCCCACGATTCACTTGAAGATTCCCATGCTCAGGTAACGCTCTCCCCTGTCGCAGAGCACAGTCACAACGTTCTTTCCTTTGAACTCCTTCCTGCGTCCGACCTGCATCGAGGCGAGCACGTTCGCTCCGGATGATATCCCGCAGAGCATGCCCTCCTCCCTGGCGATGCATCTTGTCATCGCGATCGCGTCCTTGCTGTTGATCCGGATAACTTCGTCGATCAAGTCGTAATCGACTAGGCGCGGTATGAATCCCTCTCCGATTCCCTGTATCCCATGCCGTCCGGCCTTGCCTCCGCTCATCACCGCGGATTCCGCCGGCTCGACCGCCACTATCCTGGCGTTCTTGTTCTTCTTGCGGAGCGCTTTCGCCACACCCATCAACGTCCCGCCGGTCCCGACGCCGGCCACGAACGCATCCACCTTTCCCGCGCCGATCTCTCTGACCTGCCGGAGTATCTCGTTCCCTGTCTTCAGATGGGCCGCGACGTTGTCAGGATTCTCGAATTGCCGCGGGAACCAGGCGTTCTTCGCGGTCCTTCTCAACTGCTCGTACTTCCTCATCGTGCCGCCCATGTCCTCCTTGGCTGGCGTGAGGATGATCTTGCCCCCTAACGCGGTGATCATCTGCCTGCGCTCGAGGGTCATGCTCTCCGGCATCACCGCGGTGAAGCCGTATCCGCGCGCGGCCGCGAGCATGGCGAACGATATCCCGGTGTTGCCGCTGGTCGCCTCTATGATACGCATGCCCGGCCCGAGCGCTCCGCTCCTCTCGGCGCGAAGCACCATCTCGTGCGCCATCCTGTCCTTGATGCTTCCGCTCGGATTGAGGAACTCCAGCTTGGCGAACAGCCTGCAGCCGGTACGATTCAGTTTCTTCAGTTCCGCGAGAGGGGTCTCGCCCACGAATCTCAGGACATCGGTCATCAACGCACCTCGGTCGAGCAAACAATTAATACTCGGAGGATTTCCCGGGTGCATATAAATAGATTGCCTTCGTCTTCCGGCTCGGTGTGTGGGTGCAGAGAGGGAAGATAATCACTATCGAGGGGCCTGACGCCGCAGGCAAGAAGACACAGACCCGGCTTCTCATCGAGAAGCTGAAGGGGCTCGGCTATTCCGTCGAGACGATGAGCTTCCCGAGATATGATACCCCGACTGGGAAGAAGGTCCGTGCATATCTGAACGGCGAGTTCGGCAGCCTCGACCAGGTCGACCCCAAATTCGCTTCACAGCTGTATGCGGATGATCGTCTCGCCGCCATGCCTGAGATAGAAGGGTGGCTGATGAAAGGTGGGATATGGGTGTTCGACAGATACTATGAATCAAACCTCGGCCACCAGGGCGCCAAGTTCAAGGACCTGAAGAGCAGGCGGGCCATGATCGATTATCTGCTGAATCTTGAACTGAAAAAGATGGGCCTGCCGCCATCAGACTTCGTCGTATACCTCTCCCTGCCGATACAATACATTCTCGAGGCGAAAGCGAAGGACAAGGCCCGGACCGGCATAGCCGATCTGCACGAGGATGACATCAGCCACCTGACTGCTGCGAAGGAGACATATGACATGCTCGCCGCGCAGCTCGGCTGGAAGACGATCGATTGCTATGACCCGTCGGTGCATGACCGGTATCCGATCGAAGCGATCCAGTCGAAAGTGCTGTCAGCAACGCTTGAATTCCTTAGCAACAGTTATTCTCTCACCAGATGAGTGGTCCCATGTGCGATACCTGTGCCAAGCTGATATCCGATCCGGAGAACACGCAGCGCATCCAGTCCATCTACTCCAGGATCGAGGGGCGGCTCGCTAACACCAAGGCCGAGCCTAACGGAGAGGAGATCGCGTTCTCCACGAATGATTTTCCCCTGCTCACCGGGATGGTATTCGAGCCGCGCATGCAGCTGCAGCTGCCTTCGAATTTCTACCAGTCGGTCATCATAGACGGGCAGAAGCTGAGGAGCGACTGGGCGGGCGGCTGGATGCGCGTAGTCGGCTTCGAGGGCGATTCCCTCTTCCTATTGGCGCAGGCGATGCGCACGCACGATGGCAAGGAGTACATCGTCTACCTGCACAAGGTGGAATTCAGGCGCGGGGAGTTCTCGGTCAATGACGACGGAAACAGGATAACCGTTTCTGTGAAGGACGTCAAGAAGGAAGGGATAAACCTTCTCAACGGCCAGCCAGCGAGCCACACCTACTCATTCACGTTCATCCATCAGCCGACCGAACGTTCGATGGTGCCGAGGGACAGGATCGAAGGGAGCGCGCTGATCAAGACCATATATCACGGCGCGATGCCCCAGAAACCGCTGACGTTCGACTGGACCACTTATGTCGTCACTGTCCCCCATCTCGCACCCTATCACTCGGTGCACCAGCGGTTCAAGGACCTCGGCTATGCTGGCGCGATGGATATGCAGAATGCGGTGACCGGGATGCTGAGGCAGCACCTGAGCAAATGAGCTAGCGCGGCAGATAGCATGATTCCGAACTGACAATGCCGCTTGTTCGTTAGATCTTCAGGAAGTAGTAAGCTAACAGCCCCGCAACGACAGTGCATATCAGATTAGAAGTCCCTTTGGTGCCTATTCCCTTCTCTTCGAGAACCCCTGCGAAAGAGTCGGCTACACTGCCGAGAAATCCGAATATCGAGATCGTGAATATCGTGAATGGGCTATATGAGTATAGGAAGTATCCGGAGACGCCTATGATCAGGGCGCCTATGAATGAGAGATACGTGCCTAGCGTGGAAATCGCGCCTGATGTGCCTTGTTTCACGGGCCGGAATGTCCCGAGGGATATCGGCCGGTCTGAAAGGACGCCGAGTTCGGAACCGAACTTGTCGGCCAAGGCGCCGGCGAACGCCCCGACATACGCGGCGATCCATGCCGGCGAGCCGGTATAGTGGTACGCGACGCAGCAGACGAGCGGGAATGCCGAATTCGAAAGGACGTTCTGCCAGCTCCTCTCGTGTTCATATACTCCTTTCTCCTTCTTCTCCTCGTATCTGTATTTGGTGACAGCGACACCGATAATCAGGAACGTCAGCGCCGTCGCGAGGTTCTGGATCAGATAATGGCCTGAGAATACCGCAACGACTAGCGCGGCCGCCAGGACCATGAACATCCCGATCATGTCTAGGAGCAGCAGTTTCATCGCATCACGCGTGTATCAGCGGCCGATCCCTTCAACGGAAACGACGCTCTTGTCCACTTCGAATGGAATGTTTGTAAACATTGGTATGGTCTGGAGGCAGGTCTTGACATGAGAGGTCACTCTCGGAAGCCGCAGCGAAGACCGTCCTTTCGCCATGGCCATGAATACCAGGAGCTGGTCCGCCATCCATTCATCCACCACGCCTTTCGAACCGACTGAGGCTTGGAGGGCGGTCGCGACGGATTTGCCGACGGTTTCCGCCCTGACTCCTTTCTTGCCTATCTCAGAGGCGCCGAGCATGGAGTTCTCGAATCCAGCCCAGAGCGTCACGGCAGTACCGACCGAAGGCGACGGTTTCGTTTCCTTCTCTACCCTGGCGCCGGGAAAGACGGACCTGATCCCCTCTTCCTCTCGAGTCAGAATATCCTGCGGGAGACCAGAGAGAGAGCATATCCCTTGTATCGACTGAAGGCTGCCCTTGTCCAATAGTTCAGCCGCATGGAGCGTCGAAGGCTTGACGAACACGGAAACCTTCCCGCCGCCCTTCGGAAACCACCCGAAAGAATCGACATTGAGCTCTACGGAAGCGCCGAACCTCCGGATCATGGGTAGGAATACGTTCTCGTAGTACTCTATAGTGGGAGAGTGGGCGGCGTGCGTACCTCCGGTGACCGTCAATTGGGACTGCCGATCCGCCTTCAGTAGTATGGGTAGTGCGGATTGCAGGAGCAGGGTAACCGAACCGGCGGTGCCGATGTCGACATCGTATCGCCCCCCGATGATGCGACTTGGCGAGAACTCGAGCTCTATCGAATTTATCGACGCGCCCACTGTCTTTGCGTTCGTTATCTTCGCCGCCAGATTGACCCCGGCGAGATGCTGTGGCTGGAGGCCCGGTTTCGTCCTTTTCGACCTTATGCTATGCAGCTTGAACGGCTTGCTTAGGGCGCAGGATAGCGCCAACGACACACGCAGTATCTGTCCCCCGCCTTCCTCCGTCGAACCGTCAATCTCTACGAAACTAGTCATTCAATCACGAAAATGTTCAATCCTATTATTAGAGGATATTGTGAATAGAAAAAGGCCAGCGCAACGCGCTGGCGAGGCGACCAATTTTTTTTGAGGCAGATGTACAAAATTCGAATGTACCCTCACCTCTTTCTTCTTTCAGGCGATTTAAAAATATTGCGTTTGATATATACGATATATTTAAACATTTTGTTGAATATCCCCCTCTTTTCGCGCTTCCACTATTGATTTTTAATGGAGTGATGGCCGATGTACAAGAATAGTGGATGTGTGCCTATGGTTGAC
>Ga0315274_10000116_pt1 | contig 114228 bp, 86 predicted proteins | sample YL17G02_20_MG_FD_203700 | JGI IMG/M metagenome (GOLD analysis project Ga0315274, IMG submission 203700) | Sediment microbial communities from Yellowstone Lake, YNP, Wyoming, USA - YL17G02_20 | ecosystem: Environmental > Aquatic > Freshwater > Lake > Sediment | place: USA: Wyoming | collected...
CAAGCTGATCACGCCGATAGCGATGAACGAGAACCTCCGTTTCGCCGTTCGCGAAGGCGGCCGAACGGTCGGCGCGGGCGTCGTGACAAAGATCGTCGAATGACCTTGTAGTTTCTTTGTCGGCAACATTGCGGCTGGGCCGCCTTAGGATGTATTGTTAATGAGAGAGAATATTGTACTTCAGTGCACAGAGTGCAAGCGCCGAAACTACACCGGGACGCGGGACAAACGGAAACGTCCCGAACGCCTTGAATTGAAGAAGTTTTGCAGGTTCGACCGAAAGCACACAGTACACAAGGAGGTCAAGTGAAGGACAGGCCTTCGCGCCCGTCAATGGACTTCCCTGTCTTAAGCGCAGGCCTGTAGCTCAATTGGCTAGAGCGGCGGCCTCCAAAGCCGAAGGTTGGGGGTTCGAGTCCCTCCAGGCCTGCCACTTTTGTTGTGCTTCGCCCGTGACGGAAACCGCAACGAACAAAGGAATACCATGGCTAAGCAAGTAGTTGCTGGAGAAGAAAAGATTGGGCTGGTCACGCGCATCAAGGACTTCTACCAGGAAGTGATGACCGAGATGTCGAAGGTGACCTGGCCGACGAGGGACGAGCTGAAGACCTCGACCTCGGTTGTGCTTCTGCTGCTGTTGGTCAGCGCGGCGATTATTTACCTTTACGACGTTGTTTTCCAGGTCCTCGTGGTAGGCCTGTTTAAGCTGGTCTGAGGGAGATTCAGACGTGACTGAGGAAGACGACATCCTTAAACGGCTTCGCGAGGACGTAGAGGAGGCCGCCGAAACAACCGCCGAAGCAACCGCCGAAACAACCGCCGGCGACACCGCCGACGTACCTGAACCGCCTGAGCCGGAACAGTCGCAAGAGGAAAGCGAGACGCGGCTCCGAATCGTCGACGACGGGATCAAGCGGCGATGGTACGCCATTCATACGCACTCGGGCCAGGAATCACACGTTAAGAAGAACTTGCTGGTCATGGCGGAACAGAGCCATTTGATCGATCTGATGACGAACGTGCTCGTGCCGATGGAAGAGGTGGCCGAGATCAAGTCAGGACAAAAAAGGGTGTCAAAGCGCAAGTTCTTCCCCGGATACGTCCTCGTCCAGCTCCCGGAGCATCCTGAACGCAACGCGGAATTGTGGCATTTGATCAAGAATACGCCCGGCGTAACAGGGTTTATCGGCTCGCGCACGGTCCCTGTGCCCCTCGAGGACGCTGAAGTGAACGGTATTCTCGAGGAGATCCGCGGCGAGCGCGAGCGTCCGAAACCGAAAGTCAAGTTCGAGCATGGCGAGCGAGTCAAGATCATCGATGGACCGTTTTCGAATTTCCTGGGCAGCATCGATGAGATGAACCTCGAGCGCGGCAAGTTGAAGGTAATGGTCGAGATTTTCGAGCGCCTGACCAGCGTTGAAGTCGAGTTCTGGCAGGTCGAGAAGGTATAGGGAATCGCGCGAAGATAGTGCGCTCGTTGCACACCCTTTAGGGTGGGAATTCATGGATTGAAGTCCGCAGGCTAAAGCCTGTACAACGAACATTACGAATGGAGAAAGCTTCATGCCCCCGAGAAAGAAACTGGTGACAAAGGTCAAGCTGCAGTGCCCCGCCGGCCAAGCGACTCCGGCGCCGCCCGTGGGTCCCGCCCTGGGCCAGCACGGCGTCAATATCATGGATTTTTGTCGGCAGTTCAACGATCGGACGAAGGATCAGCAGGGACTGGTCATTCCGGTGATCATATCCGTGTTCGAGGATCGGAGTTTCACGTTTATCACGAAGACGCCGCCCGCGCCGGTGCTCCTGAAGCGTGCGGCGAAACTGGCAAAGGCTTCCGGTGAGCCAAACAAGAACAAGGTGGGCTCGGTGACAAAGGCTCAAGTCCGCGAGATTGCGCAGTTGAAGCTCCCGGACCTGAACGCGGCAAACATTGAGTCCGCGATGCGAATGGTCGAAGGCACCGCCCGCAGCATGGGCATCTTGGTCAGCGAATAGCGCGCCGTGATTGGCGGCCGGATACCGGTTGCGGGCAATTAAACGTGGGAGGGATCTCCGGATCCCGATTGAACCACAGGAGGTTTGAGTCATGGCAAGAGAGAGCAAGCGGATGCGCACCATCAGGGCAAAGTTGCCGCAGGGGCGCGCGTACCAGCTTCCGGAGGCGTCCAAGCTGTTGAAGGAGTGCGCCACAGCGAAGTTCGATGAAACGGTTGAGTTGGCATTCCTACTGGGCGTCGATCCGCGCCATGCGGATCAGATGGTTCGCGGCGCGGTGTCGCTGCCGCACGGTACGGGGAAAAAAGTCCGCGTCATCGTGTTCTGCAAGCAAGAGGCGCAGCAGACCGCGGCGCGGGAGGCCGGCGCGGATGAAGTGGGCGCCGATGAACTGGTCAAAAAGATCCAGGACGGCTGGACGGATTTTGATGCGGCCGTGGCAGCGCCGGATATTATGGGGCAGATTGGACGTTTGGGCAAGATCCTAGGTCCGCGCGGACTCATGCCGAGTCCGAAGGCCGGCACCGTGACGCCGAACGTGGGTCAGGCCGTGGCCGAGATCAAGAAGGGCAAGATCGAGTTCCGCGTCGACAAGAGCGCAAACATTCACGTCCCAGTCGGGAAAGCGTCGTTCAGCGCGGATCAGATCGCCGAAAACGCCAACTCGGTGATTGAAGCCGTTGTCAAGGCCCGTCCGTCTGCCTGCAAGGGCACCTACCTGAAATCCTGTACGATCAGCAGCACGATGGGCCCGGGGTTTAGGCTCGATGCCGCCGCCTTAGTAGCGCAGTTCCGCAGCACATGATCCCCGTGAAACGCGCGAGCCTTCAGGATATGTTTCCTCCAACGATTTTAGGAGCCTAATGCATGAGCGACAGCAAGCGAATCCTGTTCACGTCCGAATCGGTAACGGAAGGGCACCCGGATAAGGTCTCGGACTATATCTCCGACTCGATTCTGGATGCAATGATCGAACGAGACCCCATGAGCCGCGTCGCCTGTGAGACGCTGGTCACGACGGGCCTTTGCGTGGTGGCCGGCGAGATCACCACCAAAGCCATCGTAGACATCCCGACGATCGCGCGAAAAGCCATTGCCGATATCGGCTACCTCGGCGGCGAGTCCGGATTCGACGCAAATACTTGCGCCGTTATAGTCACCCTTGACAAACAGTCCCCCGACATCTCGATGGGCGTGACGGCGACGTCAACCCGCGAACAGGGCGCCGGCGACCAAGGCATGATGTTCGGCTATGCGTGCGACGAGACGCCCGAGTTGATGCCCGTGCCTATCTGGCTCGCCCATAAGCTCGGAATTCAGTTGGCCAAGCTCCGCAAGAGCAAGAAGCTCCCGTGGCTCCAGCCGGACGGCAAGTCCCAGGTCACGGTCGAGTACGTGGAAGGAAAGCCGGTGCGGATCGACACGATCGTGATCTCGAACCAGCACTCGGCGAACGTATCGCAGAAGGAAATTCGCAAAGCGGTCATCGAGCGGGTGTGCAAGCCTATCCTGCCCAAGAAATACGTCAAGGGCGAGATCAAGTTTCACGTGAACCCAACGGGACGGTTTGTCGTCGGCGGACCCTGTGGCGATACGGGCCTGACGGGCCGCAAGATTATCGTGGATACGTACGGCGGAATGGGGCGGCATGGCGGCGGCGCGTTCAGCGGAAAGGATCCGTCCAAGGTGGATCGGTCCGCGTCCTACATGGCGCGGTACATCGCCAAGAACGTAGTTGCGGCGGGGCTCGCTTCACGCTGCGAAATCCAGCTAGCCTACGCCATCGGCGTGGCCAAGCCCGTGTCCATCAACGTTATGACTTTCGGCACAGGCAAGATTGACGATGACAAGCTGGGCAAGATCCTCATGGGCCATTTCGATTGCCGGCCCGCCGTGATCATCGAAACCCTCGACCTACGCAAACCCATCTACCGCAAGACCACCAACTACGGCCATTTTGGCCGCGAGAACTGCGGTTTCCGCTGGGAGATGACCGACCAGGCCGACGCCTTACGTAAGAAGGCAGGACTGTGAGCGTCTGATTCATTGACGTAGTCTTGGACGGAAGGGCGGGTTTTCGGTCTACCAGGCGATTCATTACATGACTGCGGCATCGAGTGGTGTAACAACTACAGTGAGAGGACAAGCCTCAACCCGCCGTCAACGGATTCCATCACGGAAGGAGGCGCCTTACCGACGCGCTCGGTCAAGTATCGTTTGTCCAAGGTCAGCACTTGCGAGACGTTCACCACCGATTCCTTGCGCAGCCCGCTGTAACGTGGAGAGAGGCGCACGTTGCCAGGTGCATCGGCCAGACGCAGGTTCGAGGTAATCGCCGCGACAAGCACCGTGCTGATTCTGCTTCGGTTGAAGGCGTCCGATTGGATTACGAGCACCGGACGCCGATACCCGGGTTCCGAACTCCGTGGAACACCCAGACTCGCCCACCAGATCTCACCGCGCCGACTCACCAGTCCTCCCGGGAGATGCTGGCGCACTGCAGGCGGTCCAGTAGAGAGTCTAACCTGTTCTCTTCCGAGCCCGCGCCGTAAACCTTGTTAAGCCTCTCCGTGACGGATTGGTCTTCCTGATTGTTCACGAAAGCCTCGATCGCGCGCTGATAGACCTCACTCCGTGAGATTCGCAACCGCCTCTTAACTCTTTCAGCCCGGCCAAAGAGACGATCCGGTATTGACACAGCAGTCTTCATACGCAAAGTATAACCCGGATTATACCATGACGTCAATCCCGTGACAGGCCCTGTCTCGGCCGCCATAATGAACCCAGCTATGATGGATGCGGAAGATGAGGATGGTGAACACCATCATGATGACGAGCAGGGCCCATTTCGGCGCGAACGACGCGTTCTTGGAAAACGCCTCCGCTTTCGCTAGACTCCCGTGGAGCAAGGAGAAAAGTCCCAATGGCAAGACGAGTTGCATTTGCGGTGGCGGCACACCCGGACGACATCGAATTCATGATGGCGGGGACGCTGATTTTACTGGGACAGGCGGACTGTGAACTGCACATGATGAACCTCTGCAACGGCTCGTGCGGCACAGCGACGGAGGACCACGACAGCATCATCGTGCGGCGCACCGAAGAAGCGCGGCACGCGGCGAAGAGCCTCGGCGCGGTGTTTCATGAGCCGCTCGTCGATGATCTGGACCTGTTTTACGAGCGTCCCACGATCAACCGCATGGTGTCCATCATTCGCGGCGTGAAGCCGGCGATCATGTTGCTGTCCTCGCCGCAGGACTACATGGAAGACCATATGAACGCATGCCGCGTGGCCGTGACCGCCGCCTTCTGTCGCGGCATGCGCAACTATCCGGCCGATCCTCCGCGCCCGCCTATCCTCGAAGACATAACGCTGTATCATGCCTTGCCGTGGGGGTTGCGCGACAGCCTCCGGCATAGGATCTACGCCGGGCAATACGTGGACATCACGTCCGTGCTTGCCTTCAAGCGCGCGGCGCTCGCCTGTCACCGGAGCCAAAAGGAATGGCTCGACGCAAGCCAGGGACTCGACAGCTATCTGACGACGATGGAGGAGATGTCGCGCGAAGTCGGGCGGATGTCCGGCAGATTCATGTACGCCGAAGGTTGGCGGCGTCATCTGCACCTCGGGTTCTGCGCCGAACACGCCGACCCGCTTACGGACGCCCTCGGCGACAAGGTGCTCGTCTCGACCGGCTACGAGAAAAGTCTCTCGGGCGCGTGAGGGCGCCGAACGTTGGCGATTGATGGGAATGAAATCGATCCATTTGACGTTGTCTGGTATAATGAGGGTGTAAATATGGGGATTATGGGATTGGGCCAAGTGTGACGAAGAAACATCTGCACGTCATCTATATTCGTCCATCGCGATATGACGACGAGGGGTACGTTGTGCGTTTTTGGCGCGGCGTTTTACCGTCAAACACTCTCTGCTGTCTCGAGAGCCTGACGCGATCCGTCGTCGCCTCCGGCGAGTTAGGGCCGGACGTCGAAGTCACCGTGGATACGTTCGACGACACGGTGCAGCGCATCCCCATCAAGCGCATCGCGCGGATCAACCGCGACCTCGATACGCGGGTCGTCGTGGGTTTTGTCGGGGTGCAGAGCAACCAGTTCGCGCGCGCCTCGGATTTGGCGCTCGAACTTCGCGCCGTGGGCGTGCAAGTAATGATCGGCGGGTTCCACGTCAGCGGCGCACTCGCCCTGTTCGATAAGCCCTCGCATGAGCTTCAACAACTCCTGGATCAGGGCGTCACACTCGTCAAGGGCGAGGCGGAAGCCCCCGGCGCATTGCGGACGATCCTTCGCGACGCGGCCTACGGCGAGATGCAGCCCATCTATGACATCCGCGAGTTTCCGGACCTCGAACATGCTCCGGTTCCGCGGCCAAGCCAGAAGCTCCAGCGCAAGTTCTTCACCAAGACGATGGCCACCATCGACACGAGCCGCGGCTGCCCGTTCAACTGCTCGTTCTGCACGATCATCAATGTGCAAGGGCGCAAGATGCGGTACCGTTCCGCGGCATGCGTGCTCAACGCCATCGAGGAGAACTACGGACACGGCATCTCGGTGTATTTCTTCACGGACGACAACTTCTCGCGCAATCCGGTCTGGGAGGAGATCCTCGACGGCCTGATTCGCCTCCGCGAGCGCGGCATGAACATCATCTTCATGATGCAAGTGGACACGCTTGCCCACAAGATACCGAATTTTGTGGAAAAGGCGTCGCGCGCCGGCTGCTATCTCTCATTCATCGGCATGGAAAGCGTGAACCCGAAGAATCTCGAAGCCGTGGGCAAGCGTCAGAACCGCACCGATGAATACAGCGATATGGTCGAGATGTGGCATAAGCACAATATCATGGTCCACGTCGGCTACATCATCGGCCTTCCGTTTGACACGCGGGAGTCGGTGCGGCTCGATATGGAGACGCTCTGGAACGACGTGAAAATCGACGTGGCGTCGCTGTTTATGCTCGTGCCTCTGCCCGGATCCAAAGACCACCGTAAGATGGTCGACGACTGCGTGGGCGTCGATGCGGATCACAACAACTACGACGGCCTGCATGAGACGTTCAAGCACCCGCGAATGGCCGCGGGCGAATGGCGCGCCGCATACGACGACTCGATGGGGTTTCTCTACAGCAAGGAGAACATCGTTACGCGCCTGCTCAACTGCGCGCGCGAGCATGCTCAACATCTGTTTTGGACCTACATGTGGTATCGCTTTTCGGCCCTTGAAGGGTGCCATCCGATGGCGACGGGCCTGTTCCGGCTGAAAGACCGCCGATCACGTCGGCCGATCTTCCCGCGCGAGAACGCTTTTCAATACGCATGGCGCCGCGCGAAGGACGCCGCACACGGGTTCGGGCGATACACGGGCCTCTTCTTCGAGTTCCAGGAGATCTGGATGCTGACGCGCAAGCCCGAGGATCCAAGGTGGAAGACCCTGGCCGAGCTACGCGCGCGCTGGGCCGTCGTGCAGCAGCGTATCGAGGAATGCGACGTGCGGGGACGTTATGACGAGGCTGCCCAAGAGTTGAGAGCCATGTTGGCCGCAACGGCTGAACGGATGGGCCAGCTCAGCCGGGCAGGCGTTCACCTGAGCCGCCGGGCGCGGCGCAAACTTGCACTCAAGGCGAGAGAGGCCGATGCCTATCTCCGGACCTTCGACATGCGGCCCGGGCTGCGGCGGATCGTCGACGCGGAACGCTTCGTGAGCGAGAGCATCCTGGCCGGATACGAAGAGGCCGCGATCCGTTACGTGGCTCAGCGACGCCGCTTCAACGCGTACCGGCACGATCTCGTTGAGCAAATCAGAACCGGCCGCATCCTGACTATCAACGTGAGCAGAATCCCGTACGCGATGCTGTTCGAACTGACGCTCGCCTGCCGGTTCGGGTTCCAGATCCTGTTGCAGAAATAGGCGGAATCGCGGCGCAGACTATTAGTCTCCGGAGTCTCTAGGGTAATGCCCAGGTGTTCCGCGGACTAACAGTCTGCGCCACTTGAACGCTCAGTCCGGCGCTCCGAACAATATCAAGAGAAGCTGCATGTCATTTCGTTTCCTCGAGCATACGGCCGATGTGCGGATCGAATGCGTGGGCCGCACCTTCGCGGAATTGCTGGAAAGCGCCACGGCCGGTCTGTATGCCATCACACTCACGAGACGCCGCGACGATGCCTCGGCCAAGCGCCTCATCGGCGTCGCAGGCGCCAACCGCGAGGAAACGCTGATACGTTGGCTGCAAGAGCTCATCTTCCTGCTCGACGCTGAGCACTTTGTGGCCACAGCGTTCCATTTTTCGAAGGTTTCGGATAAGGAAGCGGAGGCCGTTGCATCGGGCTACCTGTGTCCGGCTGAAGAGCGCGCAGAGGAGGTCAAAGCCGCCACGTACCATCTGCTTGCCATCAGCGAAACCGAGGAAGGACTTATGGCGCGAGTCACCTTCGACCTCTGAACAATCCGTGACCAGCCAATCGGCTTGCGATGGCGGGGATGCGCATAAGCGGAGGGCATAAAGGGCTCATGGCTCTCTGTTTGATCTGGGAGGAATCAATGGACCGAGCTACATTACAACGAATTGATGAGACGACGTGGGAGATCCCGCGGACAGGGGCGATGCGCGTCCCGGGGCGGATCTACGCCAACGAAAAACTGCTCGGGCCGATTCTGCGCGACAAGGCCGCGGAGCAGGTCGCGAACGTCGCCTGCCTGCCCGGCGTAGTCGGCTACTCGATGGCGATGCCGGATGCGCATTGGGGTTATGGTTTCCCGATTGGCGGCGTCGCGGCTACGGATCCTGATGCGGGCGGCGTCGTGTCTCCGGGCGGAGTCGGCTACGACATTAACTGCGGTGTCCGGCTCATGACCACGAACCTCGTGTATGAGGATGTGAAGCCGAGATTGCGCGACATGGTCAACGGCCTCTATCGCGACATCCCTTGCGGGGTCGGGTCCGAGGGCGCTATTGCCCGAGTCAGCGCGAGCGATCTGAAGCGAGTGCTCGAGACAGGGTCGCGCTGGGCCGTTCAGCAGGGCTATGGCACGGAAGCGGATCTCGATGCAACCGAAGATCGGGGATGCGTCCCTGGGGCGGACGCCGGCGTCGTATCTGAACGCGCCATGTCGCGCGGCGCGAATCAGCTCGGGACCTTGGGAAGCGGAAACCATTTCGTGGAACTCGGCGTTGTCGAACGCATATTCGATCAGGGCGTTGCCGATGCGTATGGCCTCATCAAGGGAGATATCACGCTGATGATCCATTGCGGAAGCCGCGGCCTCGGATACCAGATCTGCGACGACTATATTCAGACGATGCTGCGCGCTGCGTCGAAGTACGGCATAGAACTCCCGGATAGGCAGCTCTGCTGCGCACCCGTACATTCCGAGGAAGGAAAGCAGTATCTCGGAGCGATGTCCGCGGCCGCGAATTACGCCTGGGCCAACCGGCAGATCATCATGGAGCTTGCGCGGCGCTCGCTCGAGCACGCGCTTCGAATCTCGCCGCGCGACCTCGGTGGACGCCTTCTGTACGACGTGTGTCACAACATCGCGAAGTTCGAAACCCATGAGGTGAATGGTGTGCGCAAGCGCCTCTGTGTCCACCGCAAGGGGGCCACGCGCGCATTCCCCGGCACGCGCGACGAGGTCCCCGCGGCATACCGACTCGTGGGACAACCCGTCCTGATCCCGGGCGACATGGGCACCGGGTCATACGTCTGCGCGGGGACGCAAGGCGCGCTCGACAAGACGTTTGGCAGTTGCTGTCACGGGGCGGGCCGTATGCTCAGCCGCTCGGCCGCGAGCAAGGGGCGGGACGCAAGGGATCTCTTGCGCGAACTCGAGGCTCGCGAGATCGTCGTCATGGCTCGCAGCAAGAGGACCCTGGTCGAGGAATCGCCAGAGGCTTACAAGGACATCGACGCCGTGGCGGAAGTTGTCTCGAAGGCGGGCATCGGACTTCTCGTCGCGCGCATACGCCCGGTCGGCGTCATCAAGGGGTGATGCGGATTATTTGCCTGGGCGAATCCCACGAACGGTGCAGCGGACCTTATAGAGACCGTGCCGCGCGGTGACGTATAGCGTTTTGCCGTCATCATCGCCGAAGGCGCAGTTGGCGGGCTGTTCCGGAAAAGCAATCGTCGTGACCCGTTCTCCGCTTGGACGGTAGACCCGGATTCCGTCTTTGGCGCTGGTCCATAGGTTTCCCTGCTCATCCATTTTCATGCCGTCGGGACCGACGTCCGTCGCGAACGTTCTTGCGTTGGTCAGTGCGCCGTCCTTCTGAACATCAAAAGCCTCGATGAACCCGGAGCCCGAATCGCCGACGTATAACGTCTTCTCATCGGGCGAAAAGGCCAGGCCGTTCGGAAACTTGAAGTAGACGGACAGGAGCTTCAGGTTGCCGTCAGGGGCGATGGCGTAGACGCCGCTGAAGGGGAGTTCCGCCTCGCGCCCTTCCAGCCCGTACGGCGGGTCCGTGAAGAAGATCATCCCGTCGGAACGCACGACAACGTCGTTGGGGCTGTTCAGTTTTCGGCCGAGGTACTGATCCGCCAACACCGTGATCGCCCCGTTGGCCTCAGTCCGCGTAACACGCCGATTGCCACCCTCGCACGCGATCAAACGGCCTTCGCGATCGAGCGTCAGGCCGTTGGACTGGCCGCTGGGTTTGCGGAAAACCGTCTTGTCCGCGTTGCAAATCGCGTCCGCTGGAATATCGCTGAAAACGAGGCCCTTGCCGGGTATCCACAGCGGCCCTTCGCTGAACCCGAGCCCGGTCGCAACGGTCTCAACTGGCCCTTGAACGAGATCCCCGCCTGCGATTATCAATGCGATTGAGACAATCACCCACATCATTTCGTGGCTCCTTTCCCGGGCGTTTGTTGTACAGGCTTCAGCCTGGCATCCGGCAGCCGAAGTTTCGCACGCGGTCAGGGTTCGACGCAACGCTGCTTTGATTCTTATGCGGCGCGCCCCTAGAATGATTCGAGGATGGCTCGGAGAGTATTGTAGGAATTTCCGTAAGAGGCGATGAAGTCATGAATTGCCCCGTGTGCAAAGAGCCGTTGATCGTTGCTGAGTACGAGCAGATCGAGATCGACTGCTGCGCCCAATGCCAGGGTATATGGCTGGATGCGGGCGAGCTCGAGCTTCTGTTTGGCAATCGTGAGCAGGGGACGTCGTTCCTGAGCGGCGGAGCGCCGCACGGCCAGTCGCCGGAGAGGCGCCGACGGTGCCCGATTTGCCGGAGGCAGATGTCGAAGGCCGTGACAGGGGGCGACCATCCGGTCATGTATGATCGGTGCTCGCGCGGCCACGGGATCTGGCTGGACAAAGGCGAACTTGAACAGCTCCTCACGCATGGCGTCGCCCACGAAGGAGGCGACCGCGTGACGGCGCATCTGCGCGAGGTATTCGGAGGCGGAGCGCATACGAATGTGACGTGATCGATGGCGGGCCGCCCTTGTTGACAGATGATGTCATCCCAGTTTTGCGCGGCGCCGGCTGGGATGAAACCACTGGGGAGACAGATGATGATTATCGGGAAAATGGTGCGTGTACGACTGAGACGGGACTTCTTCGAGCAGCGCTTGTGGGTCTTCGTAGGCAAGGTAATGGGCTTCACTGAAAACTGGGTCATGATCGAAGGAAAAGGGCTGACGGTGCTCCAGCGCGGGGAGCTCGATGTCGAAGTCGAGAATGAACTGCGCCACGTGGTTATCCCGCGCGACAACATCGCAATCATCCGCGTCCTCCCCGACACTTTCGACATGACCAACATCCGAACGGTGAATAAGGGCCACAAACTGTGCCTCGTTGTGGATGGCGGACCCGATGCGACCATTGCCGAACGCGGCGAGGTCTAACCGGAAACAGATGAGGATCTCGCTCAAAGCGGACACGCTCGATCTCTCCGTTGTCATCGCCAGCCTCAACGAGGCGCCGAACCTCTACCGGCTCTTGCCGTTGCTGCGCGAGGCGCTGGACGAACTCGGCATCAGGTGGGAGATCCTCATCATCGACGGGAACTCGACGGACGGTACGCAGAAGGTCGTCGAGGCCGAGGGCGCACAGTATATTTGCGAGGCGCGACGCGGCTACGGCGCCGCCATTGTGCGCGGCGTGTGCGAGGCCCGCGGAATCTACGTGCTGACGATGGACGCGGACCTGTCGCATCCCGCCGAATTCATACGCTCACTTTGGCAAGCGCGGGATGGGGCCGACGTCGTCATCGCATCGCGATACGTTCCTGGAGGGCATGCCGACCAGCCTGCATTCCGCCTCTTCCTCAGCCGGTTGCTTAATCGCTCTTTCGGCTCAGGCCTTTCCATTCCCGCAAAGGACCTTTCGAGCGGCTTCCGCTTGTATCGCAAGAGCCTTTTCGAGGGGATGGAAATCACCTTCACCAACTTCGTGATCCTCATCGAGATCCTCCTGATGGCGTATGGCAAGGGTCTGCGCATCAAGGAGGTGCCGTTCCATTATCAGCCGCGCGGCTCAGGATCGTCCAAAGCCCGAATCATCAGGTTTGGCAAGGACTACGTGCGCCTGTTCTACCGCGTCTGGCGAATGCGAAACTCCGTTGATTTTCCTGACTACGATTGGCGCGCGTACGACAGCCGCATCTGGCTGCAACGCTATTGGCAGCGAACCCGCCACGCCATCCTCCTCCGGTTCACGCCTCCGTTCGTCCCGACGTGCGACGTGGGCTGCGGCAGTGGCCGCGTCCTCGCCGATCTGCCGCATGCGGTCGGCGTGGACCTCCGGCATGACAAGCTTGCTTTCATGCGAAAGACGAACCGGTTCCTCGTACAGGGCGACGGGCTTTGCCTGCCCTTTCCGGACGGTGCGTTCGAGTGCGTCATATGCTCGGAGGTCATCGAACATATCCCTAACGAAAATGGAAGACTGATCGATGAACTCGGGCGGGTGCTAACACCGGGCGGCATTCTTATCTTGGGTACGCCGGACTACGGCACATGGTCCTGGCCGATTCTCGAATGGTTCTACGGGAAGTTCGCCCCGGGCGCCTATGCAGACGAGCACGTGACACACTACTCCTTCCGTACACTGACCGAAGCGCTGCAAGGGCGCGGCTATGAGATCCTGGATCACGGTTACGTCGGCGGCAGCGAACTCATAATCAGGGGGCGAAAACCCGCCCATCCCGTCCGAACCGTCTGACCCGTCCGACTTCTCCGACTTGGAAGTAAGCTTGCTTCCCCATGCGCTCCCACGATACGATCCCCTGGAACAGAAGGACGACGCGATACCACAATGGCCGACTCGAATGAAATCAAACAGCATGCCGGGGGTCAGGCTGTCTCCGGTGAAGAACCCTTTATCGTCGACGAGGCCACGGACGACGCCCTCCGGTTGCATCTGGATCAGTTCGAAGGACCGTTCGAGGTCCTGCTTTATCTGATCAAAGCGCAGGAAATCGATATCTTCGACATTCCGATCTCGAAGATCACGGATCAGTACATCCGATTCCTCGAACTTATGCGCGAGGAGAACCTGGATGTCGCGGGCGAGTTTCTCGTCATGGCCGCCACGCTCATTCAGATCAAGTCGAAGATGATCCTGCCCGTCGAACTCGACGCGGAGGAAGAGGATATCGAGGAAGAAGACCCGCGACTCGAACTTGTCGAGAAGCTCCTCGAATATCGCCGGTACCGCGATATCATGCTTCGACTCCAGGCGCTCGAGGGGGATCGCATGAACGCTTTCGCGCGCAACGTCAAGCCGGAGATCGAACAAGCGGAAGACGAAAAGGAGTTTCTCGAGGTAAGCATCTACGACTTGATCCAGGCGTTCCGCGGCGTCTTGCGCTATGTTGTCGAAGGACTCCCGCACACCATTGTCGGCGAGGGCGCGTCCATTGACGAGAAGATTGCCTACATCGAGGAACAACTGGCGGAGAAACAGAGCATCTCGTGGATTGACCTGTTCCGGGAATGTAAGAGTCGCGTCGAGATCGTTTGCTGTTTCCTGGCCATCCTCGAGTTGTGCCGCATGCGCCGTATACGTGCGCACCAGCACCAGAGCTTCGGGGACATTCGACTGTTTCTCATCACAACGGAAGCGGTCACCGCATAGGACGATTGCGGATTGTAGATTGGGGATTGGGGATTTGTGAGATGGTCAATCTTTTCCGCCGACATCCGGAAACTCTGGGGCGCCGGGGTGAGAAGCTGGCGTTGCGCGCCTTGCGTCGCGCGGGGTATACGATTCTCGCGCGCAATGCGCGCGTTGATCGCTATGAGGTCGATCTCATCGCGCGCGAGGGGGACACCACCTCGTTCGTCGAAGTAAAGACTCGCAAAAGCGAGGGCGAGATCGCGCCGGAAGAGAATGTCGGATTCGAAAAGCGGCGGCACTTGCGCAAGGCCGCGCGCATTTACATGGCGCATGAAAACGACCCGTCCATGTACTACCGCTTCGATATCGTTTCCGTCGTCATTCCCGAGTCCGGAAAACCCACCGCAACGATCCTCCGCGATGCTTTTCGAGACGAGTGACCCCTGTCACACCACGATGCGTCAGGAGATATAGGGCGGCCGCCACAGATCGTGGATATCGCGGAGGCCGAGCCTGGCCATGGCGAGGCGCTCGAGGCCGAGGCCGAACCCGAACCCGCTCACGAGGTCTGGATTGAAACCGGCCTGTTTCAACACGTCGGGTTGAAACAAGCCGCACCCCGCGACTTTAAGCCAGCCTTCCGAGGTCTTTACTGAAGCGTGGTGGCTCTGAACCGAAAAGCTGAATTCCCCGTCCAACCGGTCCCATCGGATCTCCGTGGGCCCGAGCACGGCGCGGACCGCCTTCACGAACACGGCCTGCATCCGCCCGAGGTCCACTCCGGGCTCGATGCAGAGAACATCGAGTTGGTGATACACCCTGAGCTGAATTCGCTCGTTCGTGAGCGTGCCGGGTCGGAATACGCGGCCCGCAGCGACAATCCGCACCGGCGGCGTGCGGCCCTGCATGGCCAATACCGTGGCGGTGGTGGTATCCCTTCGGAGCACATGCCCTTCGTCCACGTGGTAGACGTGATCGGGGTTTGCGCCGATCGCGACGAAGTCCGGCCGGTTGAGAATTTCCTCGTCCGGGATCAACTCGTACTCGGGCAAGGCGGCCAAGACTGCGTCGCGCACTTGGCGCACCGGGTGGCCCTCGATGTCGAGCGGACGGGGCATTGCAAGTAGTTCGGCGACAATCTTCTTCGAGAAACGTTCATCAGGCGCATGTCGTTCCAGCGTTTCCTTCACCATGTTCATCAACCTCCCTCTCATTCGGTTTCGTGCATCGTGAAGGCGCTTCTTGACGGTCGTGACAGGCACATCGAGGAAATCCGCGATCTCGCTCTGCGAATAGCCGTCGATGTAGAACAGCGTCGTCACCGCGCGCTGATGGTCCGGCAGGCCTCGCAGGACCGCCAACACCTCGTCATGCACCTCGTGCTTCGCCGCGGCCTCGTCAGGTCGCGGCGCGTTCGAGGCCACGCCGGTGTGCTCGTCGAGCGGCTCCGTCTGGACGCGTTTCCGCCGCGTGACGCGATCGCAGTGCTTGAAGACGATCCGCCGCAACACGCTCGCGAACGCGGCCGTCTCGCGCAATCGCGGCAGCGTCACATAGGCCTCGATGAACGCCTCCTGCGTCACCTCCTCGGCGAGATGAAAGTCGCTCAGGACAGCGTACGCGTAACCGCAAGCCATGTCTTGGAACCGCCGGACCACGCGCCCGTAGGCCTCGACATCGCCTTGCCGCGCCCGCGACAACTCTTCAAATAGCTCTCCCATGACCTTTCGTCCACCCCGTACCGTAAGAGAACCTTCTGTCAGTATAGTCCCGATTTCCCTCCGAAAGGATACTTATGTTCACATCTCACACCTTGCCTCAACATTCCCCTCAGCAACCCCGATACAATCGCACTGTTTAATTGTGGAACTTTAACATTAATCTAATAAGGCCGACGCGATTCTGTAGATCAAGCTTTTCTCATCATTCGTTTCTAAGGCACTGCTGTGCGGCCTTGGCATATTACGAAGAAAACAGCCTTCTGTCAGTTACCGCGCTGTAAATCATGCGCCCAAAGAGGGCCGTTTTTTGGCGCTAAGAACCTCTTGTACCACTATATATTGATCCCGCTGGATAAGGCCCAAAACGCATTCAACCTCGCAGCGGTGTCTACTTATTGCGTTACTCTGAACGCAGGCCACATTTTATGCTGGACGGACCTCCAAAAAACCTGGCGAGGGGTCAAAAAAAAGTTCTTGACATCCACAATATGTTGTGGTATATTGCGCTCGGTGTTTGGAGCCATACAGTGTGGACCAGGTCAATGACTTCGATACCCAAACGAAGTCCTCACCGCAGCCCAGGCCCTAAACGTGGTCTGCACATGAGCGGACTGAGGCCAGAACCGCAGCCCTATGGCTTCAGCAACAAAGAGCTCAAACCGTGACCCTCTTGCGCCAACAAAACACGGACTGAGGCTTCAGACACCTCCCGCACTGAGCGGCGGGAGCCCAAGACCCGCCGCTCCCCCTTTTATACCAGTTGTACTAAAGGCTTCTCTTCGCCCCCGCAGGGTCCCAGCCACATCGAAGCCGCGTCGTGCGGGGGTATTGCAGATTGAGGATTGTAGATTGCGGATTGCCGAGCCGGGGCGTCGAGTCAGATGCTCGGCTCAGCAGGGGCCTCGCCTGCTCAACCGCGTCTACTGCGCGCCTGTCAGCTTGAAGACGTGCGCATGTCGTGACGGCACTTCGTCGACGCTGAGCGGCGGGACCTCAATGTGAAGGCCGTCGGATTCCGCGCGGCAAGCCAGCGGCTTGTCATGGCCGAGCAGCGCGACGCTGGGGTTGGCAGCCGCCTTTGGCGTTTTCAGCACGAGTTCCTTGCCCGGCCATTTTAGGCAAATGGCATAGACGGCCCCTTCTTTCGCAGTAAAGCGGACCAAGTCGCCTTCAGCGGATTCACGCCACGGTTTCGTCCCGTAGATCGCTTCTCCGTTGACTTTCAGCCAGTCGCCGACCTCGATCAGGCGCTGCTGCATGATCACGGGAATACGTCCATCCGCCGTGGGGCCGATGTCGAGCAGCAGGTTCCCGCCTCTGCAAACGATGTTGATGAGAAGGTGCACCAAGGCCGTCGGCGAGGCGTATTCGTCGAGTGTCTCGTTGCGGTTGTAACCGAACGAAGCGCCGATGCCGCGGCATTCTTCCCACTTGCGCTGTTTCGCGGGATCGTCCGTCTTGCCGACATCACCGTACTCGGTCGTGTAGAACCCGCCGTGCTTGCTGCGGCAATCCTTGCCCCAACGGTCATCCACGACGATCTCGTCCTTCACGGGCGACTCGTTGTACAACCACGCCAGGAACTCTGTGCTGCGCCAGACGTCGCTCGGGTGATCCCATTCGCCGTCGGGCCAGACGATGGAAGGCTTGTACCGCTCGACGAGATCCTTCATCTGCGGCAGCATGTGTTCCTCGACGTACCGCTTGACATCGGACTTGTATAGAGGATTGAACCACTCGTACAACGAATAGTAGAAGCCCATCTTGAGGCCGCGCGCCTTGACGGCCTCGGTGAGTTCACCGGCCAAGTCGCGGTGCGGGCCCACGTCCATCGCGTTCCAGTTCCAGCTCTGCGCGCTAGGCCACAAGCAGAAGCCTTCGTGGTGTTTCGACGTGAGCACGATGTACTTCGCGCCCGAACGCGCGAAGATGTCCGCCCACTGCGCCGGGTCGAACAGCTCCGCCTTGAACATCGGCGCAAAATCCTGGTACTTGAAGTCCGCGCCATACGTCTTCACGTGGAACTTCCACGTCTCACCGTCCTTGTTCTGCATGTCGCTCCAATACCACTCCGCGTACTTGCCTTTGGGACCCCAGGAAGGAACGCTGTATGCGCCCCAATGAATGAAGATGCCGAACTTCGCCTCGTCGAACCATGCGGGCAGCGGACGGCTGTCAATCGACTCCCACGTCGGCTTGTACTTCTGTTCCGCCCGCGCGGATGATGCAACAATGATCAACGCGAGGAACACTGCAATCATCAGTAGGCGTGTCATGGACCTTCTCCTTCCATAACGATTGAAACGCTTGATACAAGATAACATATGCATGACCACGAGAAGTAATGGTCAAGTGTGGGGCGGTTTTATCCGCCCAATGTGCAGAACCCTAAACCCGACACCCCAGTTCGTTTGACAGCGGCTTGGCAGGGATCTATACTGAAGCACGGGAGTGTGTAATACCCATCATGGTCGATAGACAAGTACTGGTACTGAATCGGTCGTGGGTGGCGGTGCAGATCGCCTCCGTGCGGCGTGCTATGAGTCTGCTCTATCAAGGGATGGCACGCGCCGTCCATCCTGTGGATTACACCCTATACGACTTCGATCATTGGTGCCAGCTTTCGCGCTTCGCCGAGAGCGGTCTTTTCATCCACACCGTGCAGTTCCGCATCCGCGTGCCGGAGGTCGTCATCTTGCGCGCCTTCAACGGATTTGTGCGCCAGGAGATCCGCTTCTCCCGGCGCAACATCTTCGAGCGCGACAAGAACGCGTGCCAGTACTGCGGGCGGCGCATGCCGAAGACGGATCTCACGCTCGATCATGTCGTTCCGCGTTCGCGCGGCGGCATCGACTCGTGGGACAATCTCGTGTTGGCCTGCATGCCCTGTAATGTGAGGAAAGGCAACCGGACGCCGGAAGAGGCCCGGATGCCTCTGATCCGCAGAGCCGTCAAGCCTACATGGCTGCCGCAACTGGGCATGCGGGTGCCCACGAGCCAGCTCATCAGTTGGCAGCGGTTTGTCGACACGGCCTACTGGGACGTCGAGTTGCGCGAGTAACCGGCGACGCAGAGTGTCACCTATGAACGAACCTCGGTTCGTGGAGGTAGCGCTTCCGTTCCCGGTTGATCATCCCTTCACGTATTCCGTTCCCGAATCGTTTCGCGGTCGAATCGCCTTGGGTATGCGTGTCGTGGTGCCCGTCCTCAACCGGGTCGAGACTGGATACGTGGTGGGACTGTCCGCTACGACGGATGTGGCCCGCGTCCGTCCCCTGCGCGATCTGCCCGATGCCTCGCCAGTGTTCTCGCAAGAGATGATCCGGCTTTGCACGTGGGTGGCGGACTACTACTGTTGCAGTCTTGGCGAAGCCCTTCAGTGCGCCGCGCCGGCCGGTTCCAAGATGCGCACGACGATGCGCTACACGCTATTGCCGGATCGTCTCAAGCCGGGCCGCTACACGGATCGGCAACGGAAGATCCTCGCCGCCCTCCATCAGCGAGGCGCCCTGACAGAACGTCGGATCGCGGACACAATCGGCCAAGTCAATATCGGAACCACCCTCCAGTCCCTTGTGTCGCGCGGCATTCTGCGCGCTGATCCGGTGTCGCGGAGATCGGGCGCGTCAATGAGGAGAGAAACGTACGTGCGCCTGATCGAGTCAAACATCCCATCCACGGAAGCGCTCGTCGACATGCAGCGGAAAGCGCCGAAACAGGCTGCCGTGTATCTCGATCTGTTGCACGGTGAACCGGAGCGCGCATTGACCAGCCTGTACGCGAAGCATGACGTTACCTTGCCGGCGATCAAGGCCCTCGCGAACAGAGGTCTCATCGAGCGGTTCGAGCGAGACCTCTTCCGCTCTCCCGAGTACGAAGAGGACGTACGCTCTCGGGAGAAGCATGTCCTCAATGCGGACCAGGCGGCCGCGTATGCGGCCATCACGGGGGCAATGAAACGCGGCGAGTTCGAGACGTTCCTGCTGCGCGGCATTACCGGCTCAGGCAAGACCGAGGTGTATCTTCAAGCCATCGAATGCGCCCTGAGTCTGGGCCGCAACGCCATTTTGCTCGTCCCGGAGATTTCGCTCACGCCACAGACCGTCGGCCGGTTCATGGCGCGGTTCCATCAAGACGTGGCCGTCTTACACAGCGGCCTAAGCCAAGGCGAACGCTATGACGAGTGGCGTCGCGCGCAACGCGGCGACGTCCATATCGTGGTGGGCGCCCGTTCGGCCGTATTTGCGCCTCTGCCAAGACTGGGCATCATCATTGTTGACGAGGAGCACGATACGTCGTACAAGCAGAGTGACGCGCCTCGCTATCATGCGCGCGCCGTAGCCGTCGTCCGCGCGCAAATGGCAGGTGCAGTCGCGGTGCTTGGTTCCGCAACACCGTCCATCGAGTCCTATTACAACACTGAGACGGGCAAATTCGCCCGTCTCGAGTTGACCCGGCGTGCGACACAAGGTTCCTTGCCCAGCGTCCAGCTTGTCGACATGCGCGCTGAAACGCGAGAGACCGGCGGAGAAGTCATACTGTCGCGCGTGCTTGACGAAGCCGTGCGCGGGCGCCTTGCCGCCGGCGAGCAGGTGATTCTGCTGCTGAACCGGCGCGGCTACGCCCCGTTCGTGCTGTGCCCAAAGTGCGGGTGGGTGGCTGAGTGCGTCAACTGCAACGTCAGCCTGACCTATCATGCGACGGGCGCCTTCCTCAGTTGCCACTACTGCAACGCCCGCACCGATGTGCCCGCGTTATGCGGCAAGTGCGGGTTCAACCCGCTCCTATTCCTCGGAACGGGAACCCAGAAAGCGGAGGATTTCCTAATGCGTGCCTTCCGCGATGCGCGTATCGCACGTATGGACGCGGATACGACCGCGGGAAAAGGCGGCCACGCGAAGATCCTGAGCCGGTTCGCCGCGGGCGAGATCGACATCCTCATCGGCACGCAGATGGTCGCCAAGGGACATGATTATCCCGGCGTGACGCTCGTGGGCGTCATCAACGCCGACACCAGCCTGAGTCTACCCGACTTCCGCGCCGCCGAGAACGCATTCCAATTATTGACCCAGGTTGCGGGACGCGCGGGGCGCGGCGACCGTCCGGGCATTGTCATCCTGCAGTCCTATCGACCGAACCACTATGCTATTCAGTCGGCGATGCACCACGACTACGTGGCGTTCTATCGCCGAGAGATCACCGAAAGGAAGAGCACGGGATACCCACCCCTACGCCGGATGATCAACTTCGCTATCGAATCCGAGGACCCGCTTCTGGCAGAGCGATCCGCGGTGCTATTGCACAGGATCGTGCGCGAGGAAGCGGCCAAACTCGAGATCCGTGGCTCCGAGGTCCTCGGGCCTTCGCCGGCGGTCGTGCATCGTGTTAAGAGGCAATATCGCTGGAACCTCGCCGTCCTGTCTCGCAGCGCCAAACGGCTGAATACCCTCGCCCGCAGCGCACAGGCCGCGTTCACGGGAGCCGCGCCCACCGGGCATGTTCACCTCAAGATCGATCCTGATCCTTACGGCGTCTTCTAGGCGGGGTGTTCTCCAGCCCCCTTTCTCGTGCTCGTGCTTGAATGTTCGTTGTACCGCCTTTAGGCGGGCGTTCCGCTGACAGACTCCGTCGGCTAAAGGCGGTACAACGAACATTCAAGCACGAGCACGACGGATGGGCACGATGGAGGAGGAGCATACTGCACGCTCAGAGAACACGCGCGCCGAGACACTGACTCAAGGTCGTGCAAGGCTTCGCAGCGCATCGAGGGCCGCGGCGAAATCGGCTGGTGGAGGCGATATGAAAACCATCTCCTGCGCCGTCACCGGATGGATGAAGCCGAGACGTTCCGCATGAAGGGCCTGTCCCTGAAGATTCGCGAGCGCCGAGGCCACACTTTCATTGTGCTTCCACGCGGCGTAATCTGTAGAGCCATATACCGGGTCGCCGAGCACTGGGTGACCCGCGAACCGCAAATGGACACGGATCTGATGCGTGCGCCCGGTTTCAAGCATTAACGCGACAAGGCATGCCTGCCCGAAACGCTCCAGCACTTCGAATCGCGTGACCGCGTCTCGTCCCTTGATACCCGTTACGGACATCCTACTGGGATCGTTAATGCTTCGGCCGATAGGCACGTTGATTCGTCCGCAATCCTCCGGGAACTCCCCGCGAACCAATGCAAGATAGCGCCGATCGAACGCATGTTGCCGTGCTTGCTCCGACAGGCTCGCAAACGCCCGTGGGGTTTTCGCGATCACGAGCAGGCCTGAGGTAAACCTGTCGATGCGGTGCACAATGCCGGGCCGCGTCATGTCGGTTCCCGGCGATTGGAAATCCGGGCAATGAAACAGGATTGCATTGACCAGCGTGCCCTCGTAGTGGCCCGGCGCCGGATGCACTACCAGTCCGGAAGGCTTGTTGACGACAATCACCTCCGTATCCTGATAGACGATGTCGATGGGGATGTTCTCGGGCCGCGGCAGGGCAGGAGCCGGCGCTGGGATTTCGACTGCGACTTTGTCGCCGGACGTCATTTGCCGCCCGGGACGCGTGCACACGCCGCCGTTCACTCGCACGAGTCCTTCTTTGACCAGCTTCTTTATGTACGAGCGTGAAGCGTCTTCTATGGCTTCGGCAAGATAGACGTCCATGCGGAATCTCTCGTGTTCTTCCCCTACGATGTCCTCAAAGAAGCGCTGCGACACGGCTGAATCCTGGCGCCAAGGCGCGGTAGGCGGCCTGGTATTCTGCAAACCATGCATCATATTGGCGTGAACGTTCCGGATCGGGCACGCACGAATCGACCACGCGGATCGTGGCATCGCACGCTTCCTCGACGGACCCGAACATACCCGTCGCGACAGTCGCCAACAAAGCCGCGCCGTATGCGGGGCCTTCATCCACGTTGATGAGAACCAATGGCGCCTTGTTGACGTCTGCCTGGATCTGCCGCCATATCGAGCTCCGTGCGCCGCCGCCGGAGGCACGCACCTGCTCGATGACAACTCCCATCTCGCGAATTATATCGAGACTGTCGCGCATGCCGAACGCCACGCCCTCGAGGACAGCGCGCGCCATGTGCGCCCGCGTGTGGCGCAGCGATAACCCGATGAACGCCCCCTTGGCATGCGGGTCCTTGTGCGGCGTCCGCTCTCCCGTCAGATACGGCAGGAAGGCCAGCCCCTCGGCGCCGATTGGGATGCGCGCAGCGGACGCCGTGATGTACTCATACGGGTCCGCGCCGGTTTCCGCGGCCACGGCTTTCTCGTTCTGGCAAAGTGCGTCGCGGAACCAGCGCAGCGAACCACCCGCGCTCAGCATCACGCCCATAACGTGCCACTTCCCGGGCACGGAATGACAGAACGTATGGACGCGGCCCTGCACATCCAAACTCACACTGTCGCTGAATGCAAACACAACGCCGCTCGTGCCAACCGTCGACGAGATCACTCCGCGCCGGACGATCCCGCATCCGACGCCACCCGCCGCCTGGTCGCCACCGCCCGCGACGACGGGGATCCCGCGAGGCAGTTCGGTCCTTGCTGCGGCTTCCTCGCTCAGCCTGCCCGTGACTTCCGGACCTTCAAACGCCCGTGGCATAAAATCGCGCGGCACGCCCAGGATCGACATCAACTCATCATGCCACGTGCGTTTCTTTACATCGAACAAGAGCGTGCCGGACGCATCGGCCACGTCCGTCGCGAATTCCCCCGTCAACACAAAGCGAATATAGTCCTTCGGAAGGAGCACCTTCCGGACTCTCTCGTAAATCCCCGGCTCGTTCTCTCTGAGCCAGAGGATCTTCGGCGCCGTAAAGCCGGTCAGCGCCGGGTTACAGACCATCTCGATCAGCTTCTCAGCGCCCACTTTCGATGTGATGTCATCGCACTGTTTCACTGTTCGCTGATCGCACCAGAGGATTGCCGGGCGCAACACTTCATTCGACGCATCCAGGAACACCGAGCCGTGCATCTGGCCCGTCAGACCCAGCCCTTTGATCTCGGACGCCTTCACGCCCGGCGCGTGCGCCAATTGCGACAGCGCTTCAAATGCCGCCCGTTTCCAATCCGCGGGATCCTGCTCGGCCCAGTTGGGCTTCGGGCTGTGCAAGGGATACTCGGCAAGCGATTTCGCCACCACCTTGCCTGAAGCGTCGATGGCTACGGCCTTCGTTCCGCTCGTTCCCACATCGACGCCCACTACAAGACTCATGTCTCTCTTCCTCCCCAGGATTGATGCCTTCAAATCGAAACATGCCGAAGGCCGGCTTGTTCACCGCTTCCTCACACGAAAAAGCAGGGCCACAAGTGCAGCCCTGCCTTATACTCAAATCGTGAGGAAGTCTTACGTTTCGCTCATTATAGCCGCGTTTCGCTCAGTGTAGCCGCGTTTCGCGCGATTGCCTTAGCGAGCTTGCGGCGCCGCTTCTCGCTCGGCTTCTCGTAATGCTTAATCTCCTTGATGCGCTGCATGATGCCCTCTTTATTGCACTTCTTCTTGAAGCGGCGAAGTGCCTTCTCGAAGGGCTCATCCGGCTTCACCCGCACTTTCGTCACTCTGTCTCAACCTCCTCTCAAGAAAAGTCATCCGGACATCTCCATCCGGGAACGCTCAAACCCGATAAATGCCCAGAAAACGCTAGCTTTAGGCAAGAAACTATACTAGCACGTCCCCAATCCTTTGTCAAACGCGGACGCGCGCCAACGCGGACGCGGCCCGTCCTTAGCGCGCGACTCTTCATGGGGTCCGATCACGGCGCCAACGTGAAACAGATCATGTTGACCGAATGTGGGGGAAGCACACATACTGGGTCCCTGGCTTTCCAGGGGATATCAGACTTCGTTAGCGTGACATTCCTTGGGTGTGTGATATCGTTGAATGAATCCGTCTCCGCGCCATGGACAGTCCAGCGTTCCGCCTTTGCCGCGACCTCGCAGCCGATGAACTTCAGCGCAAGTTGGGCTGACAGCCGGTCGTGGCGATTCACGGCAGCCAAAGTGTAACGGCCGTCGTCTGCGCGGGTCATCGCGGCGTCCACGAGAGGTATTTCCGCTCCGTCCGCCATAAAGAGGTCCGACTCGACCGCCACGGCCATCGCGAGGGGCAGCGCGTGGTTGGCATAGAGATCGAACACATGATAGGTGGGGCGCAGGACCATCCCGTCCTTATGCGTGAAAATGGCCCCGCGGCTGTTCACAATCGGTGCGAAGTTCGCCATGCCAACCGTGTCGGCGTGGCGGAGGCATGCGTTCAAGAGACAGCCCGCGTATACGGCGTCAGCGCATGTGTACGTGCTGTTGAGGTCGTTGAGATCGCGTGCGCCAATGTCCGCCGCTGGGACTGTTGAACTTGGATGGTGCCATCCCCGTAGGTTCCATTCATCGAAAGCGATCTTGACGCGCGTGCTGCCCAAGCCGCGCAACATTTCCTCTGCCTTTTGTATGAACGCCTCCGGATTCACCGACCATTTAACGCAACGGAGGTACGGCGCGGGATCGTTGTTCTGCCAGAGATGATCCGCGTAGTCGTGAATGGCCACATAATCAATGAGCCGGCCGGCCTGTTCGAACAACGCCTTGTTCCAGTTCAGACTCAGATCCGGCGCCGAAGGCGCGGCCAACTGGATGGCACCGTCCACTCGCCGCATCATCTTGGCGGTTTCCGTGACGAACCGCGCGAATTCGTCGGGCGTCTTGGCGCCAATCTCATGGCCGCCCCAGTTCTCGTTGCCGATACTCCAGAAGCGCACGCGGTATGGTTCTCGTACGCCGTGAGAGATACGCAAGCGGGCCCATCTCCCGACGTTCAAGTTGCAGTATTCGACCCAATCGCTCATCTCCTCGGGTGTGCCTGTTCCCGCATTGCCGCAGAGGTACGGCTCCGCGCCGACGGCCCGGCAGAACTCGATGAACTCATTCGTGCCGAAGGTGTTCGGGTCTTCCACGCGCCACGCCTTGTCATATGAGGCGCCGCGCTCCTTGCCAACGCCGTCTTGCCAGTGGTACGCGGACGCAAAGCAGCCGCCAGGCCAACGCAGTATGGGCACGCGGATGTGGCGCATGGCCTCGATGACATCCTTACGGAAGCCATGCTCATCGGCAAGAGGAGACTCTGGATCATAGATGCCACCATAGACTATCCGATGGAAATGCTCGAGGAAGTGCCCATAGATAAGGGGACTGACGGGAGCTATCCCATCCGCCGGGTCCACTGTTACCATGGCTCGGCCTCGTTCCCAAGTTGAACTTGGGAACGAGGCACGGAGTGAGTTGGAAATGGTGAGTATGTTCGCGATCAAGCGACTATCCCCTTCTGAATGCTGAGGTTCTTCCGAAATCCGCTGGGGCATTATCGCGCGCATGCATTGTTCCGTCAATCTCCGTGCCTGTGGCCGCTGCCGACTGATTTTCCGTTGGCAACAGACGCTGATGTAGAATGCTCGTGACGGGGTGTAGAGGCAACTGCACGGCCACCTTCGCTGGAATTGTTGGGAGGAGCGCCAATGGAACGCATCGAGAGCCAAATCACCACCAAGACAGGGGACACCCTCACCTCCACGATCAAGCGCCTTCCATCTGTTTGGCGCATCGCGCGTGAGGGCCGAAAAGCCGTGGCAGCGCTTCCTGAGTACGGCGGCGAGATCGCCATCCCCGATTCAAAGGTCATCTACTCGTGGATCGAGGAGATCTGCCGGACACCGCACCGGCGGCCTGGAACGGTTGAAGGCGGCATTGCCGAGCAGTGGGTGTTCGATAAGCTGAAAGAATTCGGTCTCGAGCATGTGACAATGGAACCCATTCCTGTCACCGTGTGGACTGCGGAGAAGTGGTCCCTGGCGGCCGCCGGAAAAATTATGCCGAGTTTCTTCGTGGTCAATACGGGATTCACTGGAACGGAAGGCGTGACATCCTCTCTCGCTTATGTCGGAACAGGCATGGCGAAGGATTTCGAGAACGCGAACGTGTCCGGAAAGATAGTGGTGGCGGACGTGACCTTTCCGCTCCTGCCGACGGGCGTGCTTATGAAAGCCATGAGGGCGCGCTACTTCCTGTCCGACCCGGAGGGCTGGGTCACTCTCGGTTCCCGCCAATACCTCAACTTCGCGCGGCAGAACTTCATGGGCGGCGAGACGGCAGAGACGGCGCCCGAGGGTGACGTTTATTGGCAGTCGTTCCGCCGCGGCGCCAAAGGCATTTGCCTCATTCTCCGCGATCAGCCGACCAACTCCAATACTCACTACGGTCCCTACGACGGCATCATGAAGCCGTTGCCGGGACTGTGGATTGGAAAACGCGACGGAGTGGAACTGAGGGAGCTTGCCAAACGAGGAGCGGAAGCCTCCTTGGTCCTCGAGGGGCGCACCGAACCGGGGACCACGCACAATGTCTGGGGTATTCTTCCGGGTGAATCCGAAGATGTCATCCTGGTTACCTCCCACCATGACAGCCCGTTCCAAGGCGCCGTGGAGGACGGCTCGGGTGTTGCCCAAGTCTTGGCGCAGGCCTGCGCATGGTCGAAGGTCCCAAGAGAACAACGACCTAAAACGATGGTCTTCGTTCTCGACGCGGGCCATTTCTACGGTTCAATCGGCGCGGACACGTTTGCGAGCGCGCATCAAGACATTCTGGCTCGAACCAAGGTCCTAATCACCCTCGAGCATCTTGCCGCCAAAGAGGTCGAGCCTCGCGGGGAAGAATATGCCCCGACGGGAAGGCTCGCATTCACTGTAATGTTCACGTCGCCTGAACCGACGACGGTGGCCTCAGCAATCAAGGCGCTGAAGAAGACACGGGCCAAGGCAACGGCGTCGATTCCGGCCGATTTCTTTGGCCCCGGCCCCATTTCCGACGCACTAGGCTACGTACTTGCCGGCGGCATGCCGGTGATCTCCTGGATCGGCTGCCCTTACTATCTTCTCGATCAAGGAGACACGCTGGATAAGATCGACCAGACAGAACTGAAACCTGTCTGTGAGACGGTGACCGAAATCGTCAAGACCCACATGGCCATGCCGTAGATTCAGCAGCCACAGGCAAAGCCCGCCTCTGAAACAGGCCGCACTGCGCAATACCACTGAAGAGGACTTGCTACATAACACGCGCTCTTGTCCACCCTGTCCAGTCCGTCCATCTTGTCCCTTTCACCTTCAAGAGGGATCAACAGGTCTCGCTGCTTGCCATTGCAGTCCCGGCCTCGCCTTGTAGCATCTCTGCGCGGCGTTCCTCGAGTACCTTGCGTGCTTCTCGAATGTGCCGTTCACGGATCGGGTACAGAAGGGCAAACACGGCGGCAATGGCGCACGGGATGAGAGGCACAACCGCGAGAATGAGCCGCAGACGATGGACGGTCTCCGGGGTCTGTGCCGGTAGCTTCGGATCGAACCCGGCCCAGAGGTCCAGCATATAGCCAAATACGAGAGTTCCTACCGCCATGGCTAGTTTCATAACGAAAGCCAAGCCTGCCGCGAAGGATCCCTCGCGTCGCATATGCGTCCTCATCTCGTCCAGGTCCACGAGGTCCGCCATCATCGCACCCGCACAAACGATGATCATCATCAAAGCCACGGCAACGGGCAACTGAAACAGTAACTGAAGGTATGGATATTTCGGAGTGAACACAAACCAGCTCAGCAGAAGTGCGAATGGGAACACCACCGTGGCGGTAATCGCAGTACGCTCTTTGCCCAGACGGACGCCGAGCCATGTCGCCAGCGGAATCGACAGGATGCATGCTATGTTGTAAACAAGGACGCCCACCACGATGATGGGTCCTGCAGCTACACTATCCCCGCCATAAACGTAATAGACGTTGATGTAGATGGCGGCAGGGAAACTCAGCATCGTTCCTAAACAGAAGAAAAACACGGCTCCGGCCAATATCCAGAAGGGTTTCGTGCTGAACGTGGCGCGAAGCCCTTTCAGCAAGGGCACCTTAGCCTGTTGCTGCACCTCGCCGCTTTCTCTCGTGCCGAAAAACGTCCAGAGGCATGCAAGAAAGGAAAGGGCGCCCAGGCAGATACCAATCACGAGGAACCCTTGGCGGAAAGTCGGGAACCGCCCAGCAAGAAACCATGTGAAACCGGCGACTATCGCGCCCACTCTGCTGAACAGATTTCGATAGGCGTTCAAGCGGGTCCGTTCATGATAGTCCAAGGAAAGCTCGGCCCCGAGTCCGCCCGCGGGTATGAAGGTTGCCGCATAGAAGGTGTAGTACAGAAAAGCGACTATTGCCAGATAAAGGAAATTCCCTTTGTCCGTCAGCCCTTTGGGCGGAACGCACATTGCGACGAAAGCCAAGGCGAACAACAGGCCCCCGAACAGGATATACGGACGGCGGCGTCCCCATCGTGTGCGCGTATTGTCGGAGATGTGGCCTATGACCGGGTCGGCCACTGCGTCCCAGAGCCTAGTGCCCGCAAACGCCCATCCGATCCACGTTGCAGGGACCATGAGCTGCGTGTTGTAGAACAGCAACATGAAGAAGGTCACCACCTCCTGCAATATGGTTTCGCCGAATCCGATGGCCCCGAAAGCAAGTTTGGTGGACCGCTTCAGGAACAGGTGGTCCTCATAGCTGTCGAATTGCTTCTTCTCCAATTTGCCCCTCCTTTCTCAACTCGACCTGGAACGGTCAGCCGTATAGTCTCGCTTGTTCAACGAAGGCCAGAATGTTTTCCCACGGTACATCACTGGGAATGTGATGAGCGGGACAGACGACATACCCGCCGCCCCTCCCCAGCACTCTGACGCGCTCCTCTACTTCATTCTTGACCTGTTCGGGTGTGCCGAACGGCAACGTATGTTGGACACTGACCCCTCCCCAGAATGTGACTTGCTGGCCGTACTTGGCCTTTACATATGGCAGGTCGATCGCTTCCGGCTGAACCGGGTTGACGATAGTCACACCCAGATCGACGAGATGGTCCAAGATAGGCGTGACCGCGCCACAGCAATGGATCGCGAGGATAATATCTGGGTTAATGCGTTTGGCCTCGTTAAACAGGATTCCCATCCTGGGCTTGATCCAACTGCCCCACATCTCCGGCGAGATCATGGTGGAGGTCTGCGTCGCTACGTCGATCCCCAACCACAGAACGTCGACACCGGCTTCGGCCAATGCGCGCACAATCTCGAGTTGACATGCTGTCACCCTATCCAAGAGACGTTCTGCGAACGCAGGCCGGATAGCCAAGTCCATCATGAACTCCGTCATGCCGCGCAATTGCCATGAGATGGGAAACACAACCCGGGCGGTCATCCCTATAGCCACAAGGTCCTGTTCCTTGAGCCGATCGACGCGCTCGCGGACGCCATCGCGGCAGGCCGATCTCGAAAAGTCCGGAAAGGGATAATCGTCAATCTGCCCGACTTCGGTGAAGCCTTGCATGGGGTGATAATGAAAGACGGCCTCGCACGGATTGGTGCAGGTGGCTTGACCCCATACATCGATGGTCGCGTCAGGAGGCAGCTCGGCGTAGAAAGCCCCGTAATCGAGATCCCGTCGGGCCTTCTCCTCATGGAGCCACACCTCCCGGTACCAGTGGTCAAAGAAATCTCCCGCGCTTCTGTTGCCCAGTCGCGGCGCATACTTCTTGAGGGCAACGGCATCAAACTCGATCGACATAGGGACAATGTCATCGCGCTCGCGCCGAAGCACCGCAAGCATGCTCTGTCTTCTCGTGGGCATGGAAGACCTTCTCAACAACGGACTACATACCGAACCCGAGCGTCACAATCTGTTTTGCGGCGCAGCGAAAGTGAACTTCATGGCCCTGCCTTAACGAAAGCCTCCGAACCCTCTGCTCGGCCAGCGTCAACAAGTGGCATGATTTCGCCGCGCGGAACAATCGCACCGTGACGGCGGCTGACCGATTTCCAGGGTTATACAGCCGCACAATAAGTTCGTTGTTGCGACGGCTTCCCTGTTTGATCGCGCTCACAACAATGTCTCGCGGACGCACCGTCAGAAAACTCATGACGGTTTTCAAAGGACCTTCTCGCGGGATCTCCTTGACAAAACGCCCGGGGCCCGGGTCGTCGGCGTTCATCCGCAGCAGAAAATCGATGTGTTCCTCTTTCACATCCGCCCTCGACACCATAAACGGCTGACAAAACTGATGGGCTTGGTGCAGTGCTCCGCCCTCTTGCCAACCGCCCGCATGAGGGTATATCGCATACTCGCATACGTTGGGCCCGAGACATTGAGCGCCGGGGACCTGCAGCGGAATACCCGCATTGAACGGTCGCTCCGGGACGTCGCCACGGGAGAACCAACCCACGCTCCGCAACAAAGTGAGCGCAATCGTGTGACCTTGCGGATGGGCCAGGATCTCATGTTCGGGAAGGCCTCGCGAGAGGATCGCAAGACCTCGCGCCCCATCGGTGAGGTCCACGAACCCGTCATGCTGGGATGTCCCCTCGGGCCGCACTGTTATCGTGCCGGTTCTCCACAACGACGAACCCTGCTTGGGCGCCGGCAAGTGGACCGGGCGTTCGACAACGTCAAACTTACTTTCAGCGGCGCAGGTTTTCGTGACAATGGGCGTCGGAAACAGCACGCGCAATCTATGATCGGCGGCATGGTTCACGAACTCCACACGCACGTCGATGCGCGGCGAAACCCGGACGCATGCGATCTCGATGCGAACCGGCAGCGTCACTTGACTGACGGATCGAGCATCTCGTCGAGGCGCCAGTCTCCGCGGCACTCGGAGGGCCGTCTTGACTTCAAATATCATAAGGTCCGCGTTGCCGGCCAAGACACGGACCGTCACCTTGTTGTTCCGAAACCGCAACGCGCGGGCGCCGGCCAACTCGCCAAAACTGAAAATATCGCCCGTATCGGCGGCATCCTCGAAAAGGTTCAGTCCACGGTACGAAGTGTTGGTTTGCTTGTCGTAGAGATCGATCAAGCCATTGTCCCGAATCCGCATTCGGTAGAAGCAGTTCTCGAAGCTCGTCGGCCCACGCCGTGCTTGAACTGAGCGAGAGTCCCGCTCGGCACTCACCGCCCCAGGCGTGGCGAATGCCGTGATATATCCGCACGGGGGCACGTCTTCGGCGACAAACGCGAGATCAATGCCGACGACGTGGAATCCCCGGCGAACTTCTATCCAGCACATCTCGCGGCGCCCCAACTCCACATATGGAATGACGCCGCCTCGTGAGTCACGCAACGCAAAAGTGTGCCACGCATCCGCTTCGTCCACGGGGATCTGCAATTGGCCGCGGCACAGATCCGACCGCGCCCATGAAACCGGGTTGAACACCACAAGCCCGACCCCTTCATGCCTTGATGTGTCGACCTGGCGTCCGATGGCCCAAAGAGATTCCCGCGCGATGTGACGAGCCCAGCCGCGCACTTGCTCAAGGCGGGCCATGTTCTCGCAAGCCACTTCGTCCACCGAACAACCCCCAATATCATCGTGGGGCTGTGTCTTGAGCAGGCTGCGCCAGGCGCCTTCCAGCAAGGCCGGAAAATGTTTGTGATTCGCGGCATTTGCAAGCCAGGCATAGGTCGAGAGGGGCTCTGCATATCGCTCGAGGAGCGTCGAGGTCTCGTGCTGCGCCCGTTTCAACGGCATTCGGGTCGAGTTGATGCCTCGCAACAGGTCCTTGAACGGGTAAAGGAGTTCGCCTTTCATTGTCCGCAGACGCTTCCGTGTGAGGTCTCGTCTTACGCGGGAAACGTGGTCTTCGAGACCGGCGATGCTGAAGCTATACGACGGTAGTTCCCGCCGCAACAAACGGAGTGTCTCGACCAACTCGCCCTGGGGTTCGCTGTAATCGGTGCCGTTATTCAACAAGACGACGCCGGAAATGTTGTGCGGCAGAAGACTTTCAATCGCAGCCTTTGCCCGCTTCACCGCCAACTCGGGCTGGAAAGCCGCGGCGCCTGGCTCTGCCCACGCGAGAGGATAACCCAGTGCATTGGCGTTCAAGTAAAAGTCTCGTTGCCATATGGCCAGAACCTGCGATCCGTCGGGCCCCTCCCAGATGAACTCGTTCTTGACCGGCGAAGTATCGCGGTCCAGGCCGCGTGAAAACACAAAACTGTCCACACCGAATCCGCGAAGGATCTGCGGCATCTGGCCGGCGTGGCCAAACGAGTCCGGCGAATAGCCGACCGTCATCACGTGACCCAACGGCTCGGCGGCCTGTCGCCCGATCAGCAAATTGCGAACGAGTGATTCCGCGCTTGCCAGGAACTCGTCGGGGAGAACATAGCCGGGCCCGATAAACAACCGCCTCGCCCGGACCAGCCGCATGACGCCCTCACGAGCAGTGGGGCGAACGCCGAGATAGGTTTCGAGAGGAAGCGCCTGGCCGTCCAGCACAAAGGCGCGGTAGGCCGGGTTTCCTTCCAACAGGTCCAGCAGCCGATCCATGAGCCGAACTAAACGCGGGAGATATTCGGCGGACGGAGCGTTCCAGGCTCGGTCCCAATGGGTATGGGGCACGATCATCACATGGACACAGGGACTGGGCATGCCGTTGAGTTCCCCTTGGGTACACAGCTAGACGCGCCAACAGGACGCGTGAGACTTTCGCCCTCCGCGCTTGGCCTGGCTTTTGCCGAACGATCCTCCGCGTTAGAGATGTTCACCACGCCAAGCTGTTCACACCAATATGAGTTGCGCGCCCAGTGACCGAATCGCGTCCGCCTGCGCCGGATCAACTCCCGTATCCGATATGATCGTCAGGGAAGAGTCAATCACGGCGATTGTGTTCATGGCCGCAATACCAAACTTGCTGTTATCAGCCACAATAAACACACGCTGGGCGGCCTCGAGCATCATCTTATTGATGCGGGCTTCGAGCGCGTTGTATGCGGTCAGCCCAGCGCTGGCGTCGACGCCACCGACGCTCAGGAAAAGCTTCCCTACGCGCAAGTGCGACAGCGATTGCTCGGCCAAGGGACCTACCGCCGCCGTAGTATCCCGGTTGATGGTCCCTCCCAGGATGGTCAAGTCCAGGTCCGGAATCCGCAACAACTCCATGGCGATCTCGAGTGAGTATGTAACCGCTCGAAGCCGTCGCTTCTCCGTGAGACTCCGAGCGACCGCCATCACCGTCGTTCCCGCCTCGAGCATCACCGAGTCGCCGTCGCTAACGAACTCGCTCGCCCGCGCGCCTATCCGTCTCTTCTCCTCGACGAACTTGTCGGCGCGCAACCGGTAACGCTCGACCGGGTCCTCGGCCTTGATGAGCCTGGCCCCGCCGTAAAAACGTTTGACGAGGCTCTGCTTCGCAAGACGACGCAGATCACGGCGAGCCGTCACCGGGGAAATGCCAAGGATCTCCGTGATTTTCGACACCTGAACCATATCGTGCGATTGAAGGATCTCAAGTATTCGAGCTTGCCGCTGTTCTCTGAGCATCTTAGAGCGAGTCCTTGGTTGAGTCTTATATATGTCTTTCGGCGCCAACAGGGCCGTTTGAGCCGCCATTGAGCCGATCCAAACCGAACCTGAGTGTGACACAAAAGAACATGATTTGTCAAGAGCAGGATGCGGGATCGATCAACTAGTCGGGGTGAAAAAACCAGTTTGACCAGATTGGGGGGAATATGATAGCATTTCCTGACCAGCAATGGACCCTCAAACGATCATGTGGGCCATAATCGGTCATAAATGAATGAGGGTAACGGGAACTGTCCCGAACCGGGCTTAATCTCAGTTTGGATATATGAGTGTTCTCAAGAATAAGGTCTGTGTAGTAACGGGTGCGGCACGGGGCATTGGCCGAGCCACCGCGCTTCGATTTGCGCGAGAGGGCGGCCGGTTGATCATTGCGGACCGGAACGAAACAGAGCTTAACTCGGTGGCTAAGGAGGTTGCCGCCTGTGACGGAACGGCGCGCGCTGTGCCCGCGGATGTATCTGATGCTGGGCAGGTGGCCGGGTTGTTTGATGTGGCAGTGCGGGAGTTTGGCCGTGTCGACGTGTTGGTCAACAACGCCGCCATAGCCAATCCGAAACTGATCGTCGAGTGTACGGACGCGGAATGGGATGAAGTTATGGGCGTCAATCTGCGCGGCGTGTTTCTGTGTTCGCGTGCGGCGGCCAGGTTGATGATCGCCGGTGGCAAAGGAGGCCGAATCATCAACTTCTCGTCCATTAACGTGCGTCGCGCGGAACCGTACTACGGCGCGTACATTGCCGCGAAGGGCGGAGTCGAGGCATTCACCACGACCCTTGCGGCGGAGCTCGGGCCTTATCGGATAACGGCGAACGTAGTGGCGCCGGGTTCAGTGTATACGCCAATGAACAAGAGCATAGACAGTCCCGAGAAGATCGCGTGGAAGGAACGTCGAATACCCGTGGGCGTCATTGCGCAGCCTGAGGATATTGTGCCGGCGGTTCTGTTCTTCGCGTCCGACGAAGCCTGGTATGTTACCGGCCAGATACTCCACGTGGATGGAGGATCTTTTGTCAACGCCAACAGAGAAGTGGAATGGTGAGGAAGAGATGAGCGGGGCCGTGCATTACGACAATCTGAAACGGTCAGGCGGGGCGAGGATCGTCGACCTGCGTTCCGATACGGTGACGCAACCCACGGAACAAATGCGGAAGGCGATGGCCGCGGCCGTCGTAGGCAATGACGATTATGACGAGGACCCCACGGTCAATCGGTTGCAGGAAATGGCGGCACAGCTTACCGGGAAACAGGCCGCGCTCCTAGTGAGCAGCGGAACCATGGCCAACCTCATAGCGTTGACTGTTCTCGGACGTGACGGCGTCACGCTCGTCGGCGAGCACGCCCATATCTATTACTGGGAAGGCCGGGCCGTACGAACCGTAACTAAGACCCGGCTTTGCGCCTTCGATGACGGTTCAGGCCCTAGCGTGGAAGCGGTGGCCGCGGCCTTTAACAAGACGGAGGCAACCCTCGTGGCCCTTGAGAACTCCGTGGCGCGATTGTGCGGCAAAGTCATCTCGAGCGAGGCAATACGGCGGATCTCGGACACCGCTCACGCCAAGGGCGCATCAGTGCACGTGGATGGGGCGAGGTTGTTCAATGCCACGACGGCCCTGGGCGTGTCACCTGCGGACCTCCTTGCGCCGGTTGACACCGCCACTTTCTGCCTCTCGAAAGGGCTGGGAGCGCCATACGGAAGCCTCCTGGTGGGTTCGACGGAGTTTGTCCAGGCCGCAAAGGACGTCCGGTGGCTGCTGGGCGGAGGGCTCAAACAGGTGGGGATCATGGCCGCGGCGGGGATCGTGGCGATGGAAACCATGATCGACCGGCTTGCGGAAGACCACCGAAACGCGGCGTTGCTATACGACGTGCTGGGTGATATTGAGGGCGTCGACCTCCCTTGGGGAAGGCCCGAGAGCAACATGGTATTCTTTACGGTGGACGCCGAGCAATACGACAAGAGCGCTGTCGTTAAGGCGCTTGCCGAACGCAACGTGCTCGTCCGCAATTCGACAAGCAAGGGAACCATCCGTTGCGTAACGCACAAAGATGTTGCCGAGGAAGACATCTATCTTGTCGGCAGGACATTGCGCGAGGTGCTCGGCACACTGAAGCGCAAGCAGTGACGCGCGGCGCGCGCGGAGAATCGGCGGATCGGCATCCGACAACAAGGCAGTTAAAGTGACAGAACCAACCTATCGCGACATGGGGCTGGCCACCGCGGGGGAGCTCAAGAGGCGGAATGGGGGCGCCCTCCTCCCTGTCGGGTCTTTCGAGCCCCACGGGACGCATCTTCCCTTCTGCACCGACGCATATATCGCCATGGCCTTTGCCCGTCTCATTGGCGCGCGTTGCTCCTGCGCAGTGTTGCCGCCGGTATGCTATACACCGGCCGAAACAACCCATTTGCTTCGACCCACGATCTCGGTGCGGAGCGGCGCGTTCATTCCATATCTCAAGAACGTGTGTGAAGAGATATTGCGGCATGGATTTGATCCCCTCGCTCTCATCAGTGTTCACAAAGGCAACGAGCCGGCATTGACGATCGTCATTCAAGAGCTTCTTCGTGAGCGATCGAGCATGATCGCCTACTACGATCCCTTGGCACTTGGGATGCGAACATGCGCGGCGGACATCGCGCCGGATGCCGACGCTTTCACCTGGGAGACATCCCTCCTTTGCGGTTCTCTTGACCTGCTGGGCCTCTCCGGCGCATTCAACCCGGCCTGGGCTTCCCTAGAAGCGGCAGCGGAGGAGCCGGGCGCGCGCTCGAAAGAGGAGAGGACTGCCGCCTATGTGGGCCACGCCTACGAGGATCTGAGCCGGCATATCCCACTGCGCGCGCCCCTCCCGCCTCATCTTGTTGCCCGGTTCATGGAATTTGTAGCAGATGCAATCGCAGTTGCTTGCCAAAAAGGAAAATCATGATGCTGCCCTATAGGGATCTGTCCGAAGCCGACCTCATTCTTCGCGACGTGCTGGCCGTGGACCGCACAATTCTGGCCAATGAGCGGACGCTTTTGGCGTACGTCCGAACCGCCTTGGCCTTCCTCATTACCGGGGTTGGCCTCTTGAAGTTTTTCGACTCAATCGCGGCTCATGGCCTCGGGTGGTTGTTCACGTTTGCCGGGGTGGTGGTTCTTCTGCACGGCGCGCGGCGATTCAACAAGACCCGCGCAACGCTCAGTCTTCTCCAAAGATCAAGCCGCGACAAGCTCGATCCAAAGGCGATAGACACGTGACCCGAGCCGATTGAGGTCCCGGCGGGCAGCTCGCCTAAGGCTTTGCGTAATTGCCGGGGAGACGCTTCATCCTGTAGCGGTCGAAAGGGAGTTGGTCTTCCGTGCGGACAAGCCAGCGGATCAGCTCGAGTTCAAGTTCCTCGCGTTTGCTGCTCAGCCCTTCCTCATCAATAAGGTTGTGGAGTTCGTACGGGTCCGTGTTCAGGTTGTAGAGCTCGAGTCCGCCTGCGAAGTTGTAAATCAGCTTCCAACTCCCTTTGCGCGCCATTTTGACGCTGCCGCTGAGCGTGACGGAGTTCAGTTCGTCGAACGTCTTGCGAGAAGCGCCCGCGGCGGGCCGGTAATCGCTCATGTCGGGCTTCATGAGAAACGTCTCGGGTTGGGTGATCACACTCTGATCCCAGGTGAAACCTTCGGCGCCCGCTTCACGCCATGGCAAGCCGCCAAACCCGTACTCGGCGTAGATGCTTTCAAACTCGGTCTTGGGATAGGGCTTTCCCGTGAGCATCGGCCAGAGACTGCGCCCTTGAACGCCTTCCGGCAAATCCACGCCCAGCAAATCGCACACGGTAGGGAAAATGTCGGTGAGCGACACGAAATCGTCTCGCATGATTCCTTCCATCACGCCGGGACCGCGCCACGCGAAAGGCACGCGAACCAGACACTCTGCCAGGCCGACTCCTTTCCGCATGAGCCCGTAATCGCCGACGAAATCGCCGTGGTCCGACAGGAAAATGACGTGGGTCCTGTTGCCCAACCCGCGCGAGTCAATATAGTCGATGAGTCGGCGCACCTGATCGTCGATAAGGCGGAGCATCCCGCAGTAATTCGAACGGAGCCGCCGCCATCGAAGGTCATATCCCGGATGGCAATGCTCGATGAGCCCGTGCAGCCAATCCCAAGGGAAACCCTTGGCCGCAAGCGCCTTAGGGCCGCACGCGCGTTCCGGAAGGGTATCCGGAGGAAACATGTCAAAGTATGGTTCCGGCACTTGGTACGGATTGTGGGGTTCGGGGAACGATACCCAGGCAAAGAACGGTTCAGGAGCTCTTCTCTCGATCACCTCGATCGTGTGGTCGACGATGCGGGTTGGATACTGAAGAGCGGCTGGGAAAGGGGTAGGCGCTTCGGCCACACCAAAGAACAGATCCACCATCCATCGGTCAAATGCTTCGTCTTCCGCCCGGTGCTCGGGCCGGATATGCCCAACCAGGTGCGAGAACTCGATTGCGCAGTCCATTTCCTTTGCGGGATTGATGTAGGTGTGGTTCTTTCCAATCAACGCCGTGAAATACCCCAGCCGTTTCAGTACACGCAACAAGTCGTCCTTGAAACGCGTTTCTTCCAGCCCCCGGAAATGATTGCACCGGATGCCGTGGGCTCGGGGAAACCGGCCCGTAAACAGGCTGATTCGAGCGGGAACGCACACGGGGGTCGGCGTATAGGCATGCCGGAAGCACGTCCCCTGGGTTGCCATTTCCTCGAGGGCGGGTGTAGTGGCCAGAGGGAACCCGTACAAGGACATCAGGTCCGCCCGCTGCTGGTCCGTCATTATGATAATGAGATTGGGTTTTTCAGCCATGTAAGCCAACCATCTTATTGCGACGGAGAAGTCAATTCCAAGAAGACGGGATACCGGTTGATCTCCACAGTGATGGCGGAATGGTCGAGAGTCCGTGGTTCCCCGTCGGTTTTCGGGTCCTGACACACGGCGTCAAGTGAGAAAGCGCGAATCGCCGGGACCTGTTCCGGCTTTGGCGCGCCTTGAGCGCCCGAGCGGGTCTCGCCGATCCGCAACGCCAAGGCATGCGCTGGATTCTCGGCCGTGGGCAGGTCAAGCTCGTCTTCATTGGTCTCATACCACGCGACGTAGAAATCCCGATTGGGAAATCGGAATCTAAACGCGCAGACTCCGTCTTCGGTTTCAAGCCGCTTCTCTTCAGTGTAACCGTCCAGCTTGTTCGTTAGGAATTGCATGGCGCGGTAAGCAGGCCGGGGCGTGCCGTCGGGATCCACCATGCCGTGATAGGGCCATGGCGAACCCACCCAATCCTCGAGGCAGCACATGAACACACGGGTGAGGCTCGAGTCTATGGACATGACGATTTTCTTGACCGTCAACGAGGCCTGTTCCCGCCTGAACCAGGCGTTCACCTGGCCAAATTCCGGGTTCTTTGGGTCTTTCAGAATGAGATTGAGCCGGCCTTTTTCACCTTCACGTGACTCTTGACCCGCCATGGCCGCCATCGTGCCCAACTCCGGAGCGCTGGTCGCGTCGCCCGCCCAGAGTTCCTTTGAGGGATAGGCGCTTTGCGCGAGTTGCCGCCGAATGAACTTTACGGTGCCGGGGATGGCCGTGTAATCGGTGAGCGCATGGAACTCGACGATGTCATAGTGGTCCCCCATGGCAAGACTGCCCTTCACGAATGCCGCAACGCTTCTGATGTAGTCCGCTACAGCCGGCTGCTTGGCGGCCTCAGCCTCAACGCGCCGCTTCACTTCTTCGTCGTCGGGATTGTCCTTGGCCATCTGACCCAGTTCGATCCCCGAGAGGAGGACGTTTACGGCAGGGCAGGCCTGCTTCGCCTTCGAGTAGAAGATGTTCAGGGTCTTGCCGTATTCATCAAGGGTTCCCATCCAGTAGGGGTGCTGCGCCTCTGACTCCACCTCGTAGTACAGGATGGGATATTTCAGTCCCGGCATGTCGGCAATGCCATCGCCGTCGTATCGTTCCACAAGGGCTTCAACAAATGCCGCCCAGTTGTCCCAATGCTCTTCCTTGGGCGGTGTGCTGATGAACGGGGCAAACCTCAATAGGAAGAGCCGATTGTCAGAGAAGAATCCTTTCGGAGGCTGTCCCGCCCACGTGTTGCGGGTCTTGACATGGACCTGAATCTGATATCCGTTGGCTTGCCACCACCGAACATGGTTGTCGAATTTGTCCCACGCATAGGTATGCTTGCCATCCACCGGCGGACTCGGTTCGAAATCCTGCCACGCGCAATCTTGGAACTTCACCCAGGTTGCGCCTATGCCTTTGTAGCGTTGAGCGGTCTTTTCGTTATGCAGGTTCTGCCCCACTAGCACGTATTCGATCCCGAAAGGCGATTTGGCCGCGGCCGGGGGAATAGACAGCGCCTGCGAGGGTTGCCCTTCGGGTTGGGAAAAGGCCAACGCGGTCAGAACCAGCGTGATGAGTGTGAGCATCTTAATTCCTCATGACTTATTGCCACCCGAAACCGTGTCATCAACTCTAGATGAAATTCTTCCCGGAGAACGACATGCGCGCCTCAACTCTTCGTCGAACTTCGCAGCGGTGTCGCTGAGGCGCTGAACGACCTCGGGATGGTCTCCCGACACGTCCTGTTTCTCGCCAATATCGCTCGACAGATCGAAAAGCGCCGGGCCTATTGCGCCCAAAGTGATTTTGCCCGGCTTTCCGTCCTTGCCCGGCTCCACAACTTTTGGGTAGGCATGCTGCAAGTGCAGTTTCCATTTGCCGCTTCGCACCGCTTGCAGTTTGTCGCCCAGATAGTAGAAAAATACATCGTGGGGACTAGTGGCGCCGGTCTCACCCAGCACCAGAGGACGGACATCCTTGCCGTCGATCGCCAAGGCAGGCTGTTTCGCGCCGGCCAAGTGCGCGATCGTCGGGAGCATATCCATTAGCGAGGCCAACTCCGCGCACTTGGTTCCCGCAGGGATGTTGCCCGGCCAGCGCATGATACAAGGAACGCGTTGGCCTCCCTCGAACGTGGTCGCTTTGCCTTCACGAAGAGGTTTGGCGGAACCGGCGTGATCGCCGAATAACCGGTCCGGCCCGTTGTCGGATGTGAAGATTACAAGGGTACGGTCGTCAATCCCGCAGCTTTTCAGCGCGGATAAGACCTGCCCAACCGACCAATCGATCTCCATGATGACGTCGCCGTACAAGCCGCGCTCTGATTTGCCCGCGAACTTCTCGCTTACGTGCAGAGGCACGTGAGGCATCGAATGCGCCAGATACAGGAAGAACGGCCTTGTCTTGTTCTCTTCAATGAATCGAACTGCGCGTTCCGTGTACCACGTTGTAAGCTGCGCCTGATCGGGATCGGTCTGCACCGTCTTCTCGCCATCGAGAAGCGGCAGGGGCGGAAACTCGACTTCGCCGGCTTTCGGATGCTCAGGTCCCATGTCGTTCGAGTATGGCAGGCCGAAATACCGGTCAAACCCGTGTCGCGTGGGCAGAAACTCAGGATAGTCGCCGAGATGCCATTTCCCGAAGCACGCCGTGGCGTATCCCTGGGCTTTCAGCAATTCCGCGATAGTCTCTTCCCCGCTGCTGATCCCGATGTTTGAATGCTGGACCTTTCCCTTGAGTTTCCACTCCTTCGGGCCAAGCACTTGGGGCAAGCCGACACGCAAAGGGTAACAGCCCGTCATCAATGCCGCGCGGGACGGCGTGCATACCGGCGCTGGCGCGTAGAAATCTGTGAACCTTATGCCTTCAGCGGCCATGCGGTCCAAATTGGGCGTAGAAAAGCCTTCGGCGCCGTAGCAACCGACATCGGCATACCCTTGATCGTCTGTAAGGATGAGAACAACGTTCGGGGGCGTTTGTGTATCAGTCCCCTTGGCCCCGTGGGTGAAACACGGCACGGTCAAGGTCACCGCGCCGAGTCCCGCGGCTCTAAGGAACTCCCGGCGTGAAGCGTCACGTGTGCTCATGCGTTGGCATCCCCAGATCCTGGCTTAAGACAAGGGGTAGCAACCCCTTGTCTCGCCTAGTTCCCAGAACTCACCGCTGTATTGAAACGGGAGGCCGGCCGTTCAAATCCCAAGTAGGCGCTCCGCATTCCCGTGGAAAATGTCTTCCTTGTCGGAATCCGAGATGTTCGCGGTGCGCACCGTCTCCGTGAAAATGGAAGTGTTGTGTCCCGGGCTGTCGGTCCCGAAAAGGATGAACTTGCTGCCCAATATCCGCACGGCCTTTTCCAGCAGCCCCACGTACATCGTATTCAGAAACGAACAATCGATGTACACGTTGCCGTGTTTTGCGCGGCGAACGGCCTCGATGTGGCGATCCGAGGTTAGGTGGGCCGAGGAAAGGCCCAAGTGGGCCAGGATCAGGTTGACCTCGGGATGCCGGTTCGCCGCTTCCACGCACTCGATTACGTCGCAGCACCACGCATTGACCTGCCCGTGCGAAAGGATGGGGCGCTTGTGCTGCTTGGCGAACTCAAAGATCACGTCCCCTTGCTCGCGAAACACATACTGCCCGAAGCCCGGGTGACACTTGATGCCGACCATCTTGGGATATTGGAGCAGCTTGGCGGTGAAGTCCCATGAGTCCGGTCTTTGCGGCGCAAACCCCGCCATGACGTAGAAGTGCGGGTCCGCAATCAGTATCTTGACGATGCCCTCGACCATCTCGTCCGGGAAAGGGATATCGGCCACATGGAGGATGACCGAGTCCGTGATCCCGGCGCGCAACGCGCCTTGTTTCACGACGGTCTCGTCGCCAATCATCCCTTTCGGCGAGAATGGATTGGGCGGCACGTAGTGGGCGTGCACGTCAATGATTCGCATATCGCTACTCTCTCCTGAGGTCTTAGAGGCGAGAGGAGGAGAGGCTAGAGGAAGAGAGGTATAGAGTCCATTGAAAGCAGTAACTCCTGTCTATCATCTCTTCCTCCTGCCTCTCTTCCTCTAACCTCTCTTCCTCTCTTCCTCGTTAAGACGGAAAAGGCATTCAGCCGTCCTGTGAAATATGTTCCTCTTGTGCTCGTCGTCCATCTCGGCGTCGCGAATGCGTCCCACCCATGCCGCGGCGCTTTTTGCCGGGCTGTCCGTCCCGAACAGCATCCGATCGCTGCCCAATTCCTGCGCGAGCATCTCGACCTGGCCAGAGTACCCCAAGGAGTACATCGAGGTATCCACATAGACGTTTCGATTCGTGGCATCTCGCGCGCGCAGCAGTTCGTTGTAATGGTCAGCGGGCGCAAAATGGGTGAAGTTGAGACCCAGTCCTATATGGGCGAGGACCACGTTTACACCGGGATGCCGGTTGGCCATCTCGATAATCCGTTCCGATCGGTTTGAGAGCGAACTAAAGTCCGCGTGGCACATCAGCGGTTTCCCTGCGGCCCTGCATATCTCGAAAAGCGGGTCGCCGTCGCGAACGATGTCGAACGTCACGGCGGGGTCCTCCCCCAGAGACTTATTGACGATCTCGCAACAAACCCTCGAGCCCACGCCTGAGATAAGGTCCACCTTCGCGCCAACAACGTTCTCATTCTTCAGTGCGCTCTCGAGGTAGCCCTTCGGGTCGCCCGTATTCGGGTACAGGCCGCTCCATGTGATGTACGAGGCCCACATCCTCAGCGATTTGTCGGCCTGGCACAACGAAAGGAGATGGTTCTCGAAAAAAAACTTCGGGTACAGCGACGAATCGGATATGAACGAGCAGTTGATGCCTGTCAATCCCTGGTCTCGTTTCATTGCCTCTTCGTCCATACGGATCCAATCGGGAATCCAGGCAAGCTGGCTGGGATTACTGACATGCGCGTGGATATCAATGATGGGACAATCAACGTTCATCGGCTCAGGCTCCATGGCCTTGGTCTCGGCGCCCACTGATCCCGGGATCATAGAAGAAAACGCCAGCCGCACTCTCGTTGCTCGGTACAAACAATCGATGCCGCAGTTAGACAGAGCCTACAGGATCTCCGCCCCGCAGCACACCATCTTCCTTCGCGAATCAAGGCCGGGCGGCCACTCCTTCGCGCCCGCCCGGCCCACCCTAATACGCTCGCGTGGCGTTCGCCGTCACGCGCTCGCGGTGACCTGAAATCGTCCTCGACGCATCAACCAGCGCCCCACCCAATAATGGCGAAGTTACTCGCGACATCCGCATTCGCGGGGTAGTCCCCGGGGTAGCGCACGAACGAAACGTGGCCGTCCATGTACAGGACATTGCATCCGCCCGGGACATGGTTGAACTTGCCGACACCGCCACTCTCCGCGCCGCCCGAAGGCCCGGCAGCGGACAGATTGTCGAAAGTCACCATAATCTCGCTCTGAGCCATGGCGGAAGCGGCCGGGTTGTTAATGTCGGTGATGAAGAATCGTTCAATGCCCTCCCGGAGTACATACAGGGTCGTATTCGGACCCTGATTTCCTTCGGGCGTGTAGGGGTTGAAGGGAAAGGCGCTCAGGATAATCGAACTATTTGCGCCGGTCACGTTGTAATCCTGGTCATACGGGTAAGCCGTCGTCAGCGCCGGGTTCCCTACGGGACCCAATGAACAGGCGGCCTCGATAACGCCACAGAACTCGGGCCAGCTCCGCGTTACCCAGCCAAGGTAGGCGTACGACCGATCCCATGTGTACCAGCAAGCCTCGTCCTTCCCGTCCCAAACGCCGTCCCAATATGGATCGACATGGCCGAGCGTCGCATGGTCAATGTAGCCCAGTTGCCGGCCTTGTTCTATCTCCTTGGTAACCGCGTCCGCATTCGCTGCGGCATCCGAGGGGCACAAGAGTATGTGCCAGTCCGTCAAGTACTCGGGAATGATCGCCGACCCCATCGGGCCAAGCGCCGCCCAATACTGGCCTTGGTTGTTTTTCATGGGAAACTTCCCGCCCTTCGACTCGTTGGCGTACATCTTGTACACGAGCCCCTGCTGTTTCAGGTTGTTCGCGCAGGAGGAACGGCGCGCGGATTCCCGCGCGCGAGCCAGCGCCGGCAGCAATATGGCCGCCAAGATGCCGATGATCGCGATGACGACCAGCAACTCAATCAGTGTGAATCCTTTCTTCGTTGTTTTCATCGTTGTGCTCTCCCTGAGTAAAACTCCTGTCCTTACTCTTTCCTGTTTGACCCAACAACTTCATCTCATACCCTCAAATTAGAACCTGAACAATGCTCCGGCGAGTGATTCGTTCGTTCACGTTCCCTTGTTCACCTCCTTCCAGGTCTACAAGGCCGGCCACATGCGCCCAGCCCCGACGGAACATGTACTCTCCGTCCGACTGCTCCCTATTCCTTGCGAACATCAATGTCCATGTCCATCTCAAGTCACGCACCCCAAACGCTCTTAAACGGTCACAATTATAACAACAACGTGTATGATTTGTCAAGAACGAATTATAATGGGCTTGATTCTCAACAGATCACACACCACTTCCAGTTCTTGCGTCCAGTGCCCATAGCAGGCGTGGAGGTGATTTGACCGAACGTTCTGGAGTAGAAGCTCAGGGTCGCCGTCCAGCTCAACAAACAGGTGGGGCCACCGGTCACGCGCCTCGCGAAACTGTTCTTTGGGTCTTTCCACAGCGTTTCCCTGAGCAATGAGCATGACGTACTGCCCTTTTATCCGGCTCAGCCGGGCTAGGGTTACGGGCCCCGCCTTGCAGCACAGCACGACCGTGGCGCCGCCGGCCTTCCCCATATACTCGTACTGACTCTGCAATTCGACTTCCTTAGGCGCCGGGGCCAGCAGAGACGGCATGGAGCCGCAGTTTACAATGCGGAGCACCTTCCGTTGGCGATCCACGTGATTGATGTCCCCGAAGACGATAGGGCTGGTGCCGGAGGCCAGTTTGAGCATCTGCATCGTCAGTGCGGCGTTGACATCGGACTCGCAAGCCAGCACCATGCCTTCGTCATTGATAAGCGACGCGGCAAGACACGAGCAGGCGTAAGTGTCTATCATGGCGCCCTGGCATTTCACCGCCGCAAAGTCGTACCCCCCGTCATGAATGATTTTCCGCAGCGCCAGGTATACGCGGATCGACCGGTCGAGCCGTTCATCGTCCACGGCTATGGTGCCGAAACGAGCACGCAATGTCTCCAGCTCCCTTGCCACGGCGTCCGCGTCTGCTTGTTCGGCCTCGAGGTACTGGCAAAGCGAATCAATGTGCTCCAACTCGACTCCGAACGTATCTTTTATCTGTGCGGTGTCGACTTGGGTCGTATACATCCCCATGACGCGGCCGCCGATGAGGCCCAGTCTCGTTCCTTTCAACCGCGTAACGACACGGGCCGCCCGCGCAAAGGTCGCCACCTCGTTCAGTGTTCTTGCCTCCCCGGGGGCGCCATAGATGAAACGGTGAACAAGCCCCAACTCGTCAAGCGACCCGTGCACGATGCCGCCCGCAGTCAACGAGAATGAAGCCGGGTCCGCATTCGCCCAGATGCCGGACGGCAGCGAGACACTCTCGAGAGCCGACACGACGGCCGGGCAGAATACCCAAGTGCCCATCAGATAAAGGATGCAGTCCGCCTTCTGGGAGGCAAGAGCTTGCGCCGTTTTCACCGCATCGGCTTCGCTGAACACCAACTCCTCACTGGACACCACTTCGAGCCCCGAGCCTCTGAGCCCCTCAACTGCCTGCGTGTGGAATCTTTCAGCAAGGTCGGTTCGCTCTCGCGGGAGACTGAATGTTGCTACGCCGACGACGGGTTGACTAGTTGCCATCCGTATCACCTTCCTGGACTAACGCCCGCGACCCTATCGGAACGACCTCCTACAGCCATTATAACAGACGGGCAGTTCCCTAACGCCCGCGACCCAATTTGAACAACCAAGCGCGCGATAATGGCCAACATCGGTCTATATTAGACCACAAAGAACTTGATTTGTCAATACCCTTGAATGATAATATAAGCAAACGATCATGTTTTGTGTGAGACTCTTGACCTTTGGGTGTCACCGTGATATCATTCACCTGTTCCAATTGTGGCCGTTCTTGCCCCATGGCACAATAATGGTCACGATCAGTACAAGCATTCGAGGAGATGGTGCTCCCTACCGTCAGGACGTTAGGACGATGCTCAAAGCGCAAGTCATTCTCGATAAAGACTTCACGATTGGCCCGGTAGATCCGAGGTTGTTCGGCGGTTTCATCGAGCATCTCGGACGCTGCGTCTACGGGGGCATTTACGAGCCGGACCATCCGAAGTCGGATTCAGACGGTTTTCGAACCGACGTCCTCGAGCTTGTCCGCGAACTGGACATGCCCGTCGTGCGTTATCCCGGCGGCAACTTCGTGTCCGGATACAACTGGGAAGACGGCGTAGGACCGAAGGAGCGCCGGCCCAGAAGACTTGACCTCGCGTGGCAAAGCATCGAGACGAACCAAGTCGGGACGAACGAGTTCATGACCTGGTGCCGAAAGGCGCGCACGGAGCCTATGCTCGCCGTCAATCTCGGCACGCGGGGTCCCGAGGCGGCGCGGGGCCTCGTCGAGTACTGCAATTATTCGCGCGGCACATATTGGAGTGACCTTCGACGGTCGCATGGGCATTCCGACCCGCACAACGTCAAGCTCTGGTGCCTTGGAAACGAAATGGATGGACCTTGGCAAATGTGCCGTAAGACCGCCACTGAGTATGGCCGGCTTGCTTGCGAAACCGCGAAGTTGATGAAATGGACCGATCCCTCGATCGAGCTTGCAGTCTGCGGGTCCAGCGCGCGATGGGTCCCGACTTTCTCGGCATGGGAGGCCGAGGTGCTCGATCACTGCTTCGATCACGTCGAGTACGTGTCCATTCACACGTATCTGGACAATCCGGAGAACGACACGCCGGCTTACCTGGCCAAACCCGATCTGATGGGCGATTTCATCGACGAGGTCGCAGCAACGTGCGACTTCGTCGCCGCGAAACGAAAATCCCGGAAACGCATTCTGTTGTCCTTCGACGAATGGAACGTTTGGACAGAGCAGCACGCGCCCCGAGATCCGGCAAGAGCGGGGGATTGGCCCGTAGCGCCCCATCTGCTCGAAGACACGTATAGCATGGAGGACGCCCTGGTAGTTGGCGGGATGTTGATCGCACTTCTAAATCACGTTGACCGCGTAAGGATCGGCTGCCTCGCACAAGTCGTAAACGTGATCGCCCCCATTATGACGCAGAAGGGCGGACCCTGTTGGCGGCAAGCTATTTTCTGGCCCTTTGTCCATGCCTCGAGGTTTGGCCGCGGCGTTGTACTGCGCCAATCCGTCCACTCCTCCGTGTACGACATTCGAGAACGGGAAGCGGTCCCTTATCTGGCCTGCGCGTCGGTGTGTAACCCGGACACGGGCGGCCTCACCCTCTTCGCCATCAATCGCAGTATACGTGATCCACTGCAAATCGCAGTCGATCTGCGCGCGTTCGACGACCTTTGTTTATCGGAGTGGAGCGTGCTGCGCCACGACGACCTGAAGGCTGTGAACACCTGCGCCTGTCCCGATAATGTGAAACCAGCCGGCGCTTCAGGCGCCATTGTGAGGGACGGGAATCTGGAGGCCGTCCTGATGCCGGCTTCCTGGAACGTGATACGACTATCGCCAAGGTGCAAGTAGACAAGGAGGAAACATGGCAAAGACCAGGATTTATCTGATCGGAACTGGGGTCATTGCATCTTTTCATGCCGGTTCAATTCCGGCCTTGCCCGATCCGGAGAACATCGAGTTGTCGGCGGCGGATCCGAGCCCTGATGCACGCGCGCGGTTCCTGAAGCAGAATCCGCAGACGCGGATGTTCGACAACGCCCAGGCGATGTTGTCGGAGCCGGCGCACGAGGACGATATCGTCATCGTTGCCTCGCCGGCATGCACACACTGCGAGTTGACATGCGTAGCCCTCGAGACAGGGCGGCACGTACTGTGCGAAAAGCCGTGGGCCATGAACACCGGGGAAGCCGAACGGATGATCGCCGCCGCCAAGAGAAACAAGCGGCTCCTGGGATGCTGCAGTTGCCGCTTTCAGGGGCGGCTGGCAAACGAGAAAGTCAAAGAGATGATGCGTACGGGACAACTGGGCACGCCTTATCATCTTGCCTTCGTCAACCGCGGCCCGCGAAGCCGGCCCGGCATCGAGTATCAGCCGGAAAGCAAATGGTTCCTGGACCGGTCGAAGAACAGCGGCGGATGCCTTGTGGACTGGGGTCCATACGATCTCGCCGTCCTAAACGAACTGCTGTCGCCCGTGCGGGTCGATGTCGTCGGCGCATGGATGACTAGTCCCGTCACGGCTGCCGATCCGAGGAGTGTCGTGTTTGACGTGGAAGAGCACATCGGCGCCATGCTGCGGTATCACTTGAGAAACGAGACGGTGGTTTCGGTCACCTACGAGCGTTCGGCGTGCGTCCACGGGCCCGGCTGTCACCGGGCCGAACTCGAGGGATCGAAAGGGTCCGTGTACTGGGACTGGCTTGGGTTCCCTCAAGACACGAACAAGATGACCTATTTCCACGATCAAGACGGCGCGCTTCAGACCGACGAGATAGCCTATGGGGAGAAGAACCCTGTTTCAGCATTCCACAAGGCGCTGGTGTTCTTCTACAGGAGTGTAAAGGGTGAACAAGTCCCGAGTGTGCTCAACGAGGAGGCGTTTTTCAACTTCGCTTGCCTAAGGAGTATCTACGACGCGGCACTTTCCGGCACGCCGCAGACCGTTTTCAGAGGAGCATGATCTATGTCTAACAAACTGTTCGCAATGAACCTCTTTTTCAACAACAGCCTCGGATCGTATCCGTTCGAGACGCAATGCGAAATGCTCAAGGAATTGGGGTATGACGGCATATACCTCTGTCTGCTCAACGAATCCCACTGGGAAGCTGTTCCTCTCTTGGCCGCCGTTCAAGACCGCTACGGCATCGAAGTCGCTCGTGTCTATGCAAACATTGACGTGGAAGGTGATGACGGACATAAAGGAAATCTCCGCGTCTTGAACCTCCTCGAGACCGTCGAAGGCTGCAACTCGATCGAGCTGAGCCTGTTGTCGACCGACCCATCGCTCAAGCCCTCGGACCCCGCCGGCGATGAAAAAGCAGTGTGCTGGCTGGACAAGTGCCTGAAGGTGGCTGATCGGCGCAACCTGACGCTGACCCTGTACCATCACATGATGTTCTGGATGGAGCGCATCGAGGATGCCGTTCGGCTGTGCCGGAGAATGAACAACCCCCGCTTGGGCGTGGCCTTTTGCGGTTACCACTGGTTTGTGGTCGACGGCAAGGATCTCCTTGGCCGCCTCGACATGGCGGCGCCATTCTTGCATTCCGCCAATCTCTGCGGGTGCACCATGCTCGACAAGCCCGCGGGCTTTCTGCCCGCGTCGGTACAACTCATCCACGAGGGCGCGTTGGACAATTTCCTCGTTCTGGCCACTCTCAAGCGTGTGGGGTACGACGGATGGGTCGGCCTGCAGGGGTACAGCATCGGCGGCGATGCTTACGGCAAGCTGAAGCTGTCCATCGAAGCGTTCCGCTCGATGGTTCATCGCCTGGACGAGCACCCCGGCTGGGGCGCGTTTAGAACCGCGTAGAGGAAATCAACGAATGACAAGCCGCGACCGAGTATTGGCAGCCGCCGAGCGCCGGCAGGCTGACCGCGTCCCCGTTGAACTCGGCAGCACGGTCAATGCCGGCATCGCCCGGCAAGCCCACCGGAACCTGCTGGCGTTGCTTGGCATGAAGCCCGGACCGGAGATCGATGACATCCTCGTTTTCGGCACTATCCGGCCTGACCCGCATCTTCTTGATCTGTTTGGCGTCGACTTCACGCCCGTCCAATTGCGGGACAAGCCGGGAACGTTTGTTGCCCTCGATGATGAGCGTTTCCGGGATGATTTCGGTCGCGTATGGAAGCGTACCGCGCTCTATTACGACATCGTCGAAAACCCGTTGAAAGAGCCGGATCTCGGCGCGCTCGAGCGCATCAACTGGCCCGATCCCGCCGATCCTGCCGAACTCGACGGCCTGCGCGAAGATGTGGCCGCATTTCGAGCGCAGACCGACAAGGCGATTGTCGCGCGCTGCTTCAGTGGCGGGCTGTCCGACATCGTGTATAGCCTGAGAGGTATGGGCAACTTCCTGACCGACCTTTTCCTCAACTCCGTTTTCGCTGAGGCGCTGCTCGAGCGCGCGGAGGAATGGTTCACCGCAAAGTGTGCAGCATATATGGACGCCGTCGGCGATTTCGTAGACCTGTTCGAGTACGGCAATGACTACGGGACGCAGAGAGGTCTGGTCATGGCGCCGGATCTCTACCGCAATCATTTCAAGCCGCGTGAGACCCGCATCTTCGAGGCGATCAAATCGCGCAGCCGCGCCAAGATTTTCTATCACAGTTGCGGAGGCATCTTTGACATCATCGGCGACCTCATCGATTGCGGCGGCGATATCCTCAACCCTCTTCAGCCAAACGCGGAAGGCATGGACCCGGAACACATAGTCGCCGAGTTCGGCAAGGACATCAGCTTTTGCGGCGGGATCGACGTGCAGCAACTTTTGCCGTATGGAACTCCGCAACAGATTCGCGACGAGACCCGTCGAGTGGCGTCGATCTACAATCGGCACGGAGGCTACATTCTGGCGGCAAGCCATTGCATCCAGGCGGATGTTCCGCCGAAAAACGTGCTGGCCATGTTCACCGCCCTTGGTCAAGCGCCCATGTGCGCGGAACCAGCGGGCAAATCATAAGGAGATACGCTACGACCGGGAAAGATCGAATCCTGACTGTCCTTGCCGGCCAAGTGCCGGACCGAGTTCCTCTGTTCGAACTGGGCATCAATCCGCACTTCATCGAGGCATTGGGCGACGGCGACGAGTACCGTGCCTGTCAGGCGCTCGGATTCGATATGATGCGGCTGTGGCCGGACGTGCCACAACTGGATTTCAAGGGATCGGATGAGTGCGTGGACGTGTTTGGCCGGGTGTTTCACCCCGATCCCAACCCCCGGACCTGGGGAAATTTCTACGTCACGGGCCGGCTCAAGACCTTCGCTGACCTCGATGCGTATACGCCGCCGGCCGACCCCGAAGTGTTCCTGCCCTCGAAGAAGTACCGTAATCTGATTCGACAATATCCGGACACCGCGTTCGGCTTCATTTACCATGGGCCGTTCGAACTGACCTACGAGTCCATGGGTGTCGAAACCTTTTGCCTGGGCGTGTACGAAAACCCGGACCTTGTTCGGGAATTGCTGCGCCGCCGAACGGACCTCTTCATTACGTTGGCGCGGCACGCTGTCGGCCTCGGCGCGGAGTGCGTGTTCATCGGCGATGATGCCGCGTTCAAGGGCAGCAGCTTCATATCGCCGGCCTTGTTCGACGAGTTCGTCATTCCTCTCTATCGCGAGATTGTGCACGCCGTTGATGTGCCCGTTCTGTGGCATAGCGACGGGTTCATCGAGCCTCTGTTACACATGATCGTTGATGCGGGCATCGTCGGCGTCCACGCCCTCGAACCGGCCGCGGGAGTGGACATGGGGCGTGTCAAGAAGCAGTTCGGCGACCGGCTCATACTCATTGGGAACGTTTGCTGCTCGACCGTGCTAACGCAAACAGACCTCGGTTGCGTCCGCGCGGATGTAGACCGGTGTATGCGCCAGGCAAAAGCGGGCGGAAGGTACATCCTGTCGTCCAGCAACTCGCTTCATGGCGGCATCGAAGTGCATGTCGCCGCCGAAATGTTCCGTTACGCGGCTGAAGTAGGGGCTTACCTGTAACCGCGGCAGATGCTCGTTCCCAAGTTCAACTTGGGAACGAGCGCCCGAGGAGGTTCGACTTGGGAACGAGCGCTGATGTGAGTAGTCCTGTTCTAGACCCGAACGTCCAAGCCTTCCTTGATGCGCTTGCCGCGCAGGGCTTGCCGCAGGTTAATGAAGTCCCTGTCGAGGTTGCCCGCAAAGTGCTGCGAGACGCCCAAGTCATCAATGTCGCCAAACCGTCTGTCGATATACAAGATCTAGCGATCCCCTTCGGCCCGAAAAGTGCTCTGCCGATTCGTATAGTCCGCCCGCATGGAATCGCGGAGCCGCTCCCGGCGGTGATGTACTTCCACGGCGGCGGCTGGGTGCTCGGCGACAGGGACACGCATGATCGGTTGATCCGGGAAATCGCCGTCGGCGCTCACGCGGCGGTTGTATTCGTCGATTACACCCGGTCGCCTGAAGCCCGATATCCCGCCGCAATCGAAGAGAGCTATGCGGCCATCAAATGGGTCTCGCAGAACGCCGCGACAATCAGGGTCGACGCTTCGCGCCTCGCTGTTGCCGGTGATAGTTCAGGCGCTAACATGGCGACCGCGGCAGCCTTGCTCGTCAAGGAGCGTGGAGGGCCGAAGATCGGATTTCAGACGCTGTTTTACCCCGCAACGGATGCCGGCTTCGACACTGCTTCTTGTCGGCAGTTTGAGACGGGATACTTTCTCACCCTCGATGGGTTGAAGTGGTTTTGGGACCAATATGCGCCGGATATGACCGTCCGCAACCAGCCCACCGCGTCGCCCCTGAGAGCCTCGGTCGAGCAATTGAGAGGGCTGCCGCCGGCCCTCGTCGTCACTGCTGAGTGCGACGTGCTGCGCGATGAAGGCGAAGCCTACGCGCGCAAACTGATCCAAGCCGGCGTGTCGGTCACGGCGACGCGTTATCTGGGTACGATCCACGGTTTTGTTGCATTGAATGCCATAGCTCAGACCGCGGCGGCGCGCGCGGCGCTGGCTCAGGCAAATAACGCGCTTCGCAAAGCTTTTGCTGTGGCTTGAGCAGGGACATAAGGGACGCAAGGGACCTAAGGACGCAAATCCATTGGGTGTGTCGCTGAGGTCGTTGAGGTCCCTTCGGTCCTTTGGTTTGCACGGGATCCGCGCCGTCAACTGCCGGATTCAGGTTCACTATGTCATTGCTTCGCTCGCAATGACCAGGAAGGGCGTAACGTGAGAGTTGTCATTTTCGGCGCAGGGGCGGTCGGGTGCTCGGTCTGTGGCTGGGTCGGATCGGCATACGAAGGCATCCGCCTTCTTGCCAGAGGGAAGAATGCGGAAGCGATCCGCTCGAACGGCATAACGCTTTACAAGGGTGGAGAGCCGAACGCAAAGACAAACGTCCGCGTGAACGTCATCGCGGATCTATCCAAGATCCCAGATGCCGATGTCGTGGTGCTTGCGGTAAAGAACTACAGCCTGGACGCCGTGGCGAAAGCGGTCAGGGAGGCGCTCGGCGACAAACCGATCGTCGTCGGCCTCCAGAACGGCGTCGAGAACCAGGCCATCCTTCCGCGGCATTTCACGAGGGTCGTCTACGGGATTGTCGGCTACAATGCGTGGGTGGACGCGCCGGGCGTCGTCGGCTATCAGAAGCGGGGCCCGCTCGTGCTCGGCACGCTCGACAACGGCCTTCAATCTGAGATGGCTTCCGTTGCCGAGGTCCTCAATCTCGGCCTTGAGACCGTCATCACGCCGCGTTTCCAGGATGCCGCCCATTCAAAACTCATCCTCAACCTGTCCAATTCGCTGACCACGCTGATCGGACATGGGTTTCAGGAAGTGTCCTCCGTGTCGCTGCTCCAGCGAGTCCTCTCGAACCTAATTCTGGAGGGGATGCAGATTGTGAAGACGGCCGGCCATCGCGAATGGCGCATAGGCGGCATGCCGAGTTGGGCCATTATTACCGCCAGCGCAAAGCTTCCACAGTTCCTGACCCGCGCGATCTTCAAGGCGAACCTGAAAAAAATGGTCATGAGCAGCATGGCTCAGGACGTCAGGAAAGGCGATCGCGAGACAGAGATCGAATCCATCAACGGCTATATCATCAGGCTCGCGGACAAACTCGGCCTTCAAGCCCCTTATAACAGGGCGATCTATCAGATTTGCAGAGAAGAATTCGGCAAGCCTTCGTTCAAACCTCTGGACATCCGCAACGTGTGGACCAGGATAAACGAGCAGAAAGGAAGGGCATGAAAAAACCGAAGAGCAAGCAGTATTTTGACGCGCGAGACGGCGTGATCGCTCTGCTCCGCATGTCGCTCATAAGGGGCGCGGGCGTGAATATCGACGAAGCGCTGCGGAAGCCGATGATTGCGGTGGTCAATTCGTTAACGGACCTGAACCCCGGCCACATGCACCTAGGCGCCCTCGCCCAGAAGGTAAAGGACGGCATACACGCTGCCGGCGGCCTGCCATTTGAGTTCAACGTCCCGGCCCCTTGTGACGGCATGACCGAAGGGCACGAAGGCATGCGGTTTGTCCTGGCGCAACGCGACTTGATCGCGGCCATGGTCGAGACGCACGTGCGCAGCATGATCTTTGACGGGATGGTTATGATTGCCAGTTGCGACAAGATCATTCCGGGCATGATCATGGCCGCGGCGCGCCTGGACCTGCCCACCATCTTTCTTACCGGCGGCCCGAATGCGATGCACATCCGCTTTTGCTCCGAACACAAGGACAGCATACACTTCAAGGATCACACCGGGACTTCCGTGGCCCTTGCGTGCGCCACGCCGGCCGCCTGCGGTGCCTGCGAGATCATGGGCACGGCCAATACCTTCCAGTGTCTCCTCGAGGTGATGGGCCTGGCGCTTCCCGGCTCAGCGAATATCCCCGCATTTCACCCGGAGAAACTCACGGCGGCCCGAGAGACCGGCAAACGGATCGTTGCCATGGTGGAAGAGGAGTTGACCGCACGGAAGATTCTCACGGGCGAGGCGATCGAGAACGCACTCATGGCGGACCTTGCCATCGGCGGCTCAACAAACTCGACGCTCCATCTTCCTGCCATCGCACACGAGATCGACATCGCGCTGCCCCTCTCGAAGTTCAATGACTTCAACCGGCGGATCCCCACGCTCTTGTCCATTTCGCCCAACGGCCCGCACGGTATCATCGACCTGTACATGGCGGGCGGCATGCCCGGCGTGATTAAGAGGTTGGCCGGCGACCTGCATCTCGACGCGCTTACCGTTACGGGCCAGACGCTGCGCGAACTCGTCGGAACGGCCGAGATCCGCGACGAGACTGTAATCAGACCCAAGGAAAGACCCTACCTCCCCGAAGGCGGCACGGTCGTCCTGTTCGGGAACCTCGCGCCCGACGGGGCCGTCGTCAAGCAATCCGCGGTGGCCGCCGACTTGCGCACCTTCACAGGCCCGACGCGCGTCATGGATTCGGAGAAAGACGCACTTCACGCACTTGAGGCGGGTTCGGTTCAAGACGGCGACGTGCTTGTCATTCGCTACGAGGGACCCAAAGGCGGGCCCGGAATGCCCGAAACGCTGGCCGTAACGCTGGCGCTGTCGCACTTGAGGCTTAGGCGCATAGCGCTCGTGACCGACGGACGCTTTTCCGGCGCCACGGAAGGCCCTTGCGTCGGGCACGTCTCTCCGGAAGCCTTCGTGGGCGGACCCATCGCCGCGCTTCGGGACGGCGATGAAATCGAGATTGACATCCCCAATCGTGCCATCAATGTCAGGAACGTCGATATCGCCAAGCGCCTGAAGGATTTCGCTCCGGTCCGGCATGAAGTGCCGCCGGGCTTCATGCGGCACTACGTGAAACACGTCTCTTCCGCCGCTTCGGGAGCAGTCCTGGAATAGACGGCGGTTGACGGCCAAAGGACAAAAAGGACGAAAGGGACCGAAGGGACGGAGCAGACGGAAGTATGTGTCCGCTGCATGACGGTATTGGATTCATATCAACAGGAGTGGTGAATGAGTCTTTCACGAGCCAGGAAAGCCTTTAACCTCGAGCCGGTCGAGGGCGGCTTTGCCCTTTTCGAGCTCATTGCGCATCCGGGTATGCTTGAGGCCGCGTCCGGGATAAGTCTCTACGAGTTCCCAAGACAAAGCCACGCGGAGGCGTACAAGAACCTTGGTGTGGATTTCGTCCTCGTGCTCCCTGATTCGGCCAGTGAGTTTCCTGATGAACAGGACACCGTAGAACTGGATGATCATGGAAGTCGATCTGCCAGGTGGGGCGTGGGATCGGGGTCGGTGTGGGCATCGACCTTGCCGTTCAAATCAGTCGAGGAAGTCCTCGAATACGACCCCTTTTCCTGCGCGGCCGGCACCTATCCCTATTGCCAGGATGAAGACCCTCACAAATCGGTGGACGAGATCGCGGCCGCGCAACAGCGAGGCATCGACGCGCAGCGGCAATATGCGGCCGACCATTTCCTGCTTCCGGGAGGAACGATATTCGTTCTTTTTCATTACTTCATAACGACGTTCGGCTACAACCTGTTTTGTGATGCCGCTCTTTGCCATCCGGTCGAGTTCGAGAAACTGCTGGACCGGTTCGCGGAGTTGTCGTACAAGTTTTCCGAGGCATGGGCGAAGACCGATATCGAAGTGTTCATCGCGCACGATGACATAGCCATGAACGCCTCGACGATCTTTCCGCCCGACTGGCTGCGGAAGCACATCTTCCCGAGGTACAAAGAGATCCTGGCGCCCGTCCAACGTGCCGGCCAGAAGATAATCTACTTTTCAGACGGCGATTACACCGCAGTGCTGGACGATCTGGACGAGGTGAAATTCGACGGGTACGTCTTCGAGCCGCAGATGGATCTCGCGATGATGATCGAACGGTACGGCGGACAAAAAGCGATTCTAGGCAACGTGGATGTGCGCGTGCTAACATTCGGGAACAATGAGGACATCCGCCTCGAAATTGACCGATGCCTGAATCTCGGCAAAGATGTGCCCGGGTATTTCCTGAATGTGAGCGGGTCAATTCCTCAGAACGTTCCGCTGGAAAACCTCCAGTTCTACTTCGAGGACATCAAGCGACGCAGAAGTGGCTGACAGTCTCTAGGCTAGGCGAGTTTCAAAGGAGAACCGACCATGAGAGAGATCCGAAGGGTTGCCGTGCTTGGCTCAGGCGTGATGGGAGGAGGGATTGCGGGTCTTGTCGCCGGTTGCGGCATTCCTTGCCTTATGCTCGATATCGTCCCGCCGAATCTGACTGGTAACGATAGGGAGAAACGGAACGCTATCGCCGCGGCAAGCAAGGCGGCGCTGCTCAAGGCGAAACCGTCGCCGATTTTTCAGACATCGGCCCTTGACCTCATCGAGATCGGGAATTTCGAGGACGATCTCGAGAAGATCGCCGACTGCGACTGGATCTGTGAGGTCGTGAAAGAGGACCTCGGCATCAAGAAGGCAATCTTTGAGAAGGTCTCGAAATTCCGTTCGCCGGGTTCCATCATAAGCACCAACACGAGCGGCATTCCCCTGCGGTCCATGGCGGGCGTCATGGATGACGACATGCGCAGGAATTTCCTCGGGACCCATTTCTTCAATCCACCGCGCTACCTGAAACTCCTCGAGATCATCCCCGGGCCGGATACATCGCCTGAAGTCATCACGCTTATGGCGGACTTCGGCGAGAGCGTTCTCGGAAAGGGCATCGTGTACGCAAAGGACACGCCGAATTTCATCGCCAATCGCATGGTCGTCTTCATGATGCAATACATCATTTATGAGATGGTGAAGGACGGATTGACATTCGAGGAAGTGGACGCACTGACGGGCCCGATCATCGGCCATGCGTCGTCGGCCTCGTTTCGCACTGCCGACATGTCAGGCATAGATACCTTCATTCACGTCGTGGGCAATGTCTACAACGGCTGCCCCGACGACGAACGGCGTGACCTCATGGTTCCTCCCGATTGGGTGAAGAAGGTGCTTGAGAAAGGCTACTACGGAGATAAGTCAGGTTCGGGCTTCTACAAGAAGACCGGCCAGAAGGACGAGAAAGGCAAGACCATCATACTTTCACTGGACCCCAACATGATGGAGTACAGGCCGCAGGTGAAACCCCGCTTTGACTGCATTGGCGAGGCGCGAAACGCCTCGACACTCGAGAAGAAGCTGAGGATCATGCACGCGGGCGACGACAAAGGGTCCAAGTTCGTGTGGAAAGTCTTTGCGAACTCGGCCGTGTATGCGGGCAACCGCATTCCCGAGATGGCCGACAATATCGTGGACATCGATAACGCCTTGAAGTGGGGACTGGCGCGCGAGATGGGCCTGTTCGAAGTGTGGGACGTGCTGGGCTTCCGCTACGTTTGCGACCGCATGAAGGCTGACGGTTTGAAGCTTCCGCCCATCGCTGAGGCGATGTTGAAAGCCGGCGCGGACTCGTTCTACAAGACGGACGCCAATGGAAGGAGGACGCACTTCGACGTGGCGCCCCGCTCGCATAGGTCTTTGCCGGGGAACCCAAACGTCATCACGCTTGCAGAACTCGAGGCGCAAGGCCGCGTGGTCAAACAGAACGATGAAGCAAGTCTCATCGACCTCGGCGACGGCATTGTGTGCTGCGAGTTCCACTGCAAGATGAACGCGGTGGGCGCCGAGCTCGGCCGGATGCTAAAGGCGGGCGCGGACTTGGTCAACGAAGGCAAGTTCGACGGCATGGTGGTGGGGAATCAAGGGCAGCACTTCTCGGCCGGCGCCAACCTCATGATTGTCTTGGGCTTTATCATGAACGAGGACTGGAATTCGCTCGGGAAACTGATTCGGGAATTCCAGGACGTCAACATGGCCATGCGTTACTGCCGCGGACCGGTCGTATCGGCGCCGCATCACTACACGTTTGGCGGCGGGCTCGAGACCGTCCTGCACGCGGCCCGGGTCGTGATAGCCGGCGAGACATATGGGGGCCTCGTTGAGGCGGGTGTCGGCCTGATCCCCGCCGGAGGCGGTGTGAAAGAGATGTTGCGGCGCGCCTTGGCCTATGTTCCCGCGTCCGTGGCAACCGGCAGCCCAGTGCCATACGTGCAACGGGCGTTCGAACTCATCGCAATGGCCAAGGTCAGCACAAGCGGCCCCGAACTTGTAGATATGGGTTACCTTAGCGAGAACGACGTCATCTGTGTCAACTGGGACCAGCAGATCAAGCGGGCGAAAGACGTTTGCAGGGGCCTTATTGTCGGAGGGTACAAGCCGCCGCGTCCCGCGACGCTTGTTGCGTTGGGCGAACCTGTTCGTGCCGCTTTCCGGGCGGGGTTGTATAACATGCAGGAAAGCGGATTCGCCTCCGAGCATGATGTGGCGATCGCGATGCATATTGCCAACATTCTCACCGGCGGCAACCGCATGCCCGGGACCCGGATAACCGAACAGGACGTGCTGGAACTCGAGTGTGAGGCGTTTCTCACCCTGTGCGGCACGAAGAAAACGCAGGAACGCATACAGAATATGCTGTCAACGGGGAAGCCGTTGCGCAATTGACGCGCTGCTGTCCACGTCAACAAGTCGAAAGCAGGCCTACGCGGGAGAAAAGGAAGGAGATTGTCATGTACAACGGACTGAATCTGAGTTTGGGCAACCTTTCGCGCCTCTCGAACGCAAGGACGCGGTCAATCAGCCCGGAGAATTTCAAAGGCGAGAAGGGCAAAGGCGGCATGGCCACCGAAGGGCTTGGCGCGCATGCCGCGCGCGACCTCGGTCAAGGATGGAAGCTCTCTCCTTGTGTTGCGATCGGTTCGGGCCAGACGTTTGAGCTTGCCGACATCGAGGGCCCTGGCGCGATCCAGCAGATATGGATGACACCGACCGGCAACTGGCGCTTCCTGATCTTCCGTGCATATTGGGACGGAGAGAAGAACCCCAGCATCGAGTGTCCGTTAGGCGATTTCTTCTGCATGGGGTGGGGGAAATTCGCGCAGGTGAGTTCGTTGCCCGTGTGCGTGAACCCGGGCAGCGGCCTCAACTGCTACTGGGAAATGCCGTTCAGCAAGAGTTGCCGCATGACGCTCGAGAACATCGCTGACGGCGCGGTGAACCTCTTTTATCAGATCAACTATACCCTGACCGAGGTCCCAGACGATGCCGGGTGTCTCCATGCGCAATGGCGGCGCAAGAACCCGCTCCCATATAAGGAAGTCCACACGATTGTCGATGGGATCAAAGGCAAAGGGCACTACGTCGGCACCTATCTGGCCTGGCAGGTGAACAACACCGGCTGGTGGGGTGAAGGCGAGATCAAGTTCTACATGGACGGCGACAAGGACTGGCCGACCATCTGCGGCACCGGCACCGAAGATTACTTCTGCGGCTCCTACAACTTCGATGTGGGCGGCCAGTACCGCGAGTTCACTACGCCGTACGCCGGCATGCACCAAGTAATCCGGCCGGACGGCGCTTACCAATCTCAGCAGCGGTTCGGCTTGTACCGTTGGCACATCATGGATCCCATCCGCTTTGAGAAGGACCTGCGCGTCACCATTCAGGCACTTGGCTGGCAGAGCTACCATCGATATCTGCCGCTTCAGGACGACATCGGATCGGTGGCGTTCTGGTACCAGAAGGAGCCGCATGCGCCCTTCCCCAAGTTGCCCGATCGCGACCTGCTTGATGTGACTTGAACGTCGAGGCGCGCACGCTCCGCGCGCCGTTGCCGCTTTGCCGAAGGGCGCCAAATCTCTCCCCTTCGATGATTGACTCTTCCGTATTACTTTGTAATAATGAACTCTGCTGTTTTGAGGGCTCGGAGGAGACAAGGGGTTGCAACCCCTTGTCGTCGGAGGTGCACCATGCGACGACGTAAACACGAGATCGTCACCTTCAAGGTGGACGATACACTGTTGGACCTCATGAAGGGCATTCGGAACCGATCTGAGTTTATCCGAACGGCCCTACTCAACGCCCTGGAGAATGCGTGCCCGCTCTGCAAAGGGACGGGCGTGCTGACACCCAAGCAGAAGGAACACTGGGATACATTCTCGCGAGACCATGTTATCCAGGAGTGCTCGGACTGCCACGAGCTTCACCTTATCTGTTCGTTGGAAGGCGTCGACGAATCCTGAAAGGAGGTCCGTTATGATGCTCGGCGTGCGATCCGCCACACTTGCCGGGCTAGCGTGGCTCTTGGTTTTTGCGCCGGCCGCGGACGCGCGGATCAAGGCGTTTGTTAGCATTGCGCCGCAGGCCTATCTTGCGGAACGCGTCGGCGGGTCGCATGTCTCCGTTGATGTTCTCGTGGGACCGGGCCAAAACCACCACACGTTCGAGCCGACTCCGAGACAGATGGTCTACCTCGCCGAGTCGAGCGCGTACTTCGCGATAGGTCTCCCTTTCGAGAGGCGGCTCTTGCAGAAGATCCGCGAGGCCAACCCCAATCTCGAATGCGTTGATACCCGTGAAGGCATCGCGCTACGAATGATGGAGGCGGCGGACGAAGACCCTGGACCAGATCGGAATCATGACCATGAACGCGGCGCCGTAGACCCGCACGTTTGGCTCAACCCATTAAACGCGAAGATCATCGCCGCGAACATCTGCAAGGGTCTCAAGGAAGCGGATCCGGCGCACGCCGCCGACTATGGGCAGAACCTCGACGCGCTGCAGGACGAACTCGACGCGCTTCACGCACGCATTGCAGGAATCCTCGCGCCGTTCAAGGGCCGGGCCTTCTACGTATATCACCCGGCATTCGGCTACTTCGCGGACGCTTACGGTCTCAGGCAGGTCGCGGTCGAGATCGAAGGCAAGGAACCCACGCCGAAACAGCTTGCTCAACTGATCTCACGCGCAAAGGCGGACGGCGTGCGCGTCATCTTCGTGCAGCAGCAGTTCCCGAAGCGGGCCGCGGAAGCCGTTGCACAGGAGATTCAAGGCGCAGTCGTATCGATCGACCCCCTGTCATACGATTACATCAAGAACCTGGGAACAATCGCGGAAGAACTCCGGGCGGCCCTTCAGACAAACTAGCCGATCGAGGCGCATTTCATGGATGCCATAGTGGTCAAGGACGTGCGGTTCGGTTACGATGCCAACCCTGTGCTGGTGGACGTGAACCTTGCCATCGACGAAGGTGATTTCGTTTGTATCGTCGGGCCCAATGGCGGCGGCAAAACCACCCTCATCAAGCTGATGCTCGGACTCATCAAACCGGACTCCGGCACGATACGAATCCTCGGGCACCCGCCTGATAAGGCGCGAAAGCGCGTCGGATACGTGCCTCAATATTTCCAATTCGACATGCGCTTTCCGGTTCGAGCCATAGACGTCGTGCTCATGGGCCGCCTCGACCGGCACCCCCTCTGGGGGCACTATCGCCGCGTGGATCGGGAAGCGGCACTCGATGCCTTGGCCAACGTCGGGCTATCGAACCAGCGGGACCTTGCGTTCAACGCACTCTCCGGCGGACAGCGGCAGCGCGCACTCATCGCGCGCGCCCTGGCCTCCGACCCTAAGCTTTTGTTCCTGGACGAACCGATGGCAAACGTCGATCCCGCGGTTCAGGACGAGCTCTATGCCCTATTGAGCGAACTCAATGCCCGCCTCACCATCCTGGTTGTCTCTCACGACATCGGATTTGTTTCGACGCTCGTCAGACGCGTGGTTTGCGTGAACCGCACCGTCCATATGCACCCGACAAGTGAACTTACGGGACACGCTATCGCGGAGCTTTACGGAACCGACGTCACCTTGGTTCGGCACAATCACGTCATCCAGCGGGAAGCAAAGGCGTGAAGCGTGAGTGCGTCTTTTGTGGCCCTACTTGCCGGATCCCCCTTCGAGCCAGGCGCGTGTGGGGAAATGGCCAATGCTTGCCGCGAGCGATATCCCCCAAAGGACAAACGGGACATCAAGTTTCTGCGAGAGAATCGCATAGACCAGACCGATTACACCGGCTGACTCGGCCACGGCCATGGAGATTATGGTTATCCGGAAACGGCCGAAGACACTCTGATCCTGGATGAGGATGCGGGGTGCAATGACCCGCCGAACCAGAAAAGAAGCCGCGGCGGCAAAGACGCCGATCAGGATCAGAACAAGCCCAACACCCGAGACGCGGTCGGGAGGTATGATCGGCTCAGCAGTAAGGATCTTCATACTAACAAGAGCCGTGCCGACGACGGCATAGGCCACCGGCGCTCCAAGAATGGCTGCCGCAACGACCTGCAGCCCCCGCGCATTCGGTGCCTTTGGATTGTCTTTGTCCATGGTTTTCCTCCTTCGTGGGTAGAGCGCTATCGCGCGTTACGGGCCAGATGCTGCTTGCGCAGCATATCGCGGAGCAAGTCGGCAAACGTTCCCACTTCGAGCTTTCGGTCCCTCACGTACTTGAAGGTGATATCGAGCATCCGCATGGCGGGATCGAACATGTTCAGACTCCACGGATGCCAGATGAGGCTCACCTGCGGCATGCGTTCCGCCATCGCGCGATCGATGAACGGCTTGTTGTTGAACGCGAACTCCTCCTCCGGCGTTGCGACGTACCGGTCGGGCACGGTCTCGGGCATGGCGGGAGGAAAGACCAGGATGCGAACGGGGCCGCAGTTGTTGTTGCCCTTCAAGAGGTTCTCGTGCCACCCGCACGGAGGGAATTCCCACACGCCGGGATAGCCCTGTACCGCATACGTGAACGGCCGCACCAGCAATGCCGGCAGCGACCACTGCGGGCCCCACGTCAATGAGCTCACGTACTTGTATCTGGCTTCGTGGACAAGTCGCAAGGCTTCCGGAGCGCTCTTGAGACCATCATCCGTCCCGACGGGTGTGCGGAACCCGGTCACCTCGCAGCCGAAGACGTCCTCGATGCGTTTCTTGCTGTCGACGATCTCGTGAGGAAACCGGTCGAGCGGGCCCGCTTTGCCGAATTCCGGCGTGTCGCTCACCACCATGTGCGTATAGGAGTGGCTGGCGACCTCGAATAGCGGGTGACCCTTCAACATGGCCGCGTACTCGGCGCCTTGCGCGTCCAGAAGCTGCGCGACGATGAAGAAGGTTGCCGGGAGTTCGTGCTGTTCGTGCACTTCCACGATCTTGCGCACGGCATCGAGGCATGCGGGGGTTTCCGTATCATACGCGGCAATGTAAAGCGTCATGAATTGTCCTCGGTTGTGCGGACGGACTTCCGTCGGACTCGTCTGACTTGTCGGACCTGTCCGACCTGTCAGCCAGGTCTAATGATACCGTTGCAGATTCGCGGGGACCCACCATTCGCGCGAGTCCAACCCGAACTTGTACACCTTCACGCCTGCGAAGCGCTTGTCGAGCGCTTCGAGCTCCTGGATGCAGAAGAGGAACGTGTAGGGCTGTTCGTCATGGAGAATCGCATCGAATCGATGGTACATGGCCACGCGTTTCGCCTGATCGAATTCGAGGCGCGCCTGTTCCATGATGCGATCGGCCTCGTTGTTCTTGAATCCGACGAAGTTCGATCCCTTGTCCGCTTGGGACGAGTGCCACACCTGATACGGGTCGCCCTCGATGAAAGGCTGCGACCATGCGAGGCGCACGGCGTCGTAGTTGCGGCTGTCCACGCGCTCGAGGAACGTCGCCCACTCGAGGCTCCGGATCGTCATCTGGATACCTGCGCGCTTGAGTTCCTCCTGGTACACGGTTGCGATCTGATCGTCTTCAGGCGAGCCGGCCCTCGTAAGCAGTTCGAATTGGAATGGCGTCCCGCCCTTGTCGCGGATTCCATCGCCGTCAGTGTCCTTCCAACCCGCGCCGTCAAGAAGCTGCCTCGCTTGCTCAGGATCGAACGGCCAAGGTTGGATGCTCGCGTCATACTCGGGGCTCTCGACAAAGAACTCCCCAGTGACCTGCTTGCCAAGGCCGTAGTAGATGGTTTCGAGGATCAGCTTCCTGTCCAAGAGCATCGTCAAAGCGCGGCGGACCATCTTGTCCTGAAATTGCGTGTGCCGAAGGTTCCAGCCGACATAAGAGTAAGAAGAACCATAATACTTGTACTTATTAAACTTGGCCTCGAACTCCGGCTTAGACGCGCGGGTGACCCACAGTTCGGGCGAGACTTGGAAATTCATGTAGTCCATTTCCTGGCGCTCAAGTACCTGGCAGGCCGCATTCGCGTTCGTGATGAACCTGAACACGCGTTTCATGATGTGCGGCTTTTCCTTCCAGTACTTCTCGTTGCGCGCCAAGGTTATTTCCATGCCAGTCTCCCATTTCTCGAAGACGTACTGCCCCGAGCCGATCGGATTCCTGTTGTTGGCGTGCTTGTTGAAATCGCCCTGGCTATAAATGTGACGCGGAAGGATCTCGAGTCCGCCCAGCATGCGCAAGTGCTTGAAATAGGGCTTCTTGCAGGTGTATTTCACGGTGTAGTCATCGACGGCATCGCAGGAAGCTATGTCCTGATAATAGTTGCGAAGGTGCGGGGCGTCGGTCGTGGGATCCATCAGCTTGTCGAACGTAAACTTCACATCCTGAGTCGTCAAAGGCTTCCCGTCCGAAAAACACGCGTTCTTGAAGAGCTTGAAGGTATAGATCAGATGGTCGGGCGAGATCTCCCACGACTCCGCCACGCGAGGTATGACGGCCAGCGTTTCATTGTCCGACTCGAGCAGCGACTCGAAAATGGAGGACATCACCATCGAGGCCGGTACTTCGGAAGAGGTCAGTGGATTGAGGTGGGCCGGCTCGCCCGCAAGATGCATGATCAGCCAGTCTCCGTCGACGGGTGGGCCGACGGCTGCGGGCGTTTCGGCAGGGATGGGTCGCGGGGGCTCGGGACCGCCGCAAGCAACAACAATCACGGAGACCAGACCCACACAAAGGAACGGAACGAAAACCGGTGTATTGAGAGTCATGAGGCGCTCCACAATGCGGCATCGAGAACGTTCTCGGCGCTGATTCTGTCGCATACTATCACAATGTTCGGCCTTCGCGGAAACGGCGCTATTGCGGAATAAGCAAGGCTGGCCGAGCGTTTATTCGGGCACGGGTGAAATGCACTTCAATGTAGAGAGGAGAAAACCATGGCTATCACGCTTCCGCCGCTTCCTTTTGCTCAAGGCGCACTCGAACCGGTTATCAGCGCCGAGACCCTTCAGTTTCATTACGGCAAGCACCACCAAGCTTACGTGACCAACCTGAACAAGCTCATCGAAGGCACGTCAATGGCCGACAGTCCCCCCGAGGAGATCATCCTCAACAGCGATGGCGGCGTCTTCAACAACGCGGCCCAGATCTGGAATCACACGTTCTATTGGAGTGGACTGAAACCGGGCGGCAGGGGGCCATCAGGCGCGCTCGCCAAGGCCATCGAGCGCGACTGCGGCTCGGTCGACAAGCTCAAAGAGGCCCTCCAAACGGCGGCCACCACGCAGTTCGGCTCGGGCTGGGCATGGCTCGTACTCGAGGGCGGGCAACTCAAGGCCATCAAGACCGCAAACGCGGACCTCCCCATGAAGCACAACCAGACGGCTCTGTGGGTGATCGACGTTTGGGAACATGCCTACTACATCGACTACCGCAACGACCGCGCGAAATACGTGCAGCAGGTGCTCAACAACCTGATCAACTGGGATTTCGTTGCCGCAAACTTCGCGAAAGCCGGGAAGTGATTGCCTGGAGATGAATCTACCACTAGATGTGGCGCAGACCTGTTAGAGCGTGTGCCGAAAGCTCCTTGGCTGCGGGGTGGCGGGGTGGCATGGATAAGACGGCGTCGTATGAGCCCGTCCATTGGCCATAACAGCGGCAAGCGACGCCGTCTTATCCATGGCACCCAGTCTTTGGACGCCATCCCGGAACCTTTCCGTACGCGATCTCAGTCTGCGATCGCCCGGCAGACTGAAAGTCTGCCCCACAGCATTGGGCGCCTGTCAGGTGACGCCCAGTTCCGCGGCGAGGTCGAGAATGGTAAAACGGTTGCGCAGGAATCGCGCGAACCGCACGGCGTTATAGTACTCTTCAACCGGCGCGAGGAGGTCTTCGGGGCGGGTGGCGCCGCCGGCTTCGTGTATGGCGCGCGCGACGGTTTCAGCCGGGAGAAGCTCGCGTTCGAGCGCGGCGCGCAATTCGGACAGCCCGTTCCGGAACTTTTCGATCTCGATCCGCATGCGTTCACGGTCGAGGGTCTTTTGCCGCCACTGTGCGAGAACCTCGGGGCCGACGCTGCCCCAGTCATCGTTGATCCACTGCTCTATCTGTTCTTCACTTGGCTGCCGGTCGAGCAGGGCCTCGACATCCATTGACGCCGGATCCAGCGCGAGCACCTGCTCCCATAACCGGAGGGCGTACACGGTGCCGACGCCGACCTGCGCGCCATGAAGGTCATTCGGGGTGTTCTTCGTCGCATGTTTCATGTCGAGATAGTGCGAGATGAGGTGCTCGCCGCCGGAGGCCGGCGCAGAGGACCCGGCGACGACCATCGAAAACCCGGCCAGGAGCAACGCTTCGAGCACCACCGCCACGGCATCGGGATCGCGTTGGGCCACGCCCGGCGCCGCCTCGAGCAGCCGCTCCTGCGTTCCCTCGAAGAAGTCGCTCGGACGCCGGCAGTAGTACTCGCCGCGCAGGAAATGCGCCGCGTACCAGTCGGAGGACGAAGAGTTCTTCGATAAGAAATCGCCCACTCCCGCCGCAGCCATCTTCGTTGGCGCCGTCGCGACGACCGCAGGATCCGCAAAAACGCCGAGCGCCGGCGTGACCGGACTTGTGCGCTTGAGACCCCGGACCTTCATCGCAACGATTGACGAGGTGTATCCGTTCATGGAGGCGGCCGTGGCAAAGAGCAGAACGGGCCGTTTCCATTTGTGGCCGGCATGTTTCGCGAGATCGCACAGCGTGCCCGCGCCGATTGCCACGAAGAAATCCGCCTCCGCCCCGATCTGCGCGACCTCTTCGGCAAGGTCTTCCGTAGCTTCAAGCGGATTAGCGCCGTAGATCTTTTCCTCACATCTCTTCCCCGCCGCAGAAAGCGCGGACAACAGACGCTCGCCCCCGACATGCCGCGTATTTTCGTCGGACACTACAAGGCAAGTCGTTCCGCACTTTTCACGCGCGAACGCCGCGAGACGCTGTCCGGCCCCATCGCCCAGGTAGCACGCCTCGATGGGAAGCTCATGCCGGACCCCGCACTCGCAATCGAATGATGTCCCCAGACTGTGCCAACCCAGCTTCTCCATTCCCGCAGGACTCCTCGACTACTTTCTCGGCTGCGTGGCGGGTTTCTTCCCTTCGTTCTTTGGCCGCGTCTTGCCGTGCGTGCCACGGTGTATCTTCCCTCTTTTAGTCCGCATGTCGCCCTTACCCATATATACCTCCCGTTACGTGATCCTTTACGGGTAGTCTACACGACTGCGGCACAAAGAATCACACCGCTTGGTGGAAGTAGCGCATCTTCCGTAACGTTGCCCGCAGCACAAGCGCATGCAGTATACTCGTCGCGTGGAAACGCCGGCTGACAGGACACCTGAGACACAAGGGCTGGAAACTCCCTCGTCTGAGGACAGGGCTCGGGAAAAAGATTGTCCGTTCCACTTGAGGCGGCGCGTGGCCGTAATCCTTGCGGGAGTGGCCGTCTCGATCTCTGTTTGGGTTCTTGCGTTGTTCCCGGGAGTTGTCGAGCGGGTTTACACGGATCTGATTGGACAGTTTATCGCACGGGCACTGGGACGAGTGTCGAGTTTGGCGCCATTCAGTGTTGCCGAAACCCTGCTGATCGCACTCATTCTGTGGGTCTCGGGGGCAGTCGTCCTGGCCGTGTACCATGTCGCGCGCGGAAAACGCCATCTCGAGAATGCGATCTTGTGCGGCCTGCCGCGGGTCGGCGCTGTTGCAGGCGGCATTGTCATCTTCTTCTACTTGGCCTGGGGGTTCAATTACGCGCGCGCAGACCTTGTGCAGCGGATGGGTTGGCAGGCTCTTGCCCAGAAGGCCCTCGCGAAACCTGACGCCGAAAGGCTGGCCCGACTGTGCGAGGAGCTTGTTGCGGCCGGCAACCGCGAGTATCAGCGCACGTTCGGATGCGAAGACCTCGGCCGGTCGAGCGCTCCGCCTATGTCATTGAGGACACTGGACCATATTTTGAACGACGCATACGTGCTCGTCGCTGAACGTCTCGATCTCGATCCCGCATTTGCGTTGCCGCGGCGCATGGCCAAGCCGGTGTTCTTCTCGGGCATTATGAGCAGGCTCTTGATCCTGGGCTTCTACAGCCCCTGGACGGGCGAGGCCAATTACAACACGCAAGTGCCTGCATGCCGGTTGCCAGAGGTTATTGCGCACGAGAAGGCCCATCAACGCTGCGTGACGAGCGAGGACGAAGCCAACTTCTTCGGGTTCCTCGTCTGCATCTCGAGCGACGAACCGTACGTCCGCTATTCCGGCTATCTGATGGCGCAGCGGTTGCTCCTACCCGAGCTTGCGGACATGAATCTAATGCGAGCGAAGGACATAATCGCGAAACGATTCAAAGGAGTGCAGCGGGATGCTGACGCAGTCCGCGCATTCATCACGGCGCACACCGGGGTTGTCAGCATGGCCGGCAGGGCCGTTAACAACGTTTACCTCACGGCAAACCGGGTCAAAGGCGGGGTGAAATCCTATCAGATGAGCGCCCAACTCATCCTTGTATTCGCGGAATTCAACGGCGGCTCGTGCGTGCTTCAGGCCACGCCGCCTCAAGCAAGGGAGAGCATTCAATGAGAATGATTTGCCGGATCGCGTCTGCAATTGCACTGTCAATCGGGTTACTTAGCTGCGGTCCGGGCGCAGCGCCACTGGCCGAGAGATCCTCAGAGAAAACGACGGAGAAACCGAAGGTGGTGGGCGCGGCGCTGCTGACACAGACGCACGTCTTTTACCAGGACATGGTGTCGGCCATGCAGGAAGAAGGGGCCAAGCAAAATCTGACGCTGCATGTTCAATATGCGGAGTTCGACAGCAGCAAACAGAACAACCAGATCGAGACGTTCCTATTGCAGGGGGTGAACGCGCTCATCATCGCGCCGAATGATTCCGCGGGAATTGCGCCGGTTATCGCCGAGGCGCGGGCAAAAGGCGTGCCGGTGTTCACGGTGGACATCGCGGCGCACGGGGCGGACGTCGTGTCGCACATCGCGTCGGACAACGTCAAGGGCGGAGAGATTCTTGGCGACTATCTCGCAAATCTCCTGCACGGGAAAGGAAACGTCGCGATCATCGACCATCCGTCGGTGGCTTCCGTTCAAGAGCGCGTGGCCGGATTCGAGAAGGCCCTCGCGAAGAACCCCGACATGAAGATCATCCAGAAGGTCCCCGGGGAGGGTCAGCGCGACAAGGCGTTTCGCGCAACTCAGGACTTGCTGCAAGCGAACCCGGATCTGAACGGCATCTTCGGTATCAACGACGACTCCGCTCTTGGCGCGCTCGCCGCCGTCGAGGCGGCGGGCATGCAGGATGAGGTTATCATCGTTGGATACGACGGTACGCCGGAGGCCCGCGACGCCATCCTGAAAGGCAAGGCGCTCAAAGCAGACACCGTCCAGTTCCCGAAGGAAATCGGGCGCCAGGCCATACAAACGATTGCGGCATACTTCCGAGGCGAAGCTGTGCCGAAAGTGGTACCCGTCCGAGTAGACATTATCGACCAGGCGCGGCTGCAGCAGGAGAAGAAATAGGGATCTCGACACAAAGACACGAAGACACAAAGGCACAAAGGCACAAAGGGAGAGGAAAGGGATTCACAGTGGATTTCGAGCCGCTTTCCGAGAAGGAAGAAGCGATTGCGGCGAAGATCGTCGACGCTGCTTTTGCCGTGCATTCGCGATTAGGTCCCGGCTTGGTGGAACGAATCTATGAAGTCTGTTTCTGTCATGAGTTGTCAAAGAGGAACCTGAGTTTTCGGCGGCAGGTCGATATCCCTGTCGTGTACGATGGGATTGTGTTCGACGAGGGGCTCCGGTTGGATGTATTGGTCGAGGAACTCGTGATCTGCGAACTGAAATCCGTTGAAAAGCCAAGCTCTGTTTTCGAGGCGCAGCTTCTCACATACCTCAAACTGGTGGGAAAACGACTCGGTTTCCTGATAAACTTTAATGTGCCGTTGATTAAGGACGGCATTAAGCGGATGGTTCTCTGACCTTTGTGTCTTTGGGCCTTCGTGTCTTAGTGGTAAAACACTGTTCTGAGGAGCGTTCGAGATGGGTGAGTTCGTACTTGAGATGCGGAACATCACGAAGCGGTTCCCAGGGGTATTGGCGCTGAATGACGTTCAGTTCAACCTTCGCCCGGGCGAGGTGCACTGTCTTGTCGGGGAGAACGGCGCCGGGAAATCGACGTTGATGAAAATCCTTGCCGGGGCGCAGCCTATGGACTCGGGCGAGATCATGTTGTCGGAAGCGCCCGTCACCATCTATTCACCGCACCACGCGCAGCAACTCGGCATCAGCATGATCTACCAGGAATTCAACCTGAGCCCGTACCTGAGCGTGGCGGAGAACATCTTCCTGGGCCGGGAGCCGCGGCTCGGCAGGACGCCGTTCATCAACTGGAAGAAAATGTATGCGGACGCGCGGGAGGTCCTCGGCCGCATCCGGGTCGATCTTGACGTGCGCAAACCGGTGAACGAGTGCAGCGTGGCCCAGCAACAGATGATCGAGATCGGCAAGGCGATATCGTTCAACTCAAAGATCATCGTGATGGACGAGCCATCGGCAACGCTCACGGATCACGAGTTGCGCGCCTTGTTCGATCTGATCCGCACGTTGCGGCGGCAAGGCCTCGGCCTCGTCTACATCTCGCACCGCCTCGAGGAGATCTTCGAGATCGGCGATCGAGTAACCGTCATGCGCGATGGTGAATGCGTCGGCACCAACGCCGTCTGCGATGTCACACGGGACAGCATCATTCGGCAGATGGTCGGTCGTGAACTGAAGGACGAGTTCCCAAAGGAGCTGTTCGAGCGAGGCGCTGAGCGGCTGCGGGTCGAAGGCCTGACTCGTCACGGTGCTTTCACGGACGTCTCGTTCGCACTTCACTGCGGCGAGATCGTCGGACTGACAGGACTGGTCGGCGCTGGACGCACGGAGGTCGCGCGGGCGATTTTCGGCGCGGATCGGATCGACGGCGGTCAAATCTATCTGGATGGGAAGCCTGTCACGGTGCGGTCGCCGCAGGATGCGATCAAGCAAGGCATCGGCCTGCTTACGGAAGATCGAAAGAGCCAGGGCCTCGTGCTCGGGATGACAGTCCGGGAGAACACGACGTTAGCCAACCTGCGGTCCCTGGTGAAACTGCTTTTCGTGAATCGCCGGCAGGAACGCGCGGTCACGGAGCGATACGTAAAGGAACTCCAGATCAAGACGCCCTCGGTCGAGCAGATCGTACAGAACCTAAGTGGAGGCAACCAGCAAAAGGTCGTGCTCGCGAAGTGGCTGTTCACGCAATCGAAGTTCCTTATTTTCGATGAGCCCACACGCGGCATTGACGTCGGCGCGAAGGTCGAGATTTACAAGCTGATGAACGAGCTGGTGCGGAAGGGGGTCTCGATCCTGATGATATCGAGCGAACTCCCGGAGGTGTTGGGTATGTGCGACCGAGTGCTGGTGATGTATGAGGGGCGTCTCGCCGGGGAGTTGTCGCGCAATACGACCACCCAGGAACGCATCATGCAACTCGCCACGGGAACCGCGCTCGCTGGCATTGCGTGATTTTGGATTCTAGATTTTGGATTAGTCAACTGTGGCGCTGGGATTACAAGAGCGATGATAAGAGAGCGGCCTGCCTTAAGTGATCAACCTGGGTGAACGAAGGCGCCGCCCTCACAATCCACAATCCAAAATTCCCGGTAGGTCGCGTCCTGGAGGACGATCATGTTATATGGGGGTCGTGCTGAAACGCACCGCGCCATACGCCAATTCCTTATGGATTACGCGCTCCTGTTGTTGGCCGTCGCGATCGAATGCGTGATTTTCGAAGGCATTGCCCAGCACCGCGGCCGACCTTCGTTCCTGTCTTATAACAGCTTCGTCAACATCCTGAACCAATCGGCCGTATACGGCGTGTTGTCGGTCGGGATGACATTTGTCATTCTGACGGGCGGGATCGACCTTTCGGTCGGTTCCTTGATTGCGTTCGGCGGGGTAGTTTGCGCTCTGGTGGTTCGGTCAGGCATGAGCATGGGAGGCGGTGCGTGGGGACTCATCGTGATTGGGTGGATCGCCGCAGTGGCGGCAGGATTTGCCTCGGGCTGCGTCGCGGGCCTGCTGGTAGCACGGGTTAACGTGCCGCCGTTTATCGCCACGCTGGCGCTGATGAGTTCGCTGCGCGGTCTTGGCTACATTCTTGCCGGCGGGCAGCCGATTGCCCCGCTCCCCGATGCTTACACGTTCCTTGGACGACACTGGATTGCGGGCCGTGTCCCGGTCGGCGTCGTCGTGATGCTCGGCGTATTCGCGGCGGGAGCAGTCTTGCTGAACACAACACGATTCGGTCGTCACGTGCGCGCGATCGGCGGCAACGAAGAGGCAGCCCGCCTGAGCGCCGTAAACGTAGCGTGGACCAAGCTGGCCGTGTACTGCATGTGCGGCATGCTAGCGGTGCTGGGTGGACTCATCGTCTCATCGAAGCTCGGTTCGGGCGACCCGAAGGCGGGCTTCGGCGACGAACTCAACGTCATTGCCGCCGTCGTAGTGGGTGGCACGAGTCTCAGCGGCGGACGCGGGACTATCGGCGGGACCTTCGTGGGTTTGATGGTGGTCTCGGTGCTGAGCAGCGGCCTCAACTGGATCGGCGTCGAGAGCTTCGGCCAGCAAGTCGTGCTCGGCCTCGTGATCTTGGCCGCCGTCTTGCTCGACAGGTTCAAGACGCGATAGGAAAAAGCTCAGAACGTGCGGGGAAGGTTTGTGGCGCAGGCTCTCAGTCCGCTCGTCGACACGCTACTTATACTCCACCGTCCGTGCGCTTATGGGCGGATTTCCACCGCTGAAGCTCCTGCTCTACGCGCTCTTCCAGAAGAATCCCCGCCCGTTGCGTCAAGTAAAAATCCACGCGAAACGGGTATCGTTGCGTCAAGTAAAAATCCACTCGAAATCGATGGACGTTTTTGTGTGCAAGAGGAGGGTGCGAGTGGTGTAATCTTGAGTTGGCCTGAGCGGAGGATAGGGCAACGCAGGAGTGCGACCCGAGCGCCGACTCAGGGGCCGAGACGAGGGGCGGGAGGGGTTTCCCCCTTCCCGCTTCTTTACGGCCTTCGTCTATGGCGGCGATCACGTTTACGAGTATCTTGACGGCAACGGATATTACCAGGACGTACACAATCCTGCGGATCCCCACGAATTTGTCCCGCCGTGTGACAACAACAGCAACGGCATCCCCGACGTCATCGAGTTCGCCGTTCTGTCGGCGATCTTCGCCGATACCGGGAATCCTCTCCACGCGGAGGTACACGAGGCCTATAAGGCCAACGTCACGCGGGCGCACACGGACCTGGGCGCGTTGGCGGCCGCGTTGACGGCGCCGTCGCTTTTCCTCGAGAAGATCATGGCCGCGTATGTGGTCCTGGGTGATGGCGCTTACCAGAGCCAGGTCATTGGCACCCCGCCCGTGCGGTATGGCTGGGGCTTCACGGGGTCGTGGGGCATCTATGCGGAGACCATCAGCGGTATGGCCGCCTATGGTTCCGGCTGGAACACCGGAGCGCCAGCCGAGGCGAATTACCAGAAAAAGGCCTCGCTTGTGTCCGCGTGCGGCAACGCCGATAGCGATACCGTGATCAACATCGGCGAGTTCTACGGCCAGGGCGGCGTCCAGGGCGACTTGGATGCGAGCATGGCCGCCCGTGCCGCATATGTGGCTGCGGTGCTCGCCACGGCCACTGCCGTGGACGGCGGCGATCCCGACGGTGTGTGCGAGGGGGGGCCTGCCGGCGGCCTGATCTGGGGACAGAGCCTGTGGTATAACCCCACGAACCATTATGTGTACACGGTGGGTCCGAACGCGCCATGGGTGGCAAATGAGACTTGGGCGCAGGCATTCTCCCTTGGTACCGCGGGCGAGGGCGAGGGCGAGCGCAAGGACGAAGCGAATGAGACGAGGGCGCAGGCACTGACCTTTGGACCAGCGAAGGTCGCCGTGGCGAGTCACCTCGCGACCGTCGATTCAGCGGAGCTGAATGCTTGGCTCGTGTCGAACATCCTCTCCGTGGTGGGTGAGACGATGTGGATCGGCGGAACCGACCAGACTACGGAAGGCGTCTGGAGATGGATCGCCACGGGGGGACAGTTCTGGGAAGGCAGAGGGTCAGACGCGGGCGGCTATGCGGTAAACGGCATGTACACCCACTGGAATGGAACCGGCGAGCCGAGCGACGCCGGCGGTGAAGACTACGCGGAGATGTACACGAACGGCGGGTGGAATGACAATGACACCGGCACCTGGAACCCAGGAATTGTCGAGTTTACAAACGGTGGGGCCGGGTATCCCGACGAAGACCATGACGGGCGTGCCGATTATTGGGAGCCGTACGTGACCGGGTCTTTTGACAACGACGGAGACGGAATGCCGAACGGTTGGGAAAACCTGTATGGACTGGACCAGGACGATCCGGCCGATGCGGCGGGCGACCTCGATAGCGATGGTCTGACGAACCTCGAGGAGTATGAACACGGGACGATCCCGACGGACTCGGATACGGATAACGATGGTCTGACCGACGGCGCCGAGGTCAACACGTACAGCACAAGTCCGACAAACACCGACAGCGACGGGCTCAGCAACCTCGGCGAATTCCAGCATGGAGCGAACCCGGGTGATACGGACAGTGACGATGACGGCCTGACTGACGGCGCTGAGGTGAACACGTATGGGTCGAACCCCACTGACACGGACTCTGACGACGACGGGCTCAACGACGGGGACGAGGTGAATGCCTATGGCACGAGTCCTACGAATTCCGATACCGATGGGGACGGCATGCCGGATCCCTGGGAGATTGCCCACGGACTCAACCCGTTGGTCGACGACAGTGCAGCAGATGCGGACTCTGACGGGCTAAACAACCTCGCCGAATACCTGGCTGGTACGGATCCGGGCGATCCGGATAGTGATGATGACGGTCTGACGGACGGCGCTGAGGTGAACACGTATTGGACTAACCCGATGGTGGCCGATACGGATGGGGACGGGCTTTCGGATAGTGTCGAGGTTACCACGACACACACGAACCCGAACGAAGCGGACACCGACGGAGATGGAATCGTGGACGGGATCGACCCGCATCCGCTGCATTCCGACAGCCCGTGGCGCCGGTACTCGACCGCGCCTCTGCCAAGCGCCCGGTCGTACTGGGGCATGGTCTATGATTCGGCGCGCCAGGTCGTCGTGATGTGGGGCGACGAGAGCCAGGGGAGTGTGAACATCACGTCGGAGTTCAACGGGGCGTCCTGGCAAGGCGTCGAGACGATGCATTTTCCGCCGAGATCGAGGTTCGTCAAGATGGCCTACGATCCGGTGCGCCACGTAACAGTGCTGTTTGGCGGCGGGCTCGACGAATTTGGCGCCGGCGCATCGAGGGAAACCTGGGAATACAACGGTGTGGACTGGACCCAGGTGGCCACGGCCAATGCCCCGACCGGTTCACTGTGTCCCATGATGACCTTCGACCAGACGCTGGACAAGGTGCTTCTATTTGGCGGCGCACCCAGCGTTGCTGGCCCGTACAAGAACGAAACCTGGGCTTTTGAAGGGACTGACTGGACGCAGATCACGACGGCTCACGCCCCGTCGCCCCGCGCCGTGGGCTGCCTTGTTTATGACACGAACGCGGGACGGAGTCTGTTGTTCGGGGGCGGCCTGTATCCGAATGTATACAATGATACGTGGGCATTCAACGGAACGGACTGGCAGGAAATCCCCATCTCCATCCCGCCCGAGCCGCGCTGGGGGGCCGGCGAGGCGTGGGACCCGTATCGAAACCGCATGATGATCTATGGCGGGATGAACTACAACGGAGATGTCCCGCCGGATACGTGGGAGTTTGACGGCACGAGCTGGACCCGCGTGGTGTCTCCGTGTCCCATGGGGAGGATCGACTTCGTCGTAATGGCCTTCCATGAGGCCACGGGCGTGGCGGTGTTGTACAACCCTCATCCATCCTTGTCCTACCCGCGTGACACGTGGCTTTACGGTTTTGCGGATACCGATGGGGACGGCATGCCCGATGGTTGGGAACGCAGCCACGGGCTGGACCCGGAGAACCCTGCGGACGCTGTCGCGGACGCTGACTCTGACGGTTTGACAAACCTTCAAGAATATGAACTCGGCACCGATCCCCATGACTCGGATTCGGACGACGACGGCCTCTTGGATGGCGCCGAGCATAACACCTACGGAACGAACCCGGCCCAGGCGGATTCGGACGGCGATGGGCTTTCGGACGGCCTGGAAGTCAACACCTATCACACGAATCCGACTGACGCGGACACGGACGACGACGGGCTTCCCGACGGGTACGAGGTGAACAACACCTTGAATCCGCTCGTGGACGACAGCGCGGGCGATAAGGACAGTGACGGGTTGTCCAATGCCGAGGAGTATGAGCATGGCACGAACCCAACCGTCAATGATACCGACGGCGATGGTCTGAACGACGGCCCCGAGGTGCACACGTACTCGACCAACCCATTGGAGGCGGACTCCGATCGGGACGGCCTGTCGGATGGAACGGAAGTCAACACGACCCATACCGACCCGAACAATCCTGATACCGATGGCGACGGCATCGAAGACGCCGTGGACCCGCGTCCAACCGTTTCGGACTCGCCCTGGCAGCGTTTGGAGTCATCAACGGAGCCGACTGCTTCCGAGTACGCTGCAATGGTGTACGACTCCGCGCGCGAGGTGATCGTTATGTGGGGTGACCCTGGCAATACGAGGTCGACCTGGGAGTTCGACGGCCTGGATTGGCACGAGGTGGTTACAGCGAGCGCCCCGCCCAAGCCGGAGTTCTGCGCCATGGCCTACGACCCTGAGCGCCACGTGACGGTCGTGTTCGGTGGCGGCCACGACCCCTACGGTTCCGATGCCTCGTCTCAAACATGGGAGTACGACGGGGCCAACTGGCGGCAGGTGGCCACGGCCCATGCGCCCTCGGGCAGACTCGCCCCTATGATGACGTACGACGTGAGTCTGCATAAGACCCTGCTCTTCGGCGGCACGACCAACGGGATGAACTCGGCGCAATACAAGAATGAGACCTGGACGTATGACGGCACGGACTGGGCGCAGATCTCGACCGCGCACGCGCCCGACGCACGCGCCGCCGGCTGCCTAGCGTTTGACACGGTGGCGCACCGCGCGTTGCTGTTCGGCGGCGCGCGGGTGTTCACGCCTTACAACGACACCTGGGCATTTGACGGCACTGACTGGACGCTGGTCACGACTGCGGCGTCGCCCGAGGCCCGATGGTTCTTCGGCGCTGCCTGGGATACGGGCCGCGGCCGGTTGGTTGTTTACGGAGGTGATGGCTCGTTCTTCCCACGCCCGCCAGCGGCTACATGGGAGTTCGACGGCACGGACTGGACGAGGGTTATCAGTTTGTGTCCGATGGGCCAGGGGGGATGGCCTATCATGGCCTACCATGCGGGCATCGGACTGACCGTGTTGTATGGGATGCATCCTTTGTCCGATCATCCGCGCGACACGTGGCTGTACGGGCTGTCGGACACCGATGGCGATGGGATGCCGGACGCCTGGGAATCCCGCTACGGCCTAAATCCGGATAACCCCGCGGATGCCGCAGGCGACCTCGACAGCGACGGGCTGACCAATCTCGAGGAATATGATGCGAACTCGCTGCCGAACGATCCCGACACGGACGATGACGGACTGACCGACGGGCAGGAAGTTCACACCTATCTGACGAATCCCGGGCTTGCGGACACAGACCGCGACGGCCTTTCGGACTCTCAAGAGATCTTGACGTACGGCACTGACCCCACCAAGGATGATACGGATGGAGACTATCTCGTCGACGGCGACGAAATCAGCCACGGGACCGACCCGCTGCAGATCGACACCGACGGAGATACGTTCAACGACCGCCTCGAGATCTACTACGACACCGATCCGCTGGACCCGAACGTGCCGGCCCAGCCGAGAAGGAAATTCGCCATCGGCGGCATCGAGCCGTTGTTCAGCGATTCGAGCCTGAATGTGTACTTCCCCGTGTGGTCCAGTGACGGGCGTCGGATCGCGTACATCGTGCGCAACAAGCTCTCGGGCGATACGGACGTCTACGTGACGAAGCTCGAGGGCCTGTACAAATCCAAGACCATGGGTGCACCCATGGAGACGCTCCGCATCACTGCGCCCGGTGAGTTGCAGGGGTGGCAAGCTTTGGCGTGGGCGCCCGACGGGTCGGCGCTGCTGTTCGCGGGGCCGGACGGCCACATTATCCGCAAGAGTTCGCTCGGCGACGGAGTGACTTTCGGCACGATCCCGACGCCGCATGGGCTCGATATAGGCATCCACACCACGTCGCTGCCGTCAGGCAACCGTATGATCATCGGCTCGGCGGGGCGCTTGTACGTTTACCAGATTTCGCCCGCGGCCGGTGTCATTTCAGGCCCGACGCTCGTGTATGTACCCGGCCCAAGCGAAGAGGCCCGGTTCGTCAGACTCAACGCGGATGGAACGAAAGCCGTTTTCAACATCCGCCCGGACTACGATGACAAGAAGGGCGATATTTACGCCCTGGATCTTACCGGAGGACTCCCGGCCAACGGCATTGCCGACGGCATGTCTCGCGGGATCATCTGGCCCGTCGAAAACAAGATCAACTACGCTCAATGCCCAAGTTTCACGAACGACGGCAGTTTTGTGATCTGGTCGGAGGACGTGGCCGGCGAGTTTGTCGAGCCGATTCAACCCTCGCAGCTTCCTTACACAAACTTCGACGTGATGATCCGGTCCTCCGACGGCTCTGGCATTCCGCAGCAGATGCTGTTCCCGGTGGATGACGGCCAGATCCACACCTCTCCGGGCGGCCTCCGGATGTCGTATACGCGCAACTGGGAGCTCTACGCGGTCACGCTCATGATGACCCAACTGGTCGAAGGCGCCTACGACTCGATCAACAACAACGTTACGACCGACACCGAGCAAGTGGTCGAAGACGGTTCCGGCACCGAGTTGGATATACCGCAGAACGTCGTTATCGACTTTCCGGAGGGAGTCGATCCCGTAATCACGATGGAGACGCCCATCGCGCCGGTCGACCCGGTCCAGCTCCCGCCCGGCGTGGACGGCGTGCCGGTCACGCGCACCTTCGGCCCGAGCGGAACCACGTTCAGTGAGCCCATCGCCGTCACCATCACCTACACGGATGCAGAAATCGCCGGCATGGATGAGCCAACGCTGCGCGTCTTCGTCTACAACCCCGGATCGGGCGTGTTCGACCAGGAGATCTCCGGGTCGGACATTGTCTCGCGTGACTTGGCACACAATGCGATCACGTTCCGTGTGGACCACTTCTCGACGTTTGGCTTAGCCGCAAGCCGAGACACGGATAAGGATGGTATCGTTGACAGCGTTGATCCCGACGATGACAATGACGGGATCCCGGACGGCGTGGACCCGATGCCGCTCGATACGGACAACGACGGGTTCAACAACGACGTGGACCCGGACGACGACTCCGACGGCATTGCAGATGCGGATGAGCCTGGACGCGAATTCGATACGGACAACGACGGTGTGCCGAATGCGGTCGATCTTGACGACGACAATGACGGCATACCGGATGACGAGGAAGAGACAATGAGCGACCGGTACGATACCGACAACGATGGGCAGCGCAACGATGTCGATCTGGACGACGACGGCGATGGCGTGCCTGACGTCCGCGAAGATCTCGACCACGACGGCGTTTGGGATCCGGGCCTCGAGACCGATCTGCTCAACCCGGATACGGATGGCGACGGGTACAGCGATGGACTCGAGATGGCGTTGGGCAGCGACCCGCTCGATCCGTCAACTGAGATGCCCGTGACGGGTATCGGCGTCTTGGCGGCGGAGTTTGGCCTGCTCCTCCTGCTGGCGGCGTGGAGATGCCGCAAGCGCGATAAGCCGGATACGACGAATACCTAAACCAACGTCTTAGAGCGTGTCTGAAAAGGGTCTCAGCGTGCGTAACGCAGGCATCTTGCCTGCACGCGATGCAGGCAGGATGCCTGCGTTACGCACGCCTCGGATTTCTCCTGAAACACACCCTTAAGCACTGGAATTCCCCTATTTGACTCTGTTCGCGCGTAGATGCTGTAATTCGCCGTCTTCTGTTGTGGTAGTTGTTGCAGGAATGAGGGCGAGTCTTCATGTATCGATGTTTCCCGGTTGTCTGTGCAATGCTTGTTGCGGCGACGTGTGTCGTCAACGCAACGGCGCTGGCAAAGGGCGAGGCGGAAGTCGCTTTTGAAAAAGATGCGGTGTATGCGAAGGTCGGCGACACGGAACTGAAGTATGACATCGCGAAACCGGCCCAGGGAAATGGGCCGTTTCCCTTTGTTCTGTGCATACACGCGGGCGGCTGGCAGTTGGGCGACAAGCGCTCGTTTCGAGACGACACCCGCCGGCTGGCCGCAAACGGGTACGTGGCCGCGACCATCAACTATCGCGTGACGCCCGCCGCCAAGTGGCCGGCCCAGTTGGAGGACGTGCGGACCGCCGTGCGCTACTTCCGATCCCATGCCGCCGAGCTCAAGGTCAATCCGGGACGATTCGGCGCCATCGGCGACGATTCCGGCGGACACCTTGCGCTGATGCTCGGCCTCGTAAGCGCACAGGACGAGAAGGACAAACCCGTCGAACAATCCACGCGCGTGCAAGCAGTGGTGAACATCTTCGGCCCGACGGATCTCCGCGACTGGCGCGTCAGCAGTGGCTGGGTCGAGGCAAAGATCCGCGTCGGCTTCTTCAAGAGCTCTGAACAGATATTTGAGGACTTCCTTGGAACCCGAGACCGAACCGCCCGGATCTGCTATGACGCATCTCCGATTGCGCACGTGACGGCTGATGCGCCGCCGATCCTTACCATCATAGGCACGGCGGACCCGCTCATTACGCTCGACCAGGCGAAGGTCTTCCAGGAAGCGCTGAAAAAGGCAGGCGTGCCGGAAGAGATGATGGTCGTCGAGGGCGGCGAACACGACCGCAAGAGCTTCAAAGGGGACAGCGGTGTGGATCAGCGATGGGAGGCGTTCTTCGACAAGTACTTGAAGGCGCCAGAGGCCGGAAAGTAGGAAGGCTGGGCAAGTCCCCGTTTGAGGCGCACTCATATGCAAGTTCCCCTTTGAAGCACAAGCGTAGGAAAGTCCCCCTTCAAAGGGGGACCAAATAAGGCGGAGGGCGTGATCATGGTCCAACGTCGTAAGCATTCCTGTCATCGCTTCCCCGCGCGGAACGTGGGGATTCTTGCCGCACTTTTGGCGTTCCCGCTTTTTGCGCAGGCTCCCAACCCACCGAAGATCGAGGTCAATATGGCTCCCACACCGAACGTCTCCAAACTTGCGCCGTGCGCGTATCAGCCTCTGCCCCTGGGAGAGATCCGCCCGCAGGGATGGCTCTTGAATCAACTGCGAATTCAAGCGAACGGTCTTTCGGGCCACTTGGACGAGTTCTGGCCCGATATCAAAGACAGCGGATGGATCGGCGGCAAGGCGGAAGGCTGGGAACGCGGGCCGTATTGGCTCGACGGCGTGGTTCCGCTGGCCTTCCTGCTGGATGATCCCAAACTCAAGGAAAAGGTCACGCGTTGGATGGACTACATCCTGACGCATCAACAGGACGACGGCTGGCTTGGGCCTAAACAGAGCGGCGGATATCACGCCGAAGACCCATGGCCCACTTTCGTAATCTTCAAGGTGCTCACGCAATTTCTCGAAGCCACGCACGATGAACGCGTGATCCCCGCTATGAAGAAAGCCTGTACAAGGCTCTCCGCCGTGTTGGATGCGACGCCGCTGTTCGACTGGAACAAGCACCGGTGGATGGATTTCGTGCTGAGTCTGCACTACCTCTACGAGCGCACCGGGGATGAGAAGCTGCTCGACCTTGCCGCGAAGGCAAAGGCGCAGGGATTCGACTGGCGCGCGCATTTCGCCGATTTCAAATATACCGACAAGGTCCTGCTTGCGAATATCAGCATGGCGACGCACGTTGTGAACAACGCCATGTCTGTGAAAGCCGGCGCGGTGTGGTATCGCCAGTCGAAGGACGCTGCGGATAGGGATTCCGTGTACCGCACAATGGAGATGCTGGACCAGTACCACGGCCAAGTCACGGGCGTCTTCACGGGCGACGAGCATTACGCGGGAAAGTGCCCTTCACAGGGGACGGAGCTTTGCAGTGTGGTCGAATATATGTTCTCGCTCGAGACGCTGCTCTCGATCCTTGGCGATCCGGCCTTCGGGGACCGCCTCGAACGGATCGCGTTCAACGCGCTGCCCGCAACCTTCAAACCGGACATGTGGACCCACCAATACGACCAACAGGTCAACCAGGTCGTGTGCCGCGTGTCAGAGGACCGCGTTTATGCGACCAATTCCCCCAACTCGAATATCTTCGGACTTGAACCCAACTACGGGTGCTGCACGGCCAATATGCACCAGGGCTGGCCTAAGTTCGCGTCGCATCTCTGGATGAAAACGGCGGACGGCGGCCTCGCCGCGATGGCCTACGCGCCCTGTACGGTGAATACGACGCTGGACGGAAAGCCCGTCCGCATCGACGTCGAAACCGACTATCCGTTCAATGACACTATCACGATGAGCATCGAAGCAGGTCCGAAGTTTCCCGTGAGACTGCGCATACCGGCGTGGGCGGACGTACCCACCGTGGCGGTGGGGAACGAGGCCCCGCAAGCCTGCCAACCCGGAACGTTCCACACCATCGACCGCGTCTGGGCCGGCAAAACGACACTGACGTTGAAGCTCCCCATGAAAGCACGCGTCGAACGCCGGTTCAACGATAGCGTGGCCATTTTGCGCGGGCCGCTCGTGTACTCTCTCAAGGTTGGCGCGTATTGGAAGAAGATCGGCGGCGAAGAGCCGCACGCCGATTGGGAGGTCTATCCGACCGCGCCGTGGAACTACGGTCTCATCATCGACGTGAATGACCCGGACAAGTCCGTGATCTTCGAGACCCGGCCCATAGGCGAGTGCCCGTTTTCACCCGACGGTGCGCCCATTCGCGTAACCGTCAAAGGCAAACTCGTCCCGGAATGGATCATCGAGCACAGCGCGGCGGGCCCAGCCCCAAAGAGTCCTATTCAAAGCACGCAGCCTGTCGCCTACCTGACCCTCATTCCATACGGCTGCACGAAACTCCGGGTGACCGAATTTCCTCTAATCGAAAGCGCGGGGCCTAAAGATCCCAAGTCCCCGTGAAGACCTCTGTGGCAGGACCTTCCTGGTAGACGAAACCGTCGTCCGCCCACTCAATGACCAGCACGCCGTACACGAGGTGGACGTTGATCTTGCGGTCGACGCGATTCGTGATCATCGAGGCCAATGCAGCGCCGCAAGAGCCGCTTCCGCTAGCCATGGTGATGCCGCTGCCGCGTTCCCAGATTCGCATCACGATGTTTTGCCGGTCACGCACCGTGACGAACTCGACGTTGGTGCGCTGAGGAAATTCCGGGTGGTTCTCGATTTTGGGGCCGATCACAGCCAGAGGAACCGCCGTTGCATCTTCGACGAAGATCACGACATGCGGGTTGCCGATGTTGGCGCAGGTGATCTTCATAGAGCCATCGCCGAGATCGAGGTCCTCCTCGATGACGCGTCCCGGTGGGCCGATCATGGGGATCTCGGCGCGGTCAAAACGCGGACGCCCCATGTTTGATCGCACTGCGATGACCTTTCCGCCGTCGGTCCTGAGCGTCACGCGGTTCGGCCCTGCGAGCGTCTCGATCACGAACTCTTTCTTGCCGGTCATCTTGCGTTCGTAGACGTACTTCGCGAAACAACGGATTCCGTTGCCGCAGGTCTCCGGTTCGCTGCCGTCGGCATTGAAAATACGCATTTTGAACTCATTCTTCTCTCCTGGCAGGATAAGGATGATGCCGTCAGCGCCCACTCCGAGATGCCTGTGGCTCATCTGCCTCGCCAGTTCAGCGGGATCCTGGATGAGGAATCTTTCGCCCTCAATGAAGAGATAGTCATTGCCCAATCCATGCATCTTGGTGAAGGTAATCGGCATATTATCGCCCTTTCTGAGTCCTGGCGTGATTCGCGATCGCGGCCTCGACAAAAAGGCCCACGAGTTCCTCGTAAGAGATGCCCGCCGCCGCAGCCGCCTGTGGATAGAGAGACGTGCCCGTCATCCCCGGAACCGTGTTGACCTCGAGCCAAACCGGCCCCGCTTCGTCGATGATAAAGTCGTTCCGGCTCCAGATGCTACACCCGATGACTTCATGCGCCAGAACGGAATTCTCCTGTACCCACTTCGTAAGTTCGGGGGAAATCTCTGCCGGGGTGATCTCGTCCGAGGCGCCAGGCGTGTATTTCGCATAGTAGTCGAAGAACGCCGAAGACACGGGCCGAATCTCGGTAACCGGCAAAGCAACGGGTCGCTTTGCGTGGTCGACATCGAGCACGGCACACGTGACCTCAGTGCCTTGGATGAACTGTTCGATCATGACAACATCGTCGTAAGCGAAGACTTCCTCAAACGATTCACGCAGCTCGGCCTCGTCATGCGGAATGGCCATCCCGACGCTCGAGCCCTGGCACGGACTCTTCAGTACGCACGGCAGGCCGAACTCGGCCACCGCCTGCGCAACGACGCCATCCGCATCCGCCTTCCATTCGGTTAGCGGCACGGCGCGGTACGGCGCGACCCGAACCCCTGCTTCCGCAACGAGGGCCTTACTGCGGAGCTTGTCGATCGCCAGGCCGCTCGCCGCGCATCCGGAACTCGTGTACGGGATACCGAGCATGTCGAGCATGCCCTGTATCCGCCCGTCCTCGCCGAACGCCCCGTGCAGCGCGATAAACGCACAGTCTACGCGCCGGCGCTTGAGTTCGGTCAACGCCTCGTACAGGTCCACGGGTGCAGAATCCGGGAAACGCCACGCCCCCTCGAGCGTGATCAGCACCGGCGTCACGTCGTGGCGAGCCGGATCCAGGCTCTGCGCCACCTTCGTGCCGGACGCGACCGACACCTCGTGTTCCGAGCTCATTCCGCCCATCAGGACCACCACGTGACTTTTCATCATGGTCAAAGAAACTCCTTTACCCTGGACATTCGAGAAGATATCATATCGCGACGCGCGCTTTCCTTCCGTTTGATACTCTTGCGGCGGTGAAAGTTGCCGTGAACGCGACGAGGGGAACTTTTGTGTTCTCCTCGATGTTAACTTGAGAAGAGAAAACGACGGATCGAGGACCCTCATGAAGATCTCCTATGACGCAAATAGGGATTCGCTTAACATTGTCTTCAGTGATACCGGTATCGTGACCCGCGAACTCGGCGACGGCTTTGTGGCCGAATATGACGACCAAGGTCAACTCACCCGTGTCGGTATCCCGCACGCAATGAGCACCTCCTTGGGTAGAGACGTATTCCGACAGCTCGTGGTGGAGGGCATTGGACCCTTCGCCAAGACCGACCCCCTTATCATTCTGCCCCGCCTGTTCGAAAACAGTTCATCCTCCACTTAAGAGCGGTTTTTGGAGAACTTGTGGAAATCCTCATGGTAATGTGGCACAGCCGCCCTCGGCTGTGTCATGCATCAGGCAGGATGGGAAGTTTTCGCCGGTCGCACAGCCGAGGGCGGCTGGGCCACATTTTTTTACAAGCTCGGGGAAGCCGCACCTACTCTTACAACGGCTGGACCCAGATATTGCGATACCGAACTTTGTTGCCGTGATCCTGAAGAAGGAGCGGTCCCGCCGTGGCTTCATCGCCGCTGACGCCGCCCGGCGCGGTCCCGTCGAGTTCGACGTTGTCATGAATGACGATGCCGTTCTGCTCGGCCGTGATCACGGCGTTCTTGATCTTCTTTCCCGACTCGTCGAACTTCGGCGTATGAAACGTGATGTCGTATGTCTGCCATTCCGTTGGCGGCAGGCACGCATTCACCTTGGGTGTCGCCTTCTTGTAGATCCCGCCGCATTCATTGTCCGCGATGGGCAGCCCGAAGCTGTCCAGGACCTGGACCTCATACCGGCCCTGGACGTAGACGCCGCTGTTGCCCCGTGCCTGGCCCCGTTTTTCCGCCATGAGCGGGACCCGGAACTCGATGTGAAGCTTCTGGTCGCCAAACTCCTGCTTCGACACAATGTTTCCCTTGCCCACTTCCATGGAGCCGTCATCGAGGATCTTCCAGGGAATTTGGGTCGGTTTCCATGCATCCAGATTCTTGCCGTCGAGCAGGACAGAGGCCCCTTGTGGCGGTTTCTCGCCGAGGCTCTTAGATCTCTTCTCGACGCGTGCCATTTCGAACGGGCCAGGGGCGTTCTTGCCGGTAATCTTACCGCTCATATTGCTGCCCTTGATTCCCATCTTCACCTCGCAGGCGCCGCCTGCATCCGCACCAAGGTCCGTAGTGCCTGAAAACTCGACTTTACCCTTCTCCAGCGTGCCCAGCATGACAACCTCGACGGCCTTCCCTTGCTTGATGGGGATCTCGAGGATAGTCTTGTAGCCGCCCTTGCCTTGCGCGACGACCTTGGCCGTGATCGGCTTCTCCGACCACTCTTTCTTCGTGAACTTCCCCTCCCAGTTGCCCTGTATCGGGTCGGTGTCCTGTCCGACCGCGACGCCGCCACAGATCAGGAGGGCCACAGCCAGCATGCAAACAGCTCTTCTCATCTCCGGACTCCTTCTTTGGACTTCATGCGCCCAAACCAACGGTGTGCCTGATCCGAGAATTGCTGCGGTTTGTCCGCCAATCTCGATACAGGGACACCCGTCGATTGCGAAACGGAACGAGATACTACCACACCAATCCGAATCAGGCAAAGGCGCGATGGTTGTTATCGACGGGTCTACACGGGAAGAAAAATGGCGGAGAGACCGGGATTCGAACCCGGGGTGCAGCTTTAAACCACACAACGCCTTAGCAGGGCGCCACCTTCAACCACTCGGTCATCTCTCCGCGTGGCGAAGTTAACTTACCATGATTTCAGATTGATTGCAACCTGCGGGCTTCGAAAAAAGGGCCCGTGAACCCATTGGCACTGACCATGTCACGCCAACCACCAGTTCCCAGCCCTTTACACCTTGGCAGACTTGGTGTAAACTGATGCTCGAAGCTAAGAGAGGCGGCAAAGTGGCTTGAGATGGGGAATGGTTCATCGCTCAGTCGACCTTCCTGGATGCGCTGGCGAGTGGCTTTTTTCATCTAGCAATCACGTGGAGGGAGGCAATCAGACGTATGCGCTCTAAGATATGTACGCGTAACGGGGGTTCTAGAATGCGGTGGACAGTCCTGTTCTTGGTTTGTGTCGCGACCCTCGTGGAACTGCTTAGCTGGACCGTAGACAGAAGCAGTCCCGCCGGCATCGCAATCGATGGCGCGCTGAGCATTCTCTCCCGCTCGATTGCCTTTAGCGCGGTTCTTGTTGTTGTCCTGCGTCTGTCTACCAGCCGCGTGTTGAAGCTGGTTCTATGTTTAGCGGTGATCCTTGTCCTGTTTTCCGAGTTCGTAACCATTTCGGGTAGGCCGGAGTCGTGGGCTGATGTCCCAGTACTTGGCTCGCACAGCGCCTACCATAAACTGGCGTCGAGGAGCCTCATGCTGGGAGGCTTCGTGCTTTTCTTGAGCGGTCTGTCCCTTGCCGTATGGGAGATACACACCGCTGGCATGGCCCTCGAGAGAAGGAGCGCCGAATTTGCGCGGGAGGCCGCGGAACATGTGAGGGCACTCCAAGAACTGGATGACAAGACGAGGAGGCTTTCCGAAGCGGAAGAGACCGCCCAGATGGGGAGTTGGGAGTGGGACGAACGTGCTGAGGTACTGCGGTGTTCAGATGGATTGGCGCCGCTATTCGGGCTTGAACCTGGAAAACGGGAATTGACATATGAGGAACTGCTGGCGCACATACATCCTGAGGATCGCGACCACGTGAATCGCACCATCTTGGACGCATGGGACGCGCGCGGGACTCTTGATTACTATCACCGAGCAATTGACGCTCACGGCGAGGTCCATGTGCTCCACAGTCGAGGAAGTGTCGTAGTCGATGAGAACGGCGTTCCGGCGCGAATGGTTGGTACTGCTCAGGACATTACCGAGCTGAAGCGCGTGGAAGAAGTGTTGAGGCAGAGCGAGGCCAACTTCAGAGTGTTGGCCGAGACCACGGGCGCGGCCACGTTCATCCACAAGGGCGCCTGCTTTCTTTATGTGAATAAGGCCATGTCGGACCTGACCGGCTTCTCGCAGGCGGAACTACTCGCCACAAACTACTGGGAGGTGCTGGCGCCGGAATCCAGAGAAATGGTGCGGGGACGAGGGCAGGCGCGTCTCGCCGGCGAAAACCCCGCCCCTCGGTATGAGATTGTAGTCCTGACAAAGAGCGGCGAAAAGCGCTGGTGCGACCTGACGGTTGCCCGCGTCACGTTTGAGGGTCAGACAGCGGCACTCGGCGCTTTTTTTGACATTACTGACAGGAAACGGGCCGAGGAGGTTCTCGCCCAAGAGCGAGACTTGCTGAAGCTGATCATCGACAATGTACCCGACCTGATCTATGTTAAGGAGCCCGACAGTCGATTTATTGTGGGCAATGTGGCTCTTCTCCGTCTTCTAGGAGCGGACAAGCTGGACGATATCGTCGGCAAAATTGACTTCGACTTCTTCCCGAAGGAGCTTGCCGCAAGGTACTACGCCGACGAGCAGAGCATTGTGAAGACCGGCCAGCCCTTGTTCAATCGGGAAGAGATCACGGTAGATCCGCTGGGATGCGAACAGATCCTGCTCACAACCAAGGTGCCGACGTGCGACGCGAATGGAAACGTTGTCGGAATTGTCGGCATAGGCCGGGACATTACAGACCTCAAACGCGCGGAAGACGCCCTGCGAAACAGAGAGCGTTTTCTGGCCGATGTCTTTGCGAGTATCCAGGACGGCATCAGCGTGCTCGACACGGAATTGCGGATCGTACGGGTCAACCTGGCCATGGAGCGGTGGTATGCGGACGCGATGCCGCTTGTCGGAAAGAAATGCTTTGCCGCCTACCATGGCCGGACTAAACCGTGTGAGGTCTGCCCGACACTTCGCGCGATGGAGACTGTTCAGTGGGCGTCTGAGGTTGTTCCCAAACGAGGGCCCGAGGGCGCGACAACCGGCTGGCTGGACCTTTATAGCTTTCCGCTCTTTGACCAGGATACGGGAAAGCTGAGCGGCGTCATCGAATATGTGCGGGATATCACCGATCAACGACGCCTGGAGAACCAGCTTCGCCATGCACAGAAGCTGGAAAGCCTGGGTGTGCTGGCCGGCGGGATTGCGCACGATTTCAATAACCTGTTGGTCGGCATGCTGGGATATGCGGGGCTGGCGCTGACGAAGCTGCCTGCGGAATCAGCGGCCCGGGGGTACGTGGAAAAGATCGAGATGAGCGCGCGTCGCGCCGCGGAATTGACCAATCAGATGCTCGCCTATTCCGGCAAAGGCGCATTCGTGGTGCGACCGTTGAACCTTTCGAGGCTGGTCGAAGAGGTGGGGCGGCTGCTTGCAGCGTCCATTTCCAAGAAGGCCGTGTTGCGATACGACTGCGCGCGCGACCTGCCGCCGATCGTCGGGGACGCAGCGCAACTGCATCAGGTCGTGATGAATCTCATGACCAACGCTTCGGACGCGCTCGGGGACCAGCCCGGTGTGATCACACTGAGCACGCACACGGCGCACCTGGACCGCGGATATCTTGCCGGGACATATATCAACGATGATCTGCCCGGGGGTCTATACGTATGTTTGGAGGTTTCCGATACGGGGTGCGGGATGGATCGAACGACTCTGAGCCGGATCTTCGATCCGTTCTTCACCACCAAGTTTGCGGGACGCGGCCTCGGACTGGCGGCGGTGTTGGGCATCGTGCGCGGGCACAAGGGCGCAATCAAGGTGTACAGTGAGGTTGGCCACGGCACGAGATTCAGGATCGTGTTACCTGCGGAAAAGGTCGAGAAGGACGCTGCCCAACCGCAGGAGCGACCGAAGGACACCGGGCTTGACACGTGGCGGGGCAGTGGTCTTGTTCTCGTTGCTGATGACGAAGAAACCGCTCGGGCCGTAGCGAAAGAAGTCCTGACGGAATACGGTTTCTCTGTAAACACAGCCGAGAACGGGATGGAAGCCGTGGAGATGTTCCGGGTCCATGCCCAGGAACTTGTGGCCGTTCTGCTGGATCTGACCATGCCTATCATGAGCGGCCAGGAGGCCTTCGAGGAGATGCAGAAAATCCGTAGCGAGGTGCCGGTCGTCCTATCCAGCGGGTACACCGAACAAGACGTAAGCCAACGCTTCACAGGGGCGCGGCCTTCCGCATTCATCCAGAAACCTTACATTCACACGGACCTCCTGGACAAGCTTCGCACAGTGACTGAGGCCGATCAGCTAGCCTGACCTCGACGGCAACGGCCGGCCATACCAAAAGCGGCTTATCGGGTCCTTACGCACTTCTCATGCTTCGTGCTTGTGCGCGTAATCGTGATCGAAAACACTCCAGTGATGTATGGATAATGCCGTCCGATTCGTTGTGGAACGTGCGAAGTGCCGCACTGAGTACACGCGTCCAGAAAAAAGGCTTGACAATTGGGCGCCGATAGACTATAAATATAGTCAGAGTTGTTGTTCATAGTTTGGAGTGGGTGTCATGGGCAGAAAAAACAGTGACAGAGAATTGCCGGAGTTGTCCCGGCTTGAACAGGAGATCATGAACGTGGTGTGGGACCTGGGCGAGTGTTCCTCGATGGACGTCATTGCCGCGTACACACGTGCACGGCCGCTGGCCAAGACGACGATACGGACCGTGCTGGCGAACTTGCGTAAGAAGGGTTACGTGAAACTGGTTCCGAGCATCGATCGCGGCTACCGGCTGCGGGCGGCGGTCCCGCGGGCCACGGTTGCCGGCCGATCAATGAAAACGTTGGTTCGCACCATGTTTAGGGGGTCGCCGCAGCACGCGATTGCGTGTCTGATACGCGAGGAAGCGATTGACGAGAGCGACTTGGAGGAGATCCGGCGGATGCTCGAGGCTCGAAGGAAGAGAAAGGAGAAACCATGAACGCCGTAGCGTGGTACCAGTCAATGTTGTCGACCCTTTTGAGTGAGCCCATATTGGGCCGCCTGTTCTTTGCCAGCGTGGAGATGACGGTCCTGGCGGGCCTGGTGTGGGCCGCCATCCGGTCGGGGATTGTACGTTCCCCGCGCTGGCGGTCACTGTTGTGGTTGTTGGTACTGGCAAAACCATTTGTGGTGGTGACGTTGGGGGCGCTGTTGCCGGTCCTGCAGGTTGAAGTTGCTCCTCCTGTCAACCCCGCTTCGCATGAGGCTGTTGGCAGGGAATCCACTGGTGCGGTGTCATCCGCACATAACGCAGAGCCTGCCGATGCAGTCGAGGAGGATGCGACGTGGGTGGAGGAGGGCAATGCCGGCGCACCAACGTCTATCGATTCCGTCCCGCTGCAACCGCGCTTATGGGTGTGGCCGTGGGGCCTTCTGCGTTTGCTGCTTGCGGTTTGGGTCGTAGGGGTGTTCGTGCTTGGGGCGTACGTGGCATTTGACCGGATATGTCTGTGGCGTCTCATTGCGAGCGCACGCCTGGCCCCCAACGCCCTTTGGGGCCGTTACTGCGAACTGGCCGGGACGTTGCGCGTAGGGAAACCTCCGCGCCTGCGGGTCACCAAGGCGTTAGAGTCGCCTGCGCTGGCGGGCGTGCTCCGGCCAACAATCCTCTTACCGGGTTGGCTGGCGGACAAGGCGTGGAACGCGGAGCTGGAGTGGTCGCTACGCCACGAGTTGGCGCACTGGAAACTGGGCGACTCGCTGGCTAACGCCGCGCGGCAGGCGGCGCAAGTGTTCTTTTTCTTCCATCCGGTCACGTGGTGGGCCGGGAGGAAGTGGCAAGAGGCCGCCGAACTGGCGTGCGACCGGGCTGTGGTACACACTGAGAGCGAGGTCGAGGACTACGCCGGCAACCTGTACCAGGTGTTGGCAAAGATCCACGGCCAACGGCAAAGCCCGCTTGCCAGCGGTCTGTTTGCGACCCGCACGCAGATCGGGCGCCGGATCGCCGTACTGCTGAGCGACCCGCTCAGGTATCCCGCGCGGCTCGGCGCATGGGGCCTCGTTGTCCTGATGGGAGTGGCGGCGATCAGTCTGGCCGTGGGGAGTTCGTTTGCGAGTAGCAAGGAAGAAGCGCCCGCCACGAGCGAAGTCACGACCGATGTTCAGAAAAACATCCAACACGCTGTCGAGATGCTTTCCACGACGTCGGAATTCGAGAGAGATAAAGTCAAGGCTGTGGTCGATATCGTCCGCGCGCAGCCCAACCGCCCCGCGCTGGCCGCGCTATGTGAATGGTTAAAGAGCGACGTGGCCACGAAGCGGCGGTCGGCCGTCTATATCATCGGGGCGTTGCTGTGGGAAGACGCCAGCCCCGCATTTCGGTCGCTGCGAGACCTGCTGTCGCATGAGGAGGCCACAACCCGCGGAATGGCGGCCTTGACCCTGGCGACGATTGGTGACAGTGCATCCTATGACGCCATAGTGCGCATGGCGCGGGAGGATGCCGACGGCTATGCCCGCCGTTGTGCAGCGTGGGCTCTGGGCGATCTGGGCGACCCAAAGGCCCTGGAGCCGTTGCAGGCAGTGAGCACGGACGCCGACCCCGGTGTTGCTGGCAATGCGAAGAATGCCATCGAACGGCTGACGTTCCTGCGCGAACATGCCGGCGCTACCGGCGACGCGAAACAGGTGGTCCGGGGTATCTGGCTAATTGCGGGTTCGACTCCGTGGGACGAGGAACGCCTTGGGCGCGCCTTTGCACTGATACGCAACGCCGACTCTACCGTCAGCAAAACGCTATTGGACGAAGCGGCAGCAAGCCCGTCAACGGCGATAAAGAATAGCGCCAGATTAGCCATCGAGAGACTCAGCGAGAATTCCGGCCCTGCTTCGAGCAAGGAGACGCCAGCCCCGCCGGCACCCGGTTCCGGACAGGGCACAGCGACGCCCCCTGCGAGCGATCTTGGGGCGGATGTCCAGAAGAGTGTTCAGCAAGCCATCGACACGCTCGCCACGACCTCCGAGTTCGAGAGGGACAAGATCAAGAGCGTATTCGAGACTATCCGGGCGCTGCCGAACCGTCTCGCGCTGGCCGCGCTGTGTGAGTGGCTGAAGAGCGATGTTGCCACCAAACGGCGTTCGGCGGTGTATATCATCGGCGCGTTACCTTGGGTGGATGCCAGCTCGGCGCTTGCGCCGCTGCGGGACCTTCTGAAGCATGAGGAAGCCTTGACTCGAGGCATGGCCGCGTTGACTCTGGCGACTATAGGCGATGCCCCGTCCTATGATGCCATGGTGCACATGGCGCGCGAGGATGCTGACGCTTACGCCCGCCGTTGCGCGGCGTGGGCCTTGGGCGACTTGGGCGACCCGAAAGCACTGGAACCGTTACAGGCGGCAAGCAAGGATCCCGATTCGAACGTTGCGAGCAATGCGCAGAACGCCATCGATCGTCTGACGTTCCTGCGCGACCACGCCGACGCAACCGGCGGCGCCAAACAGGTAGTTCGAGGTATCTGGCTGGTCGCCGGGTCTACCCCGTGGGATGAGGAACGGCTGGGACGCGCCCTCGCAATGATACGCAGCGCAGACCCGGCCGTGCGCAAAGCGCTGTTGGACGAAGCGGCGGCGAGTCCATCGGAAGCAATCAGGAATAGCGTTACATATATCTCCGGGAAGATCGGGAATGACTCGAGCGCCCTTTCCGGCAAAGATGCGTCGGCACGAGAGGTCAATTGAAAAAGGGAAAAGGCTGTTCGAGGGATCGAGTATCGTTTGTCGTGTCGGTTACGAGCACGACGCACAAGCACGAATGAATCCAGCCAGATTATAGTCCAGTGCGCGAACGCCCGATGAACCTAAGATTCTTCTCCGCCGCGGGGATAGCGAAGGACGCGCTCGTTGTCGAATGCATCAAGAGCGGGCGCGTGCTGGGCCACGATTTTTGAGGCCGACAGGCCCGATTCGATCTGCTGGCGCAATTCGCGCGTCCCCGCGAGGACGTCAAAGCTCTTCCTTAACTTAAGGAGATCCGGGTGGCGGTTACGGATGGCGATGATCAGCGCCGTCGCGAGACGGAATGCGCGCACTTGCAGCGGCTCGTTGATCTCAATGCGGATCCCGCCGCACGCCGTGTCGCAGTACTGCGGCGACGCCGCCTTTCCGGGGATGGATCTCGGCGTATAGCGCGTCGCGTGCAGCAGACAGCCTGTACGGTCTTCCGGCGCAATTGCCTGCACGATGGCCTCGGCGTCCAGCCACGGTGCGCCAAGGATCATGAAGGGCGTCTCGGTGCCGCGCCCCTCATTCAGGTTGGCGCCCTCGAACAGGCACGCGCCAACGTACAAAAGCGCGGTTTCGGGCGTCGGTATGTTGGGCGACGGCGGCTCCCACGGCAACGCGCACTGCGCAAAGAGCAGCTTACGCCGCCACCCGTCGAGTTCGTTGATGCTCAGCGCAAGCTTCTTGTCTTTCAGCGTGGTGTTTGAGAAAAACAGCGCCAGTTCCCCCATCGTCATGCCGTGTCGGATGGGGATCGGCGCGCAGCAAACGGCGCTGGCCGTCTCCGTGGCGATAGGACCTTCAAGGATCTCACCGCCGACGGGATTCGGCCGATCAAGAACCAGCGCGGGCTTCTTCGCCTCCGCGCACGCCGCGAGGCAGTCGCGCATTGTCGACACGTACGTGTAGTACCGCGCGCCGACGTCAGGCAAGTCCACCACAAACAGATCGATGCCCGAAAGCTCCTTGCCTGATGGCCTCCTGCGTTCCCCATACAAACTAACAAAGGGCACGGCGCCCGTTTCAGATTTCACCGCCTTACCCGCTTCGGTTTTGCCCTGGAAACCGTGCTCTGGCGTGTAAACCGTTCGCAGTTTCACTGCGGGGTCCAATGCCAGCACGTCCAGGATCGGCCGGCCAAGCTGATCCACCGCGGCGTGGTTCGTCAACAATGCGATGCGCTTGCCACGCACGGGTGCAAATCCGTCCCACACCAAGCGGTCGAGCCCCGTGTGAACGTTCGACCGATCCGGAAACAGGCGCTGCGCGACGCCGTCGTGGAACATGCGCCGCAACGCCGCGGTATCTCGCGCGTCTCGTGTAGGATGACAGGTGTTCGCAAGCAGGATGACGAACACACCGCTCCGGCGATCGATCCAAATGCTCGTTCCCGTCCATCCCGTATGACCCATCGCCGTGCGCGCGGGGAGAAAACCTTCGGAACCGCAGACCCACGGATCGACCTTCCAGCCGAGCCCCTGCCAAGGATAGAAAGGAACCTGGCCCAGGCGTGTCATCTCCGAAAGCGTTTTCTCGGACAGCAACTTGCCGCCCAGGAGCGCTCTGCAGAACCGCGCCAGATCTTCCGCCGTCGAGAAGAGCCCCGCGTGACCTGAGACGCCCCCGACGGCGTAAGCATTCTCATCGTGCACGACACCGACGATCACCTTTCCGCGCCAAGCGCACTTCTCGGTCGCCGCGCACCGCGCGGCCCATTCTTTCGGAGGATTAAACCTCGTGCATCTCATCCCAAGCGGCGAAAAGATCCGCTTGGCGCAAAACGCATCCAGCGAATCGCGCGCCACAAGCTCGACCACCTTCCCCAAAATCATGAAGCCGACGTCGGAGTACTGTCTGCGCGTGCCCGGGGGCCATTCGAGGTCAACGCCTGCGTACCGCTGCAGCATCTCGTTGAGACTTGAACATTCCTTGTAGTAGGGACGCCCCGGAACGAGTCCCGCCGTATGGGTTAGGCAATGGCGAATGGTGAACTGTCCAAACGCGGGAATCGGAAGATACGTCGACACCGGCGCGTCGAAATCGATCAGCCCCTCTTCGTACAGGAGCATGACCGAGGTGGTGGTCGCGACCACCTTGGTCAGCGAAGCGAGATCGTAGAACGTGTCCTTTTCCGCGGGAAGCGATTTCGGGATAAGCTGCCTCGCACCGTAAGCCCCGTGAAAGAGCGTTACATCCCCCTTTCCAACATAGGCAACGGCGCCCGGGCTTTTCGATTCCACAACCGCGCTCTGCAGCGCAACGCCCAGCTCGTCCGACATGATCTGCAACCCGGTTCCTGATTGAGCATCTCTTTGAGCGCCGCGGGGAAAGAATAAAGTCCCCTCCATCTTCGCACTCAGAAAAGATCATCGAAGAAACGGACGCCTTATTTAGTATACCCCCTTGGCGTCCCTCGCAGAAAACGCAACATCCTCAAATAGAAGCGGAACTGGATTAGGTTTTCAACAGATAAAAAAACACTCCCCTCGTCCGGGCAAAACCCCCTGCCCCCTGTTAGTCGAAGGCCCGCGCCGCTCGCGCCGTTGCTCGCCCACTTTGTGAGGGCACTGTGCGAAGTACACATACCCCCCCTCCGGGCTTGCACCCGGCGTGCGCGCCATACAACGCGGGCTAACGCGGGCCCTCGCCCAACAACGCTGTCTTAGCCGCCTACTTATTTCTTCTTCGCGGCTTTCTTCACGACTTTCTTCTTCGCCACTTTCTTCTTTGCGGCGGCTTTCTTTGCGGCCATGCCATTTCTCCTTACTTTTTTGACCTTAACCACACAACCAGAATACCCGACGGACTACCCCGCGGCAACTGGCCGCGGCATGTCGGTTCCAGCCTTCCGCGCTCCTGGCGCGGGGCTGCTCGATCGGGCTTGCGCCCGGTGGAGCCAACGCCACTGTGTTACGACCTCCACATACAAGCGAGGTCCGCGCGAGAAATACCGCCCATAGGATTTCTCCACGATCATCCGCGATTGTGGCGGACGAGCTTTCCCCCACGGGGCGCTCCCCATCGAACCGACGTGCCGCACAAGGTAGGTTGAATGTCGCACCCAGCTACCCATGTGGCTAAGTCAAAAGGACCGCACTGAACTGCCACCGTGAGCGCCGCGCACTCTCCGCGTGAATCGCTTCGATAAAGATCCTGACCGGCCGTTACTCAGAACGACGGTCGCCAAACGATCTCTTTCTTGCAACCATGCTTGGGATCGCGCGCGGCATTCAACGATGATTGAAATCGTTTCACATCGCTCTTCACGTTGCATCGATCAACTGTTTGATGCGCGATCGATCTCGATGAAATTCCGCCCAAGAAATGCGATGTGTCGTCTCATCATCGCCTGATGCATATTCAACTGTTGACTTGCAACTGGATTTTGCTTAGCAAAGATCGAAGAAAAATGCAAGAGAAATTTTTCAAGCAAGTTTTCTCCGGCGGAAAGAACGGTCCCATGCGACAAGTTTTGGTCGGCAAAGTCGCACTGTCGTGCCCAGGTTCACACCCGAGAAGAAAATAGTCTTCGCGATTGAACGTGCAAAATAAGCCCGTAAAATAAGGCCAGAATAGGGATGCGTGTTCTGCTCATATCGTGCGAATGATCTGGTCCATGCAGCGCGTGTCGTTCCTGCGGGTCTCTCACGGCTACAAGATCGCGTGTCCATGTGACAGTCGATCTTGGCACAGCGGAACTCATGATCTAGTCCTCCGGGAAGAATTAGTTCTGCGGAGGAAATGCGGTTCATCGAGATCTCCTGTGAACGGAAGAGGCAACGTTTCGATGTGGGTTCCAAAGTTTTTTGCAGAGCGAATCTCTCTCCTTCTTGCCCTAAAAGCGATTCCGGACTGATGCGAGTTCAAGATATTGTTCTTGAGTTCGGGCCGTTCATCTGGAATAATCCTCTTGATTATTGAAGTGTCTGTCCGGAGAGTCCCTCTTGCGCGCGCGCCCGGTTTTGATAAACATCCTGCTCATGGCTACAAGTATTGCCCTTGTATGTGGCGGAGTGGAACTTTTCCTCCAGCATCGGGCTGCCCGGGCTAAGATGAAGCAAAGTTGGGGAGCCACGTCGGAACCGGACCCTAGTTACGGCTTTCGCCTCAAGCGCAATTACACCTGCCATGATATCTGCACCAGGAATGGCGAGATTATTTACGGCGCAACTTACCATACGAACGCCCAAGGCCGCCGGATCACCCCCGTTTCCAAGCCGGAAAACCGGCATCGGTTCCTTGCCCTTTTTGGGTGTTCCGTGACCTTTGGCTTGGGGATCAACGACGAACAGACGCTTGGGGCATGTCTGGGCCGCCGTGCACCGGATTACATGCCCTATAATTTCGCCTGTCAAGGGTATGGCACGCAGCAGGTGTTGCTGACATTGCAGGATCCACTAGAACGGGAGATCCGACAAAAACAAGGGATTGGGATTTATGTCTTCTTTTCCGGTCACATCAATCGGGTCATTGGCGGCATGTTCATGACGGTCTATTGGGGTGCGGGCTTCCCCAACTACGAGATCCAGGGGGATCAACTCGTTCGGACAGGTTCATTTGAAAGCGTCCATCCATGGCGCTTGGCTTTACACCGTTTCTTAGCCAAGAGCGAGACGGTGAAATACGTCATTAATCATTGGCCTGGCACCTATAGCCAAAACGACTATAGGTTAACCGCGCGCATCATTCAGGAAGCTGCTCGTACATTCCGCCAGAAGTTCCTCGACAGTCCCTTTTACGTGATGTTCTTTCCGGATCAGGGGACCATCGCCTGCGCGGATGAGATGATGCGCCGTCTCGACCAGTTCGGCGTCCCGTATCTGTATTTCCCGGATGTTCTCGACTCGTTGACGCCTGAGGCACGCACTGTCGATGGCTGGCATCCCTCACAGGCCGCCAATGAATTGATGGCCGAACGGCTGACGCGAGAGCTTGACTGTCTTCGAATCGACAGCGGAACCTGAGGACAGCGTTCCCCTGTTGTTCCTCGGCTGCCGGTCGAGATACCCCTTACGATATAATAATTATACGATAATGACTGACGTCCGGAACCACCTTCCCTTTATCATATTGTATCGTGTTTGCATTTTTCGAATTCCTGTGATAATCTTCCGTAGGTACAGTATTTCAGGTTTACCTGGCATAGCGGTAGGAATAATAATAGTTTGTATCTAATTAATCAAGCGCAGGAATGCCGCTCTGCTCCCCAAGTTTCGCATTCCAGGGCGCTAAACCTGCAAGAAGGCGTGTATGAGCGCAACATACGAGCGACCGCCGACGGTCCTGGTCGTAGATGACTTGGAGGAGAACGCTCAGATCCTCGAAAGCTTCCTGCGGCCAAGAGGCTATAATCCAGTCTGCGTTAACAGCGGCGAGGCCGCGTTGAGGCATGTCGAATCCGAGCCGCCGGACGTGATCCTCCTGGACCTGATGGTGCCCAATCTTGACGGCTTCGAGGTGTGTCGTCGCCTCAAGGAGGACGTCAAGACACATCACATACCCATCATCATCGTTACCGGACTGGCGAATAGAGACGCGAACATACTCGCTCTTGAAGCCGGTGCGGACGACTTCCTTGTGAAACCTTTCGACGCCGTCCTGTTGGGCGCGCGAATCCGAAGCTCACTGCGTTCCAAGATACTTCAAGATCAGGTCATCGAGTATCAGCGGGAGCTTGAGGAGTCAAACCAGAACCTCGAATACCGAATCAGAGACCGTACCGCACAGTTGGCGCGCACGCAACAGATAACCGTATTCAGCCTCGCGAAGTTGGCCGAATCCCGCGATACCGAGACGGGTGCCCACCTCGAGCGGATGCGTTCCTATGCCCGCGAGATAGCCTGCGAACTCGGTCAGCGTGACAAGTATCGTGGCAAGCTTCACCCCGATTTCGTGGAGCAGGTGTTCCAATCCAGTCCCTTGCACGACATCGGCAAGGTTGGGATTCCCGACGCGATACTTCTGAAGCCGGGAAAGCTGGAGGAGCAGGAATTCGACATCATGAAAACGCACACCCTGATTGGAGGCGACACGCTGAAGGCCGCCGACAAGGAAGCAGGGCAGCAGTCGTTTTTGGCCATGGGGCGCGATATTGCATACCACCACCACGAACGCTGGGACGGCAATGGTTATCCGTTCAGCAAGGTTGGCGAGGAGATCCCGCTTGCTGCTCGTATCGTGGCCGTGAGCGATGTCTATGACGCGTTGTCCTCAAAGCGGCCGTACAAGGAGGCTTACTCACACGAGACGTCCATAGGGATTGTCATCGAGGGTCGCGGCACCGCCTTCGATCCCGACGTGGTCGACGCGTTCCTTGCGCGCGAAAAAAGCGTGATGGCCGTTCGCAATCAGTTTCAGGACCATGGCACGGCCTCACAAATCCTGCGTCTCAACCAGATACTCGACAGCCTGAGATCGCAGGAGGTCCCCGCCGCGGCGTCCTAATCCGCCTGCGCTGGAGGCGGATCAGAATTCCACGAATTTCACTCCGTACACATCTGAGCTGGCTGGCCTTCGCTTTGCAATGGGTTCGTCCGACCTCTTATGATAATCATCTCAGCAAGCGCTTCAGGGAGGATTTCTGGCGAAAGGAGAAAGTCGTGAGTTCCTTACTATATGGCCAATTGAGCTTGATGATGTTCCTTGAGTACGCCATCTGGGGCGCATGGGCGCCGGTGCTGGCTGCGTATCTTCTGGGACAAATGAAACTGAGCGGCAAGCAGACCGGCTGGATCTACGCCACGCTGTGGATCGCCTGCATCGTCTCGCCGTTCATCGGCGGTCAGATCGCGGACCGTTGGATCGCGGCCGAGTATTTCCTGGCGGCGGTGCACTTGGTGGGCGGCGTGCTGCTGCTTGCGGCGGCGTGGCAGCGGTCGTTCTGGGGGCTCTTTGTGTTGATGGGCGTCTACTCGCTGTTCTACGCACCGACAATGGCGCTGACGAACTCCGTCATGTTCAGTCATTTGACCAATGCTGACACTCAGGCCGGCGGCATCCGCGTATGGGGCACCCTCGGCTGGATCCTGGCGGGTTGGGGTCTCGCGCTATGGCGCCGTACAGGCAAGCAGCCGGTGAACGTTTCGGATAGCCTCTTGCTGGCGGGCGTGCTGTCCTTGGTGATGGGCGTGTTTTCTCTGGCGCTGCCGCACACCCCGCCGCCGGAACACCCCGGCAATCCCTTGGCGTTTCTTGCTGCGCTCAACATGCTGAAGGACCCGATGTTCCTGGTGTTCTTGTTGATCTCGTTCGTCGTGACCACGGAACTCCAGTTCTACTACGTGCCAACGGCGCCGTTCCTTGAAGACTTGGGCGTACAGAACAAGAATGTTCCTGCGGTGATGACTATTGCACAAATCGCGGAGATATTGGGAATGGCGGTGTTGCTGCCGCTCGGCATGCAGTACCTGGGCATCCGCTGGGTGCTGGTGATGGGCGTGGTCGCGTGGCCGCTCAGATACATTATCTTTGCGTTAATGCGCCCGGTCTGGCTGATCATCGCTTCGCTGGGCTTCCACGGTATCGGCTACACGTTCTTCTTCTTCGCGGGGCAGATGTTTGTCGACAAGGTGGCCCCGCCGGATATCCGGGCCTCGGCTCAGGGCTTGATCTTTATCGTGACACTCGGGTTTGGCAACTTCATTGGCACACAGTTCACGGGCATTATCCTGGACTACTTCAAGACGGAAGAAGGCCGGTTCCGGTGGCGCCCGATTTTCCTGATCCCGTGTCTGCTGACAATTGCGTGCGCGGTGGCTTTCATCGCTTTTTTCAGACCGTCCCTGCCTGGCGCGCAGTAGGCCCTTGTGGCCAATGGGGCACAGTTTCGGAGAAACTGGCCCTACTCGGCCTCGCGTTGTGAGGACTGAATACATGATGATTGCATCCATCTTGGTGCTGAACGGGATGTGTGTTGCAGCGGACCTGCCAACCTTCGAGGGTGCAATGCCGCTTCGCGTGACAGGGCCGTGGTCTGTTGAGGTTGGTCCCGGTGCCGTGACTAAGGACGGCATCGAGTACAAGATCGTGGCGCCGATCAGCTTTCAGATCGATCCGCCTGAGATCATCCGTGTCCGAGACGAGTGTCACGCGGCGCTGCCCATGTTCGACAAAGATGAAGGCGGATGGCGCAAGGGCGACCGATTGAGGGATCTGATCGCCGAGGAATGCACCTCGACGGGCCTGCTGTATCCTGACAGCGTCCGCCTAAAACCGTCCGGAGGCGACGCGCCGCAGTTCGTGTTGGGAACGGACTACGAGCTCGATGGGTTCTGGGCCACGTTCGGTCGAACGCCCCAAAGCGCCATCGCCGCGCGACAGACCGTCTACGTCGATTACGCTTACAGCCCCTGCCGCATTGACAGCATTGTCGTGAACCGCGCAGGACGGGCCAGACTCGCCAAGGGCCTCCCACACGTGGCCATCCCCAGGCCACCCGTCCCCGGCGACGGCGAAGTTGCCGTGATCAACCTCTGGATCCCCGGGCGCACAGAGAAGCTCACCGAGGAGAATCTCTATCCCATCGAGTTCGCCGCAGAAGCGCCGCACATGCAACCAGGACCAACGCAGGCGGAGAGATTCCTGCCGAAGACGCTTGCCAAGCTGCGCGCAGGTGAACAAGTCACCATCGTCGCCTTCGGCGACAGCGTCACGGACGGGGGCGGCGTGAATCACGAGCCGAAACTCTGGTACCAGAACCAGTTTGCGGTCCTGCTGAAGGAGAGGTTCCCAAAGGCAAACATCCGGGTCATAACGGCGGGTTGGGGCGGTGCAAACAGCAAGATGTATCTCGAAGCGCCACCCGGCGGGATATACGACTTCGTCCGCGACGTGCTCGACCCGAAACCAGACCTCGTCACAATCGAATTTGTGAACGATGCGTACCTCGACGAGGCGGGAACCGCGGCGCACTATGCGGGCATTCTCGAGAGGGTCCGCGCGGTCGGCGCCGAAGTTATCCTTATTACGCCTCATCTGGTCCGGCCCGATTGGCTTACCTCGGACACCTTGAAAGTCGACCAGGATCCCCGCGCCTATGTCAGAGGACTCCGCGATTTCGCCGCCAAAAACAATGTTGCATTGGCCGATGCATCGAAGGAATGGTGCCGGCTATGGCGACGCGGTCTCCCCTATATCACGCTCCTGGCCAACAACATTAATCATCCCGACGAACGCGGCCATGCCATCTTCGCAAAGACGCTCATCGAACTGTTTCCCCGTGTTGGCGGGCCGCTGCCGGCAAAAGCGGCTGGAGGTCCCTGAATTCTCTAAGATTGCCCGACTCCGCAAAAATAGGAAAGGCGACCGGCGAACGTGGATCAGCAAACAAGAACGGCAATGAGAATCGATGAACCGCTGATCAAAGAGATAGTCCGGCGGATTCTCTGCGTCGCTGCCCCCGGAAAGATCATCCTTTTCGGCTCGGCTGCGACGGAGGGGATGACGCGCGACAGCGACATCGACCTCTTGATCGTCGAAGCGCAGCCGTGTGATCGGCGCAGGGAAAGCGTGCGGATCGACGAAGCGCTGAGCGGGTTAGGGTACCCTTTCGATATCATCGTGATATCCGCCGACTGGTTCGAGGCCAGCAAGAACGTCATCGGCGGCATTGCGTATCCTGCCAGCAGATACGGGAAGGTCATCTATGAAGCCGCCTGAAAAGGAAGTCATCCGCAAAATTGTCTTCGACTGGCGGCACAAGGCCGACCAGGACATGAGGTCGGCGGAGACGCTCCTTTTACAGGACCCGCCGCTTCTCTACCCATCATGCTTTCACTCGCAGCAGGCTGCCGAAAAATACCTGAAAGCTTACCTCACGTTCCTGCAGGTCGAATCCCCAAAGACGCACAGCATCAGGGAACTCCTCAATCTGGTCAAGACGGTTGACGAGGAACTGGCATCGAGTCTGTTGCCGGCGGCGATTCTTACGCCTTACGGGGTTGATGTCAGGTATCCTAGTGATATTCCCGAACCATCGCGCCAGGAAACGGAGGACGCGCTTGCACTGGCCCAGAAGGTCTGCACCGCGGTTTCGCGTCGCTTGAAAGAAGTCTGAGAGCGTGTGAGGAAACAACGGAAGTCGTTGTTGTAGGTCCCATCTCCAGGTGGGACCCATTCGAGATGTGGGCGGAGAGGCCGGTCCGAGCTGGAGCTCGGACCTACAGGATTCCCGTGCTTCATTCTTTCACACGTTCTGAGAGCTCGTGAGGAAATCGGGGCATCGGGTGGCGCAGACTGTAAATCTGCCATAGGGCGGCTCTGAGAGGAATGCACCTGGGTGGATGCGCGATTCCGCTACGTGCACAGGAAGTATCCTAGCACGAGGATGCCCAGCACGATCCGGTAGTATCCAAACGGCTTGAAGTCGTGCCCGCGAATGTAACCCATGAACGCGGCCACCACGGCATAGGCGACCGCAAAAGACACAATCGAGCCGAGGCCGACAACCCGCCATTGCTCCGCAGTGAAATGAAGCCCGTTCTTCACGACCTCGAACGCCGTCGCGCCGATCATCGTGGGAATCGCGAGGAAGAACGAGAACTCCGCTGCCGCCAAGCGGCTCGCCCCGAGGATCATCGCGCCGATGATTGTCGCGGCTGATCGCGAGGTTCCCGGAATCATGGCGACACATTGGATCAGACCTATAAGGAATGCCGTCCGAAAACCAATCTCGCGCGCGGTCGGAATGTCCCCCGTGTGCTCGCGGCGCTCGATGAGAATGAGCACAAGGCCTCCGACAAGAAGGGTCACGGCCACCGTGTAGGGATGGAACAGGTTCTGGATGAGGCTATGCAACAATAGCCCAAGGACGGCCACGGGCAGTAACGCAAGGCCGATTTTCATCCAAAGCACGACGCGAGCTTCTGTCTCAGCCCGATCTTTCACGAAAGGCCACAGGTCTCTCCAGAAATAGACTAGGACCGCGAGAACCGAAGGCAACTGAATCATCACCATGAAAGCCTCGGAAAACGACTTGTCGGGGCTCAGCTTCAGGAACTCGTCGACAAGGATCATATGCCCCGTGCTGCTGATGGGCAGGAATTCCGTGAGACCCTGGACAACGGCGAGAAAAACAGCCTTCAAGTAGATCACGAGTGGGTCTCCACTGCAGCTTGGACATACGGCCCGCTAGTGTTTCACAAAAACGGCGGGAAGTGCAACGCCTGTATGTCTCCCGTCGTGCTCCTGCTCGTGCCCTTGCTCGTCATCGTAATCGAAGACAAGGGGTTCCAACCCCTTGTCCTCCAAATTAGATTTCCCCAGATTTCCACTGCTCGTGCTCCTGCTCGTGCTCGTGCTCCTACTCGTAATTGCAATCGTAATCGAAGACAATGCTGGTTAACCCTCTGGCTCGAATGATTTGGCAAAATCCACCTGTTCACCCATTGGATGAAAAGGCCTTCCACCCGATTTTTGTCCTTCATCCTTCACCCTTTGTCCTTCACCCTTTGTCCTTCACCCTTTGTCCTTCACCCTTTATCCTTCACCCTTTGTCCTTCACCCTTCATCCACAACCATGCGCCCTCTCTTGCTCTGCGCCGCTGCGTCTTTGCGAGAAATGAGTTCTACCCAAGTTGCAGTCAAGACACCACTTATGGACATCTCTTTTGAATCTGGGAATCAGAAACCCAGGGAGGGAATAGTAGCTGTTCTTGTTGACCTTTCGTGATTTCCTGAGTTCCAGATTCATCCCGCATTTGAGCACATGATCGTCTCCTCTCGACTGCGAATTGGCATTAAACGCGTTTGCCCTGCCCGCCGTGTGCTGAGCCTTGACGAACGCCTTTGTCTGGACGTACTGTATAACAATGGAGCGTGGGGTAGCGAGTCCACTCTGTCCACCACGTCCACCACAATCGGCCCATGCGCTGGAGAGGTGAGGATGGACCAAGATGTACTCATTAGGAAGCTGCGTGAAGCCGTTGCCGCGGGGAATATTGTCGTCGTCGCCGGGACAGGCGTCTCGATCATGGCCAGCGGCGACCAGCAGGTCGACGGTCATCCGGTTTCTCGATGGGGTGGCCTGCTCCTGCATGGTGTGCACCATTGCCTGAACGTGGAACGCGTCATCGACAGTGCTAACGCTGACGCGCTAGATGCGTTGATCAAAACGGGGCAAACGGATTTCCTCATCTCCGCCGCCGAACTGATAGTCAGCCGGCTTACAAGCAAGAGCCCCGGCACGTATCGCGGTTGGCTGAAAGATTCCGTGGGCAAGCTCAAAGTGCGGTACCCGGCGATCCTCGAAGCCATTGACGCGCTAGCGGACATCGTCGCAACGCTGAACTACGACGGATTGCTCGAAGCGGGCACAAAGCGGAAGGAAGCCGTAACGTGGAAGGACCCCGACAAGGTCGAAGAGGTCTTAAGAGGCGAGCGTTCGGACGCCGTATTGCACCTGCACGGCTACCATGAAAGACCCGACACCGTCGTGCTAGGCCTGCGTTCCTACGACAAGGTGGTTGATGATGAACACGCGAAGGCCGTTCTGAACCTACTCACCATGGACCGGACGATCCTCTTCGTCGGCTGCGGCGCAACGTTCGAGGACCCGAACTTCTCGCGCCTCATCGAATGGGCGAAAGAAGCGCGCAAAAACATCGAACCCCGGCATTTTCTCCTGTGCTTCAACGGCGACTTACCGAAAATGACTGAGCTGCTCAAGTGGGCGCCATGGATTCGGCCCGTAGCTTGCGGTAAGGATTACCAGGAGTTGCCGGATTTCCTGCAAGGGCTGGCGCTATGCCGGAGCGCCGCTCCACCTCTCACTGCTCCATCGGATCGAGGGCCTCGCTTGGACTTGGCCGCCTACCGCAAGGCGATCCGCACGTGGTACGGTCGCCTCAAGGTCGAAGCCCTCGACTCGACGACCTGCGACATGAAACGCCTCACGCTCACCGGCATGTTCATCCCCCAGAACGCCAGAGAGTGTGTCGAGTTCCTTCCCCGCGTCTTCGAGTTGCCCAAAGAGATCCAGCGGCGGCTCCGCGAAGAAAACGATCTGAGTGGGCCGGAACTCGACGCCGAGGTGATCGAAGAAAGCCGCCGCCTATACCACGACCAGTTGCCACGTCCCGTTCTCGAAGTCCTCAACGATCCGGATCTCAATCGGCTCGTAGTTCTCGGCGACCCAGGCTCAGGAAAATCCAGCTTACTCCAGTATCTGGCCCTCGAATGGGCCGAAGCCGCGGATGCCGGGCAAGCGCAACCCATGCCAATCCTCATCGAACTGCGTGAATACGCCCGCCAGCACGCCGAAGGCCAAGTCCACACTTTCGAGGACTTCCTCCAACATCACTCAATGCTGGTGTCCCCATTCCACCGCCCCAGCCCCAACGATCCTTTGTCCCAACCGTCCCACTCGTCCCAATCGTCCCACTGGCTCCAAAGCAACCCAACCATCGCAATGTTCGACGGCCTCGACGAGGTCTTCGACCCCGATCTCCGCCGCGAGATCGCCCGAACCATCCCCGAGCTCGCCGATCACTATCCCCAATCACGCGTGCTCGTCACCTCGCGCGTCATCGGCCATCAGCACACAACATGGCGCGATGCCGGCTTCCGACACTTCATGCTACAAGAACTCGAGCCGGAACAGATCTCCGACTTCCTAACACGGTGGCACCGCGACGCGTACGCCGACCTGCATGATGGCGAAGCCAAACGCCAGCGGCTAGCCAAAGCCATCGAGGATTCACGTTCCATCCGTGAACTCGCAGGTAATCCGCTCCTGCTCACGATGATGGCCATCCTCAACCGCACGCAAGACCTCCCTCGCGACCGCGCTGAACTCTACGAGCAGTGCGCCAGACTCCTCCTCTATCAATGGAAGGTCGAAGAGGCCCTCGCCAAAGATCCCGTTCTCAAGAACGCCTCACTCGACTACAAGGACAAACGCCAGCTCATGCTGGGCGTCGCACGCACCATGCGCGAAGGTCCCGGCGGCCTTGCCGCCAACTTGATCGAGGAAGACACCCTCGAGAGAACCCTCTCGGAAGACCTCAAGGGAATCCCCGGCCTGCGCGCTGATCGCGCCGCGCGCGCACTTATCCAACAACTCCGCGGCCGAAACTTCATGATCTGCGCCGTGGGCAGCCACGCCTACGCCTTCGTCCACCGGACGTTTCTCGAGTACTTCGCCGCCGCCGACCTCCGAATGGACTTCGAGAGTCGGCAAACCCTCACGTTCGAATCCTTGAGAGACAACGTCTTCGGCCAACACTGGCAAGACGAGACCTGGCACGAAACACTATGCCTGCTCGCCGGGATGATCGAAACCCGCTTCGTCGCCGACATCATCCAATTCCTGCTCGCGCAAAAGGATCTGGAACAAACCTGTCAGCACATCTTCCTCGCGGCCAGGTGTGTCGGCGAAGTCCGCAAACGCGATGAACTCGGCCCGGCTGCCGAACAGGCCCTCAAATCCCTCAAGGTCCTCCCGCACTTCAACCTCGATTTTTACTACGAGCATTGGGGGCCAGAAGAAGATCGGGTGCAGTCTGTCCGCACGCGGGCCGTGGCGCTTCTTGCGTTGACATGGCGGGACGCTCGCCACACGCGCGATTGGCTTCGGACTCTTCTCAAGGACCGTGTGCACTGGGCTGTGCGGGTGGCTGCGGTGCAGGAATTGGCGCAGGGCTGGAAAGAGGACCCCGAGACCCTGACCATCCTCAAGGCACGCGTCCAACGGGATAAGGACTGGAACGTGCGTCAAGCCGTCGTCCAGGAATTGGCGCGAGGATGGAAGGACAGCCCAGATACTCTCACTTGGCTCAAGGCTTGCACTCAACAGCATGAGGACTGGGTTGTTCGACAAGCCGCCGTGCAGGAATTGGCGCAGGGCTGGAAGGAGGACCCCGACACGCTGACCATCCTCAAGGCCTGCGTCCAACAGGATAAGGACGAGAGCGTGCGTGAAACGGCCGTCCGAGAACTGGCGCGCGGATGGAAGGACGACCCTGATACTCTCGCCATGCTCAAAGATCGCGCTCAACAGGATGAAAGCTCATGGGTACGGGAAGCCGCCGTCGAAGAATTGGCGCGCGGATGGAAGAACGACCCCAATACTCTGCCTTGGCTCAAGGTCCACTCTCAACAGGATGAGATCTGGCAGGTGCGCCGAGCCGCCATCCGGGAATTGGCGCAAGGATGGAGGGAAGATCCCGACGTGCTGCCCATCCTCAAGGCCCACGCTCAACAAGACGAAAACTGGGGTGTGCGCCTCGCTGCAGTGTACGGATTGGCAAGCGCATGGAAGGACGACCCCGATACGCTGCCCATCCTCAAAGATCGCGCTCAACGGGACAAGGAACTCTTTGTACGTCGGGCCGCAGTGTCCGGATTGGCGAGCGCATGGAAGGACGATCCCTATACGCTGGTCATTCTCAAGGAACGTGCTCAACGGGACGAGAGCGGCGACATGCGCTGGGCCGCAGTAAAGGGATTGATCCGAGGCTGGAAGGAGGATCCCGATACGCTTCCCATCCTTAAGGAATGCGCTCAACAGGACAAGAGCTCCTATGTGCGCCAAGCCGCAGTGAAGGAATTAGCCCGCGGCTGGAAGGAGGACCCCGATACATTGCCCATCCTTAAGGAACGCGCTCAACAGGACAAGAGCTCCTTTGTGCGTCAAGCCGCAGTGAAGGAATTGGCCCGCGGACGGAAGGAGGACCCCGATACGCTGCCTTGGCTCAAGGACCGCGCCGAACAGGATAAGCACTCCGATCTGCGGCGAGCGGCCGTGCGGGAACTGGCGCGAGGCTGGAAGGAAGACCCGAACACGCTGCCTTGGCTCAAGGATCGCGCCCAACACGACGAGGACTCCGTTCTGCGGCAAGCAGCCGTGTATGAACTGGGGCGACGCTGGAGGGACAACCCGGAGGTACAGGCGTTTCTCCGTACACTTCGGAGTCCAAAGAGGCGGCCCAGAAAGCGCAAACGCACATGAGAGATGAATGCCTCACGTAAGCATGCTGACCGCGCGGAACAGCGAATCGAATAACTTGCTGAGGTCCACCCGTTAACCCATTGAACCTGTGAACAAATGCCCCAAACCTTGTGGCGCGGACTTCCAAGTCCGCGTGGCTTGGCGGGCTTGGAAGCCCGCCCCACACGCTCAGCAATCTCTTCACAAGCTCAATAAATGAAAAGGTTCTCCACCTCAGACAGACCCACAACCATGCGCCCTCTCTTGCTCTGCGGCTTAGCGGCTTTGCGAGAGATAAGTTCTGCTGCCGCTTTAAGGATAATATGCAAAATACGATTAACTACTTATTCTGCCAATCGAATACCCCTCGTTTCGCAGGATCGCACTTGTCTAACAGCCCGCATCTCGCCCGGAAACCCGCAAGACTCGACGCCGTCCATCAACAGAGCACCCCTCGTTTCGCAGAACAGCGTACTGGAGGTCGGTCGCCCCCAAGCTCCATGAGCCGTCACCCAAAGACCACTTCTTACGAACCGTCAAGCTGCTCTAACCCACTGACCCTATGCCCGATACTCCAATCCCCAATCGTCAATCCCCAATCAGCAATCGGCAATCGGCAGAGTGCAACGCCGTGGGCTAATATATAGAAGGGTTTCGGGTTTCGGGTTTCGGGTTTCGGGAGCGTCAAGACGAAGAGTTTCCTGCAAGCCTCCAGTCAAGGTCCCCAGGTCGGAAACAGCAGATTCCGCCCGCGCCGCTGCCGAAAAACACGGATTCATGCCCCCTCAGCCTGTCGGCGCGCGTACCGGGCGCGAGCAGTAAGCGAAGCTCCCCTGCCGGTAGGGTCTTAGCGGAGCGACAGCGGCGGGCCGAGCAACTCGCTGAGGATGATCCCCCGTCGCACGTCATCTAGATTCCTGAGAAACTCATAGTGAGGCAGCGCTTTCCGCGCAGTGGCGGCTGCCCTCTCTTGCTTGGCTGCGACGGATTGCGGTGTGGCGGCAGGTTGGGGCGCTCGAACCTTCGGCGCGGGCGCGGCAAGAGGTTTGCGCTCGCGCAGCAGCGGGCGGAGCGGTGGCGCCATTCCCGCGGGCCTGCGACGCGGCCCCTCATCGTCCATCATCGCCGTTGGAGCAGGTTTGGCAACGGGACGTTGTAGAGGCTGCGCCACCGGCCTGGCAACGGGCCGCATCGTGGGCGCCGGTGTGGGACTTGGGCGGGGCGCCGCCGGACGCGCCACGGGCGGCTGGTATGGCATCTCGCGGCGCTGCGCCGGAACGATAGTGATGGGCTTTGCCGCGTCGCCTTCCTTAGGCGCCGCAGGTCGCGCCTTCGGCACAACCGATTGACCCGTGAACAGCCGGCGAAGAATCTCCGGGAGATCCTCGAGTTCGGGCGTCTCCGCTGGTGGCGAGGGTGATTCCTCGTCCGTTTTCTTTCTCAGCTTGCTGAACAGGCTAAACAGAACGATCACGGCGAACACGACCAGTGGCAGGAGGTTTTCCATCCGACCTTCCTTTCCCGTAACGCCAACCTTGCAGCCTGCGGTCTTCAGTCTCCAGTCTCTATTGCTCCGGCGGACCGACCGCGGGCTTGTCCAGCTTAGAAATGGACGAACGCATATCCGTGTCGGCTATGACGTTCTTCATCCGGTAGTAATCCATGATGCCGAGATTGCCGCTGCGGAATGCGTCAGCCATGGCGCGGGGAACCTCCGCCTCGGCTTCGACAACACGGGCGCGCATTTCCACTACCTGCGCCTGCATTTCCTGCTCGCGGGCGCGCGCCATTGCACGACGCTCCTCGGCGCGGGCCTGGGCGATCTGCTTGTCCGCCTCGGCCTGCATGATCTGCAATTGCGCGCCGATGTTCTCGCCGACGTCCACGTCCGCGATGTCAATGGACAGGATCTCGAACGCCGTACCGGCATCCAAGCCGCGCGCAAGCACCGTCTTGGAGATCGTGTCGGGGTTTTCGAGCACGCGCTTGTGCGATTCGGCCGAACCGATCGTCGTCACGATACCCTCGCCGACGCGCGCGATGATGGTTTCTTCCGTCGCGCCGCCGACCAGCGTGTTGATGTTCGTCCGCACGGTCACGCGCGCCTTCGCCTTGAGCTGGATGCCGTCCATGGCGACCGCCGACACCGTTGGCGCGCCTTTCGAAGGGTCCGGGCAATCGATGACCTTCGGCCGAACCGACGTCTGCACCGCATCGAGCACGTCGCGTCCCGCGAGGTCAATGGCCGTGGCCTTCTGGAACGTCAGTGGGATATTGGCCTTGTTCGCGGCAATCAGCGCCTGCACGACGCGCACCACGTTTCCGCCCGCCAGG